>Ga0187784_10001238_pt1 | contig 20139 bp, 21 predicted proteins | sample 1015_SJ02_MP15_2_FD_132964 | JGI IMG/M metagenome (GOLD analysis project Ga0187784, IMG submission 132964) | Tropical peat soil microbial communities from peatlands in Department of Meta, Colombia - 1015_SJ02_MP15_20_MG | ecosystem: Environmental > Terrestrial > Soil > Wetlands > Peat | place...
CGATCTCCTTGGCGCTGATGTTCTCACCCTTGCGGACGATGATGTCCTTCAGCCGGCCGGTGATCACCAGGTGCCCATCGGCCCGGATGCGTCCGAGGTCTCCCGTCTTGAAGTAGCCATCCTCGTCGAAGGCCTCGGTGTCCAATGCCGGGTCGGTGTAACCGTGGAACACCATGGGGCCCTTGACGCGGATCTCGCCCTCCTCGCCGGGCGCGGCCACCCGCCCGGCCAGGGTCACGATGCGCACCTCGGCGCCTTCGATGGGCTTCCCGTCGGTGTTGGCCAGCTGCTCGTCCGTGTCGTGTGGCGAACCGTTGGCGATCATCGGCACCTCGGTCATGCCGTAGCCGTGCACCACACCGCGCCCACCGATCTCGTCGCGCACCTCGTAGTGGATCTCGGGCGGCTTGGCCGCGCCACCGCCGGCCATGAGCCGCAGTGACGGCAAGATGGGCTGGCCGGGCGCCTTGCGCTGCTCGGCCAGGAAGGCGACGTAGAAGGCCGTGCTCCCCCCGACCAGGGTGGCGCCGTGGGTCCGGAACACCTCGAGCGCCTCGGGCGGCGAGAACGACTCGAGGAGGATGGCCGGGAAGCCCACGGTGAGGAGGCACACCAGGTAGTCGGGGCCCGCGATGTGGGCGAAGGGGAACGCCATCGAGCCGACATCGTCGGGGCTCATGTCCAGCGCCCGGGCCAGCCCCCACCCACCGGCGATGAGCGTCTGGTCGGTGTGCTGCACGCCTTTGGGGTCCGCCGTCGAGCCCGACGTGTAGTAGATCCACCGGATCGGGGCGTCCTCGGGCGACGCGCCGGCCGGGGGAGGCGGCAGGGAGGCGGGATCGCCCTCGGGCAAGCCGTCGGCGGTGGACAGGATCTCTGGGCGCGTAGCCGTGCCGTGCAGGGCCCGCTCCGCGATCGAGGCGTAGTCGACGTCGCGCCAGGTGCCCGGGATGACGAACAGGGAGGCGCCGGTCTGCCGGAGGGCGAAGCCCACCTCGCGCTCACGATAGAGGTGGATGATCGGGTTCTGCACGGCGCCCAGCCGCGCGAGCGCCATCGACAGGACGACCGTCTCGATCCGCGTCGGCAGCTGCCACGACACCACCGAGCCCGTGGTGATGCCCTCGGCGTGGAGCCCCGCCGCCACCCGCTCGGCCCGTTGGCGGAACTGGCCGAAGGTGACCGTCTCGCCGTCGGCCCCTATCAGCAGACGTCGGTCGGGCGACGCGTCGGCCCGTCGGTCGACCAGCTCCCACAACGTGCGGGCGCCGGTGAGAATCTCGCGGGTGGTCATGTCCCCTCCTTCCGCACCTTCTCATAGCTCATAGCAGCTCCGGGGAGGCAGAATGGCACCGTGGCCCGGCCCCCGGTGCACTCTGAACCCCCTCCAGGCGAGCCGGCCGGTCCCCGCCAACTGGCCGACCGCCGGCACCGGGTGCGCCTGCTCGCCGTTGCGCTCGCCGTGGCCCTCCTGGCGTGGTTCGCCGTGGCCAACCTGCGCCAGGTCCGGATCGACTTCTGGGTCTTCCACCGGCAGGCGCCGCTGATCGTGGTGATCCTGATCTCGGGCCTGCTCGGAGCACTGATCACGTTCCTGGTCATGCGCCGATCGCCCAAGGCGGGGCGGGCTCCAAAGGACGGCTGACGGCGCCCCTGGCGCCGGCACCGGCCAGCGGGGTCCCGCCGACCACGGGGCCTGGTCCGGGGCCCGCGTCCTGCCCTCTCCGGCCGGGTTCTAAGCTCCCTGTCGTGGAGACAGGGGCGGCGGCTCGAGGTCTGGACGAGATCCTCGTTGTTTGCGCCGTCCAAGCGTGTCAACATGGGGTCCAGATGGATGTGGAGATCCCAAGGGGCAGGTCGTAGTGCCGCTTTCCGACCACGAACAACGAATCCTGGCTGAGCTCGAGGAGTCACTGGTCCGCCAGGATCCCGAGTTCGCCGAGCGCGTGCGCTCGGAGACCGTGTACCGGCATGCGGGCCGCTACTGCAAGTGGGCGGCGGTGACGTTCGTCCTCGGCGTCGTGATCCTCGTTGCCTGCTACAGCAAGTCGGTCGTCGCCGGCTTCATCGGCGTGGTCATCATGTTCGCCTCGGCCGTGTGGTTCGAGCGGAACCTGCGGCGCATGGGCCGGGCCGGGTGGCATGACCTCACCCGGTCCAAGGATGGAGAGCCGAAGCAGAGCGGGAGTTCGAGCGGCATCGAGGGCGCGGTGAGCGAGGCTCGCGACTGGTTCCGTTCCCGCTTCCACCGTCGCGACAACTGAGCAACCTGGTCCTGGCCGTCGACATCGGCGGCACCAAGTTGGCTGCCGGGCTGGTGGGCCTCGACGGCTCCGTGCTGGCCCGGTCCGTGCTGCCGACCCGACAGGCGGCGAGCCCCGCGTCCGACGCTCAGGGGCGCGCCGTGACGTCACCCCGCGCGGTGGAACCGGCGGAATCGCTTTGGGACGACCTGGCCGGACTGGTGACCGCCCAGGTGGACTCGTTGCCCGCCGGTCACCACATCGTCGTCTGTGGCGTGGGGTGTGGCGGGCCGATGACGCCGGGCGGCGACGAGGTGTCGCCGCTCAACATCGGCGCGTGGCGCGGTTTCCCGCTGCGCGCTCGCCTGGCGGAGCTGACTGGCCTCCCCACGTTCGTGGACAACGACGCCAAAGCGCTGGCGTTGGGTGAGGGATGGGTCGGCGCCGCCAGTGGCGTCGGCGACTATCTCGCCATGGTGGTGTCGACCGGGGTGGGCGGTGGCATCGTGCTCGACGGCCGGCTCCTCGACGGCCGCCTCGGCAACGCCGGCCACGTCGGTCACGTGGTGGTCGTGCCCGGAGGGAGGGAGTGCGCCTGTGGAGCCCGCGGCTGTCTCGAAGCGGAGGCGTCGGGGACGGCGATCGCCGCCATCACCGGGCAGCCTGCTCGGCTGGCGCCCCCGGCCGTGGTGGAGCGCACCGGCACGCTGGTCGGCCGCGCGGTCGCCTCGGTGGCCAATCTGCTCGACCTGTCGCTCGCCGTGGTGAGTGGGTCGGTGGCGCTGGGCTTCGGCGCCCTGTTCTTCGCCGCTGCCCAGGCCGAGATGGACCAACTGTGCCGACTGGAGTTCGCACGCGGCGCGCGCGTTGTGCCCAGCGGGCTCGGCGACAGCGGTCCGCTGGTCGGCGCGGCCCGGGTCGGGCTGCGCGGCGCCGGGATGGCCGTGTGAGGGAGGAGAGCGACCGCAGGGCCGGCGCCGTCGATGCCGCCGACGCCTCCGAACGCGTGCGCTGGGGCAGGGATGCTGCCGTGGTGGCCCGGGCGGTGCTGCCCCGCCCGGACCTCTGGTTGGCGGCGTTGGGCGCGCTGCGACGCATGGCCCGGCGCGGCTGGTGGCGGCAGCGGCCCTTCGTGCCGCTGCCGGGGGAGGCCTACTGGCGCTTCCGACTCGAGACGGCGTACGGCGGATCCGACGCCGCGGAGCCGGGGGAGGAACACCGGCTGACCCCGCCCGACGTGGTCGCCTTCCTCCGTTGGTGTCAGAGGTCGCGCCCGGGCCGCGGGTAGCCTGTGCCCATGGAGCGGGTGCTCCTCCTCAACGCGTCCTACGAGCCCCTCGCGCTCGTGTCCGACCGCCGTGCCGTCGTCCTCATGCTGGCGGGCCGGGCCGAAGCGGTGGCCACGCGTGACGACTGCCGGGTGTTCCACTCGGCCAGGCTCGAGATCGAGATCCCGTCGATCGTCCGCCTGTCGCAGATGGTCCACATCCCGCGCTGGGCCCGCACGCCTCCGGTGACACGCCGCTCGGTGCTGCGCCGCGACGGGGGCCTCTGTGTGTACTGCTCGCAGCCTGCGGACACGATCGACCACGTGATCCCGCGCAGCCGGGGCGGTACACACGACTGGTGGAACGTCGTGGCGGCGTGCAAGCGCGACAACCTGGTGAAGGCCGACCAGCTGCTGTCGGAGCTGGGATGGACGTTGCGCGTGAAGCCGGCGCCACCCGACGGGCACCTGTGGCGACTGCGGCACCTGGCGGAGGTCGACCCGCTGTGGGAGCCGTACCTGGCCGCGGCATCCTGAGGTTGGCCGCCACCGCCGGCCCCGTCGCGACCGCCGGCAGTCCGCTCTTCGACGTGGAGCCGTTGCGGCGCGTCACGACGCGCCTGGCACGAGCTCGCGCCGTGGCCACGCCCACGCTGGTGCTGGGCAGCACCCAGCCCGAGCAGACGGTCCGCCGTGACGCGCTGGCGAGGCAGGGCGTGGCGGCGGCTCGCCGGCGAGGCGGGGGCGGCGCTGTGTACCTCGCGCCCGGAGCCCAGCTCTGGGTGGACGTCTGGCTCCCTCGCCGCGACCCGCTGTGGGTGGACGACGTGGTCGCAGCCGCCGAGTGGGTCGGGGCATGGTGGGCCGAGGCGCTCCGCCGCGCCGGCGTCGTCGGGCTCGAGGTGCACGCCGGCCGGGCCAGTGCCGAGACGCTCGAGGGGTTGGTGTGCTTCGCCGGCCGCGGGCCGGGAGAGGTGTTCCACCGCGGGCGCAAGGTGGTCGGACTCTCCCAGTGGCGCGCACGCGAGGGCGCGCTGTTCTCTTCGTGCGCCTACCGCCACTGGGACCCCGCACCGCTGGCGGAGCTGCTCGAGGTCGCCGACGACCCGGGCCAGCGGCTCGACGAGCTGCTGCGCCCCGTCGCCGTGGGCCTGGCCGACCTCGAGCCTCCTGTGACCGACCTGGCGTCGGTGGAGGCCCGGTTGCTCGGCTCGCTGGCGGACTTCGCACTGCCCTAGCTAGAGCCCTAAGAGAGGCAGAGCTTCGAGGCCCCGGCCTCCCTCCGTCTCGCATCCGGCTCCGGGTTCGACCGGTGCGGCGTCGGCCGTACCGTCCCACCTGCACCGCGCCCCGGGGCAGTAACGCGCCATGGCCGGTGGCGGACCGCCGGCGGCGGCGGGCGAGAGGGTGTTGCGTTCTGGGTCTCCTGTGGGCCCCGGTGGTTGTGCAGTGGAGGAAAAGGGTTTAAAGTGGCGCGAAATGGTGCAAAGGGGCGTCGAGGGACGCAGACCAGGGAGCATCGTGGGAGACACAGCAGGTGGCAGGGTTCGTCGGGAGATACGAGCATTCGCTCGACACCAAGGGCAGGGTCATCCTGCCGGCGAAGTTCCGCGGCCAGTTCGAGCGGGGCGGCTATCTGACCCAGCACGCCGAGGGCTGCCTGGCGTTGTGGACCCCCGGGGAGTTCGAGCGCCAGATGGAGGCCATGCAACAAAAGTCGGAGTCGGGGCGGGCCGACCGCAACCGGGCCCGGATCTGGGCGTCGAACTCCGCCGAGGTCGAGGTCGATCGCCAAGGGCGCATGCCGATCCCCGCCCACTTGCGCGAATTCGCCGGGCTCGACGCGGAGGTGCTGGTGCACGGCGCGATCGACCGGGTCGAGTTGTGGAACCCGACGGCATGGGCCGAGCGGGTGCTGCCCGAGGAGAGCTGGCTACTCAGCGACGAGGGGGAGTAGCCGGCCCTCGGGCCACCCGCGCGGCCCACGCCGCCGGCACGAGGTGCGAGAAGGCCGCGAAGACAAGGAAGACCGAAAGCAACGAAAGGAGAATCACCGAGGCAACGGGCATCACGAGAGACGAGAGCACCGTCGACACGACGCCGACGGGGTCACGAAGGACGCGCTGGACCATGTGCAGCTCCTCGACCGGCTTGCGGGAAGGCCACTCCACCCACTTCCTGACCGGTCGTTCGGATCTCCACCTCCCACTCGACCGACCGGCCGAGGAGCTGCAGATGGCCCATGCGTTCGACCACATCCCCGTGCTGCGTGACGAAGTGGTCTCGCTGTTCGCGTCCGTGCCCGCCGGCGTCGTCGTCGACGCCACCGTGGGTGGGGGCGGTCACGCGGCCGCGCTGCTCGAGTCCTACCCGGCACTCCGCATCGTGGGGATGGACCGGGACCCGGCGGCCCTGGACGCAGCCCGGGCCCGCCTGTCCGCCTTCGGAGACCGTGCCACGCTCGTCCGGGCCCCCTTCTCCTCGCTCGAATCGGTGACCACCGACGCTGGGCTGCACGCCCTCGCGGGCGTGCTCTTCGACCTCGGCGTGAGCTCGCCGCAGCTCGACGTGACCGAGCGGGGCTTCTCCTTCCGTCGCGACGGTCCGCTCGACATGCGCATGGACCCAACGCAGGGAGTGACGGCGGCCGACCTGGTGAACGGTCTCCCACAGGACGCGCTGGCGGCACTGTTCCGGGAGAACGGCGAGGAGCGCCTGGCCGGGCGCATCGCCCGAGCCGTCGTGCAGGCTCGCCCGCTGACCACCACAGGCCAGCTGTCCGACGTCGTGGCATCGGCCGTGCCGGCTGCGGCGCGGCGCAAGGGCCATCCGGCGCGCCGGGTATTCCAGGCCTTGCGCATAGCGGTGAACGACGAGCTCGGGCAGTTGGCAGCCGCGCTGCCGGTCGCGCTGGGCCTCCTGGTCGTCGGTGGCGTGTGCGCTGTCATCAGCTACCACTCGGGCGAGGACCGCCTGACGAAGGAGGCCTTCGCCCAGGCCGCTTCTGGTGGGTGCGTGTGCCCACCCGGCCTGCCGTGCGTGTGCGGCGCGGTCGCCCGCCACCGGCTGGTGTTCCGCGGCGCCCGCAAGGCGTCGGCCGACGAGGTAGCAGCCAACCCGCGCTCCGAGAGCGCTCGACTCCGGGCCGTCGTGCGCACGGTGGCCGACGACCCGGGCAACCGGGGCGGTCGGGAGGACGGGGAGCGGTGACACCGCCGGCCGCGAGTGCTTCCACGGCCCGCCGTACTGCGCAGACGGCCCCGGCGCGCCCGCGCGGGCGTACGGCCCCGAGCGCCACGGCCCCGCGCCGGGCCACCCTCCGCCTCGTCCCAGCCCGTCGACGTGGTGCCGGCCGGATCCGGGTCGCGTCCGAGCGGACGCGACTGCTGCACTTGTTGGCGCTGGGCGTCGTGGCCTTGGCCCTGATCGCCGTGGTGGTCGGCCAGGCCCTCCTGGCCAGCGGCCAGGTGCGCCTGGCCTCGTTGGAGAACGAGTTGACTCTGGAGCAGAGCGCGAACCGCCAGGCCCAGCAGACCGTGGCCGCCCTCGAGACGCCGACGCGCATCGTGACCGCAGCGACTGTCCAGCTGCACATGGTGCGGTCGGCCGGCGTGACCGAGCTGCCCTACGTCTCCCTGTCGGTCCCTCTGCCCACCCCCAAGGTCATCGGGGTGCCGGCCGAGCCGGCCAGCGCGGCGACCACGCAGCCATGAGCCCCAAGCCCCGTCAGGGTGCGTACCGCGCGCGCTCCGGATCGGGCGCGCCGGTCCGTCACCGCGCCGCTCCCTCCGCGCGGCGCGGTGCGCCGTCCCGGTCGTTCTCCCCGCCGGGTTCGGGCCGCTCCACCGCGCCCCACCGCCTTCCGCACCGGCCGGCGGCCAAGGTCACACACCTGCGGTCCCGCCGGTCGCGGGGCTGGGCGGATGCCACGTTCCAGCGCCGCACTCGTCTCATCCGGGTCGTGCTGTTGGGGGCCATGCTGCTGATCGTCGGCCGCCTGGTCGACGTGCAGGTGCTGCAAGCCGGTGCGTACGAGGCCGCGGCGCGCAGCGAGTCGGCCATCACCGTGTCTCTCCCGGCGCTGCGCGGCGGCATCTACGCCCGCGACGGATCGATCCTGGCGCAGTCGGTGCCCACCGACGACGTGGTCGCCGACGACTTCCAGATCACGCACCCGTGGCGCACCGCCCAGGCGCTCTCGCCCATCCTCCACGTACCGGCTACCACCCTGGTGAGCGAGCTCTCGCGCCAGTCGGGCTACGTGGTGCTGGCCCGCCAGGTCTCGCAGCAGACCGGGCAGACCCTCGACGACGACGCCTTCCCGGGTATCTCCCTGCTGGCCGACGCCAAGCGCATCGTGCCCAACGGCAACCTGGCATCCCCGGTCATCGGGTTCACCAACGCATCGGGCCGGGGAGCCGGCGGCCTCGAGTTCGGGGACAACGACCTCTTGGCCGGGACGAACGGCAAGGAGACCCTCTTGGAGTCACCCTCCGGCGTGGCGCTGCCCGAGTCGGTGGCTGGTCAGGTCGCCACCACGCCGGGTACCGGGCTCGAGCTCACCCTCGACACTCAGCTCCAGTACGAATCGGAGCAGGCGCTGGCCCGGGCCATCGAGTCGTCCAACGCGGTCAGCGGCACGGCGGTGGTGATGGACGTCAAGACCGGCCAGATCCTGTCCATGGCCAACCTGGTCGCCACCCACCCTGGCCCTCTGGGCCCAGCGACGCAGCCGACCTCCACCGGCGCTGCCAGCGGTGGCGTGGTGCCGATCGGGTCGCACGACGCCGTCGACGAGGCCCCGAGCAACCTGGCGGTGACGCAGCTCTACGAACCGGGCTCCGTGTTCAAGCTCGTCACCTTCTCCGGCGCACTGCAGGACGGGCTGATCAACCCCAACCAGCTCTTCAGCGTGCCCGACACCATGCAGCTCGACGGCTCGACCTTCCACGACGCCGAACCGCATCCGACCGAGGCGCTGACCGCCACCCAGATCCTGGCCCAGTCGTCCAACATCGGGACGGCGATGATCGCCGAGGGCCTCGACGAGCAACGCCTGCTCGCACAGGTCAAGGCGCTCGGCTTCGGGGAGCCCACCGGCCTCGACTTCCCGGGCGAGTCCGACGGGCTGCTCGTGGGGGCCGAGCAGTGGGAGCCGACGGACATGGTGTCCCTCCCCATCGGACAGGTGGACGCCGTCAACGCCCTCCAGGTGCTCGACGCCTACAACACGGTTGCCAACGGAGGCGTCTTCGTCGCGCCCAAGCTCGTCTTGGGCACGGTGAGCCCGACGGGCACCGTCACGGCCTCGCCACCGTCGGCCACCCACCGGGTCGTCTCGCCCGGGGTCGACGCCGAGCTCGTGTCCATGCTCGAGCAGGTCGTCCAGCAGGGCACGGGCACCAGTGCCGCCGTGGCGGGCTACACCGTCGCCGGCAAGACGGGGACGTCGCAGATCCCCACCCCCGGCCACGACTCCTACGTCCCGGGCGCCTACATGGCCTCGTTCGTGGGCTTCGCCCCTGCGGTCAACCCGACTCTCTCGATGATCGTCGTCCTGGACCGGCCCACCCCGATCTTCGGCGGCACCGTGGCCGCTCCCGTTTTCTCGCAGATCATGAGCTACGCGCTCCACCGCTACGACATCCCGACCACCCCGGGTGCGCAGTCAACCGGACCGGCGTCCGCGCCGGCCACGTCGGCCGCCGACCAGGCGCAGGACATCACGTGAGCGGGGCGGAGAGTCGCCCCCTCGACCTGCCGGCTCGCGGTACCGGCTCCTGCACGGCCGTTGCGTACGTAACGCGGGGATGTCTGCGGCATGCAACGCTGTCGGGTCGACCATGCCAACCGTGCCCATGAACCTCCTCTTCGACGACATCGAGGTGATCGAGTCGGTGGGGGACCCCGCCACCGTGCAGGTGGACGGCATCGCGCACGACAGCCGGCGGGTGGTGCCCGGTGACCTCTTCTGTTGCGTCCCGGGCGCGATGAGCGACGGCCACACCCATGCGGTGGAGGCGGTGGAGCGGGGCGCGGTGGGCCTGCTGTGCGAGCACTTCATCCCCGAGCTCCTCGACCGCGGTGTGGTCCAGACGCGTGTGGCGTCCGGGACCATGCGCCCGGTGATGGCCCGGCTGGCCGGCACCTTCTACGGGTACCCGGCGCGCGACCTGCTGATGATCGGGGTGACGGGCACCAACGGGAAGACCACCGTCACGCAGCTGCTGGGTGACCTCCTGAGCGCTACGGGCCGGCCGACCAACGTCGTGGGGACCCTGTCGGGCGCCCGGACGACCCCCGAGGCGATCGAGGTGCAGCGGTTGCTGGCCCAGGTGCGCGACCGGCAGCGCTCCGACGGCGCGCGCCACGCGGTGGCCATGGAGGTGTCGAGCCACGCCCTCGTGCAGTCGCGCGTCGAGGGCATCCACTTCGACGTGGCCGTCTTCACCAACCTGAGCCACGAACACCTCGACTATCACGGGACGATGGAGGAGTACTTCGAGGCAAAGGCCGCGCTCTTCACGCCGAGCTACGCGTTGCGTGGCGTGGTCGACGCCGACGACCCGTGGGGCCGCGAGCTCCTCGAGCGCTCGCGCATCCCGACCGTGGCCGTCCACCGCGCCGACGCCACCGACGTCGTGCTGCGGCCGGCGCACACCGAGTTCACCTGGCGCGGCCAGCGGGTCGTGACGGCACTGACGGGTGCCGTGAACGTCGACAACGCGCTGCTGGCGGCCGAGGCCGCGCTGGCGCTGGACGAGTCCGGGCTCGGCCCCGTGGAGATCGCCCGGGCGATGGCCGGCCTCTCGCCGGTTCCGGGACGACTGCAGGTCGTGGCCTCCCCGTCGCCGGTAGGCAACGGAGTCGGGCGCAGCGGTTCCGAGACGGCACCCTTCACGGTGCTGGTCGACTACGCCCACACCCCGGTCGGCCTCGAGGTTGTGCTCCGCGAGGCACACGACCTGGCCGGCGCCGGGCGCGTGCTCACCGTCTTCGGGTGTGGGGGCAACCGTGACCGGGCCAAGCGCCCGCTGATGGGAGCGGCGGCAGCGCGTCTGAGCGACCTGGCCGTCCTGACGTCGGACAACCCACGCGACGAGGACCCCGAGGCCATCATCGCCGAGGTGCTCGAGGGTGTGCCCGGCGGACGCGGCAACAGCCGGCTGGTGGTGGAGCCCGACCGCGCCTCGGCCATTCTTCGCGCCCTCGACGCCGCGAGCCCCGGTGATGTTGTCGTCGTGGCCGGCAAGGGGCACGAGACGTACCAGGAGGTGGCCGGGAAGCGCCTGCCCTTCGACGACGTGGTCGAGGTCCGTCGCGTCCTGTCGGCCCGCTACGGCGCGGAGGCCTGAGCACACGTGCTCGGACTGCTCGTCTCGGGGGGCGTCGCGTTGTGGATCGCCATCCTGTTCACCCCGGCCCTGATCCGTTACTTCCGCAGCCGTGAGATCGGCCAGCACATCAGGGCGGACGGGCCGGCGACGCACGTGGCCAAGGCCGGTACGCCCACGATGGGCGGGATCGCCATCGTCACCTCGGTCGTGCTGGGTTACGCCATCGGCCACGTCGGCACCGAGATCAGCTTCTCGCGCACCGGGTACCTGGCCGTCGGCGCCGTGGTCGCCTTCGGCCTGATCGGCTACCTGGACGACTCCATCAAGGTGCGCCGGCGGCGCAGCCTCGGACTCAACAAGCGTGGGAAGTCAGCCGCTCAGCTGGCATGCGCGCTGGCCTTCGCCATCCTCGCCGTGCAGTGGGCGCACACCTCGACTGCCTTGTCGTTCACCCGGTCCGACGCGATCGGCATCGACATGGGCAAGGTCGGGTGGATCGTGTTCGCCGTTCTGGTGATGGTGGGGTCGTCGAACGCAGTGAACATCACCGACGGCGTGGACGGCCTGGCGGCGGGCTCGAGCACCTTTTGCTTCGCCGTGCTGTCCATCATGGGGTACTGGATCTTCCGCCACGTCTCCATCTACCACGTGCTGCCCGCCTCGGCGATCGACCTGGCGTTGGTGTCGGTGGCGTTGGCCGGGGCGTGCATCGGGTTCCTCTGGTGGAACGCGGCCCCGGCCAAGATCATCATGGGCGACACCGGGTCGCTCTCGATCGGCGCCGGGCTGGCCGCCGTCTGCCTGTTGCTCAACCTCGACCTGTTGCTGCTCGTCATCGGCGGCCTGTTCGTGATGGAGACGTTGTCGGTGATCCTGCAGATCATCAGCTTCCGCGGCTTTCACCGGCGCATCTTCCGTATGGCGCCCATCCACCATCACTTCGAGTTGGCCGGGTGGCCCGAGACCACGGTGATCGTCCGCTTCTGGATCCTCGGCGGGCTCTTCTGCGCCCTGGGCCTGGGCATCTTCTACGGCGACTTCCTCACGGTGGCGAAGTTCACGTGACGGCCTCCTCGGCACGCACGCGGCCGCCGGCCGTGCCTCTCGCTCCCGGGCCCGGCGCGGTCCGCCATCTCTGCCGTGGCGTGCGGAAGACTGGAGCCGTGCTTGGGGTGTCGGACCGAGCGGAGGGGCGCGCACGCTCCGTGGGCGGAGCGCGGGCATGACGCGGGCGCGCCTCGCGGCGGCGGGAAGCCGCGCCGAGCCGGAGGGGGACCGGCTACACGGGCACGGGGCACCGAAGGCTCCCATCGGTGTGCGCCTGGGCGGGCGCAGCCTGGCCGTGTCCACGCTGCTGACCGTCGACGTGCTGCTCTTGTGCCTGATCGGCCTGGTGATGGTCGGATCGGCTTCCTCGGTGGTCTCCATCGCCACCTACGGCACGCCCTGGGCCATTTTCCTGCGCGAGGTCATGTGGATGGGCATGGGTGGCGCCGTGCTGTACTGCACCGTCCGCTTCGACTACCGCCGCCTGCGCCGGTTCGGCCCGCTGCTCCTCCTGGTCACCTTCGGCCTCCTGTTCGTCGTCCTCGTGCCAGGACTCGGCGTGCACGCGATGGGCTCGAGCCGGTGGGTCGGGTTCGGGCAGCTGCGCCTGCAGCCCTCAGAGCTGATGAAGCTGGCCTTGACGATCTTCGCCGCCGACTTCATCGCCAAGCGTCTCGACGAGCGTGCCACCGACCGGCGCATCATTGGTCCGATCCTCATCGTCACCGGCTTCGCCTGCGTGCTGATCCTGGCCCAGCCCGACATGGGCACGGCCGTGGTGCTCGGCCTCATCGCACTGACGCTGCTCTTCGTCTCGGGTGTCCGGCTCGGCCCGGTGATGAAGGTCATGGGCGCGTTGGTCGGCCTGGCCATGATCGTGGCGGTGGCCTCGCCCTACCGCCGGGCCCGGCTGCTCTCGTTCCTCAACCCATCGGCGCACGGATCGAGCTCGGGCTATCAGGTGATGCAGTCGCTCATCGGGCTCGGCTCTGGCCACCTGGTCGGCTCCGGCATCGGCGGGGGCCAGGCTCAGTGGGGCTTCCTGCCGAACGCGCACACCGACTTCATCTTCTCGGTCATCGGGGAGCAGCTGGGCATCGTCGGCGCCCTGGCCACGCTCGGCCTCCTCGGCGGCTTCCTGTGGCTCGGCATCCGGGCGGCGACACAGTCGCCCGACCGCTTCGGCGCACTGCTGGCCCTCGGGCTGGTGGCCTGGGTGGCGGCCGAGACGCTGATCAACGTCGGAGCGGTGGTGGGCGTGCTCCCGGTGACCGGCATTCCCCTGCCGTTCATCTCCTTCGGCGGCTCGTCCCTGGTCATCACGATGGCCGGAGCGGGCATGCTCGTCAACATCGCCCGGGAGGGTGAGGCCGTGGCGGGGCGCGGCGCGGCCCGGCCCCCCCGGCGGCCGGCGGGCGCCGCCCGAGGTCGGTGAGCGCCCGGCGGGGCACGGTGGTCGCGGGCGGGGGCACGGGCGGCCACGTCGTCCCCTCGCTGCAGATCGCCAGGGCCCTGGTCGACCGCGGGCACGCCCCCGAGACCATCCACCTCTACGGCTCGCGCCGGGGGCAAGAGGCCACCACCTGGCCGGCCCTCGAGTTCCCCTACACGCTGCTGCCCGGCCGCGGCATCCGCCGCAGCCTGCGGCCCTCGGCGTGGCTGGCCAACGTCGGGGCGGTGCTCGGATTGCTGTGGGCCTGCGCCCGCGCCGTGAGCGCCTTCCTCGTCCGCCGCCCCCGCGCCGTCGTGGTCGTGGGAGGGTACGCCAGCTTCCCGGCCGGGTTGGCCGCCGTGGTGACCCGGGTGCCCCTCGTCTCAGTGACGACCGACGCCGTGCCGGGGGCGGTCAACGACCTACTCGGCCGGTTCGCAGCGGCCAACGCCGTCGCCTTTGCCGGGACCGACCTGCCGCGGGCGCACGTCACGGGCACCCCGGTGCGCCCGGAATTGGCGGCGCTCGACCGGTCGCCCGAAGCACGTGCCCGCAGCCGGGCCGAACTCGGCCTCCCGTCGGACCGCCAGACGGTGGCGGCGGTCGGCGGCTCGCTCGGTGCCCGGCGCGTCAACCAGGCGGTGGCCGAGCTGGCCCGTCTGTGGTCCGGCTGCGAGGACCGGTCCCTCTACCACGTGACGGGCCGGCGTGACTACGAGGCGTTCGCGCCCGCGCCGGACGGAGGGGCGCGAGCGGAGGGCGTCACACGCCCCGGCCTGGCCTACCGGGTCGTGGCCTTCGAAGACAGGATGCCCGAGCTCTACCGCGCCGCGGACGTGTGCGTGACCAGGGCGGGTGCCATGACCGTGGCCGAGCTGCTGGTGGCCGGGGTCCCGGCCATCTTGGTCCCGCTGCCGGGCGCGCCACGGGACCACCAGACGAAGAACGCACGAGCCCTCGTGGACGTGGGGGCGGCGGTCCACGTGCCCGACGCCGAGTGCGACGGCCAGCGCCTGGCTCGGGAGCTCGAGGCCCTGCTCTCGGACCCGGTGCGCTTGGCCACCATGCGCGAGGCCGCCCGCGGCCACGCCCGTCCCGACGCCGCGGCCCGCGTGGCCGCGCTGGTCGACGACCATGCCCGCTGACATGCCCGCTGACGAGCCCGCCGAGATGCCCGCCGACAGGCCGGCTGACCTTCGTACTGATCTTTCCGGCGGGGTGGGCTCACGGGTGAGCGGGCCGCTCGGCCTCACCGGGTCGCTGCGCGTCCACGTGGTGGGCATCGGGGGCGCGGGCATGAGTGCGATCGCGCTGGTGCTGCGGGCCATGGGTCATCGCGTGTCGGGCTCGGACCTCAAGGACTCGCCGGTGGTCGAGCGGCTGCGGTCCCACGGGATCACCGTGGCCATCGGGCACCGGCCGGAGCACGTCGACGGCGCGGAGGTGGTGACCTACTCGCCCGCGGTCCAGCCGGACAACGTCGAGCTCGTCGCGGCCGGGCAACAGGGTGCCCGGGTGGTGCCGCGCTCCGAGATGCTGGCTGCTATCTGCGCCACCCGCCGTTGCCTGGCCGTGGCCGGGACGCACGGCAAGACGACGACTGCCTCCATGCTCGCCCTCATCCTGGTCGAGGCCGGGATGCGCCCCTCCTTCGTCATCGGGGCCGACGTGAACGAGATCGGGACCAACGCCGTGTGGGACACGGGGGAGTGGCTGGTCGTGGAGGCCGACGAGAGCTACGGCACCTTCCGGGCCATCCGTCCGGACCTGGCCGTCCTGACCAACGTCGAGCCTGACCACCTCGACTACTACCGCACCTTCGACGCCCTACGGGAGGCCTTCTCCTCGTTCGTGGGCAGCTCGGCGCTGCCGGCCGTCGTGTGCGCGGACGACCCCGAGGCGGCGGCCGTCGGCCGGGAGCACGCCGCGATCGCCGTCGGAACCGACGCCGCGGCCACGTACGCCATCGTCGGCCTGCAGGCGGCACGCAGCTCGGTGACCTTCCGGCTGCGCGGACCCGAGGGAGAGCTCGGACCGCTCCGAGTCGGGGTGCCGGGAGTGCACAACGCCCGCAACGCGGCGGTGGCCACGGTGGCGGCGCTTGGCGCGGGGGCGCCGTTCGACGCGGCGCAGGCTGCCCTGGCCCGCTTCGCCGGTGTCCCGCGGCGCTTCGAGTTCCGTGGGGAGTCCGGGGGCGTCACGTTCGTGGACGACTACGCCCACCTCCCCTCCGAGGTGCGGGCTGCCCTAGCCACGGCCCGCAGCGGGGGCTGGTCCCGCGTGGTGGCCGTCTTCCAGCCCCACCGCTTCTCGCGCACCGCCGCGTTGGCCGACCAGTTCGGGCCGGCCTTCGCCGAGGCCGACGTCCTGGTGGTCACCGACGTCTACGGCGCCGGCGAGCACCCGGTGCCCGGCGTCTCGGGCCGTCTGGTGGCCGACGCCGTGCGGGCCCAGGACCCGAGGCTGCCGGTCGTCTACGCCGCCGGTTGGGAGGAGCTGCGCCAGGCGGTCACCGCCCAGCTGCGTCCGGGCGACCTGTGCCTGACCCTGGGGGCGGGCGACCTGACCGTCCTGCCCGACCAGCTCCTCGAGTCGCCCCAGTGGTGACCCCGTCGGCCGGGCTGCGGGCGCTGGCCGCCGAGCTGGGTGACCGGGCCGAGCTGATGAAGCCGCTCGGACCCCTGACCACGTACGGCGTGGGCGGTCCCGCCGCGCTCTTCGTCGACGTCGAGGGCCCAGAGGACCTCGAGGTGGTCCGGACCGTCTTGCGACGGGCCGGGCCGGAGCTGGCGACCTTCGTGCTCGGACGGGGCTCGAACCTGCTGGTCGCCGACGCCGGGTTCGACGGAGTGGTCGTGCATCTGGGGAGCGGCTTCGCCGGGCTCGAACTACCGGCGCCCCGCGCCTCCTCCGCCTCGGGGCTACCCGCGCAGACGGGACCGACGCTGGTGCGGGCCGGGGCAGCGGTGGCCCTGCCCGTCCTGGCGCGTCGCCTGGCCGACGCCGGGTGGTCGGGGATGTCCTGGGCCGTCGGCGTGCCGGGGTCGGTGGGCGGCGCCGTACGCATGAACGCCGGTGGCCACGGGTCCGACATGGCCTCGGTCCTCGAGCGCTACCGCTGGGTCGACCTGCTGGGAGAGGGGGGCGGGAGCGACGCCGCCGCCCGCCTGGCCTACGGCTACCGGTCCTCCTCGGTGGCCGCCTCACAAGTCGTGGTGGCCGCCGAGCTGCGCGTCACGCCGGGCTCGGCTGAAGAGGAGCGGGCGGCGGTCGCCGCCATCGTGCGCTGGCGCCGGGAGCACCAGCCCGGCGGCTCCAACGCCGGCTCGGTGTTCGCCAACCCCGAGGGCGACGCCGCGGGGCGGCTGGTGGAGGAGGCCGGCCTCAAGGGGTTCCGGCTGGGGACGGCCCACGTGTCGGAGAAGCACGCCAACTTCATCCAGGCCGACAAGGGCGGCCGGGCCGATGACGTGCGCGCCCTGATGGAGCACGTGCGCGCCGAGGTGGCCGAGCGCTGCGGGGTCACCCTGCGCACCGAGGTCCGCCTGTTGGGCTTCGGGGGCGGGAAGACTGGTCCGGTGCCCGAGCGCGACGACGCCGAAGGCCGGCCGTGACGACCACCGCTCCGCCACGGGGCACGGCCACAGGCTCGGGGAGGGGCAGGATGGACCCGCGTCTGTCCGTCCGGCGCAAGGCCGTGGCGCGCCAGGCCGCACGCCGGCGCCTGCGCTGGGTCGTGGCCGTCCTCGGCGTGTTGCTGCTGGGCGCGCTGGCGTGGTTCGCGCTCCACTCGGCGCTCTTCGGTGCCCGCTCGGTCACCGTCACCGGCAACGTGCACGAGACGGCGGCCCAGGTGGTGGCCCAGGCGGGACTGGCCGATCACCCGCCGCTGCTCGACGTGGACCCGGCGGCGGTGGCGAGGCTGGTCGAGCGGCTCCCATGGGTCTCCTCGGTGACCGTGGCGGTGTCGTGGCCCGACGGCGTGCGCATCGCCGTGCGCGAGGAGGTCCCGCGCCTGGCGGTCCAGGGCGACGGCGGGACCTGGTTGTCGGTGAGCGACGACGGCCGGGTCCTGGCCTCGTCGGCGAGCCGGCCGGCGGGCCTGTTGCTCTTGGCGGTCCCCGCGTTGCCCGGAGGCCCCGGCACCGTGCTCCCCGCCAAGGACGCGGCCGGGTTGGAGGTCGCGGCGACCCTCCCGACCTCCTTCGCCGCCCAAGTCACCACGGTCACGGTGGAGCCCGCTGGCTGGGTGCAGTTGTCCCTGACGACGCCCATCGAGGTCGACATCGGCTCGGCGAGCGAGCTCACGGCCAAGTACGAGGACGTGTCGGCTGCCCTCGCCGGCGCCACCCTCTCGGCCGGCGAGGTGATCGATGTCAGCGTCCCTTCGGCCATGACCATCACGCCCGGGTGAGGCCGGTGCTTGACCTGCCCGAAGACCCCCCCGTATGGTGTGGCCACGTTGCCGTACTGTGAACATCAACCTTCCCGAGAGGTTCAGGGATGGGTGGCTGATGACACCTCCCCGGCTGCGGCTGGCGGGGCGTCCCAGCGACCGACCGGTCGGCGACCGACCCGGAGACGAGGGAGTTCATGACGACCGTTCCTTCACAGGGTAACTACCTGGCAGTCATCAAGGTGGTCGGCGTCGGCGGTGGCGGCTCCAACGCCGCCAACCGCATGATCGACTCTGGCTTGCGCAACGTCGAGTTCATCGCGGCCAACACCGACGCCCAGGCGCTGCTGATGAGCGACGCCGACCTCAAACTCGACATCGGCCGACAGCTCACGCGCGGCCTCGGCGCGGGCAGCGACCCCGAAGTGGGACGGCTGGCCGCCGAGGAGCACCGGGTGGAGATCGAGGAGGCGCTCCAGGGTGCCGACATGGTCTTCATCACCGCGGGTGAGGGCGGCGGCACCGGGACGGGGGCCGCCCCGGTCTTTGCCGAGATCGCCAAGGGGATCGGGGCCCTGACCATCGGCGTCGTCACTCGCCCGTTCACCTTCGAGGGCCGCCGGCGGGCCATGCAGGCCGAGAAGGGGATCCAGACGCTCAAGGAGAAGGTCGACACGCTCATCGTCATCCCCAACGACCGGCTGCTCAGCGTCTCGAACGACAAGACGAGCATGGTCAACGCCTTCAAGATGGCCGACGAGGTGCTGCTGCAGGGCGTCCGGGGCATCACCGACCTGATCACCGTGCCCGGCCTCATCAACACCGACTTCGCCGACGTGAAGATGGTCATGACCAACGCCGGCACCGCCATCATGGGCGTCGGCTCGTCCATCGGCGACGGCCGGGCCGCCAATGCCGCCCGGGCGGCCATCACCTCGCCGTTGCTCGAGGCGTCCATCGAGGGGGCCCGCGGCATGGTCCTCAACATCGCCGGCGGCTCGGACCTCGGGCTCTTCGAGGTGAACGAGGCGGCCGAGATCATCCACGCGGTTGCGCACCCCGACGCCAACATCATCTTCGGCGCCGTCATCGACGACAACATGGGCGACGAGGTCCGGGTGACGGTGATCGCGGCCGGCTTCGAGCGCTGGGACGAGGGCGCACCTATCTCCAAGTCGTCGGAGCTGGCCGCCACCATCTTCGACACGCCGGAGCCGGTGGACATCTTCGCCGACGCCACCGGGTCGGACGAGGAGTTCGACCTCGGTGACGACGATTTCGACGTTCCCTCCTTCCTCCGCTAGCACGGCCCCCTCGAGCGAGGAGGTGGCCGGCCGCCTCGAGGCCGTTCGGGCCCGCATCGCGGACGCCGGTGGTGACCCGGCACAGGTACGGGTGGTCGCGGTGACCAAGGGCTTCGGGCCAGACGCGGTGAGGGCCGCCCGGGGCGCCGGGCTGCGCGACCTCGGTGAGAACTACGCCGCCGAGCTATTGGCCAAGGCCGAGGCGGTCGCCCGAGAGGCGGTGGGTGCCGGCCGGCTGGTCTGGCACTTCTTAGGGGCGGTGCAGCGCAACAAGGTGGCGCACCTGGCGCCGGTGGTCGGCCTGTGGCAGAGCGTGGCCCGGGAGCCCGAGGGGGCGCGGATCGCCCGCTTCGCGCCGGGCGCAGCGGTCCTGGCCCAGGTGGACACCACCGGCCAGCCCGGACGCAACGGCTGCCCGCCGGGGGAGGCAGCGGCGCTGGTGGCCCGCCTGCGTGACCTGGGCCTCGACGTGCGTGGCCTGATGACCGTGGCGCCATCGGGCCGCGAGGCGGCCCGGGAGGCCTTCCGCGCCGTGGGGGCCCTCGCCGACGACCTCGGCCTCGAGGAGCGCTCCATGGGCATGACCGACGACCTCGAGGAGGCGGTGGCCGCCGGGTCGACCATGGTGCGCATCGGCCGGGCCCTCTTCGGTCCCCGCCCGGCACCGGTGCGCTGACGCGGGCGAGGCGCCGGCGGGGCGGCCGGCGAAGTTTACGCTTGGGCCATTGCCAATCCGGATAAGGTCTGCTGCGTCTACGCCGAGAATCCGATCCTGCGCAGCGCGACGTCGCCGGAGCCGCCGCTGGACAACCTCGCCCCGCTGGCCAAGGCCGGTGTGCCGCTGTTGCACGTTTGCGGCAGCGGCGATCCCTGGCTCGACGTGCAAACGCGAGTGGCTGAAAAGCGATACCAAGAACTGGGCGGACAAATCACGGTCATCGTCCAGGAGGGCGGACACTATCCGCTCGCGCCCAAGGACCTCAAACCGGTCGTCGATTTCATCATGAATAGGGTCGCCCGCCTGCCGAGGCCTTGATCGGACCGCGCGGCGGCGGCAGGGAGGGCTTCAGGTCGTGCCCCTCGATCTTCAGTGCGTAGGCATGCTCACACGGC
>Ga0187784_10001239_pt1 | contig 20131 bp, 16 predicted proteins | sample 1015_SJ02_MP15_2_FD_132964 | JGI IMG/M metagenome (GOLD analysis project Ga0187784, IMG submission 132964) | Tropical peat soil microbial communities from peatlands in Department of Meta, Colombia - 1015_SJ02_MP15_20_MG | ecosystem: Environmental > Terrestrial > Soil > Wetlands > Peat | place...
CGGCGCGCACGAGAGGTCCTGGCGGGCCTGGAGCGCGCGGCGGTCTCGAGGCCGGACCGGGGACGACGCGGCCCATCGCGGGCCCAGCAGCTCGCGCTGGCACTCTCTTCGCCGATCGAGGACGCGCTGCGGTCGGCGGACCTCGCAACGATGACGCCGCTCGACGCCCTCAACTTCCTCTCCGGGCTGCGCGCCTTGCTCGACACCCCGGCGGCGCCGTCCCCCGAGGCTGCGCGGGGAGGCGATGCGGGACACACGATCGTGCGGTTCCCCCGACCCGGCACGCCCCGCTCCGGCGCGTCGTGACGCCGGTGGCCGAATCTCAAGTTCGACCGGGCGTCCGAACGGCCGTGCCCGCGTGAGCGCCAACCACGCCGCCATCACGGTCCTGCCCCGTGCCGCGGCGGAGCGCATCGCGGCCGGCGAGGTCATCGAACGCCCGGCCTCGGTGGCCAAGGAGCTCATCGAGAACAGCCTCGACGCGGGCGCTCACAGGATCACGATCGAGATCGAGGGCGCCGGCCGGCGGCTGATCCGGGTCACGGACGATGGAGACGGGATTCCTGCCGACGAGCTTGCCATCGCGTTCGAGCGGTTTGCCACGAGCAAGATCCGGTCCGCGGACGATCTCGCGCGGGTTCGGACGTACGGGTTCCGCGGCGAGGCGCTTCCGAGCATCGGCGCCGTCGCGCGTGTCGAGATGATCAGCCGCACCCGCACCGGCGACGCCGCCGCGCGAATCACGGTTACCGGTGGGGTCCGTTCCGACGTGGCTGCCGCCGCCGGCGGCCACGGCACCACGGTGACCGTTCGGGATCTTTTCTTCAACACGCCCGCCCGCAAGGAGTTTCAGCGCTCCCCCGCCCGCGAGACCGCGGTTCTCGTGGAGACCGTCGAGGCGCTCGCCCTGGCCGCGCCCGGCGTGGCGTTCAAGCTGATCGACGGCGGGCGCGAAATCCTTTGGGCGCCGGCCGAACCGTTCGGTGCCCGGGCGCGGCGTGTCATGGGCCCGCAACTGGCGTCCCGCACGCTCGAGATGAGCGCAACGGGCCGCGTGGTGGAGGTGACCGGGGTGATCGGCACTCCGCAGGCCGCGCAGCGAAGACGCTCCCACCAGTGGTTCCTCGTGAACGGCCGGCCGGTCCGGAGCCCCTTGCTGGCCCGTGCGCTCAGCACCGCATTTCACACCCTGATCCCCGAAGATCTGTACCCCGTAGCCGTCCTGAGCCTGCGGATCCCCCCCAATGAGGTGGACGTGAACGTCCATCCCCGCAAAGCCGAGGTGCGATTCGTCCGGGACGGGGAGATCTTCGACGACGTGGTTCGAGAGCTCCGCCGGACGCTACGTGGGACATCGCTGGCTCACGTTCTTGGACCCGACGCAGCTCACTCCCCGGGAATCGGCCGCACCGCAGGTGAGACGGCACAGCGGCCAGCCGATTTCGATCGCGCGCCGGGAGCTGCTCCCTCGCCGCCCGGGTGGTCTTCGACGATGCCCGGTGCCGTCGGGGCCGCTGGCGTCGCCGAACCCGGCACCCTGTGGACTCCCTCGACCGGAGCGGAGGGGTGGCCGGCGATCCGGTTGATCGGACAACTGGCGCTCACCTATCTGGTCGGCGATGCAGACGGGGACCTGATCCTGATCGATCAGCACGCGGCGCACGAGCGCGTCCTGTACGAACGCCTCCTGGAGCAGCGTGACGCCGCGGGTGTGCAGGCCCAGGGATTGGTCGTACCCGCCGTGCTCGAGTTGAGCCGTTCCGAGATGATCGTGCTGAGCGAGCTCGGTCCCGCCCTGCACGCGCTCGGCTTCGACACGGAGGCGTTCGGGCCATCGGCAATCCGCCTGACCGCCGTACCGGCGATCGCGGCGGCGCGTGCCCCCGACGAGCTCCTGCGCGCGTGCCTCCACGACCTCCGCGCGGACCAGGGCCCTCACGCCGAGCGCGGCCTGGAGGAGCGCCTCGCGATCGCGACGGCGTGCCATACCGCGATCCGGGCCGGCGACCGGTTGGATCCGCCCGCGATGGCGGCCCTGCTCCGTGATCTTTCACTGGCGCGTGATCCGTTCTCGTGCTTCCACGGACGCCCCACCATGGTGCGGGTGCGCGCCCGCGATCTCGAGCGCTGGTTCTACCGGCGGGTGTAGTCCCGGCTGGTCCTCGCGAGCCTCGGGGTCACGTCCGCCCAGGCCACACCGACGAGAACAGCCGGAGGAAGTTCTCGCCCAAGATGCCCCTCACGTCCGCCTCGGCATACCCTCTCCGAAGCAACTCCTCGGGGACACGCCCCAAGCGGTCGATGGATTGAAATCCGTCAACGAACCGGGTTTCGAAGCCGAACCACGAACCGAGGTGTCCGGTCACCTCCGGGTAGCGGCCGGAGCGGCCGAACAGGCGCTCCCATTCCTCTTTCGTCGCGCTGTCCGCACTGTGATCCGTCCCAATGCCGACGTGATCGACTCCCATGAGGTCGACCGCGTAGTCGATCATGGAGAGCCAGTCATCGAGGGTCGGACGGCCGCCTTCCGGCGCCGCATTGATCGGGGACCACGGACAAAGCCCCAGCATCCCGCCGCGCTGCGCGAGGGCGCAGAGCACGTCGTCGGGTTTGTTTCTGGGGTTTGGGACGATGGCGGACGGGTTTGCGTGGGTGATCGCGACCGGCTGTTCCGACACATCGATCGCGTCGCGCGTCGTCCGAACGCCACAGTGCGACAGGTCGACGAGCATGCCGATGCGATTCATCTCGCGGACCACGGCGACGCCAAACCTGCTCAATCCTGCGTCGGTGGGCTCCGTGCACCCGTCCCCTATGCAGTTCCGTTCGTTGTAGGTCAGCTGCATGATCCGGACGCCCAGGGCGTGCAATACCCACACGCGCTCGAGACGATCATCAAGCGGCTTGGCGTTCTGCAGGCCGAGGATCACACCGACCCGGCCCGACGCCTTCGCCGCGTGGATGTCTCGAACGTCCGTGACGAGAAGGTAGCAATCCTGGAGGGCCGCCACTTGGCCGACAATGCGCGCGAGATCGCTCAGCGTGCGATCGAGATCGAGGTCGACAGGCGACGCCGTCAGGTTGACTGCCGTCACCCCGCCCGCACGAAACCGTTTGTACTGCTCCCACGTCACGGGTGAGGTATTGAGGCCATCGATGACGACAGCGCCCGCGAGAAGCGCGCGCGCCCTTCGGGCCGCCGCAGTTTCGTCGCCTCCGCCCATTACTATCCCCGTTAGCAAATGAAGTTCGATAAAACGATTACATCTATATAAATTGCGGAGTTCATTCTTGAAATTCCTGCCTAAAGTGGTATCATTTACATCGAATGGTGACTATCCACGACGTTGCGGCTCGGGCGAAGGTGTCGACGGCGACCGTATCACGAGTCCTGAGCGGTTCGGCGTCGGTGTCGTCGCGTTCGCGGCGCAAAGTACTCGCCGCCGTCAAGGCGCTGGGGTACCGTCCAAACGCCATCGCCACGAGCCTCCGCAGACGCCGCACGTTCACGATCGGCGTGCTCGTGCCCGACATCACGAACCCCTTCTTTTCGGGCGTCGCGCGCACTGCGAATCGGGTGCTATTCAGCCAGGGCCTCGCGGCCTTCGTGGTCGACACCGATCACTCCGTCGATGTGGAACGGCGCTTCGCCCATCTCTTTGAGGGGCAGCGCGTCGACGGGTTTCTCATCATCTCGAACGACGCCTCGCCGTTCTTCTTTGACGAGCTCGCTTCGCGCGTGCCGGCGATCGTGCTCGTCGACCGGCCACGCAGCGATCGACTCGACAGCGTACGGGTTGACAATCACACCGGCGCGCTTCAAGCCGTGGCCCATCTGGCCGGCCGGGGCCGGCGCAAGATCGCGATCGTGTCGGGCCCGAAGGAACTCCTTTCCGCCCGCGAGCGGCTGGAAGGATTCCGCACGGCCTTGCGGCTGCACAACCTCCCGGAAGTCCCGGAGTACATCGCCGTCACCGGGTTCTCCGTTGAACAGGGCGTGGCGGCGACCAGGCGTCTCTTGGAGCTCACCGACCCGCCGGACGCCATCTTCGCGGGCAACAACACGCTAGGCATCGGCGCGGTCAGCGCGATCAAAGCCCTTGGGCGGCGAATTCCCGACGACGTCGCCCTGATGATTTTCGACGATCTGTATCTGGCGGAGGCGGCGGACCCGCCCCTCACCGTCATCGCGCAGCCTGTGACCGACATCGGCGCGACCGCCGCAAACCTCCTGCTCGAACATCTCAAACAGCCGTCGGACTGGCATCCGAAGGAGGTCCTCCTGCCACCGCAGTTGATCCTGCGGCGGTCGACGTAGAACCCATCGGAACGGGGGGAGGTGCGGGGATGGAACCGCGGAGTGACAAGTCGAAGGACCGCGCGCCGGTGCAACCGCCGGTCCGTGTCGGGGTGATCGGAGTCGGCGCGATCGCGTCCAAGCAACACATCCCCGAATTGTCGACGCTCGCCGACGCCCGCATCCAGGCCGTCGCGAGCCGCGGCAAGTCGCGTGCGAAGGCCGTCGCCGAACAGTACGGCATTGCGCACGTCTACACGGGCGAGGACGCATGGCGACGATTGATCGAAGAAGAGCACCTCGACGCCGTCGTCATCAGCACGCCGAACGCGCTGCGCTTCGAGGTCGCCGCCGCCGCGGCCGAGGCCGGCCGCCATTTGCTGATCGAGAAGCCGATCGCGACGTCGGTTGCGGAAGGCCGGCGAATCGTGGAGACGGCGCGCCGGGCGGAGGTCATGTGTATGATCGGATATCAGCGGCGCTTGAAGCCGATCTATCAGGAGACGCGCCGCTTGCTGCGCCAGGGGACGATTGGGCCGCCGCGCATGGTTCATGCCGTTCTCGGCCATGCCGGTCCCGAACACTGGGCGCCGCACGCAGACTGGTTTTTCGACCCCGCCCGGGCGGGCGGCGGCGCGGTGATGGATCTCGGCATTCACATGGCCGATCTCGTCGTGTGGCTGCTCGGCGAGATGCCACGGGAGGTGGCCGGCAGCGTGTCGCACGTCGAGAAGAACTCGCCGTTGGAAGACCAGGGTGTCTGCACTCTGCGGTTCCCCAATGGCTGCCTCGGCGTGATCAGCGTGAGCTGGGCGATGCGCCCGGGCGTTCGGCGCGTCGAGATCACCGGACAACGTGGGCGCATCGTGGCCGATGAGGTCGCCGCCGACGGGGTGGTGATGCAGCTCGAGGATCCGGAGCCGGTGCAGCAATCCTGGCGGTTTGCTCCGCCTCCTCTCAATCCCGCGGGCGCGCCGCGCAGCGGCGTCGCGACGGCCTTCGTTCGGGCGCTGGCCGCGGGGACACCACCTCCCGCGACGGGTGACGATGGTCTCGACGGACTGGCGATCGTCGAGGCGTGGTACCGAGCCGCAACAACAGGGACGGTCTGCGGCCTGCCGGCCCCTGTTTGATCAAGACGCGGCCGTACGAGTCCGCATCGAGGAGGCAGGATTATGGTGAGACGAACCACCCCCATCGACGACACACTGCGGGCGCACGCGGCGCGCGTGCACTCAGAGGCCATCGTGATCGACGGCATGTGCACGGATCACATCCCGCATCCACACTCGAAGCTGCGGTTCAATGAGCCGTACCTCCGCAGGCTCTTCGACGGTGGGATCACCGCCTTCGATCAGGGCGGCGCGGGCGCCAGATCGTTCAAGGACGCCGTGAAACTGGTGCGTCAGTGGGAGCACCGAGTGGCGCATACGGCCGATCAGGCCATCTTCGTCAGGCGCGCCGACGACATCCGGCGTGCGAAGGCGGAACGCAAAGTGGGCGTCATCATCGGCAGTCAGGACCCGGCCATGATCGAAGACGACACCGACTACATCGAGCCTCTGTACCGGATGGGCGTGCGCACCCTCCAGGTGACCTACAACGAGCGCAGCCTGCTGGGCGACGGCTGCCAAGAGCGGGTGCAGGGCGGCCTCACCGACTTCGGCATCGCCGCGATCGAAGAGATGAACCGGGTGGGGCTGCTCGTGGACGTGTCCCACGCCGGCGAGGCGACGGCGTTGGAGGCCACCCAGGTGTCTCGCGCACCGGTGATCATCTCGCATTCGGCGTGTCGGGCGCTCCGTAACAACCCCCGGAGCGCAAGCGACGAGCTGATCCGGGCGATGGCGAAGACGGGCGGCGTGATCGGCATCTGCCTCCTCCCCTTCCTCCTGACCGAGGACGGCCGCGCGGAGGCGACGCTCGACGACCTGCTCCGCCACGTCGACCATGTGGTCGACCTTGTGGGCGTGGACCATGTCGGCTTCGGCTCGGACCTGACGGAGGAGATCGACCCGGCCGAGATGATGACGGAGACCGGGGAACTCGGCCAGATGGTGAACCGGCCGTACAAGGCGCCGGTGTACCCGCCGCTTCCGTGGATCTTCCCCCAGGAAGCCAACTCCTTGGCGAAATGGGGGAACCTCACGCTGGCTCTGCTCGCCCGGGGCTACGCCGATCATGATGTAGCGAAGGTTATGGGAGGCAACTGGCTGCGGGTCTATAGCGAAGTGTGGAAGTAGATCGTCTCACTCGATCCGATGCGAGGGGGGAACCTATGACAGACCAATCGCGTGGGCGCGTACGTCGGGCGCGTGAAGCGATGACCCGACGGGCCTTCATCCGCAAGGCGGCGACGCTGGGAGCCGGCATCGCCGGGTGGCAGTTCATGACCGGTCGTTCGGCAGCACGTGCGGCGACCACCGCCCCACGCCTCAAATTCGGCCTCTCGTCACCCATCACCACCCTGGACCCGCGTTATTCCGACACGATCCAGAACGACGGCATCGCGGACACGATCTACGACCAGCTCTTGATTCGTGATTTTACGACCGGACGAATGACGCTCGCTCCACGGCTCGCGACATCGTGGGAGCGCACCGACAAGCAGACGATTCAGTTCCGGATCCGGCAGGGAGTGGTCTTCGCCAACGGCGAGGTCGTGAATGCGGAGGCCGTGAAGTACAGTCTCGACACGGTATACCAGAAGAGCTACGGGGCCGTCCGAGCGTACCTGACGCCGTCCATCGACGCGGTAGAGGTGGTGGACGAATCCACGGTCCGAGTTCACACGACCGCGCCGGACCGCGCCATCATCACCAACCTCGCCGCGCTGGACGTGATGCCGCCGAAGATGGGCGCGCGGCTTGGACGGGGGATGAGTACCCAGGCGGCCGGCACCGGTCCATACCAGGTGGAGGAATTCGTCCCCAGCCAGAGCCTCAAACTACACCCGTACGAGAAATACTGGCGGCAGCCGAAGCCGCGGTTGGGCGGCATCGATATCTCTCTTATCGCCGACGACGGCACCCGCACCGCGGCGCTGCTCGCCGGAGACGTGCTGCTCGTCAACAACCTCCCCGTCGATCAGATCGACCGCGTCCGTAGCTCGCCGAAATTGAAGGTATTGGAATCCGTGACCTCCCGCTGCGTGTACATCGGAATGCGGGAAGACCGGGGACCGCTGAAGGACGTGCGCGTTCGTCAAGCCTTGAACTACGCGGTCGACAAGGCGGCCATCGTCAAGAACATCTTGCAAGGGCACGCGCAGGTCGCCAACTCACCGCTCGCGCCGGTGATCCCGTTCGCGGACCCCAACCTCAAACCCTATCCCTACAGTCCGGCGAAGGCGAAGGAGCTGCTGTCCCAGGCCGGCTACCCGAGCAACTTCACCCTGAGGTTCGCCTGCCCGACGGGACGATACCTCGGCGACCGGGCCACCGGGGAGGCGGTGGCAGGGTATTTCAACGACGTCGGCGTGAAGGTCGACTTCGAGTCGCCGGAGTGGGGCGTGCTCTCGAGTGAGGTCTTCGGCAAGGGCCCCCAGAGCAAGTACGACATCTGGCTGGCGGCGCAGAGCGCATCGAGTGAGGACAGTCTCCTCCGCCTGCGCTTCCACTCCTCCTTCAATCAGAGATGGATGGCCTACGACGACCCGGAAGTGGACGCACTCATCGACGCCGGACTCTTCACGCTGGATGACAATCAAGCCCGTCTCATCTACTATAAGGCGCAGGAAAGGATCGTCGCGGATGCACCCTGGGTGTTTCTGCATTACGTCAACTCCATCTTCGGCGCGGACAGGAGCGTGCAGTACACCGTTCGCCCGGACGAGTACATCTTCTTCCACGATACGGCGATCAGATAGTCTCCACGCCGGGGCCCGGGATATCAACCCGGGCCCCGGTTGCCCGGTCCGGTGCTCATGGGCCGAATCCTGATCCAGCGGGTGATCGACTCAGCGGTCGTGCTGTGGCTGGCGTCGATCGTCATCTTCCTGCTATTGCGGGTCCTGCCTGGTGATCCGGCGCAGTTGCTGCTCGGAGACATCGCGACGCCGCAGGCCGTCGCGGCGAAGCGCCACGAACTCGGCCTCGACCGTTCGCTGCCGGAGCAGTACCTCATCTTCGTGGAGAGCGCGCTGCGGGGAGACCTGGGTCAGTCGATCCGGGCGCAGGTCCCGAGCGTCCCCTACGTGCTGAGCCGGTTCCCCGCCACCCTACTCCTGGCCGGCTCGTCCGTCGGGATCGCAGTCCTCGTCGGCATCCCGATCGGCGTGCTATCCGCAACGCACCGGTACTCCGCCGCCAGCACCGTCGCCACGGGGCTTGCGATCCTCGCACAATCCACCCCCAACTACTGGCTGGGGCTCGTGCTGATCACGGTCTTTGCGGTGGCGCTGCACTGGCTGCCGACCTCCGGCTACGGCACCGTGCAGAACCTCATATTGCCGTCTGTGACGCTGGCGTTTTTTCTGCTGGGCCTCATCGTGCGCATCACACGGACGGAGGTGCTGGATGTCCTGGGGCAGGACTACGTGCGCACCGCCCGGGCCAAAGGCCTGCCCGGGGCGATTGTCGTGTGGCGCCACGTGCTGCGCAATGCCCTCATCGCGGTGCTCACGGTGATCGGGCTGCAGGTCGGCGCCCTGCTCGGCGGCGCCGTCATTACGGAAACGGTCTTCGCCTGGCCGGGCCTGGGCTACCTGACGATCCAGGCCGTGTACCAGCGGGATTATCCGGTCGTGCAAACCGCCGTGCTGCTGTCGGTGCTCATCTTTGTCGTTATCAACGCGTTCATGGATCTCTTGTACGTCGTCGTGGATCCCCGCGTGCGGTACGACTGATGTCCCCGCAGCAGACAGGACCGGCATCGGCGGGCCCATCGGTCTGGAGGTATCTCCTCAGATACCCACTGGGCACCGCCGGGCTGGCGGTCCTCACGCTGACGCTGATCGTCGCCCTGGCCGCGCCGGCGCTCGCCCCGACGGACCCGTATAGGCAGGCGATCGCGTACCGGCTCGAGCCGCCCGGGGCCGTCGTCAACGGGCACGTGGCCTGGCTCGGGTCCGACCATTTGGGGCGCGACGTGTGGAGCCGCATCCTCTACGGCTCGAGGCTCTCCCTCCTCATCAGCGGCGTCTCGGTTGCGGGCGCCGCGTTCGTTGGTGTGGCGGTCGGGTTGGGGACGGGCTATCGGGGCGGTTGGGTCGACCGCGCGGTCATGCGGGTAGTCGATCTCTATCTCGCCATTCCGTTCATTCTGCTGGCGCTGTTTGTCGTCGCCCTGTGGGGGCCCACCGTTCCGAACATCATCGCCACCTTCATCGTCACCGGGTGGCCGCCGTACGTACGTCTGATCCGGGCGCGGGTGCTCGTGATCCGGGAGTTGCAGTACGTCGAGGCGGCGCGCGCGCTGGGTCAGAGCACGCGATGCATCCTCTCCCGCCATATCTTTCCGAACGTCGTCAACCCGGTCATGGTCGTGGTTTCGTTCCAGATGGCGCAGATCTTGATCACCGAGGGCGCCTTGAGCTTCTTGGGCCTCGGTGTGCAACCGCCGACACCCTCGTGGGGCAACATGCTTGCGGAGGGCCGCGATTATATGGGCAATGCGTGGTGGCTGACGGTACTCCCGGGGGCCGCGATCGTGGTGTGCGCCACCGCCATCAACGTGCTGGGCGACGCGCTGCGCGACATCTTCGACCCACAACTTCGCAGCATGCGATCGTAGGCGGCGGCACGGTCTGGCCGGGCAAAGAAGCCGCCCCGGGCGTCGTACGCCCGTTCGCGCATGAGGGCTGCCCGTGGGGGCGCGCGCCCGGCGAGAACCACGACGGGGCGACAGGGGCCTGCGTCCACCGATGTCGGGCTTCGGCGTTCGGTCGTGCCACCCCGGTGGAGTTCCACCCTAAGGGACCGTGAGGCCTGCCGTCCGAACCCACGGCATCGCGCAGCGATTCTCCGCACCCTGCTAGGCGGGGACGCGCGCGCGCCGTCCGTGGAGCACCCACGATCCGGCTTCGACGATCTCCACCGGTACGGTGCGTCCCACGAGTTCGGTCCCACCGTCCAGACGCACGATCTTGTTGGTACGGGTCCGTCCGAGCACGCCGCCCCGCGTGCCTGGCTCTTCGACGAGAATGTCCTGGACCGTTCCGACGAGCGCCGCGTTGATGTCGGCTGCGATGCGCTCTTGCATGCGGTTCAGCGCGTGCAGGCGCCGTCGCTTCGTCTCCTCCGGCATCTGATCCGCGTGCCGCGCGGCCGGGGTGCCCTCGCGGGGCGAGTACATGGCGGTGTTGACGGCGTCGAACCGCACCGCCTCGACGAACCGTACCGTGGCCTCAAACTCCTCGTCCGTTTCGCCGGGGAATCCCACGATGATGTCCGTCGTGATGCTCGCCTGGGGCATGGCCTGTCTGATCGCGTCGATGGTCGCCCGGTACTGCTCCGTCGTGTAGGCCCGATGCATCCGCATGAGGACGCCGTCGTGCCCGGCCTGCACCGGCAGGTGGATATGCTCGCACGCCTTCGGTAGCGCCGCCACGGTCTCGATCAACCGGCGCGTCATGTCGCGCGGGTGGCTGGTCGTGAACCTGATCCGCTCGATTCCTGCGACATCATGAACTCGACACAGTAGCTCCGCGAGGTCCAGGCGCGGCGTAAGATCGTGCCCATAGCTGTCCACGTTCTGTCCGAGGAGCGTGACCTCGCGACGGCCTTCCTCGGCGAGCGCCTGCACCTCGGCCATCACCGCCTCGGGCGGTACGCTGCGCTCGCGGCCGCGGACGTACGGCACGATGCAGAAGGTGCAGAACTTGTTGCACCCGTGGATGATGTTGACGAAGCCGCGCACGCCCCCGTTCCGCACCGCGGGCAGCACCGGCAACGGCCGGTCTTTGTCCGAGCGGTCCCACACCTCGTAGACCGGCATGCAGCCGTCCTGAGCTTGCCGGAGCAGTTCGGGGAGACGGTGGATGTTGTGTACCCCGAAGACCAGGTCGAGCCACGGCGCCCGCGCAAGCACGCGCTCGCGATCCTTTTGAACGAGGCACCCGGCCATCCCAAGAATCAGCCCGGGACGCCGCCGTTTGAGCGCCCGCAGCTCACCGAGGCGGCCGTACGCCTTGTCCTCCGCGCCCTCGCGCACCGTGCACGTGTTGAGGAGGATCACGTCCGCGTCCGCTGGATCATCGGCCTGCTCGTAACCGAGGCCGGCCAGGAGCCCCGCCATTGCCTGCGAATCACGGACGTTCATCTGGCAGCCTTGAGTGATGATGTGGTACCGTCGGCGCGTTGCGTCCATGGCGCGTATCCCTCGTGGTCACCGGGCAGCCCGAAGCTTCGTCTGCTCGGCGCTGCGGCGATCTGTCTCCTCGTCTCGCGATGGGACGCCACCTCCTCGAGGCACGGCGTCACTGAGCCTCGAGAACGGAGGCCGCCCACCCGTCTGGCTGGGAGCGTACCACAAACTTGGACCGGGCGCACGCGCAGCGCCACCGTCGCCTCGCGCGCCCGCACGCGGCTCCCGGGGCGGCCCGGCTACAGGTTGAAGTCGACGAGCGCCGTCACGCCCACACCGTAGATGCGGTGCAGCTTGCCCGGTATCGGCGTCAGGCTGTCGACCGGAACGAGCGCGCGCAACCTCGCCACGCCGCTGAAGGTTCCCTCGATCTGAGCCACGGCCTGCACCTGGTCGAGCGCGGCCTTTGGTCCCTGAATCTGCGCCGCGCCGATGTAGGAGGCGCCCGAACTCCCGACGTTGATCCCCACGCTCAGGATCGGCACCACCTTGGTCAACTCCTTGTTCGCCGCGTTGTTGTTCAACATCAGCGTGTTGATCGCGCTGTTGATCTGCGGCCCAAACTGCTTCACCACGTAGCCGATGCCAAACAGTTTGATCAGCGATCCTATGTTGATATTGAGCTGTGCCAGCGCCGGTGAAGCGACGACGCCGCCGAGACATGCGACGACCACCAGTGCTGCAACCCGCTGCCGCCACCACCTGTTCATACCGTGTTCTCACCTCCCGCGCATCGAGCGCAGCGTGGATTCCTGATCATCATCGCGCCCTCCTCCCTCGTCTTCAGCAGGGCCCCACCTCGCGGCGGCCGCTCGTGTCCTCCAGCGAGCGCCCCTTGGTCTCGGGGCCGAACACCACGACAATCGCGATCGCGGCGGCAAGCGCCGCCACATATCCTGCGATGGTTTCGTGCCCGCTCGACCAGTTGCCGATCATGAAACCCAGCAGTGCCGGCGAAATGATACCCGCGGTGCGGGCGGCCGCCGACGCCCACCCTGTCGCAGTGGCCCGGATGCGCGTCGGATACAGCTCGGCCGCATACGAGAGGACGACCGGCCACCCCGCCAGAACCCCGCCGCCCATCAAGATTCCTCCGAGCACGAGACCGGTCTCCCCGTTCGCTCCGGCCAGCACCGCCGCGCCCGCGGCCGCCACGGCAAGGGCCCCGAGGATGACGGGCTTGCGTCCCACCCGGTCCAGCACCGCCGTTGCCGCGATCGTGGGAATGATCATCACGCACGAAAAGAGCAGCGAGACCCGATCCGCGTGCGCCACGCCGGACGCTTGAAGCACGGCGGGAAGCCACAGCACAGGACCGTTGTAGGACGCGATCATGACCCACCATACGGTCCAGAGCATGAAGGTGCCACGGCAGAACCGGGGGCTCCACACCTCGCGAAGCCGGGCCGCCACTGTCTGGCGGGTTGCGTACTCCTGTGCGGGGAGCTCCACGAGCGCGCCGAACCGCTCCCGAAGGGTTTGGGCGAGGGCCTCGGCTTCGGGCCGCCGGCCGTGCGCGAGCAGGAAGCGAGGCGACTCCGGAACAAGCCAGGGAGCTGCCATCGCGAACACGATCGGCACGGCGCCGATCGCAAACACAAACCGCCACCCCAGCCCATGTGCGGCCACGACGCCCACTCCGGCTGCAACGATCCAACCGAGGATCCAGATGACCTGGGTCCAGCCCATGAGCGCCCCGCGAATCTCGCGCGGCGCAAACTCTCCGACCAGGCTCGTCGCGACGGGAGCGACGCCGCCGAAGCCGATTCCCGCAAGGAACATCAATGCCACGAGCCATCCGAGTGATGGGGCAAGCGACGCAGCTCCGGTGGCGACGGCGCTCAAGCCCACGGTCAGGCCGTACCCGGCCCGCCGACCCGTCCAGTCGGTAGTATAGCCCATGACCACGCCGCCGATGAGCTGGCCGGCCCCCGCGGCCGCGGTCAGCAGCCCCGCCTGTCCGGGCGTGAGCCCCCATGCCGCGTGCAGCCCCGGCAGCGCAAAGCCAAGAACGCCGAGGTTGAGTCCGTTGCTCGCAAATGCCAGGCCTGCCAACAGCGTGACGCGCCAGTGAAGGCTGCCCGCCCGCCCAGCCACCGTCGTCGCCGTGGGTCCGGCCGCGGGTGACTCCCGTGCCGACGCCATCACCTCAAAGCCAGGGGCGTCGCGCGGAAGCGCTTCGCGGAGAGGATCCCAGAGTGTGCCCGGCGCGACCCGCGGCCGCCGCATCGGCCGCGATCTCGCCGCGCGCGCCGTCGAACCTGAAGCGGCGGCGCGCCCTGCAGCCGTCCGACGTCATCTCGCCGCGCCGAAGGCGTCGAACCCCGTAATATCGCGGCCGAGGATCAGAGTGTGCACGTCGTAGGTTCCCTCGTATGTATCCACCGACTCGAGATTTGCCGCATGGCGCATCGCGTGGTACTCGAGCGTGATGCCGTAGCCGCCGAGGATCGCCCGGGCCTCCCGCGCGATGTTGAGGGCGACGCGGACGTTGTTTCGCTTGGCGAGACTCACCTGCGTGTACCGCATCACTCCGGCGTCCTTCAGCCGGCCGAGGTGGTACGCCAGGAGTTGGGCCTTCGTGATCTCCGCGAGCATGTCCACGAGACGCTCCTGGATGATCTGCGTGGCGGCGATGGGCCGCCCGAACGCCACGCGTGTCCGGGCGTACGCGAGCGCCTCCTCGTAGCACGCGATCGCCGCCCCGATGGCGCCCCACGCGATCCCGTATCTCGCCTGCGTGAGACAACGTAATGCCGCGCCCAGCCCGACCGCCTTCGGAAGGACTGCGTCCTCCGGCACCTCGACGTTGTCGAGCACGAGCTCGCTCGTGACCGACGCGCGCATCGAGGCCTTGGTATGGATGTCGTTCACCGTAAACCCGGGAAGTGCGGGATCCACGAGGAAGCCGCGGATCTCCCCCTGCTCGTCCTTCGCCCACACGACCGCAACGTCGGCCAGGGATCCGTTTGTGATCCACATCTTCGTCCCGGTCAGCACCCAACCGCCGGGGCGGCGCCGGGCCCGGGTTTGCAGGACCGCGGGGTCGCTCCCCGCCGTCGGCTCGGTCAACCCGAAGCATCCGATCTTGCGGCCGGCCGCCATGGCCGGGAGCCACCGCCTGCGCTGCTCCTCCGTCCCGTACTCAAAGATGGGATACATGACGAGCCCGCCCTGCACGGACGCGAACGACCGGAGGCCGCTGTCGCCACGCTCCAGTTCTTGCAAGATGAGCCCGTACGCGACGTTGTTCATGCCGGCGCAGCCGTACTCGGGGGGAAGGTTTGCTCCGTACGCGCGGAGGTCACCAAGCGCCGAAATCCACTCCCGCGGGAACTCCCCGGCGAGCCAGGCGCGCCCGATCCGAGGAATGACCTCCCGATCCACGACCCGCGCGATCGTATCGCGGGCCAAACGCTCCTCCTCGCTCAACAGATCTTCGATCCCAAAGTAATCCACACGCTCCGCAATCGCCGGCATTGTACGCTCCTTCGTCCGGCCGGCCGCGGGACAAGGGCCCGGGCCGCCAGCACTGCACTCGTTGTCGGTTCCTTCAAGGGAGACCGGGGCCGGTCCTGTCGGCACGGTGGTGCTAGGATCGGATCACGCCGTTGGTTCGGGAATGCCGCGCACCCCGACGAGCGCGAGCCCCGTCACGCCGATGAGTGTCGCCCACCCCACGGTGTACGATGTCGTGTCGACCAGCCAGCCGAATAGAGGCGGCGAGAGCATGGTCGACACGTAGAGCGCCGTCATGCTGACCCCCATCGCGGTTGCGCCCAGGGTGCGCCCGGCAAGCTCGGTGATGAGCGTACTGTACAGGCCGTTCCACCCGAGCAGCAAGACGCCGCCCGCGAGGGCGATCGCCGTCATCTCGGGCGCCGCCGCCGGTGCAGGCAACGCCAGCAGCAACGCCGGGAAGACGGCCCCCACTCCCACACACCACGCCAGCGCCGGAACGCGACGTCCGCCGTAGCGTCGGTCCGACAATGCCCCCCACGCCAGACGGCCGAGCACGCCGCCGAGATTGACGACGATCAACAACCCCGTCGCCGCGTGCTTGCTCCATCCGAATCGATCGACCATGTAGAACGCCAGGTAATCCTGGTAGCAGAATTGGGCGATCACGAGCAACATCGCGACCCATGTGGTGCGCCAGATTCCCGGCGTGTACAGGAGCCCCCACACCCGCCTGGCGAGGGCCCGAGCGGGCGGGACCACGCTTCCCCCCTCCGCAACGTCGCGCAGCCCCACCCAACACAGCAGACCGGGAACCGCGCACGCAACCGCGATGCTGCCCACGGCCGCGGGCCAGCCGAACAACGTCGCGACCGGCGGCACGATCGTCGCGGCGAACATCCCCCCGATGGGCAATCCGGCCTGGCGGATGCCCATCGCGATGCCCCGACCTGCCGCAGTGAAGACTTCCGAAACTACCTGGTTCCCGGCGGTCTGCCCGCTGCCATATCCGAGTCCGGCGGCCGCAAGCAGCAGGGCGAGCGGCCAGAATCCGTGCGCCAGGACGGCCAGAGCCGCCACCGCGGCCGTGAATACCGCGCCCCCGGCGAGAACGGCGGGCTCGCCCCACCGGTCTGCCACGACGCCCAGCGGGATGAACAGAAGCATGGCCCCCAGGTCAAATGCGCCCAGGAGTACGCCGACCTGCGCCAGGGACAGGTGCAAGGCGTCACGCCAAAAAGGCGCAAGAATCGGGAGGCCAAATCGGATCGACGTGAGGCCGGCCTGCTGCAGCGTCGCCAACGCGAGCACGCGCCAACCGCGGGGAGCGGACGCGACGTGACGGAGGCGTGGAGAACCCGCATTCCCGAGAAGCGGCACTGATATGACGCTTCCGGAACGCAAAAGTGCATCCCTGTCTCAGGTGGGCGCGCAGGCGGGTACGAAGAAAGAAACAGACCGGAGGCGCGCGAGGCGCCTCCGGTCCTTCAACAACCTCTCCGGTCTCCGCGGGACCCAGGTCTCGCCGTTTGAGGACGCATCCTCAATCAGGAAGACCGGCCGAGGGTTCCGGTGGGACGGCGGTAACTCGATCCGGCCGCCGCCCCGCTACAGCTTCGGCGGAGTCTCCGGCTTCTCAGTGGTCTCGCGCGACAGGCGGTGCATCCTTCGCATCACTCGCCTCCCTCCTCGGGGGTTGAGGTCGCCGGATCGACGACCCAAGTCACACTTTCATTGTACCCGAGACGCCCGGAGTGTCAATCCCGCGCCACCCCGCCTCCCCCCTCCCTTCGGAACTCGGGGCGTGCTCGATGCTTGACGTCCAGCGGCGCTCCTCCCAGGCCTACCGTCCACGCTCGTATGAGCTCGGGCGCTGCCCGGCGTCACCGCCACCCAATCATCAACGCGTGGCACAGCCGACGCCAGCGGGACTTCCCAATGGACGCCGTGTAGCCAACTGCTGTACAGTCTGGGTGCATCTACTAGCACCGGGGCGAGCATACACCGAGTCTATAGCCAACATGCGTTCGAGCATGATACCCCCCACGGGCGTTACGGACACACCCGAACGCCACCCGATGCCGCCCGGACGGTGGGCCCAAGCTCGCTGGTGGGCCGTCGCGGCGGCTTGCGTGGTAGCGGCATGCACCGCGTGGCAAGCCTGCCAGGTGACCCGGACGCCATATCCCGCCTCGTACGACTACGACGAAGGCGTCTACGCCGAGACGGCCGCCGCGTGGGCTCACGGCGCCACGCCCTACAGGGACGTCTTCCTCAGCCAGCCGCCAGCGTTCATCGCGGCGCTCCGCGTGGCCTTCCTGGCGAGCGGCACGACTATTCGAACGGCCCGCGCGACGGCGATTGTTGCATCGATGGTCTGGCTCGCCGCGCTGTTTTCGGTCGCGGCCGCCGTGGGACGCCCACGTGCCGGGCTCCTTGCGCTCTGCGCCGCGGCCGGCAACTTCGCCTTCTCACTTGCGTCGCACACAGTCCAGACCGACGCGCCGAGCGAAGCGCTTTCCGCCGCCGCGGTCGCGCTTGCCGTCCTCGGATCGGACAGCCCGGCGCTGCTGTGGACCGCCGCGGGCGCCGTCTGGGGGCTGGCAGTGTTGACGAAGCTGACGGCGGTCGTCTCTCTCGTGCCACTGGCCATGATCGCGTTGACCACCCCGCCCCGCGCCCGTAGGCCAGAAGACGCGGGTGCGCCCGTGCCGGATCGCGGCGTGGCGTGGAGGCTCACGAGGCTGGCCGCTCTGGGTCTTGGAACGGCTGCCGCCGTGGCGTCGTTTCTCCCGACGATCCGGACGCCGGCCTTCTTGGCCCAGGCGGTGTATTACCACCTGGGCGCCGCCCGCGCCTTGGGATCGCATCCGGCTGCAAGTGTTGCGGCCATCCTCGGATTTCTTGTCCGGGCCTGGCCCATGAGCGCGGCCGCGGCCTTGGGGGGGTGGGCGTCCATCGGCGCCGTGCGAGGAGTTGGCTGGTTTCGGTGTGCCGGTGCGTCTGCCCGCCGGCAGCGGTACGGCGGGTCCCACGGCGCAACTTTCGCGTCTCCATCCCGGGAGCGCTCGAGTTGGCTCGCCCCGATCCTGCTCGCCTGGCTGGTGGCAGGATCAGCGGCGCTTGCGGGGCTCACGCCCCTGTGGCCTCATCATCTGCTGTTGCTGGTCTCCCCGCTGGCGCTACTGGCTGGGTTGGGCATCGACGCCGTCCTCGACCGGATCGCCGGCATCTCTCCCCGGCTCGCCGTCGCCGTTGCTACTTGCACGGCTGCAGCCGCGACGGCCTACGTCGTCGTCGGGGCGGGCAGCGTGCTGGAATCGTCCTCCGCGCTGCGCGACGCGAGCGAGGCGCTGGCTCGAGCCGTGCCCGCCGAGGGTTTGGTCGTGACCGACGATCCTATGGTTCCGTTCCTCGCCGACCGTCGTGCCCCGCCCGCGCTGATCGACACCTCGCTGGTGCGAATCCAGTCACGAGACCTCACGGAGGAATCCATCGAGAACGCGCTCTCGCGGCGCGACGTACGGGCGGTGGTGCTGTGGCGGGGTACGTTCCGGAGCTTGCTCCCCCGCCTCGCCACGTGCGCCGCGACCTTGTTCCCGATCGTGGTGGCCGAGGATGGCCCCCGGCGCGTCCTCGCGCGCGACCAGGGATCGCAGGCGGCGGCTTCTGCGGCCGCCGCGCGGTGTCACAGCATGCCGGCGCCCGGAGGCGAGCAACACTGACACGCTTCCGATACGGCGGCGGCTACCTGGGCAGGGCGTCGATCAGGCCGGCTTGGACGTCCGCTCGACCGACGCGAATCCGACCTTCTTGTGCGTCCCGTCGCAGAACGGCTTGTTGGACGAGTGGCCGCACCGGCACAGCCAGGTGGTCTCCTTCGTCTGCCACGTGTTGCCTGCGGCGTCGACCAGCTCGATAGTCCCTTTCACCTGATAAGGCCCGTTGTCGGTCGGAACTATCCGCACTTCCGCCATACGCGTTGCCTCCGGCTGCATGCTCGCCGAGCGTGCCCATCTTCGCGGCAGCAAACCGATGGAGCGTAACGCCGGTGACGGCACCGGTATTCCTAGAGGCGGACAGGTCACACTGGCCAGAATCCGAGGCGCTGCGCTCCCTCGACGAGCGATCGGGTGTATGGATGCTGCGGCGCCGCGAACAGGCGCCGGGTGTCCGCGGATTCGACGACATGCCCACCACGCATCACGTGGACCAGGTCCGCCATCTGCGCGACGATGCCGAGGTCGTGGGTGATCAACAAGAGTGACATTCCCAAATCGCGCTGCAGCCGGCCGAGGAGGTCGAGAATCTGCGCCTGAACTGTGACGTCGAGCGCGGCGGTCGGCTCGTCGGCGATCACGAGCGACGGGCCCGGCGCGATCGCGGCGGCGATCAGCACTCGCTGCCGCTGACCCCCGGACAGCTCGTGCGGGTACCGCCGCAGGAGGTCGCGATCGAGCCCGACCCGTTCGAGTGCGTCTTGCGCCCGTTCACGCGCCCCGCGACGGCCGAGATGCGCCACGATCCCTTCCATGACCTGGTCACCGATGGACATCACCGGGTCGAGGGCGGACGCGGGCTCTTGAAAGATCATCGCCACCCGCCGTCCCCGGATCCTCGACAGCTCCCGCTCCGGCATGGGGACGAGATCTTCGGCGTCCAACAGAATACGTCCCGCGGTGATCCGGGCGTCCACGGGGAACAGTCGGAGCACCGCATACGCGGTCATCGACTTGCCCGCGCCGCTCGCCCCGACGAGCGCCGCCGTCTTCCCTGACGGCACGTCGAGCCAGACGTCGTCGAGGACCGGCAGGCTTCCGGAGGGACGCGTGATCGCCACGCTCAACCCCTCGATCCGCAGCTCACCGCCGCGCGCGGGCTCGGACGGAGGGGGTGAGCTCACGATCCGGCGGGCCGGCGCCGGCGGGGGAAATGCTCCTCGAACAACACGTAGATGAGCGGGATCACGAGGAGCGTGAGGGCGGTGGAGACGACGAGGCCGCCGATGACGGCACGGGCGAGGGGCATGTTGGTTTCCGCGCCCTCGCCGAGGCCGAGGGCCATGGGGAC
>Ga0187784_10001240_pt1 | contig 20123 bp, 17 predicted proteins | sample 1015_SJ02_MP15_2_FD_132964 | JGI IMG/M metagenome (GOLD analysis project Ga0187784, IMG submission 132964) | Tropical peat soil microbial communities from peatlands in Department of Meta, Colombia - 1015_SJ02_MP15_20_MG | ecosystem: Environmental > Terrestrial > Soil > Wetlands > Peat | place...
GCGACCGGAAGCGTCGGTTGTTTCCGTTTTCCACCCTCGCCGGGTGGATTCCGGCAAGTCGCGTTAAGGGGCCGTGCTACTCGCCGGCTCGGTCCGGCACCGCGTCAGGCGGCTTCCGACGTGGCGCTGGTCGCGGGCGCAGCCGATAGGATCGTGATCTCGGAGTGAGCGACCTTGCCGGAGGACGCCGACCCGCGAGCTCCGGCGTGGACCCGACTCTCGGGGGGCGTCGCGGCTTCCGGTTCGACCCCCCGGTTGATCGTCACCTCGTTCACGATGATCAGCATCTCGAGCGCCATGTCGAGATTGTAGGCGATCCGCTGGGCGGCGACCGCGGTCTTGCGGCTCGGCACGCGCCGCCAGATCTCCTGGCCCAACCGCGCTTCGTTCGGAAGGAGTTCGTTGATAACGTTCAACGCGCCGTTCGCCTCGACCACCGAAAGGTGGCCGAACGCATCCATCGTTCGGGTGAGCAACTTGTCGAACCGCTCCACCCGCATCGCGAGCGCGTGCACGACCGGCAACGGCATGCGTCGCAGGCCCGGGAGGTTCTCCTCGAGCTCGTTCCCGATCCCCTCGACCAGGTCGCCGATGACCTCGAGCATCTTCGCCACCAGTCGGTCCCCGATCTGGTAGTGATGGCTCTCGACATCGATGCTCCTCGCGATCTTCGGGTTGTCCGAGGAGAGCAGAAGCTGCCGGACCATCAGGAGGTAGAACCGGTCGATCTCCTCCTCGATGTTCTCGATCACCTGGAGCTGGGGCGCCTCCTTCTCCACCAGGGCAGCCCGACATACCGCGAGCTCGGCCCGGAGCATCTGCACGACCCGGTGGAGGAGGCGGGGAAGCTCGTGCTTCCCCGGGTCGACAAAATTCTGGACTTCGACCGCGGTCGGGGTGTCCCCGACCACGGACATGCCGAGCGTCCGGTTCACCACGCGGTGAATCTCCTGGCGCTGGGCGTCCGAAAGCCCATTTCGGGCGGTCACCAGAACCTGGTCCTGGCCGGTGATGTAGCTTCCGACCAGAAGACGTCCGAGCAGGTTCGTGGGGGCGCCCGTCACATCGATATGAAGGACTTTCTGGATCCGGCCGTCCGGAATCCCGGGCTCGAGGCGCCCTTTGCCCAGGTCGTGGGCGGTCAGGACCTCGGGCCGCGGGTAAGGCGGGCCGGCCGAGGCACGGCGACTCGCCGTGGCCTTGGCCGACCCGTCGCGGCTCATCGACCTCTCCGTTTGCCTTCGTTCGTCTTACTGCTTGTGGCTCCTAGGGCGCCGAGATCAGGTGCCCCGGCAGGGTCGCGAGCAGGTACATGAACGCGGCGTATCCCGCGAGTCCCACGACTCCGACGAAGAACCAGGCGTAGGCGGTCACGTACTTCGGGAGGTGGAACTTCGTCACGGGGGTCGGCTCGGCGCTCTCGGTCTCGACACCGGGGACAACCGGCTGGGCTGCCCGGGTCGCGGCCTGGAAGCTCGGGCGGCTCCGGGCCGAGGGGGTGCCGAGGCTGAAGGCGAAGGCGGTCCCGTCGGGGTGCGCGAGGAAGTGGTCCGTCATGACCGTCGCGGGGAGCGCGAAGATCCCCACACCGGCGAACGCGAGGTACATGAGGAACGTCTCGAGCGGGTCCTTGGTCATCGCCAGGATGTAGCCGTTCCAGCCGTAGCCGGCGGTGATGCAGCCCGCGACAAATGCGAACAGGCCCGCATAGACCAGCTTCAGCTTGAATGCCATCGTGACCGCGAGGATCACGAGGGTCATCCCGAAGAGGAGGTAGACGTCCGTGAACAAGATGTTGTAGGACGCGAGGTTCGTGCCGGGGATGGCGGGGAACGGCCAGGTAGTTTCAGCCCATACAGCGAGGGTGGTCGAAATCGCACCCACCGCGCCGATCGGGACGGCTCCCGACTTGAGCGCACTGGTCACGCCCGCTGCGTCGTTCTGCCGCATCGCCCACCAGACCGAGAGCCCAACGAACCCCACGATGGCCGTGGCAATCAGCAGGAGCCCTTCTTGGAACGCAAGGAAGTCGATGAACGCCATGGTTACCACTTCTCCAAAGTCTTGCGGTCTTCAACGGGGCCCGAGCGCTTTTCGCTCTCCGGATGGCGCTGCCAATCCGGTACCCGTATCTTTCGGTTCCATTCGGCTCGGTCGAACACTCGTATTCCGTCGTTCGGTCGCATGTGCCGCACCTAAGGGAGGGAACGACCTGGAAGGTGATGCGGGTACGGTCCCGCCGGTAAGGAGAGTAAGGAGAACTCTCGCGCCCGTTCCCGGCGCGCGCCGGCGCTCGGCACAGACCGTTAATGAGACGGAGACGATAGGGGCCCGATGCCCCGGTCTCGTAAGGAACGGGCGGAGGCCCCTAAAGAGGCCCCCGTAGAGACTCCTGCGGAGCCGGGGTTCACGCGTAGAGTGCAACGAACCGGCTCTTCCTCGCTCTCGATCACGCTGCCAAAGGCGTGGACGGATTCGATGAACCTCGCCACCGGGGACACCCTCCGGTTCCGGGACCTCGGCGGGGGCCGTCTCGAGATCTCCCCCGCGAACGCGGAGACGCCGTCGGAGCGACGCCAGAAGCTGTTGAGGATCGACGCGACCGACGCCCCTCCGAAGCTCCTCGCCCGTCTCCTGATCGGGGCGTACATCACCGGCCAGGACCAGATCGTCGTGAGCTCGCGTTCCGGGCTCACGAACGCGCAGCGCCAGGAGGTCCAGCGGACGGTCGCGCACGTCCTCGGGATGACGGTCGTCGAGGAGGAGTCCGGGGGCGTGGAGGTCCAGAACTTCATCGACCCCGGCCGCTACCAGTTCCACCGCCTGATGAGCCAGGTCGTCCGGATGCTCCGGACCGAGCTCGAGGCATGTCGGTCGGTGCTCACGGGCGGAAACCGCTCGCTCCTCGAGCCGCTGAGCGGGATGGAGGACGAGATCGACCGCTTCTACCTCCTCATGGTCCGTCAGCTGCTCCTCAGCTCGGACGACTTCCAGGTGGCGCGGGACATCGGCGTCGAGAGCCATCATTTCCAGATCGGCTCGCGCCTCGTCGCGAAGATCCTCGAGGTCACGGGCGACCTCGTCTCGGGCGTCGGGCACGAGATCGGTTCGAACCTCCGCGGCTTCCAGCGTCTCCCGAAGTCGGCGGTCGCGGACCTCGTGGCCCTCATCTCGCGCGTCGAAGGACTCCTCGAGCGGTCGATGGACGCCTTCGTCCGTCTCTCGGTCGTGGACGCGAACGCGAACCTGAACGAGATCGACCGGGCGCTGCCGACCGACTACACGCTCGGCGATTCGATCGCGCGCCATGTCTCCGACCGCGCGGTCGCGGTATCGGCCCAGCGAGTCGTCTCGAACCTCCTGATGGCGCTCGAGATGCTCGTGATCGTGAACGAGGTCACGATCAATCGCAGCGTCGAGCCCGAGACGGTCGCGAAGACCGACCGCCAGGTGGCGATGCACTCCCGAAAATCCCCGGACACCGAGGCGTGATCGGCCGCCGGTCGGCGCGGTTTACGAACGGCTCAACCCCATCGCCCGGTCGGTCTTCGCGATCGACGCGCGGCCTTCCGACTCGAGGGCGAGGGAGGCTCGGATCGCGTCGACGCTCTCCGGAACGACGATCGACTCCTGGTGGATCGCCTGGAAGAAGTAGACGTCCCGGCCCTCGAGCCGCAGTCCCTCCTCCCAGAGGACGTTCTCCATCATGTCGTTGAATCCGAGACCGCGGTCCCGGGCGTACTCCATGACCTGCGGCGTTCCGTCGACGTGCTCCCACGGCGCGAAGACCCGGAACCGCGGGGTCGAGCGGAACGCCTCGACCACCTCCGCGGCGTCGCGCGGGGCGCGCGTGAGGCGGACGTGGTTCACGTGCACGTGCATGAGCGTCGTGGGAACGACGACCGCGGTGGTCGCGATGTGCAGGTCGGGAAAGATCGTCTGCACGTCCGGCCCGTGATGCGACGGGAGCTGGAACGTCGGCAGGATGCCGTTAATCGGGCCTTTCTTCGTTTCTGCTGGGTCGGCGGCGCGTCGCACGAGCGTGACCTCCCAGTGGTCGACCCCCCAGGCGTTGCGCAGGACCGCCGCGGCCCGGGCGATCCCCGTGGTATTGCACGAGACGACGCGGATCGTCTTCTTTCCGAGGCACGCGGCATAGTTCGCAAGCGCCGAGAACGACGCCTCCGCCACGTCCGCCTTCTCTCCGCCCTGGAAGATCGCGCGGACCCCCGCCGCGTCGTACAGTTTTCGGTTCTCCCGGCCCACCTTGTCCGGCGCCGCGTCCACCACGACGTCGACCTTTCCGATGAGGTCCTGGATCGACCCGGCGAGCGGGAGGCCGGCGGCGCGGAACGCCTCCGGGTCGCCCTGCCCCGTCACGTAGAGGGGGTACCCCTTCTCGGTCGCGCGACGCGCTTCGAAGCTCGGCCGCGTTTTGGCGACCCCGACGAGCTCCATGTCGGGCTGCTTCACCACCGCGTCGGCGACCCGCTTTCCGATCGTCCCGAACCCGTTGATGGCCACCCGGACCCGCACGCCCGATTCCTCCGCCGGTCGAAGCCCCCCTAGCTTAAAGGAACTGCCGCGCGGTCCCTCGTCCGCGGATAGGCTAAATGCCAGCGCGGCCGTCCGCGCGCGGTCACGATGGATTTCCGTCTCAGCGACGAAGAGGAGGCATTCCAGGCCGCGGTGCGACGCTTTGGCGACCGCGTGCTGCGGCCGAACGAGCAGAAGATCGACGCGGAGGGACGCATTCCGGCGGACGTCCTCGCGGCGATGGCCGACTTGGGCCTTCTCGCGATGCCGGTCCCGACCGACTACGGAGGGATGGGAGCGTCCGCCGTCCTCACCGAGATCGCTGCCGAGGAGGTGGGGCGGGGGGACTTTTCGATGGCCACTGCGGTCTTCTTCCTGCTCGAATCGGGCTGGGGCCACATCCTCGCTCGGCACGGGACGGAGGAGGCGAAACACGAGGTCCTCCCGCCGGTCTGCGGGGGAAAGGCGTTCCTCGGGATCGCCACGACCGAGCCCGGCGGCGGGAGCGACCTTGCCGGGATGCACACGACCGCTCGTCGGGACGGGAGCTCGTTCGTGCTGCACGGAGAGAAGGCGTTCATTTCGGGCGTAGAGGAGGCGAAGAGCCTCGGGGGAGGCCACCTCACGCTCGCGAAGGACACGGCGGGCGGGTTCAACTTCCTCTACGTACCAACCAAGACCGAGGGGATCGCGACCCAGCGGTTCCACAACATGGGCCGGATGGGGATCTCGACCGGCGGACTGAGCTACCAGGACTCCCGGGTCCCGGCAAAGTACCTGCTCGGATCCGAGGGGAAGGGTTTCGGCATCGCGATGGAGGGGTTCACCGTCGCGCGGACGTTCGTGGCCGCAGCGTGCATCGGCGCGGCCGAACGGGCGCTCGAGACCGGCATGACGTATATCCGGGAGCGGACGGCGTTCGGCCAACCGCTCGGAAAGTTCGAGGCGATCCAGTTCGAGCTTGTCGACCTGTGGACGCAGGTCGAGGCGGTCAAGTGGCAGTGCCGCCGGGCGGCGTGGCTCCTCGACACGTACACGCTGAAGGGCGACCACTCGCATCGCTCGGAGGTCGACCGCGCGGTCGCTTCGGTGAAGCTCGGCGCCCCCCAGGTCGCTTTCGAGTCGGTGAAGCGCGTGATGATGTGGTTCGGCGCCGCCGGCTACACGAAGGAGGTCGGACTCGAGCTCGGGTTGCGGGGGATCATGTCGTACCTCGTCGGGGCCGAAGGCGGGCTCAACATCATGCGGATCATCCTCGGCCGGGAACTCCTCGGGAAGGATTTCCTGCCGTACAAGTAGCGACCGATGCCCGCGCGTCGCTCCCGGCGTGCCGCGGCGGTCGACGAGCGGAGCTTCCACGCGTGGCTCGCGAGAGAGCTCCCCGCCGGCCGCGGAGGCCTCCTCCCGCTCGGAGACGACGCGGCCGCGCTCCGTCCGCCTCCGGGAAAGGTGGCGGTCCTATCGATCGACTCGTTGGTCGAGGGCACCCATTTCCTTCGGAGCTCGCCGCCCCGGAAGGTCGGGGCCGCGGCCGCCGCGGTCAGCCTTTCGGACCTCGCCGCGAAAGGGGCGGTTCCGGCCGCCCTGTTGCTCGCCGTCGTCGTCCCCGCCGGTACACCCCAGACCTGGCTCGAGTCGGTGAGCCGGGGCGCCGAGGAGATGGCGGAGCGGTTTCGAATGGCGTTCGTCGGTGGGGACACGAAGCCCGGACCGGTCCGTACCGTGGTGAGCAGCGTGCTCGGCTGGGGAACCGAGGGGGCGCTCGCGCCCCGGACCGGGGCCCGACCGGGCGATTACGTCGCGACCACCGGCACCGTGGGACGCGGGGGAGCCGCGGCCGCCGAGATCCTCGGCCGGAAGCGGCCGAGCCCTCGCGCCCTCGCTGCGATGCTCGATGTCGAGCCTCGCGTTCGGGAGGGGGTCGCTCTCGCCCGTTGGGCGCACGCGATGCTCGACACCTCGGACGGCCTCGCGGAGGCGTGCCGCCTGCTCGTGGACGCGAGCCGCGTGCGGGTCGATCTCGATGAGGCCCTCCTTCCGCTTTCGTCCTCGCTCCGGGACCCCGCGCTCTCTCCCGGGGCGCTTCGGGCGCGAGCGTTCTACGGGGGCGATTACGAGCTGCTCGTCTCCCTCGGCCCTTCGTCCCTCCGCGCGGCCGCGAGCGCCGTGCGCCGCGTGGGAGGAAGGCTCACCGTGGTCGGCCGGGTTTCGAGGGGACACGGGGCGTGGCTTCGGCGCGGCGAACGCCTCCGCGCGATGCCGCCCTCCGGTTGGCGACCGTTCGCCCGTCGCCGCGCGCGCCGCCTCTGAACGGCGCCGTAAAAGGGGTTCGACTTTTGTCGAAACCGTGCGGCACTCTCGCATTCTCCACGTTACCCTCAAGTAGCAGGAGTCGGAGTCCCCCTTTTGCCCGGAGGTTTCGGGTATGGTGAACAACAGCGCTCCAGTCAATCCGTTCGAGACGGCGAGGAAACAGGTCGACATTGTGGCCGATCTCCTGGGCATCGACGCCGGGATCCGCGAGGTGCTGAAGCACCCGAAGCGGGAGCTCACGGTCAATTTCCCGGTACGGATGGACAACGGGTCCTACCGCACCTACACCGGTTACCGGGTGCAGTACAACATGGCCCGCGGGCCGTGCAAGGGCGGAATCCGCTACCACCCGCAGGTGACGCTCGACGAGGTCCGGGCGCTCGCGGCGTGGATGACCTGGAAGTGCGCCGTCGTCAACATTCCGTACGGCGGGGCGAAGGGCGGGGTCATCTGCGACCCGAAGCACATGTCGAAGGGCGAGCTCGAGCGCCTCACCCGGCGCTACGCGAGCGAAATCGCCCCCATCATCGGGCCCGAGATGGACATTCCGGCGCCCGACGTCTACACCGACAGTCAGACGATGGCCTGGATCATGGACACGTACTCCCAGGTGAAGGGCTACTCCGTCCCCGGCGTCGTGACGGGGAAGCCGATCAGCCTCGGCGGCAGCGAAGGACGGGGAGAGGCGACGGGGCGGGGCTGCGCCTACGTCATCCGGGAAGCCTCGAAGGACGCGGGCGTCCGTGTGAAGAACGGGACGGTCGCGGTCCAGGGATTCGGGAACGCGGGCAGCGTCTGCGTGAACCTGCTCAACGACGAGCAGGGCGCGAAGATCGTCGCGGCGTCCGACTCGAAGGGAGGAATCTACAAGGCGGACGGGTTCAACCCGCACGCTCTCGAGGAGCACAAGGCGAAGACCGGCTCGGTGGTCGGCTTCCCCGGTGCGAAGGCGATCTCGAACGAGGACCTTCTCGAGCTCAAGGTGGACATCCTCGTCCCCGCGGCGCTCGAGAACCAGCTCGGACCGAAGAACGCCGACAAGGTCCAGGCGAAGCTCATCGCCGAGGCCGCGAACGGCCCGACGCTCCCCGAGGCGGACAAGGTCTTCTTCGAGAAGAAGATCACCGTGCTCCCGGACGTCCTCGCGAACGCGGGCGGCGTCACCGTGAGCTACTTCGAGTGGGCCCAGGACATCCAGGGGTACTTCTGGCCGCTGGCCGAGGTCAACGAGCGCCTCGAGCACGTCATGGTCCAGTCGTACGCCGATGTGCACAAGATCGCGGCGGAGCGCAAGGTCCACAACCGGACCGCGGCGTACGCCCTCGCCATCCAGCGGGTCGTCGACGCGATCAAGATGCGGGGCATCTACCCGTAAGAGGGAAAAAGGACGGGGGCAGGTCGACCGACGTACCGGATGGCCGACCTCCCCCGCTGTCGCCGCACGACGTGGTCCGACGTCGACCGTTGGGCCGACCGGCTCGCGGACGTGGTCCGCACTGCGGACGCCGTCCCCGAGACGGTCGTCGCGCTCGCGCGCGGAGGGTGGGTTCCGGGCCGCCTGCTTTGCGACCGGCTCGGGGTCCGCCGGCTCCTCTCGCTCCGGGCCCAGCACTGGGGGCTCACCGCGACCCGGGACGGCACGGCGCAACTGACCGAGGGGTTGAGCGGCTCGGCGCGGGGCGAGAAGATCCTGGTCGTCGACGACATCACGGACACCGGAGAGAGCCTCCGGCTCGCGACCGAGCACGTCGCCACCCACGTCCCGTCCCGCCTGGAGACGGCCGCGTTCCTCCACATCGGCCACTCGAAGTTCGTCCCGACCTACTTCGCCGAGGAGATCCCGCGGGACCAGTGGGTCTGGGTCGTCTTCCCGTGGAACTACTGGGAGGACCTGGCCGCGCTCGCGACCCGGGCGGCGGAGCTCGGGCGGGGGATCGAGACCGTCCGAGAGACCCTGCGGACGCGCTCGGGCCTCGACGTGCCGCTCGAGGACCTCGAGCGGGTCGCCCGGCGAGTTCCGATCGACTAGCTCGGCCGGAGCGGTCGGCTACGTCGTCGACTCGGTCATCGCGCGGCGGGCCACCGCCCGGTAGTGCTGCTGCAGAACCCCCGCACCGATGCCGAGGCCGAAACCGGCCGCGATGAGGGCGATGATGAGCACCAGCTGGGGAGGCGCCGGCGCGTTCGGCTGGAGATACTGGACGAGGTAGACGATCCCGTAGCTGACGCAGCCGATCCCGAGGATGGAGATCGTCGCGACCGCGAACGAGCGCGGGAACCGGCCGCGCGAGAAGACCCGGCGGATCGCCCGTCCGGTCTCCCAGACGATGGCCGCGAGGATCCAGTAGAAGAGGCCGGCCTGAAGGAAGAGCAGGATCCGCGCGATGTCCGGGTCCTTGAGGTTCGAGTTGTAGAGGTTGTACCCCGAGAGGAAGCCGAGCCCGACGAGCGCGATCGAGAGGAGTCCGAAGCCGAAGGCGACCGACCCGGTGCGGATGTCGGTGGAGGCGGACCGGACCGAGTCGATGATCGCCTCGTCGATGTCGAACGTCCAGAAGATGAGGTAGATCCCGAGGACGATCGCGAGCCCGATGACCCCCCAGAGAAGGACCCCCCCGGCCGCCGCGATCCCGAGGATCAGTAGGACGAGCGCGAACGGGAGGATCGTCTTCGCGCGCAGTTTCGGGTCCTTGAGCGCCCGCACGAGCGTGTAGTAGGTCGACTCGAAGCTCGCGGCCTGGCGGACGTAGACGCGGCGCACCCCGTCGACGCGGACGCGCGACGCGAGGATCGGGAAGAGGAACTCGTCCTCCGCCCCGTCGCTTACGAGGTAGGCCGACGTGGCGTGGACGGTCGCGAGGACGTGGTCGAACTGGTCCGCGACCCGGCGGTCGGAGAGGATACCGACCTTCGGGGAACCGGTGAGGATGCACACCTCCGCCTCCTCGCCGGCGCCGCGGAGCTCGTCCAGGAGGCTCACGGCCGCGAACATCGCGTTGGTGTCGGAGTCCTCCGGGTCGGCCGTGGCGAGCTTCACCGCGGCGTCGACGGCGTCGGAGCGGCCCACGACGGGCCCGGCGACCTGGGCTTTGCGGCCAAGGTCGTCGTCGCGGTCGATGCAGACGACGAGGCGCATGGCCCGCGTCACATGGTCGGGGCTTGGCTTAACAACTTGCGTCGACTTCTGTCGACCGCGCGGGACGTCGCCGCCCTTTCCGACCACGGCCAAGGCGGCTCCGGGCTCTGCGCGGGCTCCCCGGGGTGCCCTACATCCTTATACTCCCGGTGCCCCCCTTTCCCCGCCTCCCATGCCCGAGCTCCCGGACAAGCGGACCGCGTTCATCGATTGGTACCTCGAGGTCGTGGAGGCCGCGAACCTCACCGACAAACGCTACGGCGTGAAGGGGATGAACGTGTGGACCCCGTACGGGTTCCTCACGCGCCGGCTGCTCGACGGGGTGATGGTCCGCGAAATCGAGGCGACCGGCTCCTCGCCGGTCGAGTTCCCGGCCCTGATCCCCGCGAACGAGTTCGCGAAGGAAAAAGAGCACATCAAGGGGTTCGACGCGCAGGTCTACTGGGTGACGAAGGGTGGGGCGACCGACCTCGACATCCCGCTCGTCCTCCGTCCTACGAGCGAGACCGCGATGTACCCGGTCTTCGCGCTCTGGGTCCGCTCGCACCGGGACCTTCCTCTCAACGTCTACCAGGTCGTCAACACGTTCCGATACGAGACGAAGACGACCCGACCGTTCCTGAGGGTCCGCGAGATCCACTTCTTCGAGGAGCACACCTGCCAGCTCGACGAAGCCGCGGCCGACGCGCGCGTACGGTCGAACCTGGAGGCGTTCTCTCGGATGGCGAAGGCGTTCGCGCTCCCGTACGTCGCCGTCCGTCGTCCCGAGTGGGACAAGTTCCCCGGGGCGTTCTACTCGATCGCGTTCGACATCCCCGTCGGGTCGGGGCGCACCCTGCAGATCGGCAGCGTCCACCACTACCGGGAGAACTTCTCGGGACCGTACGGGATCCGCTACGAGGCGGCGGACGGGAGCCAACGACTCGTGCATCAGACAACGTTCGGGCTCTCGGAGCGCCTCCTGGGGGCGATCGTCGCGGTCCACGGGGACTCGAAGGGCGCGGTCTTCCCGACGTCCGTCGCCCCGTACGAGGTCGTGATCGTGCCGATCCCGAGCGCGGGGCCCGGACCGGGTCCCGAAGCGACGGCCGCCGACGTGCTCGACCGACTGCGCCGACACGGTCGGCGGGTCCACCTCGACGCGGGAGACGAGCGCCCCGGGGCGAAGTACTACCGATGGGAGCTCCAGGGCGTCCCGGTCCGTCTCGAGGTCGGGCGAAGGGAGGCGGCGTCGCGGACCGCGACCGCGGTCGACCGGCTCGGCCGGAAGAAGACGGTCTCCGTCGACTCGATCGAGCGGGACGTCGACCGGGCGCTCGAGGAGTTCGACGAGGCGCTGTTCGCGCGGGCCCGCGCGACGTTCGAGGAGGCGTTTCGGGTCGTCGCGTCGATGGACGGGCTCAAGGAGGCGGGCCAGGTGGCGATCGTCGCCTGGTGCGGTTCCGAGGAGTGCGGCCACCGGATCGAGACCGCCGTGGACGGGGGGCTCCTCGGAACACCGGAGAGCCCGCTCCCGGTCGAACTTCCCGGCCCCGTCTCGTGCATCGCATGCGGTTCGGGGAGCGGGGTCCGCTGGGCCCTCGCCGGCCGTCCGATGTAGGCACGGGCGGGCGCGACTACGAGTGCGGCGCCGGAGGGACCGGCGGGTTCGGCAGGACGAGCCACATCCCGGCGAGCCCGAACAGGAGCAGCGTGATCGTCACGGCGTAGACGCCGTTGTCGATCCAGACCCCGAAGGCGACCCCCCACCAGACGTAGAAAGTGACCGCCATCACGACCAGGGCCGCGAACCCCCAGAAGGACGCCTTCCGGGTGACCGACATCCCGCGGTACGGGGCCGGCGCCACCGCAGGGGCCGAAGGACCGGACGACGCCATAGTGCGCCGCCGACCTGGGGAGCGTTAGATAACCCTTGCGGGACGGCCGACGGTTCCCGGGGCGGTCGCCCGTCCTTCGGGGGCGGGGTTTAACTCCGAGCGGCGGCTAGCAGAGAGGCGATGGCGGAGCGAGCGACCGGCCCGCGCCCCGGGGGGAGCGCGCCCAACCCGGCCCTCGAGTCGCTGAGCCCCGAGCAGCACCGGATCCTCGCCTACGCGAGCGCGATCGGCTCCGAGTTCGATTTCGCCCTTCTTCAGGGGGCGATCGGGATGGAGGAAGAGGCGCTCGCCGAGCAGGTCGAGGGCCTCGTGCATTCCGGAGCCCTCGTCGAGCGGCCCGGCGGAGAGCGGTTCGCGTTCGTCGAAGAGGAGTTCCGCGCTCGCATCTACCGCTCCCTCACCGAGAGCCGCCTCCGCGTGCTCCACCGCAAGATCGCGGAGGTGCTCGAACGGATGTATCCGAGCCCGTCGCTCTCCGTCCTCGCCGAGCTCGGCCGGCACTACTTCCTCGGGAAGGTGCCGGCGAAGTCGTACGAGTACAACAAGAGGGCTTCCGAGGAGGCGCGGGCGGTGGACGAGCCCGAGGTCGCGGCGAACCACCTCGAGCGCGTCCTGCTCGACCTCGCCTCGCTTCCCGGCGACCATCGCACCGAGCAGGCCGAGGTCGCGGAGTCGCTCGGCGACCTCTACTACACCCTCGGCAACTTCCCGAGCGCTGACCTAAGGTTCACCGAGGCCCTCGACCGCCTCGGGAGCCAATCGCCCCGCGCGCGCGCTCGCCTCCTCCTCTCCCGCGCCGAGGTCGCGCGCGAGAACCTCGAGCTCGATGTCGCGGTCTCGCGGGCGCGGGACGCCCAGCACTTGTTCGAGGAGGTCGACGACCGGCTCGGCCTCGCGCAGACGCACCGGGTCCTCGGCCGGGTCGCCTTCCAGCGGGGCGCGTATCGGGACTCCCTCGAGGAGAGCATGCGCGCGCTCGACCTCATTCCTGAGCGGGCCGACCCGCGCCTCCTCGCGCGCATCTCGACCGATTTCGGCAACGCCTTCTCGCTCCTGGGTCCCGAGGTACGCGAGGTCGCGATCGAGTGGTTCGAACGGGCGACCGAGCGACTCCTTGGGACCGGCGACTGGGTCGAGCTCGCCCGCGCCTACCACAACCTCGGCGTCTCGGTCGGAGAGACCCGGCCTCAGGACGGGCTCGAGTACCTCGAGCGGGCGCAGCAGGCGGGGGAGCGCGCCCACGACGCCCGGGCGACCAGTCGGGCCCTGATCTCGAGCGTCGAGCTGCGGCTCGCCCTCGGGCAGATCGAGGAGGCCGAGCGCGACAACGAGCAGGTCGCCCGCCTCCTGGAGCACGTCACCGACGAACTCGCCCGCGAGCAGGTCGAGATCAACCGCGGCCTCATCGCGGAGCGGCGCGCCCAGTGGGAGGAGGCGGAGCACGCCTTCGAGAACGCGGTCGAGATGTGCCGGCGCTTCCAGCTCCCCGCGGACGAGGCCGAAGCGGCGTTCTACCTCGCGCGGTTGCGCTACAAGACCCGGGACCTCGAAGGGGCGCGCCGCGCCTACGCGGTCGCTTCCGACCTCGGCCTCGCGGAGCTCCGTCCCCACCTCGGCGCGGCGTTCCGGGAGCTCGCGCACCAGCTCGGGCTCCCGGCCCCCGCGGAACCCCCTCCGAGCGAGTCGGTGCCCGCGACGGACGCTCCCTCGGGCGACGAACGAGTCTTATAAGGTAGGGACGGGCTAAATTCGGGCGTGCACGCGGCCCGCGGCTCACGACGATCGGCTCCCGTGCCGGTCTTCGGGCGAGAGGAGGTCCTCGAGGAGGCGGGCCGTCTCCTCGACCGGACCCGGGCGGGCCAGGGCCACGGTCTCCTGCTGAGGGGGCCGGGGGGCGTCGGCAAGACCCAGATCCTCAACGCGGTCGTCGCGGCGGCCGAAAAGCGCGGGTTCACCGTGATGACCGGCCGCGCGCTCCCCGAGGAACTCGCTCCGGCGTTCTCGCTCCTGCGCGAGCTGCTCGGCTCCGAACGCACGCGCGGAGGGCTCTCGAACGCCCCGCTGTGGACCCCGACCGCGTCTCCGGTCGTCCTCGCCGCGGTGCCACCGCGGCGCGAGGCCCTCGAGGAAGGGACCGCGGCGTCCGGAACGAGCCCGCCGTCCGAGGACTTCGAGCGGCTCCTCGTCCCGCTAACGATGGCCGAGGGGCTCGGCGCCGGCCGCAACGAGCTCCTCGCGCGCCTCGAGCGGCACCTCCTCGACCACGCTCAGGAGCATCCGGTCCTGATCGCGGTCGACGACCTCCAGTTCGCGGACACCTCCACCCTCGAATTCTTCCTGCGGTTCTCCTCCGAGCTCCCGAACGCCCCCATCCTGGTCGCAGCGACGCTCGCCGAGTCCGCGGACCTCCCCGAGCGGACCCGGGAGGCGATCGAGGCGCTCTACGGGATGCCGAGCTTCCTCACGGTCCCCGTCCGGCCGCTGAGCATCGCGGAGACCGAGGAGTTCGTCCGGTGGATCCTCGACGGACGGGTCCCCGACCGCAACGACGTCCGTCGTTGGCACGCGCAAACGGAGGGAAACCCGCTCTTCGTGGAGCAGCTCGTACGGATCGCGACCGGCTACGCCGCCCCCACGAACGGGAGCACCGGCTCGAACCAGGGCATCACCGAGATGCTCCTCAGCCGCGTCGAAGGGCTGAACGAACGCGAGCGGCGGGTGCTCACCTACGCGGCCGTCCTCGGGAAGGAGTTCCATTTCTCGAACCTCTCCGCAGTCGCGGGGAGCGGCGAGGAGCGGGTCACCGAAAGCCTCGACCGACTCGTCCATGACGGCCTCGTCCGCGAGAAGGGCGGAGAGGTCTACGAGTTCGTGAGCGAGGCGGTGCGTCGGGACCTCTACGCGGGGCTCACGGAGACGCGACGGAGGATCCTCCACGCCCGGGCCGGGCGCGCCCTCGAGGGAAAACCCGGAACGACCGACTCCGACCTCGCTCGCCACTTCTACCTCGGCCGCGACGACGCGAAGGCGGTCGAGTTCAACCTCCGGGCGGCCCGCGCGGCGACCCGCGATTACGCGTTCCAGACCGCGGTGGCGCACGTCGCCCGGGCGCTCGAGGCCGAACGACGACGGCCCGGTCGCGACCCGAAGGTCGAGATCCGACTCCTGACCGAGCAGGGCCGCCTTCTCGAGGAGCTCGGCGTGCTCCCCCGGTCGGACGAGGTGCTGAGCGAAGCCGTCAAGATCGCCCGGGACGGCGCCGGCACCGACCTCGAGCTCGGGCGGGCGCTCCTCGGCCTCGCGCAGACCCGGGTCGCTCGGAACGACTACGAATCGGCCGCCGCGCTCGCCTCCGAGGCGATCGAGATGCTCGAGAAGGCCGGCACCCCGCGCGACCTCATGGCCGGCCACCGCGTCCTCGGGCTCGTCGCCTGGCGGCGCGGCGACATCCCGGGGGCGGAGCGGCACCAGCGGGCCCAGCTCGAGATCGCCGAACGCGAGGGGACCCCCCTCGAGCTCGGCCACGCCCTCGTGGACGTCGCGAACACGCTCGTTCCGACCGGCACGACCCGCTTCGACCCTGCACTCGAGCTCTACACGCGGGCCGCGGAGCTGTTCCGCACCGCCGGGAGCTACGGCGCTCACGCACGGGTTCTGATGAACCAGTCGGTGCTCGAGTACCACGCGGGCCGCACCGACGACGCGCTCCGCCACCTCTCGGAGGCGATCGAGGCCGCCGACCGCTCCCGATCGCCGATCTGGATCGGCTACTGCAACCTGAACCTCGCCCAATGGCAGGCCGAGCTGGGACACCCCGACCTCGCCCGTCCCCTGCTCGCGCGCGCGGCCCAGGTGCTCGAGCCGATCGGCGACCTCCTCGGCGAGCAGCAGATCGCGATGACCGAGGGGATGATCGCCGAGGCGGAGCGGGACTTCGCCACGGCCGAGACGCGCTACCAGGTCGCGCTCGCCCGAGCGCGCGAGCTGAGGACTGCGGCCGAGTTCTCGGAGATGCTGTTCCGGCTCGCGCACCTCGCGGCGAAGCGGGGCGAGCGCGGCGAGGCGCGGCGATGGCTCGCGGAGGCGCGGTCGAGCGGGCTCCAGTTCCACCGCCCCGACTTCGCCCGCCGGGTCGAGCAGATCGAGAAGGATATCGGCGCCGACGCCTGACCCCCACGGTTAAGGCGAGCGCGACGGTGCGGGCCGAGATGGCGGCCGAGGCGAACAGCGGTCCCCGGGCGTCCGACGGTTCCCCGCTCCCCGACCGGTCGCTTCCGACGTTCGAGCGGGACGTCCGGCGGATGTTCACGCACATCGCCCGCGGCTACGAATGGTTCGACCACGTCGCCTCGCTCGGGAATGACCTCCTCTGGCGGCCGCGGGCGCTCTGGGACCTCGACCGGTTCCGAGCGCCCGGCCCGGTCCACCGGGTCCTCGATATCGGCTGCGGCACCGGGGAGCTCGCGCGTCTGGTCGCCCGCCACTTTGGGTCGGCGGAGGTGGTCGCGGCCGACTTCACGCGCGCGATGCTCGAGAACGCGAACGCGTCGACCGAGGGCCGGCCCGAGCGGCCCCGGTTGACGTTCGCCCGGGCGACCGCCCTCAAGCTACCGTTCGCCTCCGGCTCCTTCGACCTCGTGACGAACGCATTCGTCGCGCGCAACCTCTCCGACCTCTCGGCCGCGTTCCGCGAGGTGCGCCGGGTCCTTCGGCCGGGCGGGGTGTTCCTCACCCTCGAGATCACGGAGCCGGTCTCCCCGACCGTCCACCGGTTCTTCCACGCCTTCTTCGACCACGTCGTCCCTTGGCTCGGCGGAGCGGTCGGGAGCGAGGGGCCGTACCGCTACCTTCCGCAGTCGTTGCGCTCGCTCCCGGACCGGGCGGCGTTCCTCGCCCTCCTCGCCGAGCACGGGTTCCCCCGCACGACGGCACGGCTCCAATCCGGCGGGATCGTCACGACGTTCCTCGCCGAGGCGGGGAATGGGTTTCACGGAAGCTCTTAATTCCGCTGCGCCGGTTCTCTCGTCGTGTCGACCCCCGCGTCAGACGCATTCCGCTACGCGCACGCCCACCACGACGAGATCGCCTGGCTGAGCCAGAACACGAACCATCTCGTTCCCCCGGAGGTAATCCGTGCCGCGCTCGAGAGCGCGATCCGGGAGCGGCGCTACGAAGGCTATCCGCTCGCGTCGGGCGACCCGGAGCTCCTCGACCTCATCTCGAAGGACTTCGGCCTTCCGGGAACGTCGCCGTTCATCGCCGCGGGAGGGACCGAGGCGCTCTACATGACCACCCGGGCGCTCCTTTCGGCCGGGGACGAGGTGATCGCCTCCGACCCGAGCTACCTCATCATCCACCGGTTTGTCGAACTCTGCGGGGCGGCGACGAAGAATCTCGACATCTATGCCCCGCCCTACCGCCTCACTTCCGACGCGGTCCAGAAGGCGATCGGACCTCACACCCGCATGATCCTGCTCATCGACCCGCTCAACCCGCTCGGGTCGGGCTATCCGCGCGAGGAGGTCCGGGCGATCGCCGAGATCGCCCACGACCGCCACCTCGTCCTGATCAACGACGTTACGTACCGGGACTTTTCGGACGGCCACACCCTCGCCGCGCAGTTCGCTCCGGAGGAGACCGTGACCATCTGGTCGGTCTCGAAGAACTGCGGGCTCGCCGGGATGCGCATCGGGGGGCTCATCGCCCGTCCGGAGCTTCTGAAGAGGATCACCCGGTTCAACACCAACGACCTCGGGGTCAACGTCCTCGCCCAGGTCGCGGCGCTCGCCGCGCTGCGGACGAAGTCGAAGTGGATCGGCGAGGTGGTCCGCCAGACGCGGGCGAACGGCGCACGCATCCGCGACGTCGTGAGCACGGTCGCCGGGGCGTCGCTGCCCGTCTACCCCTCTCGGGCGAACATGATGGTCATCGACATCGCGCCGACCAAGGTCGCTCCGGAGGCGGTCCAGGAGGAGATGCTCCGCCGCCACGGGGTGTTCGTCCGCGCGGGAAACTACCTCTCGCCGACGCACGGGGGTCGGTTCGTCCGCCTCTCGTTCTCGAACCCGCCCGCGGACATCGAACGGTTCGCGAAAGCGTTCCCGGTCACGATGGCCGCGCTGGCGCCGCGCGCGCCGGCGGCCCGGGCGGCCTAGCGCGGTCGAACGTCCAGGTCGACCACGACGTGGTTGCGGCCCGGGCCGTACGGCTTGACGAGACGCGCGCACGGGGCGGCGAGGGGGCGGGCGCCCGCGGATTCGGCCGACCGCTCGACCTCCCGGGCCACTTCCGAGAGGGGGACCCGAACGTCGGCGACGGTGTGGACATGGAGCCACCCGCCCACCGGGACGAGGAGCGAGAGCGCCCGGGGCACCCACGGAAGCGCGCTCGGTAGGTACCCGAGGAACACCCGGTCGAACGAGCGTTCGGGCAATGCGACCGTACGGTTGTCCCCCGGGACGACGGTGACCCGATCGGCGACCCCGTTGAGCACCGCGTTCTCCGTCAGGTAGCGGACCGAGACCGGGTTCTTCTCGACCGCCCAGACCCGCGCTGCTCGCCCGGGGAGCGCCGCCGGGATCGCGAAGTAGCCGATGCCGGCGAAGAGGTCCGCGACGACCTCGCCGCGGCGAACGAGTCGACCCGCGCGAAGGCGCTCCGTGCGGTTGCCGGCCGCGAACATCACTTGCGCTGCGTCGAACCGCCAGCGTACCCCGTGCTCGACGACCTCGGTCTCGGTGCGGGAGCCGGCCACGCATCGGACGCGCGGGGTACGCAGCTCGCCGTCGATCGGGCCGGTTTTCACGAGCACGGTCTCGACCCCGAGCTCCTCCTGCCACGCCCGACCGAGGACGGTGTCGTAGGGGGCGAGGCTCTCCGGCCGTTGGAGGAGGAGGACCCGGCCGAGACGGTGGTAGCCGCTCGGCATCGTGCGCGCGACCCGCTCGCCCGCGACCTCCGCGAGACGCGTCCGAACGCGCTCGGCCGGGGGGATGCGACTCCGTCGTTCGGGGTGGGCGCCGGGCGTCACGGAGCGGCTTCGTCGGGTCCTTTCTCGAGGATCATCTCGAGGAACTGCTTCAGGTGGGCGATCAGGATCGGATTGTCGGTGAACCCGCACGCTTCGAGCCCCGGCGCGGCGAGCAGGGCGTGGGCGCCGTCGGAAAGGACCTCGGTCGCACGCAGGTTCTCCCGCTGCACGAACTCGACGCCCTCGGGGATCCGCTGGAGCGGGGTCGTGATGAACGTGACCTTGACGCCCCGTTTCACGGCGTGCTGGACCTTCTTGCCGAGCTCGTCGCGCAGGTCGGCGACCTGCGGGGTCGTCAGGATGAACGCCTCCGTCGTCTGGTCGAGAAGCTCCCCGATCTTCTGTACGACCTTCTCGCGTCCCGAGAGAAGGTAGACGAGCTGCGGCTCCCCGTGCTCGGCGACGACGCGGTGGAGGAGCGCGAGCTTCTCGAACACCTCCTGGATCGCGGTCTTGAGCGTCTCCGCGACGTCGAGCGGCGGGGTCGGCCGGAACAGGATCGGCTTCCCGCCGGTCGGCTTCGCGTACCCCTTCTCCGCGAGCGACTCGAGGACCTTGTAAGCGCTTGTGCGCGGGATCCCCGCGGCCGTCGCGAGGGTCGCCGCATCCCCGAGCCCGCGGGCGACCAGCGCGATGTACGCTCGGGCCTCGTACTGGGTCAGTCCGACCTTCCCGAGCACCTCGGCCGCCTTGCGGAACTCGTCCGACGTCTGGTTGCCGAGCGCGACCGCCGTCTCTTCGACCGTGGCCATTGAACGGGCGCGAGGACGTACCGGGGGGACTTAACGCGGCGGGTGGCCCGATTTCGAGGCTAGCGCACCGGTTCGGTGAGCCGGAGGAGCGCCGCATCGCCGAGCAGCGCCTCGACCTCCTCCTTCGTGAGGAGACCGTGCTCGACCAAGAGCTCCTTGACGGGACGTTGGGTCCGCTCGGCTTCGTGGAGGACCTCGGCGACCTTGAGGTAGCCGAGGCGGGGCGTGAGGACGGTCGCGAGCGCCGCGGATTCGACCAGGTAGCGCTCGAGGCGCGAGCGGTTCGCGGAGATCCCGTCCACGCACGTTCGGGCGAAGACGGGAAGATAATTCGTGAGGATCTCCGAGGCGAACAGCACCTCGTAGGCGGCGAGCGGCATCATCACGTTGATCTCGAGCTGGCCCGCCTGGACCGCGAGCGCGGTCGCCGCGTCGGCGCCGACCACGTGGAACGCCACCATGTTGAGGCACTCGGCCGC
>Ga0187784_10001242_pt1 | contig 20117 bp, 19 predicted proteins | sample 1015_SJ02_MP15_2_FD_132964 | JGI IMG/M metagenome (GOLD analysis project Ga0187784, IMG submission 132964) | Tropical peat soil microbial communities from peatlands in Department of Meta, Colombia - 1015_SJ02_MP15_20_MG | ecosystem: Environmental > Terrestrial > Soil > Wetlands > Peat | place...
GAACGACAAGGCGAGTGAAGCCGCCAGGACGAAAAAGCCAAGTTGCCGTGTGACCATCGGCGAGTACCCTTCTGTTGTTGTTGAGGGGCGCCCGAGTGGACAGCAATGACGGCTGCGGATTGACGATAGAAAGGTAATAATGTGGCGATGGTTCCAATGTCACACGTCTTAGCGCATGTGACGTCAGGTAAAATAAACAAGTCTGTCAGAATTGACGTTTATCTCAATTATCCAATGCGATCCGCAATAAGACCTATGTCCAAACACATCCCAAGCTAAGACTTACGTGAACTTCTGTTTCACAGTGTTATTTCATTTGATGTCATGTGACAGGCGCGTCGCAGCCCGACCGACCTGCTCCCGCCGGGACGCGGCGGGCGAGCAGCCTCGCGCAATTGAACCCACCACCTCCCTCGGCTATACGAAGCGCGAACGATGCGAATGAGCCCTCAGGGGGGCGGCTCTTGCGGCGGGGGATTGTGGTGCGCGGATCGGCGCCCCTTTCAGAAATACGGTACTTTTCAGAGGGTTGCCGATGGCTTCGACGTTCGACACGGTGGCGAATATCATTTCCGAGACCTGCGATATCGAGCGCGACAAGATCACGCCGGAAAGCCACGCGATCGACGATCTTGGGATCGACAGCCTCGACTTCCTCGACATTGCATTCGCGATCGACAAGGCCTTCGGTATCAAGCTGCCGCTCGAGCAGTGGACGCAGGAGGTCAACGACGGCAAGGCTTCGACCGAGCAGTACTTCGTGTTGAAGAATCTGTGCGCGCGCATTGACGATCTGATCGCCGCCAAAGGCGCCACGGCGTGAGCGTGGGCACCCTCGCCCTTCCGGCATGCGACTTGAATATTTCCTCCTGATCGACCGGATCGCCGACCTCAACCTCGCCGACCGCACGATCCGCGTGGACGCGACGGTGCCGGAAAAGTCCACGATCTTCGAGGGACATTTTCCCGGCTATCCGCTGATGCCGGGCGTGCTCCTGATCGAGACGATGGCGCAGACCTCCGGCTGGCTGATCATCGCGCTCACCCGCTTCACCCGGATGCCGTTCTTCGCGGCCGTGAAGGAGGCAAAGCTGCGGTCGTTCGTGACGCCCGGGCAGAAGCTCTCGGTCGCCGCCTCGATGGTGCACGAGGGTTCCGGCTTCGCGATGACCAAGGCGCAGATTCGCCAGGGCGGCAAGCTCGTCGCGGGCGCCGAGCTCACCTTCCGCGTCGTCGAATTTCCCAATCCGGACTTCCGGGCGAGCATGGAAAAGCTCGCGGCCGAAATCGCCTTCCCGACGGAGGCGCTGACGAATGCCTGAGCGACGCGAAAGCCTGATCACCGGCATCGGCATCGTCTCCTGTCTCGGCGAAGGGATCGAAGCGCATTGGCAAGGGCTGAATGCTGCGCCGCCGGCGGCCGACGCGACCTCGTTTGCGCCCTACATCGTGCACCGCGTCGTGCCGCTCGAGCTCGACCGGCAGATCCCCAAGAAGGGCGACCAGCGCCAGATGGAGCCGTGGCAGCGCATCGGCACCTACGCGGCCGGGCTTGCGCTCGACGGCGCCGGCCTCAAAGGGAAGACCGAATTTCTCGCGCGCATGGACATGATCGTGGCGGCCGGCGGCGGCGAGCGCGACGCGCAGGTCGATCTCAACGTGGCGGCCGGCGTCGACAAGGCCGCCAAGGCCGAGGCGTTCGTCAACGAGCGGCTGATGAGCGACCTGCGCCCGACGCTGTTTCTCGCGCAGCTTTCCAATCTGCTCGCCGGCAACATCTCGATCGTGCACGGCGTCACCGGCTCATCGCGCACCTTCATGGGCGAGGAATCCTCCGGCGTCGAAGCGGTGCGCGTCGCCCACGCGCGCATCGCGGCCGGACAGAGCGAGCTTGCCCTGGTGGGCGCGGCCTACAATGCCGAGCGCTGGGAGGTGATGCTGCATTTCGCGCTCGGGCGCCGGCTCGCCCGCGGCGCGCCGAAAGCGGTCTGGCAGCGCGCCGGCATGGAGCTCGGCACCATCGGGGCGTTCCTGGTGATCGAGGAGAAAAAGCACGCGCGCGCGCGCGGCGCGCCGCCGCTCGCGCGCATCACGATGGTCGCCTCCGACCATGCCAAGCGCGCACCCGGCGCGGTCGCGACGGTGCTGGAGAGCCTCTGGCGCAAGCTGCCGAAGCTCGATCCCGCGCATGCGGCGGTGATCTCGGGCGCGTCCGGGGTCGCGCCCACGACGCAAGAGGAGCGCGCGTTTCTCGACCGCACCGGTCTTGCCGTGCGCGGCAGCGGCACCCATCTCGGTCATGGGCTGGAGCCGCAGTTTCCGGCTAACATCGCGCTTGCGGCGATCGCGCTGCGGCACGGCAAGCTGTTTGCGCCGGAGGATCCCTCGGAAGAGCCGATGGAGGGCGCATTGCGCCAGGTCGCGGTGACGAGTATCGGGCACTGGCGCGGTGAAGGCCTCGCGCTGATCGAGGCGGTCGATTAGACCGTTGCCGATTCAAGAAGGGGAGAAGCATGCCGAAGGACCACGCCGGACGCCCGCTCGTCGTCGTGACCGGCTATGGCGTCGTGACCTCGCTGGGCGCCGGGGCGCAGGACAACTGGAGGAAGCTCACCGCCGGCGAGTCGGGTATCCACGCGATCACCCGCTTTGCAACCGACGGCCTGAAGACGCGCATTGCCGGCACGGTCGATTTCGTGCCGATCGCGCCGTCGCTCAACGCGCCGGAACTGTCGCAGCGCTTCGCCGAGATCGCCGCCGAGGAGGCAATCGCGCAGGCGCGCATCGGCGCGCGCGGCGATTTCCCCGGGCCGCTGTTCCTCGGCGTCGCCCCGGTCGAGATCGAATGGCAGCAACGCCACGAGGTGGCGGTCGCGTCGGGCGCAAACGAAGCGCTTTCCTACAACGATCTCACCCGCGCCGGCGAAAGCGGGCACTTCGAGGCCTACTACGAGCGCTTTCTGTTCGGCTCGGTTGCAGATCGGCTGGCGGAGAAATTCGGCACCAAGGGCGCCCCGATCTCGCTCTCGACCGCCTGCGCGACCGGCGCGACCTCGATCCAGCTCGCCGTCGAGGCGATCCGGCGCGGTGAGGCGGCAGCCGCGCTCTGCATCGGCACCGACGGATCAGTCAACGCCGAGTCGCTGATCCGCTTTTCGCTGCTTTCGGCACTGTCGGCCGCGAACGAGCCGCCGTCCGGCGCCTCGAAACCGTTCTCGAAGAATCGCGACGGCTTCGTGATGGCGGAAGGTGCCGGCGCGCTGGTGCTCGAAAGCCTCGAGCATGCGCAGGCGCGCGGCGCGAAGATCCTCGGCGTGGTCGAGGGGCTCGGCGAGATGGCAGATTCGTTCCACCGCACGCGCTCCGCGCCCGACGGCAAGCCGACCATCGGATGCATCAGCAACGCGATCAGAGATGCCGGCCTGACGCCGGACGATATCGACTACATCAATCCGCACGGCACCAGCACGCCGGAGAATGACAAGAACGAGTACATCTCGATCGCAGCGGTGTTCGGCGAGCGCGCAAAAAGCCTGCCGGTCTCGTCGAACAAATCGATGATCGGCCACACGCTGTCCGCCGCGGGCGCGGTCGAGAGCGTGTTCAGCCTGATGACACTCGAGCATCAGCGCCTGCCGCCGACCATCAACTACAATGTGCCGGACCCCTCGATCCCGCTCGACGTGGTGCCGAATGTCGCGCGCGACGCCCGCGTCGCGCACGTGCTGTCGAACTCGTTCGGCTTCGGCGGTCAGAACGTCTCGCTGGTATTCGGACGGGAGCCGCGCTGATGGCTGACACCGTGATGCGCCGCGTGCTGGTCACCGGCGGCGGGCGCGGGCTCGGCGCGGCGATCGTGAAGCTGCTTGCCGGCGGCGGCCACGACGTGACGTTCACCTATCGGTCGGCCAAGGCCGAGGCCGAGGCGCTGCTCGGCGAGCTTCGGTCCGCGCACCCGCAACGCAAGTTTGCCGCGCATCAGGCCGATCTCGCCGACAAGGCCGCGGTCGAGACGCTGCTCGCGGCGCTGGACAAGGAAGGCCCCTACTCTGCCTTCGTACACAATGCCGGCCAGTCCTATGACACGCTCGCCGTGATGCTGGATCAGGCCAAGGCCGAAGCCGCCATGCAGGTGAACTTCTGGTCGTTCACCCGGCTCGCGACCGGCGTGGTGCGGCAGATGATGCGCGCCCGGGACGGCCGCGTCGTGGTGATCGGCTCGATCACGGCCGAGCGCGGCAACCAGGGCAATGCGGCCTATGCGGCCTCGAAGGCCGCGCTGCTCGGCTACGTGCGCACGCTCGCGGTCGAGGTCGCAAGCCGCAACATCACGGTCAATTACGTCGCGCCGGGCTTCATCGACACCGAGATGATCGCGAAATACGCGAAATTCCGCGAGCAGATGGAGGGTCAGATTCCGGCCAAGCGCTTTGCGACGCCGGACGACATCGCCGCCATCGTCGGCTTCCTGCTGTCGCCGGGCGCGGCCTACGTCACCGGCGCCTACCTGCCGGTTGACGGCGGTCTGAGCGCGGCGATAGGCATTCAGCGCTAGACATTCCCCCGCTCATTCCCGCGAAAGCGGGAATCCAGGGGCCAAGAGCTGGGCCAAAGTGCTGGGTCCCCGCTTCCGCGGGGACGAGCGGATCAGGAGATTGCGCTCCCAGCGCCACACCTTCGGAATGAGTCTACCTAGGACTTTCATGCGTGCGCTGACCCTCGTTGCCGACCGCAAGATCGAGCTCCTCGACGTTCCCGCGCCGCCGCCGCCGGCGGCCGGCGAGGTGCAACTGCGCATCAAGGCGGTCGGCCTCAATCATCTCGACGTGTGGGGCTGGCGCGGCATGGCGTTCGCCAGGCGCAAGCTGCCGCTCGTGGTCGGGGTCGAGGCCGCGGGCGAGGTTGCCGCCGTCGGCGACGCCGTCGCCGGCGTCAAGGTCGGCGACCGCGTGGTCGGCTATGGCGGCCTCACCTGCGGCGTCTGCAAGGCCTGCCGTGAGGGACGCGACAATCTGTGCGAGAACGTCGCCGGCGTCATGGGCTTCCACGTCGACGGCTTTGCCCGCGACCTGCTCAACATGCCGGCGCGACTGGTGATCCCGGTGCCCGACGCGGTTGCGTTGCGCGATGCGGCCTGCGCGCCGATCGCGTTCGGCACGGTTCAGCACATGCTGTTCGACAATGCCAAGCTCGAGCGCGGCGAGACCATCCTGGTGCAGGCCGGCGGCTCCGGCATCGGCACCAGCGCGATCAAGATGGCGAAGCAGATCGGCGCTACCGTCATCACCACGGTCGGCGACGACGAGAAGGCCGCCAAGGCGAAGGCGCTCGGTGCCGACCACGTCATCAACTACCGCAAGGAGCGGTTCGAGACGATCGTGCGCAAGCTGACGGGCAAGAAGGGCGTCGACGTCGCGTTCGAGCATGTCGGCCCGGACACGTTCAACGGCTCGCTGTTGTGCCTGAAGCGCGGCGGACGGCTCGTCACCTGCGGCTCGACCTCGGGCCAGTCGACGCAGATCAACCTGTTTCAGCTCTATCTGCAGCAGTACCGCATCATCGGCTCGTTCGCCTGCTCGATGCGCAATGTGCGCGAAAGCCTCGCCAAGATGGCCGGCGGACTGACGCCGGTGATCGACACCGAGCTGCCGCTCGACGCGTTCGAGAGCGCGCTCGCGCGGCTCGAGAGCCGCCAGGTGTTCGGCAAGATCATCGTGACGTTCTAAAATGAGCGCGCATTATTCGAGCGCCCGCGGCTTCAAGGCGTGGTTCAACGCGGTCATCGGCACGCTTGCGGTCGGCCTGTTGCGGCTCATCCGCCTCACCGACCGCAGGCGCATCGCGAATGTCGCCGGCTCGATCATGCGCGCGATCGGGCCGTGGCTTCCCGAGCATCGGGTCGGGCGGGAAAATCTGCGCGCGGCGTTTCCCGACAAGTCGCCGCAGGAGATCGACGCGATCCTTGCCGGGGTGTGGGACAATCTCGGGCGCGTCGGCGCGGAGTTTGCGCACCTCGATCGCATCAAGGTGCTCGATTTCGAGCGCGGCGGGAAAGCCGACGTCGTCTACGACAAGATCTCGTTCGACCGCTTTTGCGCGATCCGCGACGCGCGCAAGCCGACGCTCGTCTTCTCGGCGCACCTCGCGAACTGGGAGGTGCCGGCGCTCGCGCCGGCCTACTACAATGTGCCCGCCAACCTGCTCTATCGGCGGCCGAACATCGGCGGCATCGCCGACGCCGTGATCGCAATGCGCGCCGGCTGCATGGGCAAGCTGATCCCGACCGGACTCGACGCGCCGGTGCGGCTTGCCAACGCGCTGGAGCGCGGCGAGCACGTCGGCATGCTGGTCGACCAGCACTTCGTGAAGGGGGTCGATGTCGTGTTCTTCGGCCGCTGGGCCAAGGCCAATCCGCTGATCGCGCAGCTCGCCCGCCACACCGGCGCGGCGATCCGCGGCGTGCGCGTGGTGCGCCAAAGCGACGGCAATTCGTTCTGGGGCGAGCTCACCGACGAGATCGCGCCAGCGCGCGACGCCGAAGGCAAGGTGGACATTCAGGCCACGATGCAGCTGATCACGACCATCGTGGAAGGCTGGGTGCGCGAGCATCCGGCGCAATGGCTCTGGCTGCATCGGAGATGGCGCTGAATTGTGTCCCGGGCGCAGCGCAGCATGAAATGCTGCGCTGCTGACCCGGGACCGCCACAAGTTCTGAGTTTGGAACGGTCCCGCATCTGCGGTGCACCGCTTACGCGCTGCACCGCGTGCGGGACGGGCCTATCGGCCCGTCTTCACCTTGGTCCACAACCGGTTCATCAGGCGCAGCGTCTTCGGATCGTGCGACTGGATCGTGTAAAGGGTCTTCATCGTGGCTGCGTCGGGGTAGATCGTCTTGTCCTCGATGATCGCCTTGTCGATCAAGGGCCGGCTCGCCGCGTTGCCGTTGGCGTAGGAGATGAAGTTGGTGTTCCTGGCCGCGACGTCGGGGCGCAGCAGAAAGTCGATCAGCGCGTGCGCCTCATCGACGTTCTTGGCGTCCTTCGGGATCGAGAGATTGTCGAACCAGAGCTGCGCGCCCTCCTTGGGGATCGCATAGGCGATCTCGACCCCGTTCCTCGCTTCCGCGGCGCGCTTCTGCGCCTGCTTCACGTCACCCGAATAGCCGAATGCAAGGCAGATCTCGCCCGAGGCAAGCGCGTTGAGATATTCGGAGGAATGGAACTTGCGCACAAACGGACGCACCTGCGTCAACAGGTCGGCGGCCTTCTCGAAGTCGGCCGGTTCCTTGGTGTTGGGATCGATCTTGAGATAGGCGAAGACGGCAGCGAAGACGTCGTCCGGCGCATCGAGGATGTGCACGCCGCAATCCTTGAACTTCGCGATCACCCCCGGCTTGAACACGACGTCGAGGGTATCGATCTTGGCGTCGCCCAGCACCTCGCGCGCCTTCTTCACGTTGTAACCGATGCCAGTGGTTCCCCACATGTAGTTGACGGCGTACTGGTTCCCCGGGTCGTAGACCGCAAGCCGCGTCATGATCTCGTCCCAGGCATTGTCGAGGTTTGGCAGTTTCGTCTTGTCGAGCTTCTGGAACACGCCGGCCTGGATCTCGCGCGCCAGAAAATATGCGGTCGGGACCACGAGATCGTACCCGGTCCGGCCGGCGAGCAGCTTGGTCTCCAGCATATCGTTCGAATCGAAGGTGTCGTATTTCACCTTGATGCCGGTCGCCTTGGTGAAATCCTCGAGCACGGTCGGGTCGATATAATCGGACCAATTGTAGACATTGACGACGCGCTCCCGCTGCGCAGCCGCCGGGGTGAGCCCCAACGTCAGCACGATCATGAGTCCGAAGGCGAGCCGCGACCGCATTGATCTGTTCCTCGATCGAAACCCGACGCTAGCGAGCTTGCCGCAACGTCGCAACAACGCGCGCGCAGAGTTCCAGTCGTGGCGCGTAAGACACAGGCGCTATTGAACAATTGGCTGCTGGAACATCCGTCAAATTGGCGCGTTGCTGCCGCAATTGGGACGCGAGGCGCGGCTAGTCAGCGCCCCTTCGAGACGATCCTGCGGGGCGTGATTATCAAGTGGAGAACAGGATGCATAAGGGCACAATGCGTCGCGCGCTGCTTGCCTTGGCGGGGCTGGCGAGCACGGCGCTGTTGGGCAACGCCGCAATCGCGGCGGACTTGAATCGGCCGGTCTACAAGGCGCCACCCGCGGGCGTCCTGCCGGTCGCCTACGACTGGACCGGCTTCTATGTCGGCGGACACATCGGGTATGGCTGGGCCAACAGCAACTACAGCGATCCGCTGATCCCGCTCAACATCAACGACCACAGCGCCAACGGAATCCTGGGTGGCGGACAGGTCGGCTACAATTACCAGATCGGGCAGTTCGTGCTCGGCGCCGAAGGCGACATGTCGGCGACCGGCATCAAGGGCGGACCGAACCTCGGCGCCACGAATTTCAACACCACCACGAACTGGACCGCGACGCTCGCCGGCCGCGCCGGCGTCGCGTTCGACCGCTGGCTGATCTATGCCAAGGGCGGTGCCGCCTTCGCGAACAACAGCTACAGCACCAATTTCTACAGCTTCCCTGCCACCGCCGGGGTGACCGACACGCGCCTTGGCTGGGTCGTGGGCGCCGGCGTCGAGTGGGCCTTTGCGCCGCAATGGTCCGCGAAGATCGAGTACAACTACATGGACTTCGGCACCGACAATGTCTCGTTCGTGCCCACCAACACCACCGGCATCAAGGACCAGATCCAGGTGATCAAGCTCGGTGTGAACTACAAGTTCGGCGGCGGTCCGGTGGTCGCGCGCTACTGAGCTTTCAACACTTCAAGCTCATCGAACCCCCGGGGGCCCTCCCCGGGGGTTTTCGTTTTGGGCCGATCGTCCTTATTGTTGGTGCGTGATCTTATCCGACCTGCCTTCGCCCGCCGGAGCTTCGATCTCTCACGAAACCGGTGCGAAAGGGCTTCGCGCAGGCGGGAAACCGGTGTCCACTTTTCGGGATCACGCACTATGCTGTCGGCGAGACCGGGGGAGATCACATGAACATCCTGTTTGCGGTCCTGGCCGGCGGCGCGGCGCTGATTGCGCTCGGGCTTCTGTACTGGCGCTGGCGCGTCAAGCGCGAGCTTGCCGTCATGGCGGCGACGCAGCACTTGCGTTGCGGGGCGGTTGCCAGCGAGGCGCCCGGCACCGCGGTGTCGGTGCAGGGCACCTTGCGGGTGCGCAGCCCACTCATCGCGGAGTTCTCGCAAAAACCCTGCGCCTATTTCATCGCCGAGATCGAGCGCGAGGAGGTCTATTACGAGCGCGACTCGCAGGGCCGCGAGCAGCGCCGCACGCGCAGCACCACGGTCTACACCAACATGAAATACGGCCAGTGCCTGATCGAGGATGAGAGCGGCAAGGTCGGCATCGATTTCGACGGCGCCAAGGTCGAGGCGATCCAGACGGTGCACCAGCCGAACGCCGCGCCGCCCGGCGGCGCCGCGGGTGGCGTGGTCGGCGGCATTCTCTCGGCGCTGTCGAATGCGACCTATACCCGCAAGGAGCACGTCCTGCCCGCCGACATTCCGGTGTTCGTGCTCGGCGAGGTGCGAGAGGGCGGATTGATCGGCAAGCCCGCGCAAGGCTCGTCCAACAAGCTGTTCGTGATCAGCCACAAATCCGAGGAGCAGCGCGTCAAGGATCTCGGCCGCACCGCATGGTGGCTTGCGCTCTTCATTCTGCTGCTTTTCGCGGTAGCGGTTGCCCTGCTGGTCTGGGGTGGCGTGAAGGGATCGTAGGGCGGATTAGCGGAGAGGCTGGGCATCTTGCCCAGCCTCGGAGCGTAATCCGCCGCTCGCGAAAGATGGCGGATTACGCGTCGCGTCGCGACGCTAATCCGCCCTACACCTACGCCGCCCGCTTGAGCGCGCCGCCGAGGCGCTCGAGCGCGGCATCGAGCGTCGCGTCGCGCTTGGCGAAGCAGAAGCGCACCACCGAGCGGATCGGATCGCTCGCATAGAACGCCGAGACCGGGATCGCGGCGACCTTGTGCTCGAGCACAAGGCGCTTGCAGAACGTCTCGTCGTCCTCGTTCAATCCGAGCGAGGCAAGATCGATGTTGACGAAATAGGTCGCCTCCGCGTCGATCACCGGAAAGCCGAGCGCGCGCAGTCCGCGGGTGAAACGATCGCGGCTCGCCTGCAGCTCGGCGCGCATCGTCTCGAAATAGTCGTCGGCCTTGCCGAGTCCGTAGGCAACCGCCGCCTGCAGGTTCGGCGGCGTCGTGAAGGTGATGAACTGGTGCGCCTTGGCGAGCACGCGCAGCAGCTTGGGCGCCGCGCAGACGAACCCGACCTTCCATCCGGTCAGCGAGAAGATCTTGCCGGCCGAGCCGATCTTGACGCAGCGCTCGCGCATGCCGGGCATCGCGATCAGCGGCAGGTGGCGGCGCCCGTCGAACATGACGTGCTCCCACACCTCGTCGCATACCGCAACCGCGTCGAACTTCTCGCAGTAGCGCGCAAGCAGCGCGAGGTTGTCGCGACTGAAGACGGTGGCGGCGGGATTGAGCGGGTTGTTGAACAGCACCACTTTCGTCTTCGGCGAAAAGGCGCGCGCGAGCTTCTCCTCGTCGAACTGCCAGCGCGGCGGCTCGAGCCGCACGAAGCGCGCCACGCCGCCGGCGCGCTGCACCAGCGGCAGATAGGCATCATACATCGGCTGGAACAGAATGACTTCGTCGCCCGGCTCGATCAGCGCCATCAAGGCGCCGGCGATCGCCTCGGTCGCGCCCGACGTGATCATGATCTCGCTGTCGGGATCGAGCGCGAGGTTCTGCCAGCGCTGGTAGTGCGCCGCGACCGCCTGGCGCAGCTCCGGCAGCCCGAGCATCGGCGGGTACTGGTTCCAGCCATTGATCACCGCGTCGGCCGCCTTCTGCCGCACGTCGAGCGGCCCCGGATCGTCGGGAAAGCCCTGGCCGAGATTGACCGCGTCCTGCTCGCGCGCGAGGCGCGACATGACCTCGAACACCGAAACCGGCAGATTGGAAAAGACGCTGTTCATTACGCGCGCACGGTAAGGCCGTCAGGTCTCGGTCGGCAGGCCGGCTTCCTTCCAGCCCTTGATGCCGCCGGCCAGGTGATGATTGTAGGGAAGCCCCGCGTTCTGCGCGATCAGCGAGGCGGTCACCGAGCGATTGCCGGAGCGGCACGCGAACACGACCGTCTTGCCCGCCGGGTCGGGCAGTGCCTGCGGATCGAACTCCGACATCGGCATGTAGGCGGCAACTTCCGGATAACGCTCGACATCGGTCTCGTTCGGCTCGCGCACATCGACGAGCAGCATCGTGCCTTCGGCGAGGCCTTTGGCGACCTCTTCCGGATAAAGGTCCCGCACGTGTTCGCGGCCGAGCTGAGCCATAAGTTTGTTCCTGAAGCCGGTCTGGCGACTCGCCGTCCCATATCGCCTGAAGGCGGAAACCGCAACCGGCGCGGCACTTCTCGTGCTTGAGGAGAAGTTTTGCCTCTCAGATCGCCACTTGGGTGCCGATTTCAACCACGCGACCGGTCGGGATCTGGAAATAGTCGGTCGCGTCGTTGGCGCCGCGCGCGAGCGCGATGAACAACCGGTCCTGCCAGCGCGGCATGCCGGACTTCGCCGCGACGCGCAGCGAGCGCCGCGACAGGAAGAACGAGGTCGACATGATGTCGAAGTGCCAGCCGAGCTTGCGCGCGATCGCGAGCGCCTTTGGCACGTTCGGGGTCTCGGTGTAGCCGAAATGCAAGGTCACGCAGGAGAAGTTGTCGCCGATCTGCTCGATCTGCACCCGCTCCTCGGGTTTCACCCTCGGGGTGTCGGCAGTCTCGACGGTGAGAATGACATTGTGCTCGTGCAGCACCTTGTAATGCTTGAGGCTGTGCAAGAGCGCGGTCGGTGCGCTGGTCGGGTCGCTGGTGAGGAAGACCGCGGTGCCGGGGACATGCGGCGGCGGCTTCTTCTGCAGCATCGCGACCAGGCTGCGCAACGACATCTCCTGCTTGCGCGTCTTCTCGAACAGGAGCCGGCTGCCGCGCCGCCAGGTGTACATCACCATCATCACGCAGCCGCCAAGCGCGAGCGGCATGTAGCCGCCCTCCAACACCTTGAGCAGGTTGGCGCCGAGGAACGTGAGATCGATCATGAGGAACGGCGCGATCAGCGCCCCAGCCGCGACCGGCGCCCATTTCCAGCTTTTCCAGATCACGATGAAGGCCATCATGGCGGTCACCACCATGGTGCCGGTGACCGCAATGCCGTAGGCGGAGGCGAGCGCGCTCGAGGAGCGGAACAGCGCGACGAGCAGAAGCACGCCGACCAAGAGCAGGGCGTTGACGCGCGGCATGTAGATCTGCCCGACCTGCGTCTCGGAGGTGTGACGGATCTCGAGCCGCGGCAGGAGGCCGAGCTGTATCGCCTGCCGCGTCAGCGAGTAGGCGCCGGTGATCACCGCCTGGCTCGCGATCACGGTCGCGGCAGTCGCAAGAGCGACCATCGGATAGAGCGCCCATTTGGGATAGAGCAGAAAGAACGGGTTCTCGACCGCCGTCGGATCGGCGAGCACCAGCGCACCCTGGCCCAGGTAGTTCAGAATCAGCGCCGGAAAGACCACGAACAGCCAGGCAAACTGGATCGGATGGCGCCCGAAATGGCCGAGATCGGCGTAAAGCGCCTCGGCGCCGGTGACGGCGAGAAACACCGCACCGAGCGTCACCAGCCCGATCACGCCATGGCTGCCGAGGAAGCTCAGCGCGTAGTAGGGATTGAGCGCATTAAGAACCGACGGCATGGCGGCGATCTGATAGAGCGCGCCCGCCGCGAGCGCGACGAACCAGATCAGCATCACGGGACCGAAGAACGCCGCCACCTTGGCGGTGCCGCGCGACTGCACGGCGAACAGCAGGATCAGGATGGCGACGGTCAGCGGCACCACGTAAGGATCGAAGGCCGGAGTTGCGACCTTCAGGCCTTCGACCGCCGACAGCACCGACAGCGCAGGCGTGATCACCGCATCGCCGTAGAACAGCGCGCCGCTGATGGTGCCGAGCAGGAACAGGATCGGCAGCGCGCGTCCGACGGCGCGCTGCGCCAGCGCCATCAGGGTCAGCGTGCCGCCCTCGCCGTTGTTGTCGGCGCGCAGCAGGATCAGCACGTATTTCAGCGTCACGATGACCATCAGCGCCCAGAAGATCAGCGAGAGCACGCCGAACACGGCTGCCTCGGTGATCTCGCCGCCGCCGGTGGCCGCGACGATCGCCTCGTGGAACGCGTAGAGCGGGCTCGTGCCGATGTCGCCGTAGACGACGCCGATGCCGCCGAGTGTGAGAGCCCAAAAGCCGCTGGTCGGATACGCCTCGCCGTTCCCAAGCACGGGCACTTCGCCGCCCTGGGGAGCGGTCACGCTGAGCTTCATGATGATGTGGTCAGGCCTCTGCCTGCTCCGTACGCTGCGCCGCAATATCCGCGCGGGTGTGGGCTTTTACAACCCGCCGCGCACGGAGTCATCCGCAGGGTTACGCATTCCGCACAAGATCGGGCCCGCGCGGCGGGGCGCGGTGCCGATAGAATAAACATAATTATATCAAATGCTTATGGGAACAGGGCGAGGTCGCCGGAGGCCAGCTAGCGCCGGCATCCATGCAGGAACAGCCGCACCGCGGCACGCAGCCGGTGCGCTTCGCGCGCCGGCGGCTCGCGCAGCCCCAGCAGCGCCAGGCGCTGCGGGATGCCGACCACGCTGATGAAGAACTGCTCGGCCATCGTCGCCCTGTCGGTCAGCATAATCTCGCCGCGCTCGGCATAGTAGCCAAGCACCCGCTCGACCTCGCCGAGCGCGCGATGCCGGTTGCGCGCGATGAAGCGTTCCGTCAGCTGCGGGAAACGGGAAGCGGTCGTGATGAAGAGCCGGTGCAGCGCAAGCGCATCCGGCTCCAGCGCAAGATCGATCAGCCGGCGGCCGAACGCCAGCAGCCCGCGCTCGGCACGCTGGCGTGGCGGCTCGAACGCCTGCAGCGGCATGAGGTGGGGCCCGATCGCATGCTCGACCGCGCCGACGAACAATTCCGACTTGTCGCCATAACGCGCATAGACGAACCGCTTCGCGACACCGGCGCGCTTTGCGATCTCCTCGATGCTGACCGCATCGAAGCCGCGATCGAGAAACAGGCGCAGCGCGGTTGCGAGCAACGTGCCATGACGCCGCTCGGCCTCCGCGCGCGTCGGCCGCCCGCCCGGCCCGCGCCGGAACTCGGAATGCTCCAGTGTTTCGCTCACATTGCTGTTCGCGGTGATGGGGAGTGGTGAGTGGTGAGTGGCGAATAGCGAATAGTGAGAAGCGAGGCCCATCACGCGTCGCCGGCACCACTCACTACTCGCTACTCGCTACTCGCTACTCGCCATTCGCCATTCGCCATTCGCCATTCGCCTCGTCTGCCCCCTCGCCACTCGCCCTTTGCCGTGCCATAATGCAACGAATTCGTTGCGTTGCAAAGAGCGACCGATGGTGAGGCGGGCGACATTTCTTCTGTTGCTGGCAGCCGTTGCGATCGCCGGTATCGGGTGGTGGTACGCCCGCCGCCCCGCCGGCGCGCCGCAATGGCAGGGCTATGCGGAGGCCGATTTCGTCAAGGTCGGCCCAACCCAGCAGGGGCTGCTGACCGAGGTTGCGGTCGTACGCGGGCAACAGGTCGCGCCCGGCGCGCCCCTCTTCACCCAGGACGAGACCTCCGATCTTGCGGCGCGCGACCAGGCGGCGCGCCAGCAGCGCCAGGCGCAGGACCAGCTCGCCAACCTGGAAGCCGCCGGCAAGCCGACCGAGATCGAGCAGGCAGAGGCGAATCTCGCCGACGCCCGCGCCACGCTCGTGCGCACCAAAGGCGATCTCGACCGCGTCGAATCCCTGATCCACACCGGTGCCGTCACGGTGCAGACGCTCGACCAGCGCCGCGCGGACTATCGCTCGGCGCAGGCGCGCGTGACTGCGCTCGAAGCTGCGCTCGCGCAGGCGCGCGCGCCGATCGGGCGGCAGGAGGAGATCAAGGCGCAGCGCGCCTTCGTCGAAGCGGCGCAGGCCGCGCTCAAGATGGCGGAGTGGCGGCTCGCGCAGCGGCGCGTCACGGCGCCGATCGCGGCGCGCGTCGCCGACGTGCTCGCGCGCGCCGGCGAGACGATGGCGGCGGGCCAGCCGGTGGTGAGCCTGCTGCCGCCGGGCAACATCTTCGTGCGCTTCTTCGTTCCGGAGGGCGAGCTCAGCCGCGTGCATCTCGGCGACAAGGTCGCCCTCGCCTGCGACGGCTGCGGCGCCGATCTCGCCGGCACGATCTCCTTCATCTCGCCGCAGGCCGAATACACCCCGCCGGTGATTTACAGCGAGGAGAGCCGCGCCAAGCTCGTGTTCCAGATCGAGGCCCGTCCGACGCTCGAGCAGGCCGTGACGCTGAACCCTGGCCAGCCCGTCGCGGTGAGGCCGACGCAAGCGGGCGGCGTGCGATGAGCGCATACGTCATCGATGTACATGACCTTTCCAAGAGCTTCGGCGCGAACCGTGTCGTCCAGGGGCTGTCGCTGCAGGTCGCGCGCGGCGAGATCTGCGGCTTCCTCGGCGCCAATGGCAGCGGCAAGACCACGACAATCCGCATGCTGTGCGGCCTGCTGTTGCCGGACGACGGGTTCGGCACCTGCCTCGGCCTCGATATCCGGCGCGACGCTCCGGCCATTCGCCGCCAGACCGGCTACATGACGCAGCGCTTCAGCTACTACGAGGATCTCACCGTCCGCGAGAACCTCGAGCTGGTTGCCGGCGTCTACGAAATGCCCGACGGCGATGCGGCGGTGCGCGACATCGTCGCGCGCATGAACCTGACGCGCTATGCGGGCGAGCTTGCCGGCAATCTGTCGGGCGGCTGGAAGCAACGCCTGGCGCTCGCGGCCTGCGTGCTGCATCGGCCGAAGCTCCTGCTGCTCGACGAGCCGACCGCAGGCGTCGACATCAAGGCGCGCCGCGAATTCTGGGACCTGATTCACGACATGGCGGGTGAAGGCCTGACCGTGCTGGTCTCGACCCACTACATGGACGAGGCCGAGCGCTGCGGACGCATCGTCTACCTCGCCAACGGCCGCATCGTCGTGCAAGGCACCGGCGACGAGGTCGCGAGCCGGTCCGGGCTGATTACCTTCGAGGGCACCGGCCCCGATATTGACGAGGCGGCGCGGCGCCTGCGCCGCCTGCCCGGCGTCGAATCCGCCGCGGTGTTCGGCCATGTGCTGCATGTCGCCGGCACCGACCGCGGCAGCCTCGAGCACGCGATCCGAGCCCATGGCGGCGCCATCGCCTGGCACGAGGTCGAGCCGCGCCTCGAGGACGTGTTCATCCACCGGCTGACCGCCGAGCAGGCCGCGACATGACCGGCTTCTCCCTCAAGCGGCTGCGCTCGCTGTTGCGCAAGGAATGGATCCAGGTGCGGCGCGATCCGATGACGTTGCGCCTGATCATCGCGCTGCCGATCATGCAGCTGTTCCTCTTCGGCTTCGCGATCAACACCAATCCCAAGCACCTGCCGACCGGCCTCCTCTCGGCCGAGCCGTCGAAATATGAGCGCACCCTGATCACGGCGCTGCAGAACACCGGCTACTACGACATCGTTTCGCTGCACTCCGAGGCCGAAGCCGAGAAGGGGCTCGCCGACGGCGATCTTCTCTTCGTCATCAACGTGCCGGCGAATTTCGATCGCTCGGTCGATCGCGGCGAGATGCCCTCCGTGATGGTCGACGCGGATGCGACCGATCCGACCGCGATCGCCAACGCGACTGCCGCGCTCCCCGGGCTCGCGAGCGCGCTCAACCGCGATCTGCCGCCGATACGCCAGGCGCAGGCCGCGAACCCGCCGTTCCAGTTCGTGGTGCACGCGCGCTACAACCCCGAGCAGCTCACCGTGCTCAATATCGTGCCGGGCCTGATCTGCATGGTGCTGACCATGTCGACGCTGTTCGTCACAACGCTCTCGATCACGCGCGAGCGCGAGCGCGGCACGATGGAGAACCTGATGGCGATGCCGGTGCGGCCGATCGAGATCATGCTGGCAAAGATCGTGCCCTACACCATCATCGGCTATATCCAGGTTTTCCTCATCCTGATCGTGTCGGCGGTCGTGTTTGCCCTGCCGATGCGCGGCTCGCTCACGCTGCTGATGATCGCGCTCGGGCTCTTCATCGCCAGCAATCTGGCGCTCGGGCTTCTGTTCTCGACGATATCGACGAACCAGATGCAGTCGCAGCAACTCGCGCAGTTCACCTTGCTGCCGTCATTCCTGCTGTCCGGCTTTTTCTTCCCGTTTCGCGGCATGCCGATCTGGGCGCAATGGCTCGGCGAGATCTTCCCGACCACGCATGCGATGCGGATCGTGCGCGGCATCCTGTTGAAGGGCAACAGCACGGCCGCAATCGCACCCGAGCTCTGGCCGATCGCGCTGTTCACCGTGGCGGTGATCGCCGCCGCGGTCTGGTCCTACCGCGAGACGCTGGATTGAGGGTGGTGAGTGGTGAATAGTGAATGGCGAATAGCGAATAGCGAGTAGCGAATAGGGCCAAGACGCCTTGTCGCTATTCCCTACTCACCACTCACTACTCGCCATTCGCTATTCACTATTCGCCGTTCGCCCGCCTACGGCTTGAACCCGGTCGGTAGTGGCGGGGCTTCGCGCATCAGCGTGATCGTCACGCGGCGGTTGGCCGCGATGAAGGGATCGTCCGGGAACAGCGGCTGGGTGTCGGATTTGCCGGCGACCATGAAGATGTGCGAGGTCGGCAGGCCCTCGTCTTCCAGGATCTGCCGCGTCGCATTGGCGCGGTCGGCGGAGAGCTCCCACGGCCCGTAGCCCGGCCGCGGCGGCAGGTGGCTCGCCGCGGTATGGCCGGTGATCGAGACGCGGTTCGGCAACTGCTTCAAGGGAACGGCGAGCTTCTGGATGATCAGGCGGGTGCGGTCGTAGGGCTCCTTGGCACCGTCCGGAAACATCGAGCGGCCGTCCTGATCGACCAGCTCGATATTCAGCCCGGCGTCAGTCTCCTCGATCATGATGTGCTTCGAGAGCTCGGCGATCTCCGGCATGTCCTGCATCGCCTGGCGCAGGGTCGCGGCGGCGAGCGCGAAGGAGCGATCCTCCTTGGCGCGGATGCCCTCGGGCTGAACGTCCGAATCGTTCGGCGCCGGCGTGTTGGTCGCCTCCTCCGGCTTGATGTGGGCGACGTTCTTGATCGCCTGGCGCGTCGGCAGGCCGTCCTGCTCGACGATGCCGTTGAACTTGACCATCTGCACGCCGAAGGCGTCGCGCATCGAGCCGGCGACGATCTGCAGCTTCTGCTTGTCCTGGCTGGAGAAGGCGACGAGCATCACGAAGAAGCTGAGCAGCAGACCCATCAGGTCCGCGAAGGTCACGAACCAGCCGTGACCGCCATGCGCGCCGCCTCGTTTCTTCGCCATCGCACGCTGTTTCTATCGATCAGGCCGGCGCCAGCTCCGCCTCCTCGTGGCGATGCTTCTCGGGCAGATAGGCGAGCAGCATTTCGCGCACGAGCGTCGGGCTCTTCGAATCGCGGATCATCAGGATGCCGTCGATGATCAGGGTGCGGTTGACCTCCTCGTCGACCAGCTTGACGTGCAGCTTGTCGGCGATCGGCAGGCAGATCAGGTTCGCGACCAGTGCGCCATAGAGCGTCGCGAGCAGCGCGACCGCCATGAACGGACCGAGCTTGGAGGGGTCGGTCATGTTGGCGAACATCTGCACCATGCCGAGCAACGTTCCGATCATGCCGAATGCCGGCGCGCAGTCGCCATAGGCGCGGTAGATCTTCTGCCCCTCGTCGAGATGGGTGAGGAAGTTGTCGCGGTCGCGCTCCAGGTTGTCGCGGATGAAGTCCGCATCATAGCCGTCGGCGACGAAGCGCACGCCCTTGGCGAGGAACGGGTCCTCCGGCGTGACCTTCTCAAGACCGACCGGACCCGACTTGCGGGCGATCTCGGCGAGGCCGGCGAGCTCGTCGACCAGCTCGCGCGTTCCGATCGCGCGCATCGTGAATGCGTATTTGATCCCGAGCGGCAGGCCGTGGATGATGGCGACGAGCGGGAAACGGATCAGCGTCGCAGAGGTCGAGCCGCCGAAGATCACGATGATGGCGTGCATGTCGTAGAACATGCGGAAGTCGCCGCCCAGCAGGATGAGCGTGCACACGACCGCAGCGCCGCACGCCAAGCCTATGCCGGTAGAGATATCCATTGACGACCCCAGACCCGAACGCGAGCTCGCGCGACCCCCACCGCGAAAGACTGCAGGGAACCTAGCGTGAGGGGTGTTAAGGGGCGGTGAAGGATCGTGGCATCGCCGGCAGCATGGTCCCGAAAAGTGGATACCGGTTTTCGGAAAAGATCATGCGCCACGAAGATCTTAAAGCGAGATGACGGCGCGAAGCCAAGTCATCTCGGGCTAGGCACGGATCATGTCGCGGATGCGGGCCGCCAGGGCGTCGAGAGCGAAGGGTTTCGTCAGCATTTCCATGCCCGGCGCGAGGAAGCCGTTGGCCATGGCGGCGTTCTCCGCATAGCCGGTCATGAACAAAACCTTAAGATCCGGGCGTCGCGCGCGTGCCGCATCGGCGATCTGGCGGCCATTCATGCCCGGCAGGCCCAGGTCAGTCACCAGGAGATCGATGCGGGCGCTCGAGCACAGGATCTGCAGGCTCGATGGCCCGTCGACCGCCTCGAGCGCGCGGTAGCCGAGATCGTTGAGCACGTCGACGACGAGCTCGCGCACCGAGGTCTCGTCCTCGACCACCAGCACCGTCTCGCCGCTGAAGGCGCGCTGCGCCGCGGCCTCGGCGACCGCGTCGGGCGCTTGCGCGACCGCGTCGCCATGGCGTGGCAGATAAAGCCGCACGGTCGTGCCCTGCCCGGGCTCCGAATGGATGCGCGCGTGTCCCTCGGACTGGAGCGCGAAGCCATAGACCATCGAAAGGCCGAGACCGGTGCCCTGGCCGATCGGCTTGGTGGTGAAGAACGGGTCGAACGCGCGCGCACGC
>Ga0187784_10001243_pt1 | contig 20113 bp, 20 predicted proteins | sample 1015_SJ02_MP15_2_FD_132964 | JGI IMG/M metagenome (GOLD analysis project Ga0187784, IMG submission 132964) | Tropical peat soil microbial communities from peatlands in Department of Meta, Colombia - 1015_SJ02_MP15_20_MG | ecosystem: Environmental > Terrestrial > Soil > Wetlands > Peat | place...
GCGGGTCGTAACCCTCGGGGACGGCGAGACGATTCATAACGCCTTCTTCGACCGCGACTACCGGAAGGAGAGGTCATGAAGCTGCATTACTATCCCGAGACGGACAGTCTCTATATCGAGCTGAAGCCGGAACCGGGAACGGAGACTCGGGAAGTCACATCTGGGCTCAACGTCGATCTCGACGCCGACGGCGACGTGGTCGGCTTCGACATCGATCACGCCTCGCGCAAGCTCGATCTGACTTCGCTGGAAACTGTTGCGCTCCCGCTCCATAAAGCCAAGGTGGCCTGATTGGATACGCTTTCGAAGCGTCCGACTCTTTCCAGCGGCGGCTCAACGATGCGCCACACGAAACTAATCACGCCAGCGCCCGCTGCACTTCCTTCTCGCTTTCAAACCATTGAAAGCTCGGCAGCTGATGCCGCGCGAAGGTGAATTGGCGCTTGGCGTAATGGCGGGTGTCGGCCTTGCCGCGCGACTTGGCGTCGTCGAGAGACAACCTGCCCTCTAGATGAGCGATGAGATGCGGGACGCCATGCGCCCGCATGACCGGCAGCGCCGGATCCAGCCTTCGCGCCGCAAGCGACGCGACCTCATCCAGCGCGCCGGCTGAAACCATCTTCTCGAAGCGCGCGTCGATGCGCGCATAGAGCTCTTCGCGCGGCGGCGCGAGGAAGAAAGCGGGCGTCGTCTGCGCGTCGAGCAGAGGCCTCGACCTCTCCTTCTGCAGCCGCGCGAGCGGCGTTCCGGTCGCGGCGAAAACCTCCAGCGCGCGCAGGACCCGTTGCGGGTCGCTGCAACGCAGCCGTGCGGCGGTCTCCGGGTCGAGACGCGCGAGCTCGGCGTGCAGCTCCTGCGGCGGGCGTCCTTCGGCCTCGGCCCGCACGCGGGCGCGGACATCGGCTGGCACGGGCGGGATCTCCGAGAGCCCGCGCAGCGCGGACAGAAAATAGAGGCCCGTGCCGCCGGCGACGATCGCCGGCCTTCCCTGCGCCGACAGCGCTTCGAGCGCAGCGCGAAAGTCCTCGAGCCAGCGCCCGAGGGAGTAGTTCTGCGCCCCGTCCACATGGCCGAAGAGCAGATGCGGGACTTGCCGCTCTTCTTCGGGCGTCGGGCGGGCGGTCAGGACCCGCAGATCGCGATAGACCTGCATCGAATCGGCGTTGACGACCGCGCCGCCAAGCCTTTGCGCGAGCGCCAAGGCCAGCGCCGACTTGCCCGAAGCCGTGGGCCCGGCAATCAGGATGACGCGGGGTGATCTCGCCATGCGCCCATACGCAGGGAAAGTCGCGTCATGTCAAAGCGGCAGCCGACGCTGTCGCGACCTTGATCACCGCAACGTCAGCGCGCGCCGAGGCGACCCAAGGCCTGCGCCGCGAGCGCGAGCCCCGCGGCGGCGGCGTCGCGAAGGTCTTCGCCGGCGAGGAGCGCCGCGATCACCCCTGCATCGAACGCGTCGCCGCCGCCGGTGCGGTCCACGACAGCGACCGGCGCCGCCGAGACGCAGGCTACTTTGCCGCCGCGAATGACAGCCGCGCCCGCCTCGCCCTGCGTCACGAACCACACCGCCGGATCGGCGGCATGTCTCTCGACGATGAAGCCGATCGGGTCAGCCGCGCCCGCCGCCCGCTCGAGCTCGTCGCGATTGGTGAATAGAAAGTCCGCGAGCGTCGCGAAGGCGGCGTCATATTTGCCATTGAGCTCGACGGACACCGGCGGCCCGCCCCGGGCTCGCGTGAGAAATCCCCGGTCGCACACCGTCGTATGCAGCCAGGCGGCGGCGCCTGCGCGCGCGGCGGCCGCGTCTGGCGCCCAGGGCGCGTCAAGCTTGGGGCTCGTGACGATGCGCTTGTCGTCCGGCAGCGCGAAGCAGGCGGCGACGGGCGTCGCCGCAGGCAGCACGTTCACGCCAGCCGTGTCGACGCCGTTCGCCCGCAGGTCCTGCAACGCGAAAGCGCCGGGAAAATCCTCTCCGACCCAGCCATGCATCAGCACGCGAAGGCCCTGCCGGGCGAGCCACACGGCCGTGTTGGCGGCGGAGCCGCCGCCGCTGAGCCTGGCTTCATAGGCGGCGAGCTTCTCATGACGCTCGGGCAGGCGATCGAGACGAAAGGTCGCGTCGACATTGATGCTTCCAACGCAAGAAACCACCGCCGCCATTGCGTCTGCGCCTCGATTCCAATCCGAATTCGCGCCTCGTCGGCGCGCGACGCCGCGCCGGCAAGCCGCGCCTTGCACCAAACCTAGCGTCCCGTCTTCACCCGCGTCCACTCCCGTGTCACCGTGCGCTGCAATGTGATGTCGGGCGCGGTCACGGCGAAGAGCTTCGCCATCATCGGCTCCGTTGGATAGATCGAGGGATTGTTCAGGATCTCCGGATCGACGCGGGGCTTCGAGGCGAGCACGCCATTGGCGTAATGCGTGGCGTTGGTGTTGCGGGCGGCGACCTCGGGCCGCATCAAATAATCTATGAAGAGATGCGCTTCGTCCGGGTGCGGCGCATCCTTGGGGACCGCCAAAACATCCATCGAGATCATCGTCCCTTCCTGGGGCACGACGAAGTCGATCTCGACGCCGTTGCCGGCCTCGCGCGCCCGATTGCGGGCCTGGAACGCGTCGCCCGACCAGCTTAGCGCCACGCAGATGTCGCCATTGGCCAGCGCATTGAGATATTCGGACGAATGGAATTTCTTGATGTATTTTCGCAGGCCGCCGAGCAGCTCGGCGGCGCGCTTGTAGTCCTCGGCATTCTTGGTGTTGGGGTCGAGCTTCATGAATTTGAAGGTCACCGAGAACACGTCCTCGGGCGAATCGAGGAAATAGACCCCGCAGTCGGCAAATTTCTTGAGGTTCTCCGGACGCAGCAAGTCGCTCCAGCTCGTGATCGGCCTCCCGCCCGTGCGCTCCTTCACTTTTGCGACGTTGAAGGCGATCCCGGTCGCGTACCACATGTAGTCGACCGCAAACCTGTTGCCTGGATCGTAGGCTGCGAGCTTGGCCGAAATCTCGCGCCAGAGGTTTTTGGCGTTGGGAAGCTTCGAGAAGTCCAGCGGCGCGAGCGCGCCGGCCCTGATCTCGCGCGAGAAGAAGGTCGCGGAAGGCACCACCACGTCATAGCCGCTCGCGCCGGCGAGCAGGCGCGTCTCCAGAAGCTCGTTCGAATCGTAGGTGTCATAGACGACCTTGACGCCGGTCTCGCGCGTGAAGTCGTCGAGGACCTTGGCGTCGATATAGTCGCTCCAATTGAAAACGTTGACGACGCGCTCGGCGGCGCGCGCCGGCAGGAGCGCCAGCGCGCCGGCGGCGAGCAGGGCGAAGAGGAGTCTAGGCATCGTTAACTGTCTCTCAAGCTGCGGTGGGCGTTAATCGCCGGCTCAAGGCTTGCGCCGCGCGCAGCGACGCGCGATCCTGAGCTTTGCATCGAAGTCCCCCTTTTTTCGAGCCGGGCGCATGACTTTGCTGGCCGCACCTTTCGACAGCGCCGGGCGCCCGGACCAGACGCGCAGCGTCACCCGCGGCGCGCGGATCCTGCTGCGCGCGCTCGGCGCAAGCGTCCTCTGCGAGTTTCCGCTGCCGAACGGACGCCGGGCGGATCTCGCGGCTCTGTCCAAGGACGGGTCGTTTCGCATCGTCGAGGTCAAATCCTCGCTTGCGGATTATCGGGCCGACGGGAAGTGGATGCATTATCGTCCGTTCTGCGACCGGTTCTATTTCGCGGCGCCGCTCGATCTCGGCGCCGCGCCCGAGGAGACCTTTCCGGCGGACGCGGGCCTCATCGTCGCCGACGCCCATGGCGCCGTCGTGCGCCGCGACGCGCCGGTCCACCCGCTGTCTTCCGCGACGCGGCGCGCCTTGCTGATCCGCTTCGGGCAGATGGCGGCCGAGCGGCTGCATTTCGCGCAGCATCCAGGCGAATTCTAAAAGACCTAACGCGGCGCGCGCTTGGCGAGGATGCGCTGCAGCGTGCGCCGGTGCATGTTCAGGCGGCGCGCGGTCTCCGAGACGTTGCGGTCGCAGGCCTCGAAGACGCGCTGGATATGCTCCCAGCGCACGCGGTCGGCGGACATCGTAGCCTCGCCGGTGTCGGGCTTGTCGACCTGGGTCGACATGAGCGCATGATAGATTTCGTCGGCGTCGGCCGGCTTCGCGAGATAGTCGAAGGCGCCGAGCTTGACGGCCGTCACCGCCGTTGCGATGTTGGCGTAGCCCGTCAATATGACGCCGCGCGCGTCCGGTCGCTTGGACTTGAGCTCCGAAATCACATCGAGGCCGTTGCCGTCGCCGAGTCGCATGTCGATGATCGCATAGGCGGGCGCTTGCTTCTCGAGCGCCGCGAGGCCTTCCGCCACGGAATCCGCGACGGTCACCTCGAAGCCGCGCGACTCCATCGCGCGGCCGAGCCTGTTCAGAAAAGGCCTGTCGTCATCGACGATGAGCAGCGTCATCTCTTGCGGCGGCTCGGCCTCCTGGCCGACGGCGGTCTCTCTCGCCGCCCGTTCTTGTTCTTCGACCGACATCGGCGACTTCTCCCAGGCTGTCTCAATCATCTTACTCAGCAGTTTTCGCCTGCGCAATCAACCGGTCCAGCTCGGAGACAGTCGAGCGCGGAGCCGAAGTGAAGACAGCCTTCGTTAACCCTCCGCATTTACCGTTCGGGCCCAACCCCCGGGAGCGGGCCGGAGCCCTCATGCGCATCGTCATCGTCTGCGATCACGCCCGCGTCAATGGCGGTCAGGCCAAGGTCGCAATCGAAAGCGCCAAGGGACTGGCGCGGCGCGGCCATCGCGTCGACTTCTTCGCCGCCGTCGGCGCCGCCGACCCCAGCCTGCAAGAGGCGGGCGTCGCCGTCACGCTGCTCGGCCAGGAGGACGTCGAGAGCGCGGCCTCGCTCGCCCGCTTCGGCGCGCAGTGGCTCTGGAACGTCGCCGCCGAGCGCCGGCTCTCGGCGCTTCTCCAGCAATGCGACGCGCGCGACACGATCGTGCATGTGCACGGCTGGTCCAAGGCGCTGTCGCCGTCGATCGGCTGGCCGCTCGCGCGCGCAAAGGCCCCAGTCGTGCACACGCTGCACGAATACTACCTCGTCTGTCCAAACGGCGGCTTCTACGACCACCACGCGGCGAAGAACTGCGAACTCGAGCCGCTTTCGTTCGCCTGCCTGGCGCATGACTGCGACGCGCGCAATTACTCACGCAAGCTGCTGCGCGTCGGGCGTCACGCGCTTATGCGTTTCGCGAGCGGACTTTACGACAGCGCCCGGCATATCATCACGATCTCGAAGCTGCAGCGCGAGGTGGCGGCGCCCTATCTGCCGATCGGCGCGCGCTATTACGAGGTCGCGAACCCAATCGACGCCGAGCCCCTCGGTCCAAAGCCCGACGATGCGCCGGCAGGCGACTTCCTCTTCGTCGGGCGGCTCTCGCCGGAGAAGGGGCCGCGCTACTTCGGCCTGGCGGCCAGGCTCGTCGGCGTCGTTCCGGTCTTCGTCGGCGACGGCCCGGCGCGCGCCACGCTCGCCGCGGAGTTTCCGGAAGCGCGCTTCCTCGGCTGGCAGTCCTCCGCGGAGACGCGGCGCCTCTTGCGCGGCGCCCGGGCGCTGGTGTTTCCGTCCGTCTGGTTCGAAGGCCAGCCGCTCGTCGTTCACGAGGCGCTCGCCGCTGGCGCGCCGGTGATCGTCAGCGATCTCTGCGCGGGGCGCGAGGCCGTGCGCGACGGCGAAAACGGCTTCTGGTTCAAGAGCGGCGATGCGGCCTCCCTGGCGCAGGCGATGCAGCGGCTGCGCGACGAGGGCGCCGCGCGGGCCATGGCGCGGCGCGCCTATGAGGCCTATTGGCGCGAGCCATTGACGCTCGACCGCCACCTCGACGCGATCCTCGGCGTCTATGAGCAAATCCGCGCCGCGGAGCCCCTCCCCGTCGCCTGATTGGTCTATAACCCGCGGATGCGCATCGCCTTGCTCTACCGCTATCCGATCAAGGGCCTCTCGCCGGAAAGGCTCGAATACGCCGATCTCGTCTCCGGCGGCTATTTTCCGGGCGATCGGCTCTTCGCGCTCGAGAACGGTCCCTCGGGATACGATCCCGGGGCGCCGGCGCATGAGCCCAAGATCAAGTTTCTGATGCTCATGCGCAATGGCGCGCTCGCGGGGCTCGCGACGCGATACGCTCCGGGCGAGCGCCTGCTTGTCATTGAGCGCGACGGACGCGAAATCGCGCGCGGGCGGCTCGACGCGGCCGACGGACGCGCGACGATCGAAGACTTCATGACGGGTTTTTTGGGATCTGAGCTTCGCGGACCCGTGCGCATGTTGGCGGCGTCCGAGAACTTCCGCTTCACGGACTCGAAGTCGGGATTCGTTTCGCTCGTCAATCTCGCCAGCGTCAAGGCGATCGAATCGGCGGAGGGCCGTCCGGTCGATCCCTTGCGGTTTCGGGCCAATGTCTACCTCGACGGGCTCGAGGCGTGGAACGAGGCGGCTCTGGTCGGCAAGAAGATCCGCCTCGGAGCGGCGACCCTCGAGATCATCAAGATGACGGACCGGTGCGCCGCAACCGGCGTGGAGCCGGGGACGGGACGGCGAGATATGGATCTCGTCCAGACGCTGCGGAAGAATTTCGGCCACGTCGACTGTGGCGTCTACGCGCGCGTGCTGAATGGCGGGCGGATCGCGCCAGGCGACGCAGGGAAAGAAGATTGAGCAGGAGCGAACGGCGTGGTCCGCGTCGCAGCGGACCCGCATTCCCTCTCTCGGTGAGAGGGTCAGGACGAGGGGCGTGGAAAGTCCCCCAACGGCCAGAAAGTCCTTTAAATAAATTCAAGAGCTTATTCACGCCGCCAGCAAGCCTCCCTCCCTCCTTCCGCAAGCGGGGAGAGGGAGTCGCGCACGCGCGACTCGTTGAGATAGCCACTTCGCCTAGGAGACGGCCGCCGGCTCTTCCTCTTCCTCATGCTTCGCCATCGCGCGGCGGAGCTTGCCGAGGGCCTTGTTCTCAATCTGCCGCACGCGCTCCTTGGAGATGCCGAGCTCCTGTCCGAGCTTTTCCAGCGTGACCAAGGTCTCGCTCAGGCGTCGCTCGCGCAGGATGCGCAACTCGCGCTCGTTGAGGACGGCCAGCGCATCCTTCAGCCAGCGCGCCCGACGGTCGCCGTCCAGATGGGCGGCGACGATCTCGTCCGGCAGTGGGTTGTCGTCGATCAGAAAGTCGATGCGCTGGCTGCCGTTGCTGGCGTCTGCGTCGGCTATCTGCACGTTGAGCGAGGCGTCGCCGCCCGAAAGGCGCGCGTCCATCATCTCGACGTCGGCGCGCGCCACTCCCAGCCGGTCGGCGATCGCCTGCAGAGCGTCGGAAGGGGCCTGCGACTGGCCAGACTGTGCAAGCCGAGCCCGCAAACGCCTCAGATTGAAGAACAGCGCCTTTTGCGCGGAGCTGGTGCCGCCGCGCACGATCGACCAGTTTCGTAGAACATAGTCTTGAAGCGAGGCGCGGATCCACCAGGTGGCGTAAGTGGAGAAGCGGACGTCGCGATCGGGCTCGAAGCGTGCGGCGGCTTCGAGGAGCCCGACATGTCCCTCCTGCACGAGGTCGGAGGAGGCGAGACCATAGTGGCGGAAGCGCGCAGCCAAGGCCAAAACGAGACGCATATGCGCGCTCGTCAGCCTATTCAACGCGTGCTGGTCATGACGCTCCCGCCACGCCAGAGCTAGGGCGCGCTCTTCGTCGTGTGCGAGAAAGGGCGCCGCGGTAGCGGCTCGAACGATGTCGCGACTGACGCCGGGAAGATAGGCCATCGTCATCTCCTCTCCGGAAGGCGCGGGGAGCACCTCCTAAACGCCCGCGGAGAACGTATAATTCTTCTAAAAGCTATAACCGCCGCCCCGCCCCCAAGGTTCCCGAGGCGATGCAAATCATTCGGTTACAATCTTGTAACGTTCCTGAGGCGTGAGCGGCGAATCTAGATCCAAGCCATTGAGGAGAAGGAAATATTCGGTCGGACGATTCGGCGTCGTCATCCTCGCCGCCATCGATGCGATGGTGTCGCCGGGAGCGGCGGTCGCGATCGAAATTCGCAGCTCCCGGACCTCGTGCGCCTCCTCCGGCGTCAGACGGCGGAAAGTCGCAATCGACTCGTCGAAGTCACGTTCGACCTCCGGCGACAGCGCCCGCACGGCGAAGATGAGGCGGTAGAGCTGGCCGTCCATGTCAATCACGGCGAGGCGGAAGTTCCATTCGCCGGCTCGCGCCGAGGCGACCACCGCGGGCAGGCCGTGGATGGTAAGACGGCGCACGGAAGAGCGCAGCAGTCCGTCGACCCATCCCGAAGACACGTAGTCCTCGAGCGAGACGCCCGGCTGGGCGCGAACATTGTCGAGCCGGACCGCCTGGTTGTCGCGGTCGCGGACCCCGAATACGGCCTCCGAGGAATTCTCGAGCAGGAAGCCCTCTGGCGCGGTGAAGGTGAAGCGCAGACGAGGGTGCGTGAACTGAGTCCCCCGCACGAAGCCGTCGGCGGGGTCGTCGCCGAAGGCCACGCCTTCGATCGCCGCAAGGTAGGCGTCGCGGTCGCGCTGACCGATGCCGGGCGCGCCGATCTGCCGCGCGACTTCGACCGCATGCGCGACACGTTCGGGGGTCGACGGATGCGTGGAGAGAATGTCGAAGTCGATGGCGTTCTTCTTGCGGCCATAGAGCGCTGCGCGGAGCTCGGTCGATTTCCCGAGCGCAGTGAGAAAACGGGAGGCGCCATAGGGGTCATAGCCGGCGCGAGCGATCGCGCGCACGCCGATCGCATCGGCTTCTAGCTCCTGCTGGCGCGAGAACTTCGCCACCTGAAGACGCTGGCTGGAGCGGATCTCTTCGCCCTTCTGGCGGTTCTGGATGACCTCGGCGGCGCGCGAGATCACGGCGGCCTCGCGCTCGCGCTCCGCGCGGAGGGCGCTGTGACGCGCAGTCACATGGCCGATCTCGTGGGCCATGACCGCCGCGACCTCGGAGCCGTCGTCGGCCAGCGCCAGAAGTCCGCGCGTGACGTAGAGATTGCCCGAAGGCAGCGCGAAGGCGTTGACGACCGGGGTGTTGAGGATCGTGACGCGATAGGTCGGCTGGTTCGGCTCCTCGCTCGTCTTGGCGAGTTTCGCCAAGACGCCGTTGAGATAGGTTTCAGCCGTGGGCGCTCGATACTCGCCGCCGAATTGCGCGACGAGCTCCTTGTGCTGGACGAGGCTTCGATTTGCCTCGGCAGGCGGCTTGGCGGACGGCGCCGGCGCGACGGTCGGCGGCGGCGCCGGCGGCGTGAACAGCGCGGACTGCTGGTCAAATTGCGCGCAAGCGGAAAGCGAGAGCGCGACGATCCCCGTGCACGCGCGCGCCGCCGCCTTCCACAAGGCGCCTCTAACGCGCGTCCGCCTCGCCAAGGTCAATCTGTCCAGCCACGGAAATCTCGATGCGCGGTCCGCTGTTCCAGTCAATCAACCCTCGCACGCCAATCCGCCGCCCCGCGAGGGCGCGGGGAAAGGCGCTGTTGCCTGATATAGTAGCATTGTTCCTTTTGGAAATCACGACTGCGAAGTCTTCGCTGCGCCTCTCACCAAAATTGAGATAATAGGCGGTCTTCGTCTCCCCTACCGAATGAACGATTCCGGAGACGACGACCATGCCCTTTCGATGCGCCAGCTCCGCCAGGCCGGAGGGGTTGGAAAGGTCGACCACCGGATCGATGGCCCAGACGCCGCGCTTCGCCCGGCGCGCGGGCGCCTCGGCGGCGAGAAAGACGGCGGCGCAGCCGGCCGCCGCCGGATCCGGTCGAAAACGCGCAAGGCCCTCGGCGAGCAGCGTCGCGCCGACCGAGACGAGCGCCGACTCGCGCTCCGACGAGGCCGCGGCGATCGCGAAAGCGGGAACATGGCCCCAGCGGTCCGGCGAGGCGGCCAGCGGCTCGACGAACAGCGCGACTGCCGGCAGCCAGGCGGACAGGCGCTCCGTCGCGCGCGCCCGGAGCGCCGCAGCGTCGCCATCTCCCTGCGGGAACTCGAGGCCGGCGAGCGCCACGCGCTTGCCATCGTCGAGCAGCAGATCAACGTCGTCGTCGACGACCGCGGCCGCGGCGGGCGCGGCCCTGGCCAGCGAACAGGGGCCGGTTTCGAGCGCCGGGGACAGTTCCTCGCCGCGCAGAGCGGAGGAGAACCCGACCATGAGGATGATCGCGAACGCCCTCGTCATGTCCGGCCAAAATCCATTCGGAGCTCCAGGCTCGAGTCGCCTCGGCGATCGGCTTGTCGAGGGGCGCGCGCCAGCCTATAGACCCAACCGCAGCGGAAAAAACTTAGCGTCGAGTGAAGCGGCCCAGAAAGCCCGAGCCAGCAAAGTGCAGAACATCTCCGAAATCGCCGTCTTCGTCCTGCTCGGCGCAGCCTTCGCGGCAGGACTCGTCTTCTTCGCCCGCTGGGCAGTTCAGAATCCGTTGCGCGTTTCCGCCTTCGCGCTGATCGCCGTGTCTTTTATCTATGTCGGTCTCGCCTTCGGCTCGGATAATCCACAAAGCTGGACCGCAATCGAGATGACCGGCGTCGCCCTGTTCGGTTCCCTTGCCGGCGCCTCGCTGATCGGCTCGCCCTGGTTCGGGGTCGTCGGTCTCGCCCTCCATCCGTTGTGGGACATCGTCTATCATTATGTCGGCCCGGGCGCGGACTTCACGCCAGCGCCCTTTGCGCTCGCCGACGCGGGTTTTTGCGGCGCGCTCGCGGTTTACGCCGCTCTCGCGATTGCAACGACCAGACCGGCGGCCGCGACCCCGCCGCCAGCCGCCAAAAACAGGCGCTCCAAGAGATGAACGCTCCCGTCGAATTCGACATCCGCCACGACTGGAGCCTTTGCGAGATCGTCGCGCTGCTCAAGTCCCCTCTCCTCGAGCTCGTTGGACGCGCAAACGCGCTGCACCGGCGTCATTTCGATCCGAGCGACGTCCAAAAAGCCGCGCTGCTGTCGATCAAGACCGGCGGATGCCCCGAGGATTGCTCCTATTGTCCGCAATCGGCGCATCATCGCGAAGTCAAGCTCGAACGCGTCGAGCTCATGAGCGTCGACGCGACGCTCGCCGCCGCCCGCGCGGCGCGAGATGCCGGCGCCGACCGCTTCTGCATGGGCGCGGCCTGGCGCTCCGCGCCGGAGGGGCCGCGCTTCGAGGCCGTGCTCGACATGGTGCGCGGCGTGCGGGCGCTCGGCATGGAGGCCTGCGTCACGCTCGGCATGATCACGCCGTCGCAGGCGCAACGGCTCGCCGAGGCGTGGCTTACGGCGTACAACCACAACCTCGACACCGGGCCCGACTTCTATGGCGAGATCATCTCGACGCGCAGCTATCGCGACCGGCTCGAAACGCTCGCGGCCGTTCGGGGCGCCGGGATTGAGATGTGCTGCGGCGGCATCATCGGCATGGGCGAGAGCCTGGAGGATCGCGCCGGGATGCTGCGGGTCCTGGCTGGCTTCGATCCGCACCCGGAGAGCGTGCCGATCAACGCGCTCGTCGCGATCGCAGGCACGCCGCTCGAAGGACGGGCGCCGGTCGATCCGCTCGAGCTCGTGCGCATGATCGCCGCGACGCGCATCGTCATGCCGAAGTCGCGCGTGCGCCTCTCGGCGGGGCGCAGCGCGCTCTCGCGCGAGGCGCAGGTCCTGTGCCTCGTCGCCGGCGCCAATTCGATCTTTTACGGCGAGAAGCTGCTGACCGCCGACAACGCGCCGGTGGACGCGGATGCGGCGCTGTTCGAAGCCATCGGGGCGGTCGGCGCCGCCTAGCCATCGTCCGCCGACGGTCGAGGAGAGACCCTTGCGCCATCGCTTCCTTCTGGCCGGAGTCATGGGCTGGCCGATCGCTCATTCGCGCTCGCCCAAGATCCACAACTACTGGCTCGCGCAACACGGCCTCGAAGGATTTTATGCGCCCCTTGCGGTAACGCCCGACAAGCTCGAAGCCGCTCTGCGCGCGCTCGCGCCGCTCGGCTTCTCGGGCTGCAATCTTACCATTCCCCATAAGGAGAAGGCGCTCGCGCTCGTCGATCGCGTTGACGAGGAGGCGCGGCGCATCGGCGCCATAAATTGCGTCGTCGTCGAGGCTGACGGATCGCTCACGGGCAGGAATTATGACGCATTCGGCTTCATCGCCGGCCTGCGCGCGGCGGCCCCGCATTGGCGCGCGGAACAGGCGCCGGCGGCGGTCATCGGCGCGGGAGGCGGCGCGCGGGCCGTCGTCGCGGGGTTGATCGATGCGGGCGCGCCGGAGATTCGGGTGTTCAACCGCACCCTCGCGCGCGCGCAGGCGCTCGCCGACAGCTTCGGCGGGCCCGTTGCAGCCTATGATTGGAGCGAGCGCGAGAGCAGGCTCTCGGACGCTGGTCTCGTCGTCAACACGACCTCGCTCGGCATGGTGGGGCAACCGCCGCTCGAACTCGGGCTGACCGCGCTCCCGGCGGGGGCGATCGCCGCGGATATCGTTTACGCCCCGCTCGAGACGCCCTTGCTCGCCGAGGCCCGTCGCGCCGGACTGAAGACGGCGGATGGCCTCGGCATGTTGCTGCACCAGGCGCGACCCGCCTTCCGCGACTGGTTTGGCGTCATGCCGGAGGCGACGCCCGCGCTGCGCGACCTCATCGCCGCGACCATCGAGTAGCGCGGGCGCGCCGACTTACGCCGACTTCGAGATTTTGAACGAGGCGACGCCCGCGTCCCTGGCCGCCCGTTGCGCCAACGCGACATAGTCATTGGAAAGGCGCGCGAGACCCGCAAGCTGCCTGCGCGCGAAACGCGCCTGCAAGTCGAGCACATCGGAGACGCTCTTCGCCTTGCCGAGCGCTGCGGTGAGGTCGAGGAGCGCCGTTGCGTTCTCGCTCCAGACATCGACGGCGGTCCTGTGCCACTCCGAAGCGGCCTTGGCCGGAGCGGCGAAGTCGAGCGCGACGATCGCCGAAGACTGCAGGCTGGACTCGAAGGGCGTCTCCGCGCGCCAAGCCGCTTCGGCGGCGACAGGCTCTGGGAGGCCCGCCGCGTCAACAGAAACGCTCGCCGGCTCGTCGATCAGCGGATGCTCCGGGAAAGCGGCGGCGCGTTCGGCGACCGGCTCTTCGGCGCTCGCGACGATGGGTTCAATGATCTCCGTTGCGGGAGGTTCTTCCGGTCTCACGGCGACGGGCTCCTCGGCGTTCTCCTGAGGACGCGCTTCCGCGAGGACGGGCTCGACGATCGGTTCGGGGACAGCATCTACGGGCTCCGCCGACAGGGTCTCTTCCGAGACCACCTGCAGATCGACGACGATCTCCTCGGCCGGGCTCGCGGCCTGGGCCGCGTCGTCCTGCGGCGCATGGGCGACGACATCGTCAATTTGCGCCTCGTCCGCCGAAAGCTCGATCGCCTCGTCTTGCGCGAGCTCGTGCTCCGGCGCTTCGCCGGTGGAGCCAACGTCTTTTCGCCGCGGGGACGATTTCTTGCTCGCCATATTGCTCAAGCTCCATCGTTGCGAGTCCCGACCCGTCTCGCCGAAGCGCGGGGGCCGCTGCTCGTCGCGCCAGACCGCCCCTGACTACTTTTGCGCCGTAGCCTTTTGGAACGCCGCGCCGAGGGCCTTGGTCTGCTCCTGAAACGCCTCGAACTGCGACTTTGCAAACTGGCTCTGAAGCTCCAGGACCTCGTGCACATCCTTCGCCTGCACGAGCTTCTGCGCGAGATCGAACGCCGCCTTCACATTGCTTTCGGCGTACCCGATCGCCGTCGTCCCGACGTCCTTGAGCCCTTCGCTGAACGGCACGCTGGACGTGTCGATCGAATCGATCGCCTTATGAGCCGCGCCGGAAAAGCTCTCGAAGGCCTTGCGGGCCTGCTCGACGCTCTTCTCTGCGAAATCGCGAATCTCGGCGGGAATTTGGTAGGACGCGTTCGTCATGGAACTTCTCCGTAGTCGCCCTCCGCCGAGAGGAAGAACATCGCGCAGTGCATCGCGATTCAGGCGGCGGCGCGCTGTTATGGAACAGTTCATTGTGCGATGCAATATATATATTTTCATCGTGGCTCACAGCGCTGCATGGCGCCAGCGAAAACTTGGCTTTTGCGTCGCAGCCGCAGTCGCGGGTCGGGGCATTCATCATTAACGCCGGATCGGGTCGAAAACCTCAGCGGGCGCATGGACCGGAGCCCGCTCTACGATTAAGGTTCTATTAACGAAAAGCGCCGTGCGGTTTTCTCATGCGAAGGGCGAGCGGAGCCCGGAGATGGTCGACGACCTGTCTAAATCCTTGGCGGCGCAGATTTCCGCCGATCCGGCGTTCACCGCGCTCGAGGCTTCGGGCGCGCCGATCGTCGCGCTCGTCGGCGAGGAGCCGCGCATCGTCTACGCCAACGCGACCGCCGCCGCCATGTTCGGCGAGCGCCCGGACGCCAGGCTGTTTCTTGGTCCCGAAGGCGGCGAAGAACGGCTGGGGCGACTCCTGGAGCGCCTGAAACGGAATTCGGCGCCCCGTCTCGAGCGCCTGCCGCTGGCGCTGGCGGGCGAGGCGCGGACAGTGACGGCGCTCTGCCGTCGCCTGGCCGGGCCGCCTGCGACTCCGATCTATGTCGTCGCCGCTCTGGGCTTGCGTCCGCCGGCCCCCGCCGACGACGAGGAAACTGCGAAGAACGCCGAAGCGGCCGGAGCGGCGGATCGCGACGCCTGGCTTCGCGATGAGCTGCGATCGCGCTTTGGCGGCGCCGCGCGCTTCCTCTGGAAAACCGACGCGCTCGGGCGCTTCGTGGAGGTGACGCACGAGCTCGCCGACGTGGCGGGACGCGCGAACGCCGACATTCTCGGCCGCAGGGTTGATGACGTGGCGCGGACGCTGGGGCTTGGTCCCGCGCTCGCCGAGGCCTTCGCCTCGCGCAGGACCTGGAGCGGGGTCGAGGTCGACTGGCCGCTCGACGAACCTCCGGCCGCGGCTCCGACGACACTCGGGGCGCTGCCGATCTTCGACGCGACCCGACGCTTTGCCGGCTTCCGCGGCTTTGGCGTGCTGCGGCTCGATCGCGCGACCGCCCGCGACGCGCGGACGCCGCGACCGGCGTCCCCGACTGCGGAAAGGCAGCCCGATCCGTCGCCGGCGAGGGTCGACAACATCGTGCCGCTGCGCCCGCCGGCCCCGACGCCGCGCGAGGAGCCCGCGGCGCCGCCGCAAAGCGCGCTGACGCCGATCGAAAAAACCGCATTCGACGAGATCGGGCGCGCGCTCGCGTCCGCGCCCCCGCCGCCGCCGGGTCCGGCGCGCGAGCTCATCGATCACGTCGCGCGCGCTCTGGAGACCCCGCACTCCGGCCAAGCCGACGATGCGTCGTCGCGAAGCGCGCTCATCGACATGCTGCCGATCGGCGTTCTGGTCGCGCGCGGCGAGGAGGCGCTCTACGCGAACAGGACTCTTCTCAGTCTTCTCGGCTTCGCAGACCTGGACGCGCTCGCGCGCAGCGGCGAGCTGTCCCGCGCATTCGCCGGACGCCTGCCGGCGCGTCCGGCGCCCCCGCGCACCGTCGCTTTGCGCGCCGTCGAGGTCGTCGCCCCCGACGGCGAGCTGCTCCACGTCGAAGCGCACGTGCAGAACATCGCCTGGGAAGGCGCCCCCGCGACTCTGATCTGTCTGCGCCGCCGCCAGCTGCAGCCCGTCGCGGCAGCGGCCCCCGCCGCCGAGCTCGAGCGTGATCGGCTCATCGCCGCGAGCGCGGAGCTCCAAACGGCCTTCGACCTGCTGCCCGACGCATTGGCGATGGCGACCGCCGAGGGCCGGATCGCGCGCGCCAACGCGGCCTGCGCCAGGTTTTTCGCCAAGGCGGGACCGGCGCTCCAGGGGCGCGAGCTCTCCAGCCTGTTCGCTGGCGAGGACGGGAGACGGATTGCGAGCTTTTTTGCCGGTTCAGACGCTTCGGCCGAGCTGCGGCTCGAAGGGGGCGAGCGGCTGTGGCTCCGGAGGACGGAAGGGGAGCCGAAACGCGTCCTATGTCGCCTCGAGCAGAGCGCGCCGCAGGCCGGTTCGACGGCGCTGCAAGAGGCGCGCGAGGCGGCGGAGCGGGCCAGCGCCGCGAAGTCCGAGTTTCTGGCGCGCGTCTCGCATGAGATCCGCACGCCGCTCAGCGCAATCCTCGGCTTCGCCGAGGTCATGATGGAGGAGCGCTTCGGGCCGATCGGCTCCGAGCGCTACAAGGAATATCTCAAGGACGTGCACGCTTCCGGAGCCCACGTCCTCAGCATCGTCAATGATCTCCTTGATCTCTCCAAGATCGAGGCCGGCAAGATGGAGCTCAGCGCCGACGAGGTTGACGTCAACGCGGTCATCGGCGAATGCGTCTCGATCATGCAGACGCAGGCCAGCAAGCTGCGCGTCATCGTGCGCCTCTCGCTCGCGCCGCGCCTGCCGCGCATCCGCGCCGACGAGCGCTCTTTGCGCCAGATCCTGCTCAACCTGCTGTCGAACGCCGTGAAGTTCAACGTGCCGGGCGGCCAGGTAATCGTCTCCAGCGCCCAGACCGACGCCGGCTACGTCGTCGTGCGGGTCAAGGACACGGGCGTCGGCATGACCAACGACGAGATCGCGCTCGCGCTCGAGCCGTTCAAGCAGCTCGAGACCGCCCGCAAGAGCGGCGGCACCGGCCTGGGGCTGCCGGTGACGAAGGCGCTCGTCGAGGCGAACCATGCGACGCTGCTCATTCAGAGCCGCAAGAACGAGGGCACGCTGATCGAGGTGGGCTTCCCGCCGCGCCAGGACCTGGCGGCGGAGTAGGCCCTCCCCGATCGCCCCGTCAGCTCAGGCTCGCGCAAAACCGCTGAATCTTGGCGCAAGCGTCCTCGAGCGTCGCCGTCGAGGCGGCGTAGGAGACCCGGAAGTTCGGGCCCGTGCCGAAAGCCGAGCCCTGCACGACCGCGACGCCCTCGGCCTCAAGGAGCTCAGTCACGAAATCCTCGTCGCTCGCGATGACCTTGCCGCTCCGCGTCTTGCGCCCGATCGCCGCGGCGCAGGAAGGGAAGACGTAAAAGGCGCCCTCGGGCGTCGGGCAGCTCAGATGCGCCGCCTGGTTCAGCATCGAGACCACGAGGTCGCGCCGCTCCTCGAAGGCCTTGCGGAAGACCTCGAGGTGATCCTGCGGGCCCTCGAGCGCTGCGACCGCGGCCCATTGCGCGATCGAGCAGGCGCCAGAAGTCTGCTGGCCTTGCAGCAGATCCATGGCCTTGATCAGAGGCGCGGGGCCTGCGGCGTAGCCGATGCGCCAGCCGGTCATCGCATAGGCCTTGGAGACGCCGTTCATGGTCAGCGTGCGCGGAAACAGCTCCGGCTCGACCTGCGCCGGGGTCACGAATTTGAAATCCCCGTAGACGAGATGCTCGTAGATGTCGTCGGTCAGGACGTGCACCTGCGGGTGGCGCAGCAGCACGTCGGTGACCTTCTTCATCTCGTCGCGCGTATAGGCTGCGCCCGACGGGTTCGACGGCGAGTTCAGCACGAGCCATTTCGTCTTCGGCGTGATCGCGCGCTCCAGGATTTCCGGCTGCAGCTTGAAGCCGTCCTCCATGCGGGTCTCGGCGAAGACCGCGACGCCGCCGCAAATCGCCACCATTTCGGGATAGCTCACCCAATAGGGCGCCGGAATCACCACCTCGTCGCCGGGATTGACCGTCGCGAGAAAGGCGTTGAACAGGATGTGCTTGCCGCCCGTGCCGACGATCGTGTCGCTCTCCCTGTAGTCGAGACCGTTCTCACGGCTGAACTTCTTCGCGACCGCGGCGCGAAGCTGGGGAATTCCGAGCACGGGGGTGTAGCGCGTCTCGCCGCGGTCGATCGCCGCCTTGGCCGCGGCGCAGACATGCGCCGGCGTGTCGAAGTCGGGCTCGCCGACGGAGAGGCTCACGACCTCGCGCCCCTGCGCCTTCAAGTCCCGCGCCTTCTGCGTCACCGCGATCGTGGCGGAGGGCTTCACGCGAGAAAGGGCGGCAGCGAGGAAGGTCATGCCGAGGATCCTTAGTTTTTCGTCGACGCCACGCTGCGCTGCAACGATCGACGCGCGCAGATTCGCGTCAAAGTCAATCGCTCCATAGGATGCGGCGCGGGCCCGGGCAATGGGATTCCGCGCGCGTCGGCGTTGGGAGAGCGGACGGCGATTCGAATTTTATCGGATCGAGCAAAAAAAAATTAATGAACCGCTAATTTTTCGAATTTTCAATGCAACCTTTTTGGTCTTTCGCGTGTTTATCTGCCAAGGAAGCCAGACCAAAGAAAAACGCCTGCGCCGCGTAGGGTGGCGTCGGAGAGGCATGCGTGTGGCTTTTCGTAGGGGGTAGAGATGTCGCTCGCAGATAAATTCGAACAACAGTCGGAGCCCGGCTTCACGCGCAGTTTCGATCCGGAAAGCGCGCGCCGCCAGTTTCATATGTCGGTCGTGCTGGTTGCGGCGATGGGGCTCGCCGCTTTCATCTTGGGCTTCTTGTCGCCCGCCACGCCGTCTCAGACCCTGAATCAGGCGCCGGTCGCCTCCGATCCGGGATTTGGGCGCTTGGTGTCGATCGATAGCCACTAGTCACGCCGTTTACGGCGCCCCCCTGCGCTTTTAACGCGCCCGTTCGTCAGAGCGGGCGCGATTTGTTTTGCCTGTCAGGAAACTCACGCGTCCATGGCCGGGGTGGGGGTCGTCCTGCCGGAAAGGCGACCTCCCGCCGCCCGCTTCATCCATCCCCGGCGCGCCGCGAATGGAAACTCACTTGCGATCCGTCGCATCGCCGTGCTGGTGATCGTGACCGTGATGATCGTGATTGTCTTCATGGACGCTCGCAGACGTTGGTCCAGCAGAGTCCTTGTTCTGCGCCTTTTCCCAGCGCGCCTGCGCTTCGGCGTCGTGAGCGTGGGCCGCGTCCGGCGCCTCGATCGCCGCGTCGATCACAACCTCTCCGGCCTTCTCGAAAGTCAGCGTGAGCTCCAGACCCCAGCCGACCTCGAGATGCTTCTTGATGTCGAGCAGCAGCACATAGGCGCCGCCGGGGGCGAGCGTCGTCGTTTGACCAGCAGGGATCTTGATGCCCGTCGTAGGCTTGTCGCCGCGCGAGTCTGGATGGAGCTCGATGCTTCCGAACTTCTCGGATTTCACGCCGACGAGGCGATCGTCGGCGGCGCCGAGATTGTGGAAGAACCCGTAAAGATAGGCCTTGCTTTCGCCCTCAACCGGAGCGCGCAGCCAGGGATGCTCGACGACGAGCTTCCCGACCTCATACTCATGGGCCGTCGCGCCGGCGCCGAACAGCGCCGCTCCGGCGGCCGCGCCGCCTATGGTCAACAGGTCTCGCCGCGTGATCTGCATTCGTCTACTCCCTTTGCGCCGACTATGCCCGCCAGCTTCCGCGCGCATCATGTCTCAACAATTGGTCTTGCGCCACTTTGACGGCGCGACGCCGCGTCCCTGCGACAATTTACCGCGCGCCCACGGCTTCAGTGCGAGTGCAAGCTGATGATGACGAAGGGCTCCTTTGCGAGCGCCGCCACGTCGCTTGCCAGCTGCGCCGCCTGAACGTCCCCTTCCGCGAAATGGCGGAATCGCGCGCGCACATAGCCCGACCGGTCGATCAGATAGTGCGCTTCGGCGATTTCTGTCGTCGGGATCTCGTTGGGATAGCGGTTGATGACCGAATAGGCGGCCTCCACCGCGCGCGCATGCGTCGGCTGGCGTCCGAGCGTCGCGGCCGGACAGCCGCCTTGATAGACGGTCACGTGATGCGCGCCCGCCGCCTTCGCGGTCTGCGCCGCGATGGCCAGGCTCTCGTCGAGCTGCGTCTCGTCCGCCCCCGCCGCGTTGCAACGCGCGAAGGAGACGAGGGTCGGCACGCCGCGCAGCCCGTAAAGCGTGGTGATCTTGTCCTCCGGATCGACGAGCTGGAAGTCCGGCGCGATCAACCATTGCACCATGGGCGTTGCGCCGATGAAGCGGGCCCGATTGGAATAGGACATCATCAGCAGGAAGTTGATCAGGTCCCAGCGGTCGTCGCTGTCCAGCACGTCCTTGAAGCCCGGCATGACGCCGCTCGTGCCGCCGAAGGTCAGCCAATGGAAGATGTCGCCGATCGTGTGGTTGCC
>Ga0187784_10001244_pt1 | contig 20111 bp, 17 predicted proteins | sample 1015_SJ02_MP15_2_FD_132964 | JGI IMG/M metagenome (GOLD analysis project Ga0187784, IMG submission 132964) | Tropical peat soil microbial communities from peatlands in Department of Meta, Colombia - 1015_SJ02_MP15_20_MG | ecosystem: Environmental > Terrestrial > Soil > Wetlands > Peat | place...
GTTTTGGCCTCTTTCGGGCATGTGCGTGACCTGCCGGCCAAGACCGGTTCGGTCGACCCCGACGCCGATTTCCGCATGATCTGGGAGGTGGATGCCAAGGCGCAGAAGCGTCTCAACGACATCGCGCGCGCCGTCGAGGAAGCCGATAAGCTGATCCTGGCCACCGACCCCGACCGCGAGGGCGAAGCGATCTCCTGGCACGTGCTCGAGGTGCTTAGGCAAAAGAAGGCGCTGACCGGCCAGGCCATCGAACGCGTGGTGTTCAACGCCATCACCAAGCAGGCGGTGACGGAAGCGATGGCGCATCCGCGCCGCATCGATCAAGCGCTGGTCGATGCCTATCTCGCACGCCGCGCGCTCGACTACCTGGTGGGCTTTACGCTCTCGCCGGTGTTGTGGCGCAAGCTCCCCGGCGCGCGCTCGGCCGGCCGCGTACAATCGGTGGCGCTGCGGCTCGTTTGCGACCGCGAGCTCGAAATTGAAAAATTCGTCCGCAGGGAATACTGGTCGCTGGTGGCGACGCTGGCGACGCCGCGCAACGAGACCTTCGACGCGCGCCTCGTCGGCGCCGACGGCAAGAAGCTGCAACGGCTCGACATCGGCTCGGGCGCCGAGGCGGAAGCCTTCGAGCGCGCGCTGGAAACGGCGACCTTCACGGTCGCCGCGGTCGAAGCCAAGCCCGTCAAGCGCCACCCGCAGCCGCCCTTCACCACCTCGACGCTGCAACAGGAAGCAAGCCGCAAGCTCGGCTTTGCGCCCGCGCACACCATGCGCGTGGCGCAGCGCCTTTATGAAGGTATCGATGTCGGCGGCGAGACGATCGGGCTCATCACCTATATGCGTACCGACGGCGTGCAGATTGCCGGCGAAGCGGTCGGCGCCGCCCGCCGCGTGATCGAAACGGATTACGGCGCCCGCTATCTGCCGCAGGCGCCGCGCCGCTACGAGACCAAAGCGAAGAACGCCCAGGAAGCGCATGAGGCGATCCGGCCGACCGACCTTGCCTGTCGACCGAACGAAACCAGGAGCTTCCTCGATGCCGACCAGGCCAAGCTCTACGAGCTGATCTGGCTGCGCACGGTGGCGAGCCAGATGGAGTCGGCCGAGCTCGAGCGCACGACCGCCGACATCAAAGCCAAGGTCGGCGGCCGGCTCCTGGAGCTGCGCGCCACCGGCACGGTGGTGAAGTTCGACGGCTTCCTCACCCTCTACCAGGAAGGCCGGGATGAAGACCCCGACGACGAGGAAGCGCGCCGGCTGCCGGCGATGAGCGTCGGCGAAAGCCTCGCCAAGCGCGCCGTCGCCGCCGATCAGCATTTTACCGAGCCGCCGCCGCGCTACTCGGAAGCCTCGCTGGTCAAGCGCCTGGAGGAGCTCGGCATCGGCCGGCCCTCGACCTACGCCTCGATCTTGCAGGTGCTCAAGGACCGCAAATATGTGCGGCTCGACAAGCGCCGGCTTTATCCGGAGGACCGCGGGCGCATCGTCACCGCCTTCCTCGAGAGCTTTTTCGCCCGCTACGTCGAATATGATTTCACGGCGAGCCTGGAAGAACAGCTCGATCTGATCTCCAACAACGAGGTGGCCTGGCGCGACGTGCTGCGCGATTTCTGGCGCGACTTCATCGGCGCGATCGATGGAACCAAGGACCTGAAAATCTCCAACGTGATCGACGCGCTCGACGCGCTCTTGGCGCCGCATCTGTTCCCGCCGCGCGCCGACGGCGGCGACCCGCGGCAGTGCCCGAACTGCGGCGGCGGCCGGCTCACGCTCAAGCTCTCCAGGTTCGGCGCCTTCATCGGCTGCTCGAACTATCCGCAATGCCGCTACACGCGTCCGCTGACGGTGCCGGCCGACGGCTCCGCCGACATCGGCACCAGAAAGCTCGGCGAGGACCCGAAGAGCGGCCTCGAAGTGACGCTGCGCAGCGGCCGCTTCGGCCCCTATGTGCAGCTCGGCGAGGCGGTCGAGGGCGAAAAGCCCAAGCGCGCCGGCTTGCCGAAGGGAACGGTCCCCGACGATGTCGACCTCGAGCGCGCATTGGCGCTGCTGTCGCTGCCGCGCGAAGTGGGCCGCCATCCCGAGGACGGCGAGCCGATCCGCGCCGGCATCGGCCGCTTCGGTCCGTACGTGCAACACGGCAAGACCTACGCCAATCTCGAAGCCGGCGACGACATCTTCCACATCGGCCTCAACCGGGCGATCACGCTGCTTGCGGAAAAGCTCGCAAAGGGGCCGCGCGCCCGCCGCTTCGGTGCCGATCCGGGCCGCGCGCTCGGCGTGCATCCCACCAAGGGCGGCCCCATCGTGGCCAAGAACGGTCGCTACGGCCCTTACGTGAGCCACGAGGGCATCAACGCCACGCTGCCGCGCGACAAGACGCCGGAGACGATTACGCTCGAGGAGGCCGCCGCGCTGATCGATGCGCGCGCCGAACGCGGGCCGGCGCCGCACGCGCGGCCGCGCACGGCAAAGCGACCCTCGCCGGGTACGGCGCGGCACATCAAGGCTTCTTCGAAACGACCGGGCGCGCGCGCCGCCAAACGGCCGGCGACCGGCAAACCGCAACGCAAGTCGACACAGGCTGCCGAATAGTCAATCCGACGCCACGGGTTCTGACGGCCATCCTTGGCCACGGACGCGGCCAATGAGCGGCCGATGAAACGCAACGCCCTGCCCTCGCGCGAGGAGCTGATCGCCTTCATCCGCGAGCGCTCCGGTAACGTGAGCGCGCGCGAGATCGCGCGCGCGTTCGGCGCCAAAAACGCCGACCGCGCGGCGCTCAATCGCATGCTGCGCGAACTTGCCGACGACGGCCATATCGAGCGGCGCCGCAAGCGGCTGCATCACGCCGGCACGTTGCCGTCGGTCGTGCTTGCCGACATCACCGGTCGCGACGCCGACGGCGAATTGTTGGCGCGGCCGACCGAATGGGACGAAGACGCCCACGGCGCCGCGCCGGTCATTCGTATTGTCACACCGCGCCGCGCCCGGCCGGGGGAAGTCGCCGGCGTTGGCGATCGGGCGCTCGTGCGCGTCGAACACGGCCGCGACGATGAGACGAGCGGACGCGTCATCAAGCTCATCGACCGCGCCAAGCATCGCGTGCTCGGCATTTTCCGCGGGCTGCCCGGCGGCGGCGGCCGCCTGGTGTCGATCGACAAGAAACAACTCGGCCGCGAACTCGCCATTGCGGGCGACCGCACCGGCGGCGCCATCGACGGCGATCTCGTCGCGGTCGAGGTGGCGCGGCACGGCCGGCTCGGGCTGCCGACGGCCGCGGTGGTCGAGCGGCTCGGCTCGCTCAAGAGCGAGCGGGCGGTGAGCCTGATCGCGATCCACGCCCACGGCATCCCGCACGTCTTTCCCAGCGCGGTCGTCGCCGAGGCGGAAGCGGCGCGGCCGGCGACGCATGAAGGCCGCGAGGATTGGCGGCGCTTGCCGTTCGTCACCATCGATCCGCCCGACGCCAAGGACCACGACGACGCCGTCCATGCGATGCCCGATCCGGACCCGCGCAACGGCGGCGGCCATCTCCTCAGCGTCGCTATCGCCGACGTGGCGCATTACGTACGGCCGGGCTCCGCGCTCGATCGCGCCGCGGCCGAGCGCGGCAATTCGGTCTATTTTCCCGACCGCGTCGTGCCCATGCTGCCGGAGCGCATCTCCAACGATCTGTGCTCGCTGCGGCCGCACGAAGAGCGTCCGGCCCTTGCCGTGCGCATGGTGATCGGCGCCGACGGCCGCAAGCGCTCGCATACGTTCCATCGCGTGCTGATCCGCTCGGCGGCGCGGCTGCATTACGAGCAGGCGCAGCTTGCGGTATCCGGCCGGCCCGACGAAGTCACTGAACCGATCGTAGAAAAAATCCTTGAGCCGCTTTACACCGCCTATCGCGCCGTTCGCCGCGCCCGCGACGAGCGCGGCCCGCTCGATCTCGACCTTCCCGAGCGCAAGATCGTGCTCAAATCCGACGGCACCGTCGATCGTGTGGTGATGCCGCAGCGGCTCGAAGCGCACCGGCTGATCGAGGAATTCATGATCCTCGCCAACGTGGCGGCCGCGGAAACGTGCGAGCGCACGCGCGTGCCGCTCATCTATCGCGTGCACGACGAGCCGGCGCCGGAAAAGGTCAACGCGCTGCGGGAATTTTTGACGACGCTCGACATCGCGCTGCCCAAAGGCGGCGCGCTGCGGCCGGATGCTTTCAACCGCATCCTGCAAAGGGTCAAGGGCCGCGACGTCGAGCGGCTGGTCAACGAGGTGGTACTGCGCAGCCAGGCGCAAGCGGAATATGCGCCGGAAAATTTCGGTCACTTCGGCCTCAATCTGCGCCGCTACGCCCATTTCACCTCGCCGATCCGCCGCTATGCCGATCTCGTCGTGCACCGCGCCTTGATCCGTGCGCTCAAGCTCGGCGTCGACGGCCTTCCCGATGCCGCCGATGCCCGCGCGCTTGCTGAAGTCGCCGCCAATATTTCGGCGACCGAACGCCGCGCCATGAAGGCCGAACGTGAGACCGCCGACCGGTTGATCGCGCATTTTCTCGCCGACCGCGTCGGCGCGATCTTCGATGGGCACATTTCAGGCGTCACTCGCGCCGGGCTGTTTGTCGAACTCGACGAGACCGGCGCCGACGGCCTGATCCCGGCCCGCCATATCGGCGATGAATACTTCCGCTACAATGAGACAAACCACGCTTTCGTCGGCCGCTCGGCTACCTATCGGCTCGGCGATCCGGTCGCGGTCGAACTGGTCGAAGCGGCGCCCGTCGCCGGCGCCTTGCGTTTCAAGCTGGTGCGCCAGGCTCACGCCGCAGTCGGTCAACGCGCTGGACACAAACCGCCGCAACAGCGAAAAAGCGCGCGGCGACCGAACCGAGCCGGACATCGAGGCAAAACTTCATGAACGACGACATCGAACCGATGGTCGAGCGCGGAACGCCGGCTGATCGCGCCGAGCGGCTGACCCGCACCATACGCGATCAGACGACACCCAATCTTCGGCCCAAGGATTCGGCGAGCCTCATTCTGATCGACCGCTCCGCGCCGGTGCCAAGAGTGCTGCTCGGGCGCCGGCACCGGCGGCACCGCTTCATGCCGGGGAAATTCGTGTTTCCCGGCGGGCGCGTCGAAATTTCCGATCGGCGCATGCCGGTCGCCGCCCCGCTGCATGAGCGCGACAGCGCGCGGCTGATGGCGCATGTGAAAAGGCCGAGCCTCGCCAAAGCCGTCGGCTTCGCGCTTGCCGCCGTGCGCGAAACCTATGAAGAAACCGGCTTGATGCTCGGCACGCGCGCGAGCGAACCGATCACCGCGCCGTCGGGTGCCTGGCAGCCTTTTGCCGATGCCGGCGTCGTGCCCGACCTCAGTGCGCTGCATTTCATCGGCCGCGCCATCACTCCGCCCAACCGGCCGCGCCGCTTCGACAGCCGTTTCTTCGCCGCCGATTTCACCGCGGTCGCCCGGCACGACGAGGGCTTCGTCGGCGCCGACTCCGAATTCGTCGAAGTGGTGTGGATGCCGATCAACGAAGCATGCCGGCTCGATATCCCCGGCATCACTGCAATCGTGCTCGAAGAGCTGCAAGACCGCATCGCGAGCCGCATGAGCCACGACCATCCCGTGCCGTTCTACCACATGCTGCACAAGCGGTTTCTGCGCGAAGTCCTTTAACGACGCCGCGTTTGGCGATTGACGGACTTTCTTGACATTGCCGGATCGGCGACTAGGTTGACGGCCAACAAGCGAAAAGGTGCCGAGACCCGACCATGGCCAAGACCGCAACGATCAAAGTCAAGCTGGTTTCCAGCGCCGATACCGGCTTTTACTACGTGACGCGCAAGAATTCGCGCACCATGACCGACAAGCTGGTGAAGAAGAAATACGATCCCGTGGCGAAAAAACACGTCGAGTTTCGCGAATCCAAGATCAAGTAAGCGCCGCACCCGGCGCGCTCGGCGATGTACGAAGATTTCGAGCGGAAACAGCTCCGCGTCGGCGACGTCGACATCAATTACGTGACCGCGGGCCGCGGTCCCCCAGTGCTCCTGCTCCACGGCTTCCCGCAAAATCTGGCGATGTGGGCGAAAGTGGCGCCCAAGCTTGCGGCCGACTTCACGGTCGTGTGCGCGGATCTGCGCGGCTACGGCGATTCTTCGAAGCCGCGCTGCGCGCCGGACAACGCCAATTACTCGTTCCGGGCGATGGCCGGCGATCAGGTCGGGCTCATGAAAGCGCTCGGCTTTGATCGCTTCCACATGATCGGCCACGACCGCGGCGGACGCACCGGCCATCGCATGGCGCTCGATCATCCCGATGCCGTGCTGTCGCTTGCGGTGCTCGACATCGTGCCGACCTACGCGATGTTCATGGAAACCAACCGCCATGTCGCCGGCGCCTATTGGCACTGGTATTTTCTTGCGCTGCCGGAGCCTTTCCCCGAGCGCCTGATCGGGGCCGATGCCGACTTCTTCTACGAGACCTGCCTGTTCGGATGGGGCGCTGCCAAGCTTACCGATTTCGATGCCGCGATGCTTGCCGAATACCGCCGCTCCTGGCGCACCCCCGGCATGATCCACGGCTCGTGCTCGGACTACCGCGCCGCCGCCGGCATCGACCTCGAGCACGACACCGCGGATATCGAAAAGAAAGTCGCCTGCCCGACGCTCGCCTTCTGGGGCTCGGAAGGCGTCATGCACAAGTGCTTCGATATCGGCGCCGCCTGGCGCAAGCGATGTGCGAATGTTTTCACCCAAACCCTTCCCGGCGGTCACTTTTTTGTCGATCAGTTTCCGCAAGACAGCGCCCGCATCCTGGCCGAGTTCCTCAACGGGCCGGCGACCGGCCGATAGGTTCGGAGGAAACGACGCGGGGGCGTGCGCGAGGACGAGGTGGCCGGCCGGGAGCGGTGTCATGAGGAGGCCACTCGCACCGTCCCCGCGCCGGCCGAACCCCACGGACCCAGGAGATGCGGCGGACCTGAGCACTCCGCAGGGTTATTCAATGCGTTGCACCCTCCCGGGCCATCATGCAGCCCGTCGGAAGGCGAATACCTGCTATTGCTGATTTACCCCGTCGCGGGTCAAAAGTACCGCAACGGCAGCCGAAATCAATCGCCAAGATGGAAGCTTTAAGCCGGTCCGGAACCGACGGCCCTTAAGGCGTTCCCTTTGATATTTTAGTTGAGCATGATCTTTTCGGAAAACCGGTTCCCGCCCCCGGACTTGATCCGGGGGCAGGCTTTTTCCGCATCATGCTTAAGCAGCGTCCGGGACCACCCGGTTACGGCCGTCGCGCTTGGCGCGATAGAGCGCCTGGTCGGCACGCTTGAGCAGCGCCGCCGCCGTGTCGTCGCGCCCGCGCAGCGCCGCGATGCCGATGGACAGCGTCACCGGAATGCTGCGCGTGCCCTGGCTGATCGCAAACGGCTCGGCGGCGATGCGCCGGCGCAACCGCTCCGCCACCATGGCGGCAACCGCCATGTCGGTTTCCGGCATGACGATGATGAACTCCTCGCCGCCGCAGCGACAGGCCAGATCGATGCCGCGGATCGACCGTTTGACGCGCAAGGCGAAGTCGCGCAGCACGTCGTCGCCGGCATCGTGCCCGTAACTGTCGTTGATCGATTTGAAATAATCGATGTCGAGCGCCAGCACCGCCAGCGGCTTGCCGCGGGCGCCCGCCTGCTCGATCAGCGTCGCCAGATGGCTTTCCATGTAGCGGCGGTTGAACAAACCGGTCAACGCGTCGGTGATCGCCATCTCGATCGAAATCTGCACGTTGTCGCGCAGCCGTTCGGTGTAGCGGCGCTTGCGCACCTGGCTGCGCGCCCGCGCCAAAAGCTCGTTCTTGTCGATCGGGCGCGTCAGGTAGTCGTTCACGCCGATTTCCAAGCCGCGCACCATGCGCGGATCGTTGTCAGGCTCGGTGATCGCGAGAATCGGCACGTTGCGCGTGCGGTCCAGCGAGCGGAGCTGGCTGCACAGCCGCAAGCCATCGAAATTCTCAAGCCCGAGCGAGACGATAAGCAGATCATAATCGCCTTCGGCGGCGCAGAAGAGCGCCTCGTTCGGATCGGCCTCGACCTCGACGTTTTGCTCGGCGGCAAGCGTGCCGGCGATGCGCTCATAGGACGCCGGCCGATCATCGATGATCAATACTCGGCCGCCGCGGCCGGTATCGGCGACCGCCTCGCGTTCCGGGGATTCGATGCCGATCTCGTGCGAGGTCACCGCGCGCATGCGCAATTCGTCGGTGACCATCTTGAGCCGCGCCAACGAGCGCACCCGCGCGATCAGCGCCAGCTCGGGGATCGGCTTGGTCAAGAAGTCGTCGGCGCCGGCTTCGAGCCCGCGCACGCGATCGGTGGGCTGATCGAGTGCGGTCACCATCACCACCGGGATGTGATGCGTCGCCGGGTTGGTCTTCAGCCGCCGGCATACTTCGAAGCCATCCATGTCGGGCATCATCACGTCGAGCAGCACGAGGTCGCATTCGGCGCGCTCGCAGATTGCCAGCGCCTCCGCGCCGTTCATCGCGGTCACCACGTCGAAATACTCGGCCGACAGCCGCGCTTCGAGCAGCCTGACGTTGGCGGGAACATCGTCAACGACGAGAACGCGGGCGGTCATTCGCTTGTCCTACGGATTGCCCAGAAAGTGACGGATGGTTTCGATGAACTTGCCGACCGAGATCGGCTTGGAGAGATAGGCCTCGCAGCCACCCTCGCGGATGCGCTCTTCATCGCCCTTCATGGCGAAGGCGGTGACGGCAACGACCGGGATGGCGCGCAGCTCCTGATCGTCCTTGAGCCATTTGGTGACCTCAAGGCCGGAAACCTCGGGAAGCTGGATATCCATCAAGATCAAGTCCGGTCGATGCTTGCGCGCGAGGTCGAGCGCTTCGATGCCGTTGCGCGTCGCCACCGTGTCGTAGCCGTGGGCTTCCAACAGATCGTGGAAGAGCTTCATATTGAGCTCGTTGTCCTCCACGATTAGGACGGTTTTGGCCATCCCCGATCCCTCACCTGCCCCACGCTGACATCCCGGCGGCAAGCGCCCCGATGGTTCGTCGAGACTGCGGTTGCCGAGCAACGCTCAAAACTAGTCCCGATATGTTACGGAAAGGCAAATGGAAGCAATGAAGCGACCCATACAACTTACACGAGAATCGGCGAAAGCAGTAGCGATTCAAGCACTTACATTCATCGCCGAAGACCCGGAGCGGCTCGCACACTTTCTTGGCGTGACTGGAATCGCGGGCGAAGAAATCCGTGCGGCGGCGCGCGAGCCAGGCTTTCTCGCCGGCGTGCTCGAGCATATGCTCGCCGACGAGAGTCTCCTGATTGCATTTGCAAGCAGCGCCGGGATCGACCCGGCCGAGGTCGCGCGCGCCCGCAGCGCGCTTGGCAAGCAATAGGAACGCAAAGTGCCGTGAGCGCCGCCTTCTGCCGCGACTGCCTCGCCGACGCCGCGCCGCAATCGGCGCGCTGCGGTGTCTGCGGCTCGCCGCGATTGCTGCGTCATGACGAACTCGCGCGGCTTGCCGTCGCCCATGTCGATTGCGACGCCTTCTACGCCACGATCGAAAAACGCGACGATCCTGCGCTCGCGGCCGAGCCGGTGATCGTCGGCGGCGGCCGCCGCGGCGTCGTCTCCGCCGCCTGCTACGTCGCGCGCACTTACGGGGTCAAATCGGCCATGCCGATGTTCGAGGCGCTGCGGCTATGCCCGCAGGCCCGCGTTATCCGGCCCAACATGGAAAAATACGCGCGCGTCGGGCGACAGGTGCGCCAGATGATGCTAGCGCTGACACCATTGGTCGAACCGTTGTCGATCGACGAGGCCTTCCTCGACCTTTCCGGCACCGAGCGGCTGCATGGTATCTGGCCCGCGAAGGTGCTGGCGCGCTTTGCGCTTGCCGTCGAGAAGAAGCTCGGCATCACCGTCTCGATCGGGCTTTCCTGCAACAAATTCCTCGCCAAGATCGCCTCCGACCTCGACAAGCCGCGCGGATTCGCGGTGCTGGGAGCAAGCGAGGCGCAGAAATTCCTGGCGCCGAAGCCGGTGAGCTTCATCTTCGGCGTCGGCAAGGCAAGCGCCGCGCGGCTCGCGCGCGACGGCTTTCACCATATCGCCGACCTGCAAAAGACAAGCGAGGTCGAGATGATGCGCCGCTACGGCGAGGAAGGCCGCCGCCTCGCCCGCCTCGCCCGCGGTATCGATTACCGCAAGGTCAGCGCCGATCGCGAGACCAAAAGCGTGTCGGCGGAGACCACCTTCGAGCACGACTTGTCCGACTTCCATGCGCTCGAGCGCATGCTGTGGACGCAAGCGGACGAGGTTTCCGCGCGGCTGAAGGAAAAGGCGCTCGCCGGCGCCACCGTGACATTGAAGCTCAAAACTGCGGACTTCAAAATCCGCACCCGTGCCCATTCGTTTGAAGCCACCACCCAGCTCGCCGGAAAAATTTTTGCCGCGGCGCGCACGCTCCTTGAGCGCGAAGCCGACGGCACGAAATTCCGCCTGCTCGGCGTCGGCGTGAGCGCGCTCACGACCGCGGAACACGCCGACCCCGCCGATTTCGTGGACGGCCGCGCCGCGGAAGCGGAGCACGCGGTCGATCGCGTGCGCGCCCGTTTCGGCGAGGACGCCGTCGTCAGGGGGCTTGCCTTCGCGCCGTCGAAGGCGCGCTGAACGTCACCGGCACGGCTTCACGTCCTTGATTTGCAGCGACGTGAGTTTTCCGGTGACCACGAAGTCGTTGTAGTCGAGCGACAGCGCGCGCGATATGCCGTTTTCGTAAAGCTCGAAGCCGATCGCGTAAACCGGCGTTTGCTCGGTGCTTTTTTGGTTCTTGTTTTTCTCGAAATAGCTGATCGTCACCGGCCAGCGCGCGGTCGCGGCGAGCTTCGGCTCGGCGTCGGCGGCGTCATCATGCTTGCGCTCGTCGGGCGCGAGCTTATGGCCGATTACGGTGAGCGTATCGTAAACCTTGTCGCCGCTATCCGACCCGTCGTAGACGGGAAAATCGAGAATGGTCTTGCCGGCGCGCGCCGCTTCGATCACCCGCACCATGTGCTCGGTCGGAAAGACCACGGCGGCGTCGATATCGAGCAGCCTGTGCTCCGGCTTGACGAGGTCGACGGCGGTTGCCGAAGCGCCGTGCTCGGCGTGGCCGTCGACCGCGTCCACAAGCTTTTGGTCGAGAAAATTTTGCGACGTGAACTTGAAGCTCCTGGCGTCGCCGCCCTCCCACGTCGTCGAGCGCAAGTCGCTGGTGGAAATCTTGCCCTCGCCGGAATCCAGTTCGGAAACCTGGCGAAATTGCAGCGTATAGCCGTCACAAGCGTTGCCGTCGAAGTCGTAAAGGATGCGGCCGCGCACGCCGGCGACTTGCGCGTTCTCGCGCGTCTGGCCGAGCGTCAGATCGTAAACCGCGCGGTGCGGGACGAGGACGATCGAACCGGCCGGCGCCTCGACGGCGGCCGCCGGCGCGGCAAAAACCAATGTGCAGGCGAAAACGGCGCCGCGCGATGCGAAGGCGTGAACCACAGCCATGCAACTCTCTTCGCGTTGCCCTGCCCCGAACCAGCGCCCCCCTGCCCGTTCTCCCATGAATCGTGCGTCGTTAATCGTGTGTCGTTAATCGTGCGTCGTTGATCTTGCTTCACTGCGGTCTTACGGATGGCGGCGAACATAGGGACCTTGCCTGCCGGCCGCAACTGCGAACGAAAGCAGGGACCTTGCACGATGGCCCGCGATCGGCGAAGAAACCTGGGATTTCGACCTGCAACGTGGAGGACGCCGATGACCGGCACCGTAGAGAAAAAATTGCGCGAGCTCGGTATCGTGCTCGCCGAGCCGGTCGCCCCGGTCGCTAATTACGTGCCGTTCGTGCGTACCGGCAATCTGCTGGTTGTGTCCGGCCAGATTTGCCTCGATGCCGGCAAGCTCGTTGCCAAGGGCCAGCTTGGAGCCGGCGTCTCCATTGAAGACGGCCGGAAGGCGGCGCGCGCCTGCGCCGTCAACCTGCTCACGCAGGTCAAGGCTGCGCTCGGCGATCTCGACAAGGTCGTGCGCGTGGTGCGGCTCGGCGGTTTCGTCAACGCCGTTCCCGGTTTCCTCGACGGCCCCAAAGTCATGAACGGCGCCTCCGACCTCATGGTCGCGGTGTTCGGCGACAAGGGCAGACACGCGCGCACGACGGTCGGCGTCTCGGCGCTGCCGAGCGATGCGGCCATCGAGGTCGAGGGACTGTTCGAGGTGTCCTAACCGGCACCGCCGCACATCTTGGAATGACACGCCCTGCAATCCGGCAACCAACTCGACTGGCTCACCGCGCGACCGATCGCGCATCGCGGGCTGCATGAGGCGGCGCACGGTATTGTCGAGAACACGGCCGATGCGGTGCAGGCGGCCGTCGCCGCCGGCTACGGCATCGAGGTCGACCTGCAAGTCAGCGCCGACGGCGAGGCGATGGTGCATCACGACGATGTGCTCGGCCGCCTCACCGACGGCGAGGGCCGGCTCGATCAATTAAACGCCGCCGCGCTCAAGCGCGTGCCGTTCCGCGGCGGCGCCGCGCGCATGATGACGCTCGGCGAGCTTTGCGACCTTCTCGGCGGGCGCGCCGTCCTCGTTCCGGAATTGAAAAGCCGTTTCGACGGCGACGGCCGCCTTCCCACGCGCGTGGCGGCGGTGCTTTCCGACTATCGCGGGCCGGTGGCGCCGATGTCCTTTGACCCGATGCAGCTTGGGGTGCTGCGGCAAAAGGCCCCGCGCCTGCCGCGCGGCATTGTTGCGGCGAAATACCGCCCGCATCCTTATTGGGATCAGATGCCGGCGTGGCTGCGTTACGGCATGGGATCGATGCTCCCGGCCTTCATGGCGCAGCCGCATTTTGCAGCTTATTCGGTGGAAAATCTGCCGGCCTTGGCGCCCACAATCGCGCGGCGCATTTTGTGCATGCCGCTGCTAGGTTGGGTGGTGCGGAGCGAAGCCGAGCGTCGGCGCGCCATGCGCTTCGCCGACCAGGTGATTTTCGAAGGCTTTCGGCCATGAAGCAAACCGGCCACGATGAGCGACCTGCGGAGGACCGTGCGCAGGCGACTGCCGCGCCGCTGCGCGTCGTTGCCGTAAGCGCGATCAAGGATGTCGAAGCCGCAGCCTGGGACGCTTGCGCCAACCCGGTCGCGAATCCGAGCCCCGAATGGGGCTCTTGCACAGCTCAGTTTTCAGATCAGGAAAATGGGTTTAACCCTTTCACATCATATAATTTTCTTTCTGCATTAGAAGAGTCGAGATCGGTCGGCGGCCGGGTCGGCTGGCTGGTCCAGCACGTGCTCGTGCAAGATGCCGACGGCAAGCTCCTTGCCGCCGCGCCCTGCTACCTCAAGAGCCATTCACAAGGCGAATACGTCTTCGACTACGGCTGGGCCGAAGCTTACGCGCATGCCGGCGGCCGCTATTACCCGAAGCTGCAAGTCTGCGTGCCGTTCACGCCGGCGACCGGGCGGCGGCTCCTGGTGGCGCCCGGCCCGCGTGCCGACGACGTCCGCCGCGTGCTGGCCGCGGGCCTCATCGACCTTTGCCGCGTCGACGGCGCGTCGGGCGTCCACGCCACCTTCCTCACCGAACCCGAATACCGCTTCCTCGGCGATCTCGGCTTCCTGCAACGCACCGACCAGCAATTCCACTGGAACAATGCCGGCTATGCGAGCTTCGACGATTTTCTTGCCACGCTCGCGGCGCGCAAGCGCAAGACCATCCGCCGCGAACGACACGACGCCTTGGCCAACGGCATCGGCGTGCATTGGCTCACCGGCAGCGACCTCACCGAAGACGTCTGGGATCACTTTTTCACGTTCTACATGGAGACCGGCTCGCGCAAATGGGGCCGGCCCTATCTGACGCGGCCGTTCTTTTCGCTGGTCGGCGAGACCCTGCGCGATCGCATCCTGTTGGTGATGGCCAAGCGGTCCGGCCGCTGGATCGCCGGCGCCATCAATTTCATCGGCTCGCATGCCTTGTTCGGCCGCCATTGGGGCGCCGTCGAGCATCACCCGTTCCTGCATTTCGAGCTGTGCTACTACCAGGCCATCGATTACGCGATTGCGCACAAGCTGCCGCGCGTCGAGGCCGGCGCCCAGGGCGAACACAAGATTGCCCGCGGCTACATGCCCGCAACCACTTATTCTGCGCACTACATCGCCGATCCGGCGCTGCGGCGGGGAATCGCCGATTACCTCAAGCGCGAACGCGCCTACGTCGCCGCCGTCGGCGCCGAGCTTGCCGCGACGGGGCCCTACCGCCGGGATATCGCTATCGAACAGGATTGATTATGATCGCGGCGCCTTCGTTGCCATGATCTTTTCCGAAAACCGATCCGCACGTTTAGGGATCATACTTCAAAAACCGAGAGCACGATGTCGAGCTACGATCCGAACAACATCTTTGCCAAAATCCTGCGCGGCGAGCTGCCGGCGCATAAAGTGTACGAGAACGACAAGGTCTTCGCCTTTCTCGATATCATGCCAAGGACGCCAGGCCACACGCTGGTCATTCCCAAAGTGGCCGCCCGCAACCTGCTCGACGTCGACCCCGAGGATCTGACACATCTGATCAAGGTAACGCAGCTGATCGCGCGAGCGGCGATGAAGGTCTTTTCCGCCGACGGCCTCACCATCCAACAGTTCAACGAGCCCGCCGGCGGTCAGGTGGTGTTCCACCTGCATGTCCACATCATGCCGCGTAAGATCGGCATCGCGCTCAAGCCGCCGGCAAGCTTCAAGGAGGAGCCGGCCGTGCTCTCAGATCAGGCGCTCAAGCTCGCCGCCGCGCTCAAGGGCGCCTGACGCGGAGCGGCGGTGAGATCGTTATGCCGCCGGCTGCGCGCGACGTCGCGAGTAGATATTGTTCAGGATCAAAGCGGCGCCGGTCATGCAGGCCCCGACGATCTGCACGCTTGCAGGCGTAACCCCGCCGATCGCCGAGACGACGAACGCGGTGATCGGCACCACGTTCGTGAACAGCACGCCGTTCACCGGCGTAATAATCTTGTTGCCGATATTCCAGAACAACACGCCGACAACGCTGCCGATCAAGCTCATGTAGAGAAGGTGTGGGACGATCGCGGCCAATTCTTCGGCGCTTGGAACCGGAATCAAATGCGCGGCGAAAAGCGCAAGGTTGATGGCGACGATGCTGGTCAATCCCAGGCACATCGTCATGGTCGTATATTTGAGGCTCGACCACGTCGTGAACGACGCGACGCCGAAGGTGTAGATGATCCAGGCCAATAGCCCCAACAGGACCAGTGCATCGGCCGAATAGCGCTGCGGCTGTTGCAACAGGCTGCCGATGTCGCCCTTGGTGATCACGAGCGCGACGCCGCAAAACGACAGCGCAACGCACAGCAAGGTGTAACGCGGAGGCAGCACGCGACGCGTGATCGAATTGATCAGCACGGCGAGCATCGGCTGCGTCGCCGCCATGATCGAGACCGTCAACGCGCCCTCGCAGCCGACCATTTGCTGGCCGAGGAAAACCAGAAAGCCGAAGCCGGCGAAACCGATCGAGCCGAGCAGCCAACCTTTTGCGATCGGCTCGCCTCGCAATCGCAGTGCGCCGGGACCTTCGACCGCTCTGAGCAGGACGAGGGAAACGATGCTCGCGATCAGATAACGCGCCGACGTAAACGTGAACGGGTCGATCCGCGTGAGCGCGCCCGTCATCACCGGAAACATCAGGCCGAACGCGATCGTCGCCGCCAGGCAGCTCAGCGCGCCCGCACCGTAGCCGCCGCGCGGAAGGGCCATGGCGGCGCGCAGCGGAGACGGGCGTTGCAACGAAAAGCTCATGAGGCGGTCCAATCGGGAAAGAGAAAAACGCTCGTTACGCACGCAGCCAACTGATGCCGGTTCATATTGCGCGCGCGGCCAAGCTTGACCAGTGGCACGAATGACAGTTATCGTGAAAATCATGCCAAAGCGGCGATCAAGCAGAAATCGGTTCGCGCGATCAGCGAAACACCTGGTTGCGGTGCTGGCCTATGAGGGCGTGAACGCGTTTGAACTCGGCGCGGCCGTCGAGGTGTTCGGCCTGCCCAACATGGGTCGCGACTGGTATCGCATCGTCGTTTGCGCGGAGCGGGTGGGCGTGCCGATCGTCGCAGCCGGCGGCGTCAGGGTGCTCGTCGATACCGGATTGGCGTCCTTGCAGCAGGCCGGCACCATCATCGTTCCGGGATGGCACAATATCGGCACGACGCCACCGGCCGTGTTGCTTGAGGCACTGCGCCGCGCGCACGCCCGCGGCGCCCGGCTCGCCTCGATCTGTAGCGGAGTTTTTCTCTTGGCGGCCGCAGGACTCCTCGACGATCGCCGCGTTGCCGTGCATTGGGCAAGTGCAGAAACTCTCGCGCGGATGTATCCGCGGCTGCGCGTGGACCCCAACGTTCTTTACGTCGACGACGACGATATCTTGAGCTCGGCGGGGCGGGCGGCAGGGCTCGATCTTTGTGTGCATATTGTGCGCAAGGATTTTGGACCCGACGTGGCGAATGAGGTGGCCCGCCGTCTCGTCATAGCGCCGCATCGCGAAGGCGGACAAGCGCAATTCATTCCTCGTCCGGTCGCCACGGCAGGCGATCCGCTTGCGGATTTGCGCGCCTGGATGCGCCAACACCTTGACGACGACCTTACGATCGACGGTCTGGCCGCGAAGGCGCGGATGAGCCGACGCACGTTCATCCGGCGGTTTGAGGCGGCGAGCGGCGTCGCACCGGGTGAATGGGTGCTGCAGGAACGCACCGCGCGGGCGCGGACCCTGCTGGAAACAACGACCCTCTCCGTCGAGCAGGTGGCAACGGCGGTCGGCTTTGCCTCCGCGGATGCGCTGCGGCATCATTTCCGGACTCGCTTTGACACCAGTCCGATGCGCTACCGGATCGGATTTCGCGCTTAGAGCATGATCCGGAAAAAGCCCGCCCCGGACTTGATCCGGGGTGGAGTCCGGTTTTCCGATAAGATCATGCACCAACGAAGAAAGTAGAGCATGATCCGATTCTATTTAAACGGATCATGCTCTAAGGGCTGCCGCAGGCCGTTACTGAATGCGTCGTGGCGGTAGCCGGCCCCTCCGAATATCAGTATCAGCGCCCGCGCGCGACGCGTTCGATCTCGGCGCGCACCAGACGCTCGACCATGCCGGGGAGATTGTCGTCGAGCCAGGACTTCAGCAGCGGCCGCAGCATCTCGCGCACCAGGTCTTCCAGCGTACGCGCGTTCTGCACCAGCACGGTCTGCGCCAGCGTGTTGAACGCCGAATCGACGGCGGCGCTGGTGGCGCTGGAAAGGAGCTGCTCGCGGTCGTCGGCCTCGCGCGCGAAGCGAGGCCGTTCCGCCAGCGGCAGCATGGGCGGCTTCGGCTCCGTCTCGTCGAAACCTACGTCGGAATAGCCTTCGATCCTGCGAAATTGCGGCGGCGGGCTGGACGGCGGAGCATCGGCCGGTTGACCGAAGGTCGGAGCCTCCATCGATTCGGTGAGATCGAGGATGTCGGAGGCCTGATCCGCAAGGTTCGCGCCATCCATTGCGGCCTGATCCATCACGGCTTCCGCGGGGATTTCGGGCATGCTTGGCTCCGGCGGAGCCGGCTCAGGCGGCGGTGGGAACGACGACCGCGGCGGCGGCGCGGGTCGGGGAGCCGCCTTCGGCGCCTCGGCAGCCCGTTGCGCTGTTTTGCTGGCATCGTCATCGGCAATGATGCGGCGAATGGAAGCGAGAATCTCCTCCATCGACGGTTCTTGCGACTTCGCCGGCTGCGTCATGCGCGCACCCTCGCCTCAGTGTTCCCGCGTGTCCCGCCACGGCCCGGCAAAGCCGATCACTGCCGACGCGCTTGCCGGCGGCGAATCACGATGTGCAACTATGCAACGTTGTGATCGAGTATGTCATGGGGAGAATTGAAGGCAAATCCGACCTGTGGGTCGACGATCGCCGACGGGGTTGCAGCCGAATCGGCGGCTATGCGGCCTATCTGCCGTCGGGGTTGCGCACGCCGATCCAGGCGTCGCGCACCTGTTGATAATGCACCATCGGGTCGTAAATCAGCACGTTGAGGCCCAGTCGCGTCATCGAAAGTCCGCCGACGGCGGCGAGCAGCGCGTAGGAGGCCACGACGCGATCATGCTGCGCGGTGACCAGCGCGACCCGCGCGTTGACGAGTTCCTGTTGGGCGTTGAGCACGTCGAGCGTCGTGCGCTGGCCCACGCGCGCTTCCTCGCGCACGCCGTTGAGCGCGATCTCGGCGGCGTTGACCTGCGCGGTGGTCGCCTCGATCTGCGCCTTGGCGGCGTCGAGCTGACCCCAGCTCTGCACCACCGTCGCCCGCACCTGGTCGCGGTTGACGTCGAGATTAAGCCGCTGCTGACCCAACGTCTCTTTGGATTGGCGAATCGCGGAATATTCGGCGCCGCCCTGGAAAATCGGTATCGACAGTTGGCCGACGATCGCGGCTTGCGATTGTTTGAGGGTTTCGTAGGCCGGGTTGGTGCCTTGCGAGGCGCTCGCCGTGAGCGTCAGATTCGGATAAAGCGCGCCTTCGCTGATCTTGACGGCAAGTTCGGCGACATCGACTCCATACGCCGCGGCAAGCACCGACGGGCTCTGCGCCTGGCCTTGCGCGACCGCTTTCGGCAACGTGGGCGGTGAAAGCCGGTCGACCGAAGTGCCCGGCGCGAGATGACCCGCATCGACCCCGATCACGCGACGGTAGTTGGCCTGCGACGTGACGTAATTCGATTGCGCGCCCAACAGCGCGGAGCGGCCGGCGGCCAATCGCGATTCCGCCTGCGCAACGTCGGTGCGCGTGACTTCGCCGACATTGAAACGGTCGCGGGTTTGCTTGAGCTGCTCGGTGAGCACTTCGACGTTGCGGCGATTGAGGTCGAGGATCGCACCATCGCGCAGCAAGTTCATGTAGGCGGTCGCGGCGTCGAGCAGCACCTGCTGTTCGGTGACGCGCAACGTCTCGCGCGCGCCTTCCACCTGGCTTTCCGCCTGGCGGGTGCGGTTGGCGGTCTGGAAACCGTTGTAGAGGGTCTGCGTCGCGGTGGCGCCAACGCTGCGCGAGAGAAACTGCTCGCTATATTGGATCGTGCTCAGCGGCCCCCCGGTGGAGAGCGGAAACTGCGCCGTCGAATTGGTGTAGTTGTAACCGCCGAGCGCCGTAATGCTCAGCTTGGGGCGATATCCGGACAACGCCTGCGGAACGTTCTCGTCGATCACGCGCAGCGCCACGCGCTGCGCGTTCAGCGACGGATTGTTCTGGTAGGCCTGCACCAAGGCCCATTCAAGCGTATCGGCCGCCGCCCCGGAGCAAGCCATGCCGAGGCCGGCCAGCGAGAGGCTTGCAACCGCCAGAATATACCCCCGCACCCCTCTGCCATCCATGAGATGTACGCTGCCCCCCGCTCTCCCCGCGCCCTCGCGGGATCGCTGTTCGGACAACAACCATCGTCGCGGCCAACTGAGCCAACCGACACCCCCACGAAAATACAACATTAGGCGGCTCGGCGGCCGGCCGAAACCCCTACTGTTGGTTTTACTCGAAAAATTCCGGCCATTGGCACATATCGGCCACAGGTCGCTCTAAAGCCGCCCAGCGTCCACCAGCAGCAAGAGAGACCCGACTACCCGCTAGAAAACGAAGGCCGGCGGCACGGTGAAACCGGGTAGCAGCCTGGCGGTCGCATCGAAGATCGGACGCCCGACCAGGTGCCCTTCGATGACGTGGTAGATCATCGCTTTGGTTGCAGCCGATCGGCCGTACACGCAGAGGAGCCGACCGTCAGGCTTGAGCTGCCGACCGAGCGCCTCGGGCGCGACCTCGGTCGCGCCGTTGAGGAGAATAACGTCGTAGGGCCCGCGCTCCGGCCGACCGCCGGTCAAAGGTCCGACCACAACCTCCACCTCTGCGGCACCGACCGCCGCGAGCGCATCCTTGGCCTGCCGCGCCAACTCGGCATCCTCTTCCAAGGCAACCACCGAATCGGCCAAGCGCGCCAGCACGGCAGCCGAGTAACCGGTGCCGCACCCCACGTCGAGAA
>Ga0187784_10001245_pt1 | contig 20106 bp, 14 predicted proteins | sample 1015_SJ02_MP15_2_FD_132964 | JGI IMG/M metagenome (GOLD analysis project Ga0187784, IMG submission 132964) | Tropical peat soil microbial communities from peatlands in Department of Meta, Colombia - 1015_SJ02_MP15_20_MG | ecosystem: Environmental > Terrestrial > Soil > Wetlands > Peat | place...
GAAACCATGAAAATGGATGGGGGTGGCGCATACATTGCCTTGTATGTATGCGCCCTGTAGCGCCGACATAGAAAGCAATGTCGGCGCCACCCACGGCACAATCATTTTCAGGGCAGTCGCTCATGCCCGTCCGCTGGCGGGCACCCGGAAACCAAGAAAATACGCGCAGCGCTATGGAGTGCGGCGGCGAAGCTGCCGCCGTTCTGCCGGGATTCCAAGGCGGCAGCTTCGCTGCCGCACTCCAAGGCGCTTCGCGCATCTTGCAGTTAAGCACCGCTGGTCCCCAAGGCTCACCGCATGCTACCCTGGCAATAATTCCCTTCGAACGAGCTGTTCTCCCCGCAGAACATGAATGATATAGACCACTTTTCTGTCGGCGCGATAGAAAACTCGGCTCGGGGGAATTAGCAACTGGCGGTAAGGCAGGCCAGGCAGTTCTACCGGCACCCGACCATCTGCGGAAACCTTCCCACAGCCGCCAGGACCTGAAGGACCAGTTGATGGGCAGGCTCGGGCTTGTCCAAGGCAATGTAATCTGCAATCGCATCGAGGTCCTGAACCGCCGGCTCAGTCCAGATTATTTTAGCCATCGCTTCAAGCGTTGCTTGGCCTGATGGTGGGTCAGGGTCCGCCCTCTCCTCAAGCGAAGGGACGACCCTCTGCTGGGGGGGGGCCGGTAGAAAGGCGACTACTTGCCGAGAACAATGTCAATCCCAGCGAGCACCGATTCCAATTTGGAGCGGGGCAGCCTACCCGCGCGCGTGTTGAGGAACTCCTTATCGACACTGATTATCCGGGAAACGTTGGCCACGGAATCTTTCGGCAGGCCCGTGAGGCGCGCCGAAAGATGCACATTGCCAGGAGCGAGAGCCCATTTGAGATTGCTGGTCAGGGGAACGCAGACGACTGTGGCTAATCGGCTCCGGTTTAGCGGGTTACCTTGCACGACGAGCACCGGTCTTCGGAACCCAGGGCCGGAACCCGAGGGGGCCGGAAGGTCCGCCCACCAGATCTCACCCTGTGAGATTACCACTCGCTTTGCTCCAGGATGCGCTGCGCGACAGCGGTAACAAATGAGTCGCTTGCCTCGCCCAGCTCGGCGCACGCCCGGTCCATGGCCTCGCTGACCTCGTCGGGCGCATGGCGCGCCAGATATTCTTTGAGCGCATCGGCATACAAGCGGCTGCGCGACTTCTTGGTGCGGCGGGCCAATCGCTCCGCCCCCTCGAACAATTCATCGGGGATAGATATCGCAGTTTTCATACCATGAGTATTACCACATCTCCACCGCATCGCAACCGAATCGCTGGCCGTTTGCCATTGGGACAGTAGCGCCGGCTAACACCTTTGCGCTTTGATTCCAAGGCGGCAGCTTCGCTGCCGCACTCCAAGTTAGAGCGTGGTCACCCACTGTTTTTGCGGCAGGAGTTGCACGGGGCCGAGAAGGCCGGAGGGGGGAATCCTAGCCGGCTTGACCTCGCCATAGGTGCCCCAGCGGATGCCGAACGTTTCAGCTAGAGCTTTCCGATCCGGTTTGGGGAGAGACTGGACATGATGGATCCAGAGATTCCCGACTTCGATTTTCAAATGGTTGGTCCCCACCTTTAGCGCCTTGCCACAAGGGAGGATTCGCGATCCTTTCCACGCACTGCCCAAGTCGATGCCGTTCAGAACGGCTTCGGCGGTCTCGTGGACAGTTCCCAAATCCAGCGCCCACTCGATCTGTTCGCCCAGTGTGGTGAGTTCAAAGTCGGTTTCATACACTCCCCAGCCGCTGTAATCTTTCCCCTCCGGCAGATCGTTCCAGGATTGCAACTTCGAAAGCTCCGCCACAGTTTTCCCGCCAAGCGCCAATCGCCAGGAGCCGTTCAGAGGAATTGGCGGCGGCACATCCTTTACGTTGAAGCGGTGAGTTTTTCCCCTGCCATCCATCAGAAAGTACTCCGCGTTCTTCGGAATAAGCCCCGTCACTCGAACCCTCTCTCCGACTTTTTCGATTTTCAGCGGCCCCCGCCAGTCACTATGAGTGATGATCGGGCCATTGTCGCCGGGACTGAATATCAGAAAGCATGATTCATAAGGCGCCAGGCGGAGTTGAACTTCGGTGACCAGCAAATTCGAGCTGGCTACCTCGGAATGGCCGAAGACCAGTGTTTCGTCGAGTTCGCCACTTTCGGGATTCCAACGTTGAGGCTGCTTTTGCCCGAGGGGAAACCTCACTCTCAGATCGTGAAGAAACGAGGAGATGTTGCTGATGAAATACAAATCTGTGTCGTCCACTCGTCTATGGAGAAAGCCGACACTCTCCCGCGCGCGCAGCATCGACGAGTCACTCGAATCGCCCGCCTGGAGGATTTCAAAGTCCGGTGGAAGCGCCGCCGGCAAACTTGCCAGGGCCGTAGAGGTGTGATCGGAGACCAGTACCTTGCCTTTACCGCAGGTCTCAAAACGATCAAGTGCGGGCCCTGACCCTCCCCGGAGGGTAGTGAGAATCGATTTCACTCGCGCGCTGCGAGTGTCATTATCTTTGAGCCCCGGGGCCGTCACTGTATTGTGCCATCCGGCGAACATAACACAACCGCCGTTTTGAACAAATTTCAGTAGCACCTCGAGCGATTCCGGAGGCATGTATTGCACCTCGGGGATGATCACGACGCGGTAGGCCCCGGTCCCGGCGCGCAGCACGCCGGCCTCGACCGAGGCAACTCGCGCCAGAGCATCGTCGTTGATGAAGTCGAAGTCATATCCCGAGCGCCTCAAATCGAGTAACCACTTTGTCCCGAGTTGACGTTCGATCTCGACATCCATGTTGAGGCCGCCGATGCCGAACTTGGCGTAGACGTCGGCAAGCGGAACGTAAACGCCCACCGGATTCACCGCGACTCCCTGCTGAAGCAAGGCACAAACGCGTTGTATGTATTGCGTCAGGTAGTGATAGTGGGGCCACCAAATATTATTGTGATTAACGACCGTAGAGGCATAAAACGTCCAGCCGGGCTGCCCTGCTTGAGGCGGCGAGTAGGAATAACCCTGGTTCACGATTTGATTGATGCCGTCCAGAAACTGCGCGTCCGAAGCCGCCTTCATCATCTCGAGGGTGACCATGAAGAGGGGAAAACGCAGCCACGAGTAGCTCTCCGCGGAAATAATGGGCTTACGATAAATATGGCCGGCGGAGGAAGCGAGACGGCGGTGCTGGATGTCAATTGCGTACTGGTCTCCCCCTTCGATGTGCTCGCCCTCTGGAATGTGGGCGAGCGCGTATCCCTGCATCACGTCTCCCATGGCGCCGTGAGCCTGGATGCGCGCCGTCATGCCACGCTTCTCGGCCCAATCGGCTAAAGGCGCGAAGAAGTTTTCCAGAATTAGGTCCGAAAGAGTGAGGTGATAGTCATAGCGGATGTGAGGAGTCAGGGGGCCGGCCTCTTGCCACAAGGCGGGGAGATAAGGCGTCAAAGCATAACCGCGCCGTCTTTCGAATTCTCTCAGGAGGCTTGGCGTCCAGTCCGCGCCATAAACTTCCAGGCTGTCGCAGAAAACCGAATGAAAGGGAGGGTCGGCGACGCCTTTGAGTTCATTCAGGACCTGGTCGCCTGACGCCGAGAGGAAAAGGTCCATGGCCTGGCGACTGAAATGGTCGAGAACGTAACCTTCCATGCCCAGCGTGGGCCGCTTCACCTGCTGGCCGGTGGGACAATCAACGACCACCATGATTCTCCACAGACCCGGCGGAACATCCCAATTGTCGAATCCCATAGTGCTGAACCCCCCGGACGAACCGGGTCGCCGCGTCTCGTCCCAGACCACTCGCGAGCGTTGGAGATCAGGCTGGCCCGAGGGAAGAACCGGAACGGCCACGGCGGCAACCATGGTTTCATCTTCCGTAAGCTCAGGCGTAAGACGCCACGAGAAGCGCCTTGGCCCCGCGGTCTCCTGAATCAAGACGCGGGCTTGGCGCGCAGCCAGCTCGATAGGGATGAACGGCCCCCCGTAAGGCCAACCGCTTCCCAAGGTGAGATCAAACTGCATGCCCAGGCGCCGAGTTTCTTGGACGGTATGCCGCAGCAAGTCATACCATTCCGAAGAGAAATAGCGGATGTTTCGAATGCCGCGCTTGCCATCATCGACCTCCAGCGGGTAAACCGGCTGAAGTTCCACTCCCCGCAATCCGCTTTCCGACATCAAGGTGAGTTCGCGCGTGATCTCCTCCGGCGTGGCCGCGCCGCCAAACCACCACCAACGCGTCATGGGCCGGGCGGACTGGGGTGGATGGAGAAACAAGTCTTTCAATTTGGCCCCTTCTCCGGCGAACCTAGCGCCCTGAGGTGATGATGGCGCTAAAGCGCCGCGCGCCGGTCCCACGGCGGGCCACAGGGTGGCCAACACCATACCAGCTCTTCCTGATTGAGAGATAAACTGTCGTCGCGTGAAGGAGATCAGCTTCATTGAAGTGGCCTCGGAGTTTAGGTAAAATGAACGCGGTGGAAAGTGCTCAGCCGAAATGGTGGGCGGTAGAGGATTCGAACCTCTGACTTCTACCGTGTGAGGATAGCACTCTACCGCTGAGTTAACCGCCCACCCAGCAGCATCCAGCATAGCATAACATGGGAAACACGATTGTAAACGAACATGTGGCAGAGGTTCCCGAACTTCTGACCCGAGTGCAACAATCCGTGCAATCGGTGATACGCGGCAAGGACGAGGTAATTCAATTCGTGCTCGTCGGTCTGCTGGCCCGCGGCCACCTGCTCATTGAGGACGTGCCGGGAGTGGGCAAGACGACGCTGGCTCACGCCCTGGCCCGCTCATTCGACTGCGCCTTCCAGCGCATCCAGTTCACCTCCGATATGCTTCCCTCGGACGTGATCGGAGTGAGCATATTCAGTCAGCAGACGCAGCGCTTCGAATTTCGGCCGGGACCGATCTTTGCCAATATCGTACTGGCTGACGAAATCAACCGCACCACACCCAAGACTCAGAGCGCACTGCTCGAGGCCATGAACGAAAACCAGGTGACGGTGGACAACCGCACTTCACCGCTGCCTCAACCCTTCATGGTGATGGCCACTCAGAATCCCATCGAACACCACGGGACTTATCCGCTTCCCGAATCCCAGTTGGATCGTTTCCTGATGCGCTTGAAGATCGGCTACCCCAGCGCCGAAAGTGAGAAAGAGATCCTGCTGGACTTCGCCGATTCCAACCCGCTGGCGAACGTCCGGCCCGTGATGACGGGGCCGGAAGTAGTGGAGATCCAGAACCGGGTGCGGCGGGTGAAGGTGGATCAAGAACTTGTGAACTACACGCTGGCCATCGTGGAAAAGACCCGTCAACATGAATACCTCAGCCTGGGTGTGAGCCCGCGTGGCTCCATGTCGCTTTACCGCGCTGCTCAGGCACTGGCCTTCCTGGAAGGCCGTAATTATTGCATCCCGGACGATTTCAAACGCCTGATACTCCCCGTTTTTTGTCACCGCTGCGTAGTGAGCTCACGGTATATCTCCACGCTCAAGAAATCCGACCAGGCCCGGGCTATCATCGAAGAGATCATTAACGCCACGCCGGTGCCACTGTGAAAAGCAGTCCACAGTCCACACTTCACAGTCAACAGTACTCAGACTTGCGCCGGCGCGTTCGCGAGCTGTGGGCGCACACTGACCGCGCGGGATGGCGGCGCTTTTTCCAGGGGCTCTTCGGATTGGGCACGGCCTTCTGCCTGGCGCTCTATTCCACCGCGCTCACCGAGGAGGGACGCGTGGGGGCCGCCGTTTGGGCCGCTGCCACCTCGCTGTTGCTGACCACCATCGTCGCGGTGAAAGTGGTCCCCTATCTGGCACGTCGGACCGCGCTGAACCGTTGGCTGGTGAAGATGGAGTACGAATTCACCCGCGAGGGAGTGGTCTATCTGGTTATCATTGGCCTGATTTCGATTGCGGCCCTGAATACGGGAAACAACCTTCTCTTCCTCATTCTGGCCAGCCTGCTCGGCGCAATCCTGGTTTCCGGCATCCTCTCGCAGCTCGTGCTGTCGCGCCTGGAATTGGATTTTGTACTCCCCGACCACATCTTTGCCGAGCAGCCCATGATTTCGCGGCTCACGGTGAGCAATCTCAAACGGGCCTTTCCTTCCTTCTCGATCACCGTCTCGGCGCGCGACGCGGAGCGGAAAAAGCGCCAGAAGAAGCTGGCGTCGCCTGCACGCCAAATCCTGGATACGCCCGTTTACGTCCCCTACATCCCCCACCGCTCCTTTGTCACGCAGCACGTCGAAATCACCTTTCCGCGCCGTGGCCGCTACGCCCAAGAGGGCTTTCGGGTCAGCAGTAAATTCCCCTTCGGCTTCGTGCGCAAGTCCCACGAAATTCCCACCCGGCAGGAGATTCTGGTATTACCGAACATTCAGCCCACGGAGGAGTTCTACGAGATCCTGCCCATGATCGGTGGCGAGATCGAGAGTCTCTATAAGGGGCGGGGTAACGACCTTTACGCCATCCGCGATTATCAGGAAGGCGATTGCGCGCGGCATGTGGATTGGAAGGCGACCGCAAAGGCGCAGGCCGTAAAAGTACGGGAATTTACACGTGAGGACGAGCGCCGCCTGGTGCTGGTCTTCGACGCCCGCCTGCCCCACGCCGACTCGAATCTTCTGGCCAAGTTTGAGAAAGCCGTGACCTTCTGTGCCTGCCTGGCATGGCACTTTTACGAGATCGATGCGCACCTGCAATTCCTCACCGATGGGTTCGAAACACCCATGGCGCCTTCCGAAGAGACCATCTACCCCACACTCGAAGCCCTGGCGCTTATTGAGCCCGTGCTCGACCTTTCCGTGCCCTCCGTGCTTTCTGCGATTGCCGCCGCGCCGCGCACTTACAACATCATCATCACCGCTCAGCCCCATGGGTCGATTCCTACCAACCTCTGGGGCTCGTCTTATCTGGTTTTCATGGATTCGCTGTAACAGGCAGGAGGCAGGAGTCAGAAGCCGGGAGCCAGAACGAAATGGCGCGCATCTCCCAAACGTCGAGGGCTTTCCTACTCGCCGCCTCTGGCCGCTGCGTTACGGGGTTGTGCTTCCCGCCGGTTCACTGCGAAATTCGACTTTGCAAATGTCGATCAACACCAAAAGTAGCGAGATCAGAAAAGGTCCCAGGAAGAGGCCCAGGAGACCGAACACTCCAACGCCTCCCAGTACACTCAGGAGAATCCAGATCGAGTCAACTTCCGTCCCGCGCCTGATCAGGATCGGCTTGACTACATGATCGACGATTACCGACACCGCGCCGAAAGCGGCCAGCAAGAGCAGCCCTCTCACCACAGCACCCTTCAAAAGGTAATAAACTACCAGCGGCACCCAGACCAGAGCCGTCCCCACCACCGGAATCAACGACAGGAAAGCCATGACAGTGCCCCAAAGCAAGGGAGAAGGCAAGCCAAAAATCAGGAAGACAATCGCATCTGCTGCGCCGTAGATCATCGCCGTGGCAAGGCTCCCTCCAAAGGTGGCGAGGGCGATGGCCCGAAACTTCTCAATGATCCGATCTCCGTATTCGGGGCGAAGAAGATTCAACTGCCGGAGTGCGCGAAGCATGTCTGGCCCTCGCAGAAGCAGATAATACAGCGCTAAGATCATCACGAGGAAGTTGGTAACTGAATGAGTGATACCAGCAAATATGGCGGCGCTTCGGCTGACGAGAAAGGCGCTCACGCTGCCAATTTCTTTGGTTAACACCACCCCCAGATCGGGCTCGGGCAATCCCAGTTTCTTGCCCTTGCCAAGGAACCACTGGTAGAGGGATGTCTTCTGCACGGCTGCAAACCATGGAAGGCCGCCGCCCGAAACATGCTCCTGAATCACCCTGTAAGCGCTGACGGACTCCTTGGCCAGCGTGAACAAGAGAAACAGCGCGGGCAGCACGATGACCAGTATAAGCAAAACGCAGGTAAGCACGCTCGCCCAACGGGGGTGGCGCAGCCGGCGAGCGAGCCTCGAAAAGAGCGGGTAGAAGATCGAGGCCAGAATGGCAGCCCAGAGCAGGCCATGCAGAAACGGCTCCAGGATGCGGAAGACGCCGTACACCACCACGGCGAGCACGAGCACAACGGCTATTCGGGAGTAGTCAAGGCGAGGCATTGTAGTTGTCACCGGCCCCCCAGGCGTCGTCGGGCCAAGGCCACCGCGCCGAAGGGTCCCGCGTTATCACCCAGAATGCCGGGGAGGATCTTTACGCGCCGGGCATCCTGACGGCGGAGGAAGTACTGATAAGCGGTCTTCCTGATGGGGTTCACGTATTCCTTTCCCAGACGCGCGGCAATTCCTCCTCCAATGATCACGCATTCGGGATCGAGCATATTGACGACGTTCGCGACGAGGATGCCCAGACAGAGCTGCGCGTGCTTCATAACTTCTTCCATTACCAGGTCATGTTCCTTCAAGGCTCTTTGAATGATGCTGCTGGTCATGCGCGTCCGGCCCCGTTCCTCCATAAGCCGCAGGACGATGCTTTTTTCTCCGCGACGGATGGCGTCGCGCACGTCGCGCTCCATCGCCGTGCGGCTGGCGAGGGCTTCCGCGCAGCCGTGGTTACCGCAGCTACAGAGCGGCCCGTTGATCTCGATCACGATATGGCCGACCTCTCCGGCAGAACCGCGCGAACCCTGGAAGAGCCGTCCGCCGAAGACGATGCCTCCGCCAATTCCCGTCCCGACGAAGATGCCCACCAACTCCCGCGCGCCCTGGCCTGCGCCCAGAGTGTATTCCCCCATCACGCCAACGTTGACGTCGTTTTCGACAAACACCGGGACCTTCAGCAGGGCCTTCAGCTTGGATCCCAACGGCACATTTTTCCATCCCAGGTTTGGAGCATGATAAACCATACCGCTCACCGTATCGACCGCTCCCGGCACGCCAATGCTCACCGCGCGCAAGTTGGAAAGTTCCAGGCACGCCAACTGCACCGCAGCCTCAACCAGCGCCGCGATGTCCGAGACCAGCCGATCGACCTTCTGGTTCGGGTTAGTCGGCGCTCTGTGCATCCCCAGGATTTTGTTTTGCGCATTCACCACCAAGGCGCGCAAGCGCGTTCCCCCCATGTCGATTCCTACTATCGCTTCCTTCTTAGTGGGCATCTGATTGTTCCTCCTGGAAACGCTTCCAACCCCTGCTAGCAGAGTCTACCTTACTTAAAGGTTCTGCGAAATGCCAGATTTGTTTGAAATCGTTGACACTGCCTGTGCGGGGAAGTAAGCTTTGTGCCCTTACCGGGCGAGAGCCTGCCGTTACCAATGGAGGTTCAGCGATGTTAGAAACCAAGATATCCAGGCGTGATTCATTTTTTCTGATCGGAAGCGGAGCTGCCCTTGCCGCCTCGGGCTTTAGTGCAAGTTGCGGCAAGGTCGAAGCCCCCGCAGAAAAGCCCAGCCAGGCTGAAGCGGAAAGCCCTGAAGTCGTGGCCGACCGCCAGCGGCGAATGAAGTGGTGGCACGAATCCAAATTCGGCATGTTTATTCACTGGGGCCTTTACAGCACAATTGGTCATCACGAGTGGGCCATGGAGATGGAGGGCATTCCGGTGCCCCAATATGAAGGGCTGGCCAAGATCTTCAAGCCGCAGCCCAACGCGGCGCGGGCTTGGGCCAAGCTGGCCAAGCAAGCTGGCCAGAAATACATGGTGATGACCACCAAGCACCATGAAGGTTTCTGCAATTGGGACACGAAACTCACCAACTATTGCGCGCCCAAACAGGGGCCGGGCCGCGACCTGGTGGCGGAATACGTGGAGGCTGCTCGCGCCGAGGGTCTGCGGGTCGGATTCTATTATTCGCTGATGGATTGGCACCACCCGGATGGGGCACGCTGCGCCACGGACGACGGGGCGCGACAGCGCTTCGTCGAATACACGCACGGATTGGTCCGGGAGCTGATGAGCAATTACGGTAAGATCGATGTTCTCTGGTATGACGTGGATTGGCCTCTCACGACTGAGCAGTGGGAGTCAAAGAAGATGAATGAGATGGTCTTCAAGCTTCAGCCGGACATCATCGTCAACAACCGGAATGGTCTGCCCGGAGACTTCTCGACACCCGAGCAGGAAATTCGCGCCGAAAAGACAGGGCGTGCGTGGGAATCCTGCATGACGATGAATGAAAGCTGGGGTTTCACTGAAGCTGACGATGCCTGGAAAGACACCAAGACCATCGTGCGAAACCTGATCGCATGCGCCAATGGGGGCGGTAACTACTTGCTGAACATCGGTCCGAAACCCGACGGCTCAGTGCCGGAACCGTCCCTCAAAGTCCTCACCGAAGTCGGCAAATGGATGACCAAGAACGGGCTGACCATTTACGAAGCGGAACCGTGCAAAGCCGACTGGCATACTTACGCGAGCTACACTCGCAAGGGCAACACACTCTATATGCACATCCACTTCTGGCCGGCGCAAACGGCGGGCACCAAGACCCTCGAATACTACACGCCGCCGACCGTCGTGGCCATTGGCGGGATTCGCAGCAAGGTCAAGTCAGCCCGCTTGTTTGCTTCCGGGAAGAAAGTGGATTTCGTGCAGGACGACATTTCCGTGAGGTTCACCGGCCTGCCCCACGACGCGCCCGACCAGCCTGTCACGGTGATCGAAGCCGAGTGCGAGTCCGAGCCCATCATCGAAAGCGAATACGTTCGGAAGCAGCGGCCAAGAGCCCAGGTGGGGATTTAAAGCATCACACTTAACAACACCACACCACGACTGGAACCGCCCTCGAGATCGCCAAAGCAGCGACAGTAGCAAGTCTCATCAGTAGATAACAGATGAATCGCGTTATTGGCGGTCGTGATGGGAATGGCATACGAACCAGCTTTCGCTCTGGTGCCGCGTGCCAGTCAAGAGCCGCAGACCTGAAGAGCAGGTCTGCGCTACCTGGCTGATGGCGAGGCCGCTTCGCAGGTTGCACGCAAAGACCCCTTACCCGTCCCGCTCCGGCTAATGAAAGCGCCGGCAGCGGGACACCCTCCCCGATTTCTGGGGTCCGATGGACCCCATCGGGGTCCAGAAATCGGACTCCCCAAGGGAGAGGGCTGTCCATTCAATTCGCCCCTCATAGTCCCGTTCCGACCTCGAGGCGCACCGTGACGATCTGAAACGGCTTGACAGAGAATTTGAAGCCGTAAGGGAGAACTTGGAGAGGTGCTTGCTTCCTCTCCAGTGCGTCGTTCAGCCATGCCGATTTCACTTGGAAGAGCGGCGTTTGGACCTCGATCTCGCTTTCCTTGCCGGCTACTTCCACAAAACGCAGAATGGTGCCCTGGCTGTCTTCGGCCTTCTTCCAGGTCACGAGGACGGCGTCGGGATCCTTCACTTGCAGGAAGCTTGCCTGGAATGCATCCAACGGCCGGGGCGAATTGATCGCTTTGTCCTGGGAGGTGATCCGGTCGATTTCGAGCGGTGACATCTCCTCGCGGCCCAGCCGGCTTAGGTAGCCGGGCTCGAGGTCATTGCCGCTGGTCAGCACGTAACGGAAGGTGAAGTCTCCGCCTTGTCCGGCGGCATAGTTCGTGTCCCAGTAATTGTCCATCACATAGGAGAAGATCGTGCCGGGGCGTTCGCCGAACTCGAGTGGCCATGTTCCGCGCACGATGTCTCCCAAGGCCACCAGCGGGGCATCGACGGGAACCAGCGCCGCCGTTACGCCGCCCTGTTCCGCTGCTACCCAGTGTTGCACGGAGAACCATTCCTTGCCGGCCCCGGGCAATTGATCGTGGCTGGGGTCCACGATTCCGTTTTGAATCTCGTAGCGGAATCGCGGATGGTCCATGGCCAGGGGAAATGCAAAGTAAACGCCTTCCTTCGTGAAAACCTCGGTTTTGCGCACGCGGTTGACGAACTCGATTTTCTTCTGCCCATTAAACAGAATCACTTCCGTCTCGATGCGGGGCGTATTCACGGCGGAAGACCCGAGGCACGCAACGGTCCCGAAGGGCTGCTTGGTCACGGAAAGCAGTCGCCCCTCGCTGGAGTTGTGCACCGTAAGCTCCGGGACCGGAAAGGCGGGACTGTACTGAATCAGCCGGTTGGGAGTTTGATCCGCTCCCGTGACATACAGGTACTGATCGAACGCATAAGGACTCGAGGCATTCACCAGTTCCTGGTTTAGTTCCTTGTCGTAGATGCTCTTCACCGCACCGCTATCGGGATCGAGGGTCACCCGGTAGTACTGATTGTCGAGCGTTCTCTCTAATGATGCTTGCGGAGCCACCGGCTCGGCTTTGCTCTCTCTAAGGGCATAAGCCTTGTAGCCTACCGAGGGCACATTCTGAGCGAGGAAGCGAATGCGCCGGTAAGCCGGCCCTGTGGATAGGACTTCGTAAGGGACTGTACGGCGGGTGACCTGGTCAACCAGTTCGAGGCCTTTGTCCAAATCCATCTCGACCAGGCCGGAGCGCTGCCAACTCAGCGGATTGAAAACCAACAGCGTGCCTTGCGGGTCGTAGATGTAGTCCGCAAGAGCGGCCAGGCCTCGCCGCAGCACGTAATCGACGTCCTTCCTGGCCTGCGCGGCGAACCCTTCTTTGACCGACCACTGCCCAATAGTCTGCTGGCTGGCTGGATTCGATTCACTGACCGAGGCGCCCCAGGTGTGCTCGTCGTAAAGCACCATGTTGTGCCAGAGCCGCTGCAGCGCTTCGTCTTCGGGTTGAAGACGAGGGTTGACGAGGCCGCTGAGGGTGGAGAACTTTTCCGCCGCCAAGGCTCGCTGTTCCGTGTCGCGCTCCAGGGCCGTCGAACGCGCCGTGGAAATAATTCCATCTTCCCAATACGGCCCGCCATCGCCCCGCACCACCGGAATGGAGTCTCCCAACTGGCTGGCGATATAACGAAGGGCTTCGGAGAATCCCGAATAGCTCAGGTGCGGGTAGGCGTAGATCTTGTTCCACTCCTCGGCCAGGGTCGCTTGCTGCGGGAAGAGGTCGGTGTTCTCCACTTGTGTGCCGTAAACCACCACGGCGTCGGATTTGTATTCAGGATGCGAATAGATTTGAAAAAAACGCGGCAAGGAATCGCGCCCGCCCGCCATTTGGGGCGGTATGCCGAACAACGTCAAGATCTGATGATAATGCCGCGAGTACCACATCAGGATTCTTCCTCCGTCCGGGCCTTTCCACCAGAAGGGGGACTTCTCATGCAGGTGGCCCTGTAGGAGAACCGGAGCGCGATAGTTGTCGCTTCCGGCAGCGAAATATTTCAGGCCTGCGGCCGCCAGGACCGATGCGTAGGACCAGGAATAGGAGGGGACATCCGTGATATCGGCATAATCGCCGTTGCCCCCGTGATCGTGATTGAACTGAAAACCGGGATAAAGCGAACGCAGAAGTGTTTCCAGGCCAGGAAAACCAGTGAGAAGGCTTGCCTCCACCGAGGGCACAAAGATCTTCTTCCTCTCTACCATCTGAAAGAGCCGCTGCTGCTCCTCTTCACTGCGGCCGGCCAGAAACTGCCGCACGCACCAAAAACCATCCGGGCTGAAACGAAACTCGGGATGGTCGAGAATCAACTGAATGGCTTCGTCGAGCGTGCGGCTTTGGGCTTCCGCCACCTTGGCCTGGTAATCCGTATAACCCACATCCAAGTGAGTGTGAGGCACTATGAACAGGTTCCACTTCTTTGCCGGATCGAGGACCACCGGGAACCTTTTCGTGTGCCCGTCTAGGCTAACAGCAACTTCAGCTTTGGTATGGGCGCCGAATTCCGGAACCGCAAATTCGACCAATTGATCGCCGAAATCCCAGCCGGCGTCCAGCTTCGCGGCGAACTTCTCCTCGCCGACGGTCAACTCCGCTTGACCGCCTTCCGACGGGGTGTTGTGGCGGATAAAGACGTCGACCAACTCCACCAGCTTTTCGTCACTCTGTCGGTAAAAGATCGTCGGTTGCGCTTGGGCCGTGATTTCCGCGGACGAAAACTTGCCATCCGGGTCTTGATCGAGTTCCAAAGCGTCGTAGAAGATTCCGGGGTTGGTGACGTCGTCGCGCTCCGCCGGCTCATCAATGGCGGTCAGGATGAGCTCGTTGGCTCCCTCCTTAAGGTAATCTGTGGGCAGGTCGACCGTGATGGTGTCGGCCGAATATGCAGGCTGGAATGCACTGCTCACATCGCCCCCGGCATAGTTCAGGGTGGGGTGCTGAAAAAGCAGAGCCCGATACCCGTTGATTTCCACCTGCAAGCGCGAGACGCGCGGGGTTTCAACCAGCAAGGCCACTTTGAGTGTATAGAGCCCCTGAGGAGCTCCTGGCAGATCAAACTGGATGACGTAAGGATGCGGACGAAACCCCGCCCCGCCATTTGACGAGCCTGGCTGAAAGGCCGGCCAGTCGCTTGCCGGGTTGCTTTTCCCGATCATGTAGAGCACGTCGCTCTGGCGCTGGGCGCCAGCAACCAGCGGCGCTTTGATCTCGCCCTGATGGAACTCGGCGGAAGATTGATCGAATTGTCCAATTTGCCAGACTGCTTCTTCTATAGCTCCGGCGAACCGGCAGCAGCAAACCAAGACGACTGAGGCGAAAAGAACTTGTGGTATTCGTAGAAATGGGCTTCTGTTCACATTTTCTCCGCGCAGCCAAATCCGAGTTCTATCCCGGTAGCGGCCTCCGGGACTTACCCGGCCGCGGCCGAGCGGCGATTCTACACCTTTCCTCACTAAACCGCTATTGATTGTTGAAGCCATTGTGGAGTATGCTCCACAGTATGGAAACAATTCAAGTCGTATTGGATTCGGCCTTGCTCCGGGCCACAGATGGGGCCGCCAGGCGGGCGCGTGTGAATCGTTCCGCGTTGATTCGGAAGGCGCTTCGCGAGCACCTCAAACGTCTTCAGACCCAAGAGCTCGAGGCCCGAGATCGCGAGGGCTACCGGGTGCACCCTGACGCCTCCAGCAGGGTAGAGGACTGGGAAGAGGTAGCCGTATGGCCGGCCCCATGACACGTGGCGAAATCCGGCTCTATCAATTCGCTCGCCCCGACAAACAGCGTCCTGTGGTCGTGCTCACCCGCGAGAGCGCAATCGGATACTTGTCCAATGTCACGGTCGCCCCCATCACTTCCACAGTTCGTGGTGTGCCATCGGAAGTGCGCTTGAGCGAGGCGGACGGCATGAAGGGCGAGTGCGCTGTTAATTTGCACAATCTTGTGACTGTTTCGAAAGCTCACCTGGGCCGTCGAGTGGCAGTGCTCAAAGCCGAACGAATGAGGGAGATTTACGAGGCGCTCGGCTTCGCCCTCGGTTGTTCGTCCTGAGAGGCGACGGTCGTGCTATTATGGGCCGCTTTGAGGAATTCGACGTTCGCAGCGGCCTTCTTCAGCAGAACTGTTTGCCAAGCAAGGTCGCCAACCAGGGCTGGCCTCGACGAAGGCCTAAAGCAATGTGCAGCTCTGCGGGTACCACGTTTTCATGTACGGAAATCCGGGAATTGCCGTCAGGAGGAACGCACGAATGAAGAACGCATGGAGACTGTTTGGTGTGGTTATCCTTCTGGTGTCGCTAACCGCCGCGGTGGCCGCGCTGAGCGCGGCGGAGGGCCCGGAAAGCGGAACTGTCGCCCCAGGCGGCCAATCGTGGATGAAGGAGGGCACCGGAAGCTACGGCTGCACGGCAAGAGATATTGGGCACTATGTGGCGCGGCGGGCCGCCGGGCGTATCGTGGTTGACGGCCGGCTGGACGAACCCTCCTGGCAGATGGCGGAAAAGTCACCGCGTTTTGTGGACATGGTGACGGGACAGGGAGGGTTTTATGACACGCGAGTTGCTGTTCTTTGGGATGATCAATACCTTTACGTTGGCTTGTGGCTGGAGGAGCCCTACGTGGAGGCCCACCTGACCAAGACAGGTTCGCTGATCTTCCAGGAAAACGACGCCGAAGTGTTCATCGACGGTGGCGATGCCTATTCGGAGTTTGAGACGAATGCGCTGGGTACCACTTACCAGGTGTTCTTTATTTGGCGCGATGCATACAAGAAGGGCGGTATCTTCGACGTACCCGAGTTCGACATCTTCAAGAATAACGCCCTGACCTTTGGGGGCGACTTCGATCGGACGGACCAGAATTTCTGGACGGGAACTCATCCCCGAGGGCTCCGCTGGGCATTCCTGAACTGGCAGTTTCCGGGCCTGCTCCATGCCTCCCACGTGGACGGGAAAATCAACGACAACTCCACTCCCGATAAAGGCTGGACAGTGGAACTGGCCTTCCCCTGGAAGGGCATGAAGTACCTGGCGGCGGGCCGTTCCCTGCCGCCTAAAGACGGCGACATTTGGAGGATCTTCTTCGGACGGTTCGAGAAGTTGATGCCCGGCGGCGTCGAGCTGAATCCTCACCCCGCCTGGGTGTTGAGCCGCCACGCCGTCTACGACACCCACATCCCAGAGTGTTTCCCGTTCATTCAGATGTCGAATCAAACCGTCGGAAGGTAGCGGGAGTTAAGATGGGCGCAACAGGCAACAGCCTCTTTCCAAACTTGACCACGGAGCCAAGTTCCGCACGAACGACGGGAATTCTGCCTGCTCAGACCATTCGGGAATTGATTGCCGGCGGGCGCCTCGAGGCCAGCCAGGAGTTCACGGAGCAGCAAATTCAGCCCGCCAGCATCGACCTGCGGCTGGGTGAGGTTGCATGCCGTGTCCGCGCCAGCTTCCTACCCGGCCCCGAGTCCACCGTCCAAGAGAAGATCTCTTCGCTCCTTATCAGCAAGGTTGATTTGACGGGCGGCAGCGTATTCGAGCCCGGGTGCGTCTATATCGTGCCGTTGATGGAGGAGTTGCACCTGCCAAAAAACGTCGAGGCCAGGGCCAATCCCAAGAGCACCACAGGGAGACTCGACATCTTCACGCGGCTGATCACCGACTACGGAGTCGAATTCGAGCGCGTTCGCCCCGGTTATCGTGGGAAGCTTTACGCTGAGATTGTCTCGCGCACATTCACGATCCAGGTGCGGACAGGGATGAAACTGAACCAACTGCGTTTCATTCGCGGCAACCCGCCTTCCCACGACGGCCCCTTGGCGGAGTTGGACGAGAGGGAAAACCTGGTCTACGAGGACGAGGAGGGTCCTGTAAAGGCCAAGATTGACAAAGGGCTGCGCATTTCCGTGAGACTCAATACGGAGGGCGAAACTGATCTCGTCGCTTTCCGAGCCAAGAAACATGCCCCGGTGATCGACCTGGGTGTTCGGGACTTCTACGACCCTCGCGAATATTGGGACGCGGTTTACTCTGTACAGGGGCGCGGCATCGTCCTGGACCCGGGTGATTTTTACTTGCTGGCGTCCAAAGAGAAGGTCCGCGTGCCACCCGACTATGCCGCGGAAATGGTCCCGTACGATCAGTCGATCGGAGAATTCCGCGTCCATTACGCCGGCTTCTTCGATCCGGGTTTCGGATACGGACTAAGCGATGTCCTCGGAACGCTGGCCGTACTAGAGGTCAGGGCGCACGAGGTGCCCATCCTGATCGAGCATGGGCAAGTCGTGGGCAGGCTCATTTACACTCCCATGCTTTCGCGGCCCGATAAAATCTACGGCGTGCAAATCGGCTCTTCCTACCAAATGCAAGGGTTGGCGCTCAGCAGACAATTCAAGCGATGGCCTTGAGGGCACCGGCGATTTGCGATTTGTGATTGGCGCTCTTCCCCCACCTACGACATGCCACATGCCCGTTTATTCCCCAACATGGACAATGGCCTTCACCACGCCGTCGCGATAGTCGGCGACGAGGTCAAAAGCCCGCTTGGTTTCGGCGAGGGGGAAATGGTGGGTGACAATCTGGTCGAGGTCGATGGCGCCTTTGGCGACCAACTCGATCGCGGGGGCCATACACTGGTTCTGCCTGCGGACGCTCTGAAGTTGTATTTCCTTGCGCCGCAGGGTGTGGATGTTGAAGCTGACTCGGTCAACCTCCGGAATGCCGATCATCAGCACGCTCCCACCTGGCTTGAGCAGCTCAATCGCCTGGTCGAGGGTTTCCTGCTGGCCGGCGCACTCGAAAACGCAATCCACTCCCAGCGGCTCGAGCTCGCGGATGGCGCGGACCACGTCGATTTCTTTCGGGTTGCCGGTCCAATTCGCGCCGCAGCGTCGGGCCATGTCGAGCCGCGCGCCGATCAGGTCAGTAACGTAAGCGGTGCATTCGCAGGCGGCGCGGCTGGCGAGCAGCACGCACAATCCGATGGGTCCGGAACCCAGGATGGCGATCTTGGCTCCCGGTTGCATTCTCGCCAGGCGCTGTGCATAGACGCCAATCGAGAGCGGCTCGACCGCGGCGGCTTGCACCGTGGTCATGTTCTCGGGGATCGCATAGCACGACGTCTCCGGCATCACCAGGTATTCGGCAAGCGCTCCCGGCCCCTGCCCCGGGCAGGCCAAGAAGCTTTGGTTTCGGCAGGTGTGCTCCCGGCCTGACAAGCATTGGTCGCAATACCCGCAAGCGACCAGCGGGTCCACGGCTACGCGGCGGCCGACGGATACTTTCTTGACCTGATCTCCGACTGCCACGACGCTTCCGGCACACTCGTGGCCTGTCCATTCCGGATACTTGACTACCAAGGTGCCGATCCGCCCCGTCGTGTAGTAATGCACATCCGAACCGCAAACCCCCACCACCGCGACGCGTAGCAGCACGCTGCGGGGATCGGTGATCTGCGGAGGCGCAGTCTCGCGAATCTCCATTTGTCTTATGCCGGTCAGGAAAGCTGCTTTCATTAAGACTCCTCCAAATGTCCGTAACCCATTCTATCAGGGACGCGCCTTGGGGTGCGGCAGCGAAGCTGCCGCCTTAGGCACGACGTTCGCCGCCGCAGGAATGGCGGTAGCTGCGCTACCGCACTCCAAGCGGCCTAGGTCGCGCGCCCCACCGTGAATGTCGGGAAGCAGCGCTGCACGACCCCATTATAAATCGCTCCGCCCAGCAGGCCACCCACGCTGGGTGCGAGGACGTAGACCCACCACTCCTGGCCGCGCGGGCCGGGCAAGGCGATGCGTCCCCAGCCGGCCAGATACCCAAAAAGACGAGGGCCAAAATCGCGCGCAGGATTCAGGGCGGCCATGGTCAGCGGTCCTCCGATCATAGCCAAGGCTAAAACCGTGAGGCCAATGAACATGGGCGCCAGGTTGCCGCTTGGCGCCTGGCGATTGGACTCGTCAATAAGCGCCATGATGGAGAGCAGGAGCACCATGGTCATGATCACTTCAGCCACGAACGCCGTGGCGGTGGAGACCTTGGCAAGGTCCTGAGGCCCCGTCCCCACTGACCCCGGATTTGGGTAGTAACAGGAGAAGACCATCATCAGCTTTTGGCTTCCCGCCTGGCCTAAGGAGACTCCCAGCTTCTGCGCCGCCGGCTGCCAGAACCCCTGCCAGCCGAAAAAAAGCGCGGCGGCGGCGAGGAATGCTCCCGCAATTTGAGAGAGGACATAGGGAATGATCTTCCATTTCGGAAACTTGCTGAAAACCGCAAGAGCCAAAGTCACTGCCGGGTTGATGTGCGCGCCCGAGACGCCGCCCGTCAAATACACGGCGACCATCACGGCCACTCCCCAAACCGCTGCCACTCCCAAGGGATCATAGTTGCCCACCAGAACCGCGGCCGCAACGATTCCGTCTCCCACAAGGACAAGAACGAAGGTTCCCAAGGCCTCGGCAAAGCATTCGCCAGTGATCTGTTTTCGGAAGATACTCACAGGCCTCCCACGACATCCGGCTTCTCAGTATTATCATGTAACTTCTTAACCAATTTGGCTACATTGAGCGCGAAGTGCCGGGCCGTCTCGATTCCTTCCTTGTCCTGCCAAACCTCGCCGGGGAGCCTGCCAAACACCATGTTCCAGTAAGTCGATCCGGGCACAATCATGTCGTTAATCAGGAAGAACATGAGCATTTCCTGGAGCGTGAAGGTGTGTCCGCCGCGGCGCGCCACCGCCAAAGGGCCGCCAACCATGCCCGCAAGGAACTGGTTCGACTTTTTCGAAACCTGGCCGATTCGCTGCAGCGCGGCCATCACGTCCCCACGTGCCGTGCCGAAGTAAACGGGCGAGCCCACAATGAAGCCCTGCGAAGCTCGCAGCTTCTTGATA
>Ga0187784_10001246_pt1 | contig 20103 bp, 17 predicted proteins | sample 1015_SJ02_MP15_2_FD_132964 | JGI IMG/M metagenome (GOLD analysis project Ga0187784, IMG submission 132964) | Tropical peat soil microbial communities from peatlands in Department of Meta, Colombia - 1015_SJ02_MP15_20_MG | ecosystem: Environmental > Terrestrial > Soil > Wetlands > Peat | place...
CGAGCTTGAGCACGGGATAATGATGTTCTACACCGGCATAAAGAGGGACGCAAACGACATCCTGGGGGGTCAGCGGGACAAGCTGTCCTCCGACAAGGACGGCGCGGTCGAGAAGATGCATGCCATAAAGTCGATCGGGTACGAGAGCACGAAAGCCCTCGAGTCAGGAGACCTCAAACGCTTCGGAGAGCTCCTCGACGAGCACTGGAGGGTGAAGAGAGGCGTCACCGACGCCATGACCACGGAAGGCATCGACCGCTGGTACGCCCTCGCGAGGAAGGGGGGTGCCATTGGGGGGAAGGTCGTCGGTGCAGGCGGGGGAGGGTTCCTTATGCTCTACTGCGAGGAGGGGAGGCAAGCTGTCAGAGCGGCTCTGGCAAAGGAGGGGCTTGTTGAGATGAAGTTCAGGTTCGACTTTGAGGGAAGCAAGGTAATCTACAACATCTGACGACAGAGGGCGTGCGCTTATGCAGGCTGTGATACTCGCTGGTGGCCTGGGGACAAGGCTACTGCCCCTGACCGAGACGATTCCGAAGGCCCTGATTCCAGTGGCGGGGAGACCGTTCGTGGATTACCAGCTGGACCTGTTGACGAAGAGCAAAATTGACGACTTCGTCTTCTGCGTGGGTTACCTGGGCGAGAAGATTCAGAGGCACCTCGGGGACGGGAGAGCCTATGGGTGCAGCATACGTTACAGCTTCGACGGCCCCAGTCTCCTGGGCCCTGCTGGGGCTCTGAAGCGCGCAGAAGGTCTCCTTCGGAATCAGTTCTTCGTCACCTACGGGGACGCCTACCTGCGAGCGCCATACGGCGACGTGATGGAGGCCCTTCGTTCTTCAGGGAAGCTCGCCGTTATGTCTGTCTACAGGAACGAGAATAGGTATGGAAAAAGCGACATCATTGTCGAGGGGGGCGCGGTCGTCCGGTACGACAAGAAGGACAGAGTCCAAGGGATGGATTGGATTAACTATGGAGTAACCGCCCTTAGGAAGGAGGCGCTGCATCTCATACCGAAAGGGGAGTTCTGCGACGAGGAGGCCTTCTACGGGTCATTGATTAAGCGCAAGGAGCTTCGTGCGTTCGAGGTAAGAGAGCGCTTCTACGAAATCGGGACGACCGAGTCTATGTCCGAATTTGAAGCTTACATTGGGAGGCAGACGAAGGGCCGTGCGCCTACCTAGCCTCGTCGATGTGCCTAGGCCATGCTGCGAATGATTTCTGCGCACCTCTCGACTCCCCTGTATCTCTTGGAGACTGCGCAGACTTCTTCCAAGCTCTTGATGTAGGACCTGTCTGTGGCGCACTGCTCGATTGATTTCACGAGGTTCTGGGGTGTCAATTGGTCCGTTCTTATGCTAACTCCCAGGCCGAGTTTCTCGAATTTTGTCCCGTTGCTTATCTGCTCGGGGTGGTTATGTATGGGAACAAGTACGGCCGGCTTGACGTGGTCAATGCACTGGCCGATGGTGCTGTGCCCCGCCCTCGCCACGATTACGTTGGAGAGTTCGAAGAGTTCGTCCTTGATGGGGCACCAGTCGAATAACCATCCGCCGTTGGAGAGCCTTCGGGGCTCAGGGGACCCCCCCGAATAGCCCATAGAGATCACGATATTGTAGTTCCGTGCCATCAGGTCAGCGGACTTCAGGAACGCCTCCGCAAATTTACCCTTTGTAGCATCTGGGCCGCTTATCTGGCAGAAGGCAAGGGGCCTGTCGTCCAGTCCCAGGCTCTCTTTTGCCCTCATCACCTTGGCGGGGGACACCTCCACAATGGGAGCCGTGAATCCGACGAATTCGACTATATCGGAGACCTCCGAACCGGCCAGGTTCTCCTCGCCTATGGTGTACGGGGGAGGGAGGTCTGTCATAAGTACCCTCTCGCTGAGCGACCACATCAGACCAAGGGCGTCCCCGGCGACGTGTTCGTAGAACCTACCCGTCCTTCCTCTGAACCTTGGGGGGAACAGAATCTTGAACTGGTTGAGCATTGTAACAATGGGATATCCCATGGACCTGGCCGCGAGGAGGGCGGACAGCCGAGAGTCGGAGACAACAAGCGTCGGGGCGAATTCTCTGATTGCCTTTCTCTCGAACGCCAGCTGTTTGAGGAAATTGTTGAGCATGAAGGGAAAGCCAGGAAGGACCCGGTCTGACGAGAAGCCCCCTCCGCTTGCCCACTCGACGTCAAGCGGGGGACAGTTCTCAGAAATAGCTTCCAGGCCCTTGACCCTGAGGAAGCTGAAGCCCTGTCCCGACGACGAATATCGCAACTGGAACTCGTCCGAAGGGAGCAGCTTGGCGATCTCAAGAATCCGTGTTACGTGCCCCAGCCCGGAGCCGAAAACGGCGAAGTAGACCTTCCGTAAAGCCAATCTCCCCCACTCCCACTCGTGAAGTGGCCGAAGGCAGTTTCGGGTATACTATTAGTGTCTTGGTCGCAGGCACTGCCCCCCGCACTTGGAGGGCGCACGCACTTTCCACCCCTCTGTGAAGCCGGATTGACTTTCGAAACACACATAACTGAGTCTGCTTCTAGGGTAGTCCAGCGGAGGAGTTAGATTCATGGTATTAGAAATCTGGCTTCTTCTTGAAATCGTTACGTTGGGTATTGGAATCCCTGTCCTAGCCCTCGAGTACTATTGGGTGTTCCTCCTGGCGAGCTCGATGAAATATCCGAGGAACCTGGGGAAGAGTGACGTCAAGCTTAGCCGTTACCCCGTCGTGTCTGTACTCATAGCAACCTTCAACGAGAAGTTCGTGATTGAGAGATCTCTGGAGGCCGTAAAGAACTTGGACTATCCCAAGGACAAGATCCAGGTGGTCGTCGCCGACGATTCCAACGATCAGACCACCTCCATAATCGACGCTAAAGTGGAAGACCTTAACAAATCAGGGATACGGACGCTCGTGTCGAGGAGGCCATCGAGGGATTTCTTCAAGTGCGGCGCCCTCAACAAAGCGCTACAACTTGTGGACGGGGAATACGTGCTTCTTCTGGATGCAGATTCTCTGGTATCACCCGACGTTCTCACCAGGGGTATCGACACCATTGAGACCCATCCGAGGGCGTCCTTTGTGTCCTACCGCTATGGGCACTACAACAGGGACTACAACATGGTTACCAAGCTCTTCGCCCTGACCCAGGACATCGGGGACACCATCTCGAAAATGGGGTCCTATCAGGTCGACGCTCCCTTCTCCGCCCAGGGAGGACAGACGCTCGTCAGGACCCAGGATCTCAGGGACGTGGGAGGGTGGACGAACCAGAGGATAGCGGACGACACAGACATCTCGATCAAAATGTACCTCGCGGGGAAGAGGGGAATCTATCTCAGCAACGTGAAGGTAATGAGCGAAGATCCGTCGACCCTTGAAGCTTGGAAGAAGCAGGTCGGCAGGACATCCCAGGGGTGGTGGAGGTGTATCGCGCATTACTGGACGGCCATCATCACGGCGAAGGGGGTATCGGTGAGAAAGAAAGCTGGTTTGATGCTGATGCTCATGTCCCCGTTCTCGAGCCTCAGTTGGATTGTGGTTACCTTCCTGTCCACCATTGCCGTTGTCTTCAACCTCATTCCCCCCGCTACTTCGATATTCAACAATCCTGCCTACGTCGGAATAGTTGCGGTGCCTTTTGCTGTCTCGTTGGCTTCGGGTGCCTGGGCCCTTAAAGTCCAGGGCCTAATGACCTGGAGGAACGTGATCCTGATCCCAATGCTTGGTTACGCCACGGGAGGGATGCTTGTCCTCGGTTCCATAGGCTTCTTCTATGGCGTATTCGACCGCATGGGCTTCTTCCTGTACAGGACGCCAAAGTCGGGCTCTGCCAAGGAGATGACCAAGACGAGCTATTTCCAGCACCTTAGGAATGACCGGAACTCGATAGTCGAGATGATCCTTGGTGTCTCGGGCATAATCTTTGCATGGTTCGTCTTCGTACACGGCGTCTGGTTCCTCGCCCTTTCTATGTTCGGCTTCGGCTTATTCACGCTGAAGTCGATGAACCTGACCAGGGCAATCACCATCAGATTACGCAGGCCAGGCGTGCCGACGGCCGTTATCCGGCGGGCGGGTCCCGAGGTGGCTCAAGCGGACTCCGGCACGTCAATGGGGCTCATCCAGGCGCTGAGAGCCTATTCTTCTCCGGTAAAGGTCACTACACGCTGAACCTACGAGCTGTAGACGCGTCAACTCAGGGGTGGAGAGCGTGGGACTTGTCAGTCGTTGTTCCACTATTCGGCCCTTTCAAAGTCATGACAGCCCTCGTCGTCCTTTCGAGGAAGGTGTACAGGGCGACTATTATGACGACCAGGACCCCCCAGTATGCCAACCCAACTATCGAAAGGACCGCGAGGATAAGGAGCCGCTCGCTCCTTTCTCCGATTCCCACTCCCGAAAGAGCCACCCCCAGCGCGTCCCCCTTAGCCCGCGTGTAACTGACCAGTAGGCTGAAGGATAAGGCCAGGAGCACAAGTATTGCAGGGGAGTAACCTCCGAGCAGCATCCCCGCGAAGACGGCCACCTCAGCAACCCTGTCAAGGGTGGAGTCAAGGAAAGCCCCCTGTCTTGAGGTTCTCCCTGTCACACGGGCGACCGCGCCGTCCACTATGTCGAACCAGCCCGCCACCAGCACGAGTACCCCTCCGATGACCTCGCCCCTGAAACCCGAAGTTGAGTATGCAGCCCCCGCTAGGATGGATATCAGAAGCCCGACCACGGTCCAAGCAGTGGGCGAAGACTCGAGACGGGCGAACCATTTCCCGACGGACTGGAGGTTGGACTCCAGCCGTGCCCTGAGCCTGTCGAGCACGCGCACCCTCGTCCGGCCGTTTTTATATACAGTCACGAGAGGAGCGCGCGGTATCCTTGGGGAAGGTCGACAAGGGGATAGGGTGCAGCGTGACCGGATGTGCGAACCAGGCGGAGAGGTCTATTAGCAGGGATGAAACTGGAGGGAGTGGGCTCAGCCTAGGTGGGGAAGGGCGCCGAGTCTACCTCTGCAGAGACCACTACAAGGTTTGGAAGAAGGCGACCAAGAAGTCAAGGAGCTTGGAACGGTCCAGGTGGTAGGGGTATCCTAGCATGAAGATTCTTCAGATGCACGTCGATTTTATTGAGTTCACCCCCGTAAAGAAGGAGATCGAGTCAGCGGAGAACATCGAACCCCGCAAAGTACGAGAGGAGGATATTGTTGTCCTCTTTACGGCATTCGAGCAGGGTGACGACGGCGAACTCGTGAAGAAGGCCGTGGCCGAGTCTCGGGACTTCCTCGAGAAGCTCGGGACCAAGAGGGTCCTCCTCTATCCATTTGCACACCTCAGCCAGTCACTTGCATCCCCTTCGGACGCCCTCTCACTTCTCATCGAGATGGAGAAGGAGACAAAGGACGCCGGCCTGGAGGTCAGTAGAGCCCCCTTCGGGTGGACCAAAGCTTTGCAGATCAAGGTAAAGGGGCATCCCCTCGCGGAAATGTCGAGAAGCTATTCTCACGGCCCTCCTACTCCTCAGGCACTCCCTCCGAAGCGTAGACGGGAGCTCACAACGGAGTCCGCCATGGCCAGGCTGAAGAGGAGCGACTTCGTCAACCTCCCCGACACAGATCACAGGGTGATAGGGGAAAAGCTCGATCTCTTCAGCTTCCAGGAGGTTTCCCCTGGGATGGTGTACTGGCACGACAAGGGTCTAACTGTTAGGAACGTACTGATAGATTTCCTCCGATCGGAGCTGAAGGCGCAGGGTTACCAAGAGGTGAGTACCCCAACTCTGGCAAACACAGCCCTCTGGATGGTAAGCGGCCACTCTGAACACTACAAGGACAACATGTTCCTTACAATGCTTGGGGATGAAGAGATGGGGCTGAAGCCTATGAACTGCCCGTCGACTTTCCTGATTTACAAGTCTAGAAAATGGAGTTTCCGCGAGCTCCCCGTAAGGTACGCGACCTTCGACCCCCTGTACCGGAACGAGCTCAGCGGGGTGGCGAGCGGGCTTTTCAGGGTGAAGTCACTGATGCAGGACGATGCCCACATCATAGCGACAGAGGAACAGTCAGAGGCAGAGCTCTCAAAGATGCTCGACCTCATGGAGAAAGTGTACGGGGTCTTCGGGCTCGAGTTCAAGGTGAAAATCTCGACGCGCCCGGACGACTACATGGGGAGCGACGAGGAGTGGAAGAGGGCGACGGACATTCTGATTCAGGTCGTGAAATCGAGGGGGTGGAAGTACGAAATCAAGGAAAAGGAGGGGAACTTCTACTCGCCGAAGATAGACGTCGATATCCGTGACTCCCTTGGGAGGGAGTGGCAGTGCGGAACGTTTCAACTCGACCTTCAGATGCCCAAGCGATTCAAGCTGGCGTACACAGGTTCCGATGGCAGGGAACATACCCCTGTTGTTCTCCATAGGACCATACTAGGCTCGCTGGAACGTTTCATGGGAGTCATGCTCGAGCACTACAAAGGTGCGCTCCCGGTGTGGTTGTCCCCGGTCCAGGCCAAGGTGATACCGCTCTCAGATGAGCACATGGAATATGCCAAGGAGGTCCTCGCCGCGATTACGAAAGGTGGAGTGAGGGCAGAGGGGGACTATGCCGCCGGCACCATGGGCTCGAAGATACGTGACGCCCAGCTCCAGAAGATACCGTACATGCTCGTTGTCGGCAAGAAGGAGGAGGACTCAGGAACCGTGGCAGTCAGGAGCAGGTCAGGGGACCAGAAGTTCGGAGTGAAGGTCGATGACTTCGTCGCCCAGGTTAGGGCTGAGGTCGCTGCCCATAGGTAGGCCGACTACGCATAGACGGGGATCTGCTGAGTCACGCAGTGGAGGGTGCCCAGCCCATAGACCAAAGCCCTGCAGTCTATTCCTATGACCTCCCTCTTGGGGAATGCTTCCTGCAGGCGCTCGACGGCGAGCCTGTCGCTTTCCCCCCCGAATGTGGGAACTACTACGACGTCGTTCCCGACGTAGAAGTTGAGGTGGCTCGCGGGCAGCCTCCCGTCTGAAGCGACGATCCTCCGTGGCATCGGAATTTCAACGACTTCCAAGGGCCTGCCGTCCTGGTCTTGCGATTCTTCCAATCTTCTCAGGTTTTCTTTCAGGGCACCGTGATTGCTGTCACTACGCTCGGGTTCCGCTGCGGCTACCACGTTTCGACCATCGACGAAGCGGGCGACGTCGTCAACGTGGCCATCCGTGTCGTCTCCCTCAATCCCTCCCCCCAGCCAGACGATCTTCGTGACCCCAAGGGTAGCTCCCAGGACCTCTTCGAGCTTCCTCCGCCCCATCCCCGGGTTCCTGTTGGGGTTTAGCAGACACTGTTCAGTCGTCAGCAAGCTCCCGGCACCGTTCACGTCTATCGACCCCCCCTCCAGCACTATCCCCGGCCTGATGACGGTCAGGCCCGAACTGACAGCGATCTCCTCTCCGGCGTCGTTGTCAGGCTTCAGGTCCTCGTACTTGTTCCCCCAGGCGTTGAAGATCCACTTGACTGCCGCGCCTTTCCTGCCTCCCACGTAGGTCGGCCCATAGTCTCTTACCCAGACGTCAACGGTCTTGATTTGGCGGAACGATACATTTGCGTCTCCTACAAGTGTCCTCACCCTCGACTCTGCCCTTGAGTCATTCACAAGTATGCGTACCTCCTCTCCCTTGCCGAGTGCCTTCACCAGCTTCGCGTATGTCCGCTCCACGGCAGGGAGTATCCCAGAGGGGAAGGTGTCCGGGTCTTTCGGCCACGAGATCCATGTCCCCTCGTGAGGTTCCCACTCGGCCGGCATCCTGAACCCCGTAACTCTGCTCCGAGCCACCCTACGCTCTACCTTGTGATCCTGGAGTAGGAGCCTGGCTTTCTGTTCTTCATGAATCCCCACCCCTCCTCTATGGTCTTTCCCAGACCAAGGTCGCAGTCCACAACGAAAACACCCGGGGCGTCCGCCGCCCTGAAGAGGACTCTGCCAAACTGGTCGCAGACGAATGAGCCTCCCCAGAACGTTGTGTCCCCTTCGGTTCCCACCCTGTTTACTGCGCAGACGACGACCGAATTCGATATGGCGTGCCCCACCTGGACTCCTTCCCAGGCCTTCTGCCAGTCCCCCTCGACCTGGTCGATCCCCTTCACCCATCCGATGGCTGTGGGATAGAAGAGCAACTCCGCCCCCATCAGTCTCTCGACCCGGGCGGCCTCTGGATACCACTGATCGAAGCACACCAGAGTCCCGGCTTTCCCCCACGAAGTCTTGGCCACGGTATACCTGTCCCCCGGTTCGAAGTAGTCCTGCTCAAAATAGTGCTCGTCCTGAGGGATGTGTATTTTCCTGTACTTCGAGATCGTCCTCCCGTTTTCATCAAATACCATGCAAGTGTTGTACTTGCGTCCGCCTGCCTTCTCGAAGATCGACCCACCCACCAGTGTCACCCTGTTGTTCTGTGCCGCTTTCGAAAGAGCCTGACTAGTGGGGCCGGGAATCGGCTCTGGGCGCTCGGGCGAATTCCTCGCCGTGGGGAAATAACGCGAAGCGAAAAGCTCAGGGAGACAAACGATCTGCGCCCCCCTTCTGGCAGCCTCGCCAACTCGTGAGATGGCCCTACCAACGTTCTCCTGACGGTCGTCGGACATGGACATCTGGACGATTCCCAGCTTCACGATTCTGGCGCGCAACATTCATGCCCTTGTGGCGGGGGTTTTCAAACTCATCTCACAAGATCCCACTCGCCGCAAACGTTTTTCCCGACCTCCTTCAGTCCGCAGGGCCGATGCCCTGGCTCCAGGTGTTGCTCCTACAGATAACCAGCACCAATTCGACCACGACCACCACGGGGGTCGCCGGGGGCACATCCTTGGTCACAACCCTCACTGAACTCGCTGTTTCCCTTGCCGTCATCGCGGTCTTAGGGTCGCTATTTACCAGGTTCATAACTCGCATCGCACGAAGGGCCGGCGCATCCAAACAGACCGAATCTTCAGTCAGGGACCTGATGGGGGTGATAGCGCTGCTGGTTGCGCTCGGGGTCATCTCGACGGTGTCGGGGCTGTCTTCCTATTTTACCGCCCTGACTATTTCAGGTGTTGCCGGGCTGGCCGCCTCCCTGGCGCTGCAAACTACGCTATCGAACATCATATCCGGCATCCTGATGCTCCGCGACGGAACCGTACACGTCGGAGACGACATACAGTATGGCGGTCCAGGCGGCCTGAGAGGAGAGGTGGTACGGCTCTCCCTGAGAACCACCTGGATAAAGACGTCAGATGGGCACATAGCCGTAATAGGGAACAGCAACCTGTCTTCGGGCCCAATCCTGAATTTTTCGGCCACGGCAAGGCTCGAGAAGAAGCTTGGTGGTTGAGTTGGTCCGAGCCATTAGGTTCTGCTCGAAATGATGGGGCGTGCTGAAGCGAACAGAAAGAGAACAGTGCCACGGCGGGGAGTCTGTTCCCCTAATCAATGGCCTCGCCCGACAAATTTAGATGCTCTCCCGTTGAGATCATTCTAGACTGGACGCGAAAAGAGAAGGTAGTGGGCAGTCCCTAGCCCACTATTGTTTGGATTTCCTTTACTATCTGACCTTCCACGTGTCGAGTCCAGAGCACTTCCGGAACGTCCACCGCAAGGAACAGGACAGACAGCAGAAGTACCTCTACCGCCGCGACGGCAAGGTTCTGGACCCACTTGCCTATTCCGATGTGGACGGTGAAATCGTTGGGCTGCCCACTCACTACTATGGTGAAGCACCTGTCGGCTGTGATTATGTCGCGAAGAATGCCGGCCTTCTGGGCCTGAATGATATTGCCAAGTGGAGCCGTCTTCGACTGGGTCTTGTAGCCCTCCGACTGGAGTTGCTGTTCGATCTGTTGGGCGACCTGGGACGGGTCTTTTCCTTTGTTTTGGAAATGCAGTATCTTTTCGGAAACCATTTCTCGGTTTGTGTGCGGGTGTCGGCCCATAAAAACGTGGCGAGGCGTCCTGGGAGTCCCCGGCGGTGGATTGCGACGCCGGTAGTCGAATTAGATATCTGGGTGCTAGAGAACTGTTAGGGTGGGAAAGATAACGGAAAGTCGTGGCAGACCCTCATCGGTCAGAGGCAATAGTGGAGTTTCTAGTCTAGAAGCTCGGGCAATGGAGCAGTGGTTGGGAACCTGATGAACAGCTTATAGGTTTCCCTTGTTCCGGACAAGGCATGAAAGGTCCCCTCTCAAATGAACAGATCTCGTCGATTTTTGCATTCCACCCCAGTGTACATTTTGTCACCGTAGTGAGCGAAGATGGTACGCTCTTGGACTCCGCCAAGCGTGCTGGATTGAACCCCCTGGAACCACCAGAAGAAACTCGAAAGAGTGTCGAGAGGTGGGCCGCCGCGAGGGAGTATTTGGCTGGTTCTGACAAGTTTCTTGGAGGAATGAAAACAATCATTGTCAGGCGAGAAAAGATCGTCGACCTTCTCTTTCCGTTGACTGGCTTCATGATCATAGTTAGCGTACATCCCGCATTCCCGCTCGACAAGACCTCCCGGCTTGAAAGCCTTCTGAACAATCTGTACGTTGGCGGGGACGAGTGGCGGCGGGCATGAAATTGCGACTGCGTGGTTTCTGCTCATCTGAACGAGTTCCGTAGATCCCCAGGCGAGATTTCGGCGGGATTCCATGCAGGTCTCGTCGCGAATTGATTAGCCCGACCAGAAAAGGTCGAGGGTCGTTGCACCCATGATTTCGTCGAAGCTAAAGTCGAGGGCGTCTAGCAGTTGGTCGAACATCGAATGGGCGTACTCGATGTACTTGTCAGCATCTATCTCTTCCGGCTTTGCGAGTTCGGCGGGCTTCACGTATGGGGGGTTCTTCGTCTTGACGTAGGCGATTATCTCACCCGCCTTGGTCTCCTTCCCCTTTTCTTCAAGCTGCATGGCCGCCCGAACGTGCTGGGGAGTTGTCCCGTTGTATTTGTCTGTGGGTTTCCCCATCATCACTGTGAACGCGAGTTCCTGGACAGCGACTTTCTTCGTCTTGATGTCCGTTATCATTCTGGTCAGGAGGTTCTTTGTGTCCACCCTTGCCCGCTCGAAGTCTTGTGGCGTCTTGACTGAACTTAGGATTCCAAGCGTCGCGTAGAACGTTTTCTTCAGATATTCGGGGGTTTGACTTTTTCGACCCGTCAACCCCTTTATGTCGACGGTCCCGTCAGGGAAGACGCCAAAGTAATTCTTCTTTCTATTGCTGAAAGCGACATATCGGTATACTTTATCGAGGTCTAGCTCGATCCCCAGGTCTTTGTCGGCCCACCGGGTGACGGTTGTTACCTGCTCCTTTGAGGGGCTCCGCAGGAAGAGACTGTCTGTGTTCTTGAGTACTATGCTGCCACAACTATCAACGAAAGTGTGGTACTCCTCTACCGAGAGGTCATAGACGTACCCATCGTATCGTTCCTCGGTAACTTTTGGCCGATTCTCGCGCTTGTTGTAAGAGCTGGTCGTAGATATTCTGTAGGTTCGTTTGGATGGCCTGAATTCAATCGTATGCTTGACTCTCAAGATGTTGAGCAGCGTTGACAGACCGGACACGAGTTGAATGGAGGCCGTTTCGTAGCGGAAGTTCTTCGCTGTGTATTCCTCGGAGTATCTATCCCCATACTTCTGCGAGCCGTCCCCCTTGACAAGTCTCTCGATGAAAAGCCTCTGGTAGCTCTCCGGCACCTGGAAGATAAAATCAGGGACCTTCTTACCCGCGCTTCCTTGCCCGGCAAAGGCCTTGAAGAAGGTCGCCGCTGTCCCATTCATCATTTGGAGCTTGTGAGTGTTATCTACATAGGTCACGTTCGACATTCCGCTTGATGTACGGTACGCGAGCTGCCTCTCCCCCTTTGTTGATCTTAAAATGCTCGCCTCAGCGCCGCTAAACAGGGTCAGGTACGCGTCCCTGAGCCGGTAAAGCCAGTCGACGTCTCCGTTCGCGATCGACGCTCCAAGTCGAGACCTCGTTGTATCGGGAGTGCTGGAGCCCCCCTCCGGGACGTAGGCCCCAAGCAGCTCTACGAGCGCTCTGAACTCAGGGGTACCAACCTTAACATAACGTTTGACCCTGACCCGGAATTTCCTATTCGTCCATCCAAACCAGACCCACTGGTTATCCGCGTGAACGCCCTTGACCCTGATACGCCCTTTGTATAGTGTCGGATAACTGAGGTGCTTCATTACCTGGTAAACGTCAATTAGTTCGATCTCGGCGGTCCTAGGCACTTCATACGCCCTGACCATATGCGCGTCCCCGAGCGAAAGGGGGCTCGCGAACCTTGAGCCCCGGTTGTCGGCGACCAGCAGCGAGTGGTCTTCCGTGACCTTGGTCTCGCCCCATTTTTCTCTGACGCGGAAAATTCTCTTTGAATTCTTGTGCCTGATAACAGCCTTGATTGGTTTGAAATCAACCCTTCCGGTCATTGGGTTGACACTGAGGGCTTTCCAGCCCGCCGCCTGAACCTCTTCCTTTCCATCCGGCCTTGCAATAGCCTCGGATACTGACTCGTAGAGCTTTTCAACCGGCATCACCCTAAGGTGTCCTTCGGGATCGAGCAGAGTGACACATCTGTCCCCTGTTACACTGTCTCCATAGAGGACATCTATCCCAAGATTTCTGCACTTCGCAATGGTCCTCGTGATCGCATCCCTCCCCAGCGCCGCCGTCGCCTCGGCGACGGGAAGACAGTAGAATGCAAACGACTCGAAGCCGAACGAGCCATAGGCACCGTTGAGGTAGACTTTGAGACTCTGCGATACCACGCTGTAGAGCTCCCTGTCCTGGCTCGACAGCGTGGGGTCCCTTGCGAGATGTTTGTAATGCCCGACCCTCAAGTCGCGGAGGGATCCGATGGCCAGACTCGTGATTCCTTTCCTCTTGGTGCATTCCCAGGAATCCGTGTCCGGTATTCTGTTCGAGCGGCACTCAGGGTGCGGACAGTTGACAGTCTCGTATGACAGGTTGTGGACTTTCATTAGCGAAGGATACAGACTGGCAAAGTCTAGGACGGAGACGTCGAAGAAAACGCCGGGGGTAGGATCTATCACCAATCCTCCCTTGTACTTCTTCCCCTTTATGATCGACTTGGACGAAGCGCCCCCCTTTTCGGCGAGCTCGTCCTGCCTTGGAATCAGCGCTCCAATCCTCCTGTGCTCGTAGAATAGCATGCTTCTTATCCAGTTGGAAATCCCAAGCCTCGAGACATCGTTCATCGGCATCTTTCCGATTCTCGAAATCATCAGCAGGAGTTTCATTACGAGAGAATCATGCATGCTGGTCAGCTCATAGGTCAGTTGGGAATCGTTCAGGCAGTACTCGGCCAGTTTGGAGAGGGGGAGGTCCCCAATCGCCCCATCGAAGGCTATCTTCGACTTGTTGAGCAGAGATTCGGATATACCCCCCAGCGTATGCTCAGAGTACCTGTTCCCGAAGGCATACACCTGTATCGACCTGCTCCGGAAGAATTGGTAGAGGTCGATGTGAATCCCATGCTTGACGGAGGCCGCCACCCTTTCAAGCTGAATCGGATCCTCTTCCTCCCTAATTCCGAGCCTCTCTGCCCTGTGCTGAAGATAACGCAAGTCGAAATCATCGCCGTTGAAGGTCACGATAACGGGGTAGTCCATCATCTTTGAGAAAACCTCCCTGAGAAGGTCCACTTCCTTCTCGAACACCCGATGAATGAAAGGAACTTCTTCAAGTCCTGTTTCTTCCCTTCTGCCCTTCAGGAGATAGACGAGCTTCTGGTCCTCGTTGAAGAACGAGACTGCGATCACTTCTTGGTTCGGGTTCTCGGGGTCCGGGAGCCTCCCCGCCTCGTTGTCGACCTCGATATCCATCGCAATTCTCTTGAAATCGGCCAGGGGTTCCCCCAGCAGCTCCGCCCACTCCTTGATGTAGGGGGTAAACTCCGGGGGATTCCCCCTCAGTATCTCCTCCAGCGAGCTCGAAACCCTCTCGGGCATTGGGTGCCTAACTTGTACCACCTCCCCCTTGGAGACACGATAGTACGTCCCCATCCGCAGTCGCCGGTCGTATGCGAAGTTCTCGTAGTACTTGATGTCCGCTTCCCATGCCCTGATCGTGTCCCTTATGCTGTTATTCCCGCCCCCGATGGCAAGAGGATCTGTGGTGACGATCTTCCTCAGGGTCGCCTTGGTATCGTTAAGAAGGTCGAGCCTCTCCTCCTCGACTATGTCTATGACGTCCTTTCTTGCCTTGACCTGGCCCAGCTCGGCCAAAGGAAGGCGCGTGAGGCAATATGGTCGATGACCTGTGTTGTCCTCCCAGATCCAGAATCTCCCTCCCTTCTGATCGTAGAACTTGAGGAGCGCCCGCCTCCTGTCCCCGTCGTAGGAGGCTGATGCCAATAATGATTCGCCGACTTCGGTAGCAGGCTTTGTGAGATCGGCCAGCTTTTCAGCGAGTCTGGTACTCTGGACCGAAGATTGAGCCAAGTCAGGGTCGAGCCACGGCTGAGGCTTCGACAAATAAGCCTACCGAGCTCATGGGCGCGCCGAGTCGGACGATTTATAACGGCTTTCCCGCTCGGCACCTCAGATGCCGAAGTTTCTGGATACACTGGTCGCCAACGCCGCCTATGGTTTCATGGCAGTCGGTGTCATCTGGCTCGCCATCGCGGTACTTTCTGATTCGGCACTTCTGGGCTGGCCTGTGGTCGCCTGTATCGCGGGGGGCATCATGCTCAGGGAGTGGCCCTCCGGGAGGTTGACCTGGCCCTGGGCCGTTGCAACTGCGGCGATGGGTTTCCTCCTGTCGGCCTACCAGGTATACGCCTGGCTTTCTTTCCTAGGAGGGGCCTTCTCGACCCTGGCCGTGGTTTCAATCATAGGCTTCGCTCTGCTCGCATTCCTGCACGTGCTCCTGCTTTACACGGCGACTTCGAAACCCGCCATCGCCAAGGCAGCATCCGAGTAAGGCCCTCAGGACACTAAAAGCGTCAATGTCGGCCAAAGGAGCCCTCAAATAAACCCCCTCGGAGGCGGCCAATCAGATTCGGTTGTCATTCATTCCAATCAACAAACCCCTGCTGGGGGAGGAAGAGCAGGAAGCGGTCCGGCAGGTCCTCTTGACTGGTAGGTTGGTGGATGCCTCGTTGGAAGGGGGGAAGCAGGTACAGCGGTTCGAAGGAAAGGTCAGGAACTTGGTCGGGACCAGACACGTAATCGCCGTGAACTCGGGGACCGCCGCTCTCCACGCCACACTGATGGCGCTGGGGGTCAAGCCTGGTGACGAGGTAGTCGTACCATCCCTAACATTTGTCGCCACGGCCAATGTGGTGCTGGCCTGCGGGGCGAAACCAGTTTTCGCCGATATCAAGAAAGACTACAACTTGGACCCGGTCTCCTTCAGGAGGGCGCTCACTCCGAAAACGAGGGTTGTGATCCCTGTTCACGTCTACGGCTATCCGGCAGATATGGACGAGATTAGAGAAATCGCCTCGTCAAGGGGTGTCGCTGTGGTCGAGGACGCCGCCGAGTCACTGGGCGCAACATACAAGGGAATACAGACGGGTAAACTGTCTGACGCAGGGTGCTTTAGCATGTACGCCACAAAGGTCGTCACCTCAGGTGAGGGGGGCGCGGTTTCGACCGACGACAACGACCTAGCTGAGAAACTCAGACTCGTCAGGAATCACGGGATGGTCCACGGCTACGACACACGTGTCCTCGGTTTCAACTACAGACTCCCTGAAATCAGCGCTGCCATCGCTTCGGTGCAGATGGACAAACTCCCGGGTTTCCTCCGTGCGAGGGCTAGGAACGCTGGGTATCTCACCGAACGGGTAGGCTCAGCCCCGGGCGTCGAGTTCACCCAACGCGCAGAGGACAGGACGCATGTTTTCTATCTCTACACCCTCCACCTCAGTAGGAAGAGAGAGGAGGTGGTGAAGGCCCTCAACGCGTCCGGCATTGGGGCGGCTGTCTATTGGAAGATACCCGTCCACAGGACTCCCTTGTACACTAAGCTCGGCTATGGCAAGAAGCCCCTCAGGCGGACGGAAGATGCCGCGCGACACGTAATTTCGCTCCCCGTGCACCCAGGACTCACCCCTGAAGAACTGCAGAAGGTGGCAGACACCTTCCTTTCAGCCGTGCGCGAGTACCTGTAAAGCGTTGGCAGATGGAAACTGGGCAGCATGAAGACTCTCCTCTCTCTGATGTGTCACCCTGAAAGAAACCCGAAAATCGTTGTCCCCCCTGACCCAAGGTTCGAGCTTTTCATCAATCGCACCCCAAACTACGCCGAGGCCTACAGGGCCGCCATAACCAGGGCCGTTTCTGGGAGCATGGACCTTGTCACAGCTGACTCAGACGGCTATCATCCTCCCGCTGAAATCGTGAAGCTCGCGGTAGACGATTTCGGAGAGGGACCATCCCTGGTGCTCCCCTACCGGTTGAATCTAGGTCTACAGTCGAAGGCGTATTCACTGTTCTTCTCGGTCTTGGAAAGAAGACGAATCAAGGATGCGACGAGTGGCCTCTGTAGGTTATCCCTGGAGCTGATGAAGTCCCTTCCCCCCCTCAAGGCCGCAGACATGACGGTGCACATCGAGATTCTGAAGTACGCGCTGAAAACTGGGGCACGGCTCGTACAATACGGCTATGTTTCTGAAGCTAACGATGAAGCCGAGTCGAAGCGAACGAGGCACTATCAGTTGAGGCTACTGGAAGCCGCTTTCCGATGATTCGCGGTCGGGACCGAAATGATACCATCCCGCGGTTTTGCCCGGCACCCCGCGGAAAGATAGAAATACGTGTGGAAAGTCGCGTCTCCAGATTTGTCAGCAGAGATTCCTACCCCAGCTCCCGCGCTCAAGGAGCAGCCGGCGAAGGTTTTCGCAGGGGCGGTCTATGAGTGCGTAAGGTGCGGGACCAGGACCACCCAGGAGGAGCTGGCCAAGCTCCCCGAGGTCAAGTGCATTTGCGGATACAGGGTATTCAAGAAGGCCAGGCCGGCCGTCGTCAAGCAGATAAAGGCCGTTTGAACCCCAACTAAGCTGTCTTCGTCGATTGGCTAATTTCGGCCAATGATTTAATTACACGGTCAAATCGGCCAGCCTGACTTCTCATGCATCTCATGCAGAGCAAAGAACGAGCAGCCATTCTAGGCTACGGGGCGTACATCCCCTTCTATAGACTCCCTACGACAGAGATTGCGAGGGTCTGGAAGGGGGGCGGGTCCGGGCCTAACCTGGAGAAGGCGGTCGCTGCGGCAGACGAAGACACCGTGACAATGGCCATAGAAGCGGCGAGGCAGGCCATGAACATGGCGAGAGTGGATTCGCTTGGGGCTGTGTTCGTAGGGACTGAATCCAAACCGTATGCCGTGAAGCCCACCAGCACCATAGTCGCACAAGCGCTCGGCCAGCATAACACGCTGGCGGCTGACCTGGAGTTCGCCTGCAAAGCTGGCACCGAGGCGATGCAGGTCATCACGGGACTCGTCGGATCTGGTATGATCAATGCGGGACTGGCCATAGGTATGGACACAGCCCAGGGGAGGCCGGGAGACGACCTAGAGTACACTGCGGCGAGCGGAGGCGCGGCCTTTGTTATCGGGAAGAGATCGAAGGATGCCATAGCAGTTATCGACTGCAGCACATCTTACGTATCCGACACGGGAGACTTCTGGCGCAGAGCCCATGAGCGGTACCCGAGGCACCTATCGAGGTTTACGGGAGAGCCGGCATACTTCCACCACATCGAGAGCTCTGTCACCATCCTCTTCAAGGAGACGGGACACAAGCCGTCAGACTTCAGGTATGCGGTCTTTCACCAGCCGAACCCTCGCTTCCCTGTAGAAGTTGCGACTCGTCTCGGTTTCACCATGGAGCAAATAAAGACGGGCCTCCTCAACCCTATGATCGGGAACACCTATGCCGGGAGCTCCCCCATCGGACTCGCGGCGGTACTTGACGAAGCGAAGCCCGGTGACAAGATCCTCCTGGCGAGCTTTGGGTCAGGCGCGGGGTCCGATGCGTTCTGTATCGACGTACTCGGGGGGATAGCCAGAACCAGAGGCATGAATCCCACGGTGAAGTCGATGCTGGAGAGGAACACAAAGATCGACTACTCTACATATTCGAAGTTCAGGGACAAGCTGGAGAAGTAGGCGGTCGCGTGCCCAGGTCAAAGGTCTACGTCAACTCGGTCGGAATGACCACCATCGCAGACCACTGGGAGTCTTCTATTCTGGACCTTGCGGTCGAAGCTTCCAGGAGCGCGCTCAAAGGATTCGGAAAGAAAAGCCCCGACCAGATCATAGTTGGTAATATGTTCAGCGCCGTGGGGGCGCATCAGGAGCACCTCGGAGCGATGCTCGCCGATGGCCTCGGGCTCAGTGGGGTCCCGGCCTTCAAGGTAGAGTCGGCCTGCTCCTCCGGTGGCTCAGCGTTCAACGTCGGTTACAATCTCGTAAGGTCTGGCGCCATCGATTCGGCCCTGGTGGTAGGGGTGGAGAAGATGAGGGACCTTGAACCGGAGGACGTGTCCCAGGCGCTCGCCATGGCGGAGTCAGCGGAGTACACCCAGTTCGTGGGTGCTACCTTTGCCGCTCTTAACGGTCTTCTGGCGAGGTACTACATGGAACAGATGGACGTATCGAGGGACGAACTAAGCTCGATCCCTGTCATCGACCATGCAAACGCCGTTACGGCCGCCCACGCTCAGTTCAGGAAGGCAATAACGCCTGAAGTCGTCAGCAGATCGGCCATGATCTCCGATCCACTGAGACTCTTCGACTGCGCGCCGGTGGGAGACGGGGCCGCAGCCATTCTCCTTGTGAACGACAGGGGAGCGTCAGGGAACAAGGGGAAGATGGCCGAAGTCCTTGGGGGAAAGATTGCGACCAACGACTTCAGCCTCTACGAGAGGGAGGACATGCTCGACTTCAAGTCCACCCGGTTGGCCTTCAGGGGCGCGTTGGCGGAAGCGGGGCTTGCGCCTGCAAGAATCGGTCTTGCGGAGTTGCACGACGCCTTCTCTGTCGTCGGGGCCCTGTCGTTGGAGGCCATGGGATACTCGAAGCGGGGGCATGCCCCGAAGGACGCGAAGGCAGGAAAGTACGACAGGGGGTCTGAGCTCCCCATCAATACTTTCGGGGGACTAAAGGCCCGGGGGCACCCCGTCGGCGCGACCGGAGTCTACCAGATAGCCGAGGTCTACCTCCAGCTTACGGATCAGGCGGGGAAGAACCAGGTGGAAGGTGCGGACTATGGGTTAACCCAGAACATCGGGGGCGTGGATACTACCGCCGCGGTGCACGTCTTCGGGAGGGCGTCCTGAATGTCGATCCAGTATTGGCGCATAAGGGACAGGTACTACCGCCTCATAGGGAGCAGGTGTTCGGACTGCGGGGACGAATTCTTCCCCCCGGTCTACAGGTGCAAAGGGTGCGGTTCTGAGCACATCGAGGACAAAGAGATGCCAAAGACGGGGAAGATCATGACCTACACTGTGCTGCACGAGCCCCTGCCCGGGTTCGAGGCGCAGGCCCCCCTATACCTTGCAGTCGTAAGGCTCGATAACGGCGCGCGGATACTCACCCAGATAGTCGACTCCCCCGAGGATTCGGTGAAAACCGGGTCGAAGGTGCGGGCGACCATCAGAAGGGCGATGGTCGACGGCGACTCCGGCCAGATCATCTACGGCTACAAATTTATTGTAAGCAGCTAACGGTCTGTTCCCATGCAGTAGGGTTGGTCAGAGAAATGCAGATTCAAACACACATGGAACTGGTTGGATATGTCCTGGCTGCACAATCAGCCCATGTGCCAGTCATTAATCCAGGCAATCAAAGTGCCCTTCTCTAAACCGGCGCAACAATCCTAACCGGATATATTGCCCCTTGCTATTCTCGCCTTTTCCTGGGTTGGGCTGGGGTCGCTACCCCTTGGCGGGTATCCCCTTCCGGTAATCCTCTTCCAGCGCAGCCACTAAAATATCCCAGTACTTGTTTGCGTTGCTGACCCACTGACTCCGGGTGGGATGTTTTCGCGTCATCCACCGTTCCGTGATAGATAGGGTCACTCGCGTTCGTCCAGAACCGAGGCGTGCAAGCTTGTAATCCACCGCGTCAAGGTCC
>Ga0187784_10001247_pt1 | contig 20097 bp, 19 predicted proteins | sample 1015_SJ02_MP15_2_FD_132964 | JGI IMG/M metagenome (GOLD analysis project Ga0187784, IMG submission 132964) | Tropical peat soil microbial communities from peatlands in Department of Meta, Colombia - 1015_SJ02_MP15_20_MG | ecosystem: Environmental > Terrestrial > Soil > Wetlands > Peat | place...
ACGGCTGGCTGCGCACCGGCGATCTCGGCGCCTTCGATGCAAAGGGCTTTCTGCGCTTACTCGACCGCAAGAAGGACCTGGTCATCGTGTCGGGGTTCAAGGTCTTCCCCAATGAGGTCGAGGACGTCGCCATGCTGCATCCGGGCGTGCTTGAAGCCGCGGTGATCGGCGTGCCTGATGCGCGCACCGGCGAGGCGGTGAAGCTGTTTGTCGTCAAGCGCGATGCGGCGCTGACCGCGGAGGATTTGCGCAAATTCCTTCAGGCGCGCCTTGTCAACTACAAGCGGCCGCATATCATCGAATTCCGCGACAGCCTGCCGAAGAGCAATATCGGCAAGATTTTGCGCAAGGAGCTGCGTTAATTCGCACGCAAATCACGCGGCGCAGGGCGCTTTCGCGTCTCGCGGCGAGCGCGGTGTTCGCGCCCGCGGTGTTGTCGACCCGCCGCGCCTTTGCGCAGCTGCCGTCTTTGCCAAAGGTCGCGTCCGGCGATGCATTGCTGCTACGACCCGGCGACGCCCAGTTTCCAACCTACGAGCCGGCGTTTAACGCCCGCACCCAGCTGACGCCGCAGCTGCGCGCGATGTGCAAAACTGCCAACGGGGTTGGTGTCATGGTGGATTGGTGCCGCATCAACAAGCTGCCTTTCGCGGTGCGTTGCGGCGGGCATTCCTATGAGGGCTTCTCGCAAAGCGCGAGCGTCGTCATCGATACCCGCCTGATCAATGCTATTAGCGTCGACGTGACGGCCAAGACCGTGACGGTCGGAGCGGGCGCCTCGCTTGGCGCCGTCTACAAGGCTGTGTGGCCGCACAACCTAGCGTTTGCCGCCGGAAGCTGCCCGACAGTCGGTATATCGGGCCATGCGCTCGGCGGCGGCTACGGCAATCTCGCCCGGCCGTTCGGGCTGACGTGCGACAGCCTGTTATCGATTGATCTGGTTGATCCGCAAGGGAAACCAACTCACGCCGATGCACAGCAGAATCCCGATCTGTTCTGGGCTTGCCGCGGAGGTGGCGGCGGAAGCTTCGGCGTGGCGACCAGCTACCAGTTTGCGCTGCGCCAATTGACCAACGTGCTGGTGTTCAGAATCGACTGGACAGGACTTTCACTCGCGCGCGCCGCCGCAATCATGAAACAGTGGCAGGCTTGGGCGCCGCAGGCACCGCCCTCAATCAACGCCACGCTGGTGATCAGCCGGAACAGGAAAGGCGGCATCGATCTGCGCTGCTCTGGCCAGTCCATCGGCTCGCTCAGCGAACTCAAGCGCGAGCTGAAGCCGTTGTCGTCCGGGCCGCCGATCAAGTCGATGTCGTTCTCCGCGTCGATCAATTATTTTGCGGGCGGGGCAAGCGGCTGGAATTATCTGTCGGCGCCGATGAAGGGGAAGTCCGACTACGCCACCTCGCCGTTGAGCGATACGGGGCTTACGGCCTTAATGAACCAGGTCGATGCCAAAAAGAGCATCTATGTGATCTGCGACACTTATGGCGGCGCGATCGCCGACGTCGCGGCTGACGCGACCGCTTTCGTCCATCGCAAGGGAACGCTGTTCTCGATCCAATATGGTAGCCAATGGAGCAGCGGCGGCGACACGCCGCAGCGCCTCGCCGACATGCGCGACCTTTACGCAGCGATGGGGCCCTACTGTCCGGTGCGGCCTACGTCAATTACTGTGACCTCGATCTGACGGACTGGCAAAATGCCTATTGGGGCGCAAACCTCGCGCGGCTGAAACAGATCAAGTCCGCGTTCGATCCCGGCAACGTGTTTCGACACGCCCAGAGCGTTCCGCCGGCTTGACGTTCGACGGCGACCGCTATGCCAGCCATGCCGCGGCGGCGCCTTCCTGCGTCCAAGACGGCATGCTAACCGTAAGCCGATAAATCACAATGCGCGAGGACGGCAGGAAATGCCCAAGCTACAGCTATCGTTTGCGAGCGGCCTCTATGACCGGATGCAGCCGCTCTATACGGGCGAGGTGAAGCCCGACGGTATTGATCTCAATTTCATCGCCATCGACCAGCCGCGGCCGATCTTCGACCGCATGTCCGGCGGGCAGGAATTCGATGTCGCCGAATATTCGCTGTCCGAATTTACACAGCGTTTCACCCGCAACGAGTGCCCATTCGTCGCCATTCCGGTGTTTCCGTCGATCGCCTTCCGCATGGGCTTTATCGCCATCAACAAGAAATCCGGCATCAAGACGCCCAAGGATCTCGAAGGCAAGCGCATCGGCGTGCCGCTCTACACCATGACCGCCGCGATCTTCATCAATGGCATCCTGCACCACGAATTCGGCGTCGATCTGACCAAGGTCAAATGGGTGCAGAGCGCCATGAACGAGGCAGGATCGCACGGGCACCCGACCGTGCTGCCGCTCTTAAAGAAAATGTCGATCGAGAACAACACGTCCAAAAAGACGCTGGGGCAGATGCTGGCCGATGGCGAGCTCGATGCCACGCTGGGCACCAGTCTGCCGGATGAGATCCGCACCAATCCGGATATTGTGCGGTTGTTTCCGAATTTCGTGGAGGTCGACAAGGATCTCTGGAAGCGCAAAGGCATCTATCCGATCATGCACACCGTCGCCATCAAGAAAAGCGTCTACGAACGCTACCCGTTCGTGGCGACGAGTCTCTACGATGCCTTCGTGAAATCCAAGAAAATCGCGCTGGCGAAGATGTTCAATCTGCGCGCCGTGCGTTACATGACGCCCTTTTTGATGCGCGAGATCGACGACATTTGGGAGGTGTTCAACGGCGATCCATGGCCCTATGGCGTTGAGCCGATGCGCCGCACCATCGAGGCGCTGATCCTCTATCAGCAGACGCTCGGCCTGACCGTCCGGGGCGTGAAGGCCGATGATCTGTTCGTGCCGACCTTCGGCTGATCGCCTAATCTTCTCGAACCAAGCTGGAAGCAATCATCATGAGCCAACTCGAAGACATTCTGCGTGACCTCGTTGTCGCCAACCGCATTCTCTCTAACGAAGACGTGGTCGACGCCTATGGCCATATCAGCGTGCGCCATCCCGACAATCCCAAACGCTTCTTCATGTCGCGCTCGCGCGCTCCCGAACTGGTCGAGCGCCACGACCTGATCGAGTTCGACCAGGAGGGCGAACCGATCAAGGACAAGCGCCCGCCCTATCTGGAGCGCTTCATTCATGCGGCGATTTTCGAGGCGCGGCCTGACGTCATCGCGGTGGTTCATGCCCACGCCGAAGACACTTTACCGTTCGGGCTGATCAACAAGCCGCTCGAGCCGGTCATTCACTCCGGCAGCTTCATCGGCGGCAAGGTGCCGGTCTGGGACATCCGCAAGAAGTTCGGCGATACCGATCTCCTGGTGCGCAACATGGCGCAGGGCCGCGACCTCGCTAAGACGATGGCGAAGGGCAACGTCGCTCTGATGCGCGGCCACGGCTTCGCCTCGGCGGGGCGTTCGATCGTCGACGTGGTGCGGCTCTCGGTCTATCTGCCGCGCAATGCCCGTGTGCAGATGAACGCCATGCGCATGGGCGGCAAGCCGAAGACGCTGTCCAAGGGCGAGATCGCCTCGCGCGGGAAGGGCGAGAGCTACATGCCGACCTCGCCGACGACCTGGCGCGCCTGGGAATATTGGGCGACCAAGGCCGGCTGCGGCGACATGATCGGCGAGATGCCAAAGCACGAGCACTGAGCAGATTTGTCTGCTCTCTGTCTGCTCTTAAAATGCACATGGCCGGGGTGAACCCGGCCATGAACATTTTTGCGTATCGTTATGAGGCTTACTGCAGCGTCAATTCGGTGACCTTGCCGTGCTTGTCGCGGCCCTGCGCGTAGTACTGGCCGATGTTGCGCATCAGCGCGGCGTCGGACACCGAATAGATAATCGCGTCCTCTTTGCCGGTATTGATGTGGCGGCGCCAAACGAAGTTCGGCACGACGAACAGATCGTTGTGGCTCCAGTCAAAGCGCTTGCCGCCGACTTCCGTCGCGCCAGTGCCTTCGATGCACACATAATAGGTGCCCGCGGTCTCGCGCTTCCACTCCGTCTCTTCGCCCGGCCGCAGCAGCTGCGCCGAATAGTTCAGCGTTTTGAACACCGGCTCACCGGTAACCGGGTTGACGAAGTCGACCTTGATGCCCTCGCGCGGGTCGCCCTTTTCGTTGCGCAGGCTGTGCAGCATTTCCTTGACGTCTTCGCCGCGGAAATGGAACAGCGGTGCGGGATCGTGGCCGACGCCGCGCTGATGGCTGACGAAGGTCGGCTTGAGGCCGCCATAGCCATAGAGGTGGCGCGAATAGCCTTCGCTGACAGTGACGGCCTGCACATTGGTGTTGCCCTGCGCGCCCGGCATGTTGTGATCGACCCAGGCAGCGTCGAGGAATTCCATTAGCGGCCAGTCGAGCGTGTCGATCCAGACGCACGGCTCTTCGGAATCGTTGCCGTGGTCGTGCCAAGTGCCGTTCGGGGTGAGAATCAGATCGCCGCGGTTGGCGGTGACGCGCTCGCCCTCGACGACCGTGTAGCCGCCGGTCTTGGAGAGGATGGTGCGGCTCGCGTTCGGCGAATGCAGGTGCACCGGCGCGACGTCGCCGGGGTTGTAGATCGAAATGGCGCAGCGGATGGTGTTGGTGACCTGGAGGCGACCATTGAGTCCGGGATTGAGCAAGAGGATGCTCTGCCGGTCGGCAAACTCGATCGGAGACACGTCGGCCTTCCGGGCGATTTCTGAAATCTGCTTAAGGTAGCCGCTATATTCGTTCCACTTCCACATATACGGCTGGGTCTTCAACTGCGCGACCGCGACGCGGCCGCTGGCGAGCTGGCCGGAACCTTCGCCGCTGGTTTCGCTGAACCACGGCCGCTGCGCCGGCGCATTGGCCTGCGTGCGTATCCATACGTTGTGCTTGCCGGCGTCGGTGTTGATAGCCTCCATGAGTTCGCGCGCCTTGTTCGACAGTCCGCCCGGCACTGGGGCCTTCATTGTCACCGTGGCCATGATGATTTCTCCTGCAAAAAGAGGGGCGCTAGCGTCCCTAAATCCGATGGCGGCCGAAGGATTTGGTTGGCAAACGCTGAATTCCCGGCCTTTGCCAAACGTATAGTGTCTCGGACTGCCGTTTGCAAAGGCGTCCGGGTGGCGTGCGGCGATGCGTGCCCCGCCGAAAAATCATAGCGTTGCCGGCGCGCATTTGACGTTAATCAATGCTGGCGCCGGATCGCACTAACCGGCGGCCAAAAAATCCGCGACTGCACGGTTGAATTCCGCTGGCCGGTCCATGTTGGAGATGTGGCCGGCGCCCGGAAGTTCGACATAGCGCGAGCCAGGAAGTTTTTCGTGCAGCTTGCGCATGGCGGGGGCGGGGGCATCCTTTTCACCGACAAGGAAAAGCACCGGATGCTTTACGCTTGTGACCGTCGAAGCGTAATCGTGATCGGCCAAAGCTGCGGCGCAACCGATGAAGCCATTGACCGGCGTCGAGCGAAACATGGTGCGTATCTTGTCGAGATACGGCGGGTTCTTGGAATACGTTTCGGGCGGAAACCAGCGCGACACCGTGGGCTCGACCAGCGCTTCGATGCCCTGCTTCTGTGCAATGGCAATGCGCTCTTCCCATTGCTGCGCGCTCTGCGGCGTCGATTGGCAGGGCGAGTCGCAGACGATGATGCGGTTAAAGCGCTCGGGATAGCGCTCGGCGAGGCCAAGCGCGGTCGCCCCGCCCATAGAGAGGCCGGCAAAATGCGCCTTGTCGATATGCAGGGCGGCGAGCAGGCCAAGCGCATCCGCGAGCAATGTGTCGAACGAGTAGCGGCCGGCCGGCGCGTCGGTGCCGCCGTGGCCGCGCTGGTCATAACGCAGCACGCGGTAGGAGCCTTTCAACGCCGCGGCCTGCTCGTCCCACATCGCGGTCGAGGTGGCAAGCGAGTTGGAGAACACGATCCACGGCGCGCCTTCGGGCCCGTCGATCTGACAGTTGATGTTGATCCCGTTGGTGTTGATCTTCATTGTCGGTGTCCCATTGTCGTCAAGCTCGGCCTCGTGGCGAGCATCCACGTCTTAAATCGACGAGAGATTAAAGACGTGGATGGCCGGGACAAGTCCGGCCATGACGAGGTCAGAGGTTGCATCATTTCGGCAGAAAATCTTCCAGGAGCGCAAGCAGCGGTTCGGGTCCCTGCGTCGGCATGAAGTGACCGGCTTCGATCAGCTCGAACCGCGCGCCAGGAATCTTTTTCGCGAGCTCAGCCGTGCCGGCGTGCGGGCGCACGCTGTCGTGCCGGCCGGCCACCACCATGGTGGGGCAGCGGATCTGCGGCAGCATGTGCAGCATGTTGGTGCGCGCCAGCGCCCGGAAGCCAAAGCCGAAGCACACCGGATCGTTGGCGAGATAGCGGCCGAGGTAAGCCTCGTAGGCAGCGCGCTCGCCAAGATGGGGCGGGTAGGAGATCGCAAGCGTCATCGGCAGCGAGGCGCGCATACCCTCGCGCGCCGCAAAGGCCGCACGCTCGTCAAGCGCCGCGGCTCGGCTCGGATCGACGCCGGGCGCCGGATTGCAGAGCACAAGCGCGCCGACCTGATCGGGATGCTTTTCCAGAAAACGGAGCGCCTGCGTTGCTGCCGCGGCGACCGTGACGAAGCTATAGGGCGGCGGCAGATTTAATTGCGCGGCCAGCGCTTCGAAATCGGCCACCAGCACGTCGTTGCTGAATTCGACCCGCACCTTTTCCGAAAGTCCCGCGCCGCGCTGGTCGTAGCGCAGCACGCGATAGCGTCCGGCAAGGCGCGGCGCCACCGCGTCCCACGAATTGAGCGTGCCGCCCAGCTCGTGCATCAGCACCACGGAAGGCCCGCGCGTGCCGGCCTGGTCGTAATGCAAACTCACGCCATTGGCGTCGATGAATGGCACAGGCGTCTCCTACCATTGCCAGCCGAACAGGCGGTCGAGTGAAATTGCGCCGGCACCCTGGGTCAGTACGTAGAACGTGGCGATGGTCCACATCAACGTATACTCGAGGCCGAGCTGGTTCCAAAAATACTTGCCGACACGCCAGCGTTCGACGTTGGCAACCAGGAGAAACAGCAGCACGGCCGCAGCGACCGGCCGTGTAAACAATCCGAGTGCGAGCAAGGGGCCGCCGATAAGTTGCGTCAACGAAATCGCGCGCGCCCAGAATTGTCCGGGCCGATAGCCGCTTTGATCAAGCTGGACGGCCAAATCCTTGAGGTTCAGTGCACGGACGCCGGTATTGGGAAAGAAGCCAAACGTGTTACGCAAGCCGTGCGGGATTAGGGCGAATCCGATCCAGACGCGCAGCAGCGCGTAAGCGAACGGCGAAACGGCCTGGTACAGGGCGGTCAATTGCGGATCAATGCGCCATCAGTACCGGCAGCTTGGCATTGGCGAGGATGTGGCGCGTCGTGCCGCCGAAGATCATTTGCCGAAGACGGCTTTGGGTGTAGGCGCCCTTGACGATCAGGTCGCAGCCTAGCTCTTCTGCCTTGCTCAAAAGAACCTCGCCGGCCCCGCCTTTGCGCGATTTGAGCGTGATCGGCTCAGCGCTGACGCCGTTGGCTTTGAGCGTGCGCGCCATCTGCTCGCCGCTCGGCCCCGCCACCGTGGCGCCTTCGACGGTGGCGATGGTGACGCGCGCGGCCTCGCGCAGAAACGGCATAGCGTCGGCTGTGGTGCGTGCCTGCTCGGTGCTGCAATTCCAGGCGATCAGCACATTGGTGCCGAGCGAACGTGGCGCCGTCGGCGGCGCGATCAGCACTGGCCGGCCGCTCTCGAACAGCGCCGACTCCAGCGTGATCATTGATGGGCTTTGCCATTCCGGCCCGGGCCGCGCCAGCACGATCATGTCAAAGATGCGCCCGTAGCTGCCGACGTAATCGTGACCGCTCGGCGCGTCCCTTTGCCAGGTCCAGGATAGGGATGCTGAACCATCTCCCGACCGCTGCGGCACTCCATGCTGATTCATGAAGGCGCGGAACACGTCCTCCGCATGCCGCGCCAATTCGGCGTCGTTCTCCTTGACCGCGACCATCGTCAGGCCGCTGTCGGGATCCATCGCCACCAGATCGGCAACGCCTGGCCGCAGCGGAAAGCCTTCGATGCAGGAGCCGAACTTTTGCCCCAGCAGCAGCGCCGCCTCCAGCGCCGAGTGCATCGATGCGTGAGGTTCGGTCGGAACCAATACGGTCTTCATGCGCGCGCCCCATGTCCTCGGTTTGACCGAGCCACGCTAACTCAAGAACGTCCCTCTGGGCCGGTCCTTCTCTGGGCCTTGGCGGCGCAATACTGCCGCGCCGATAGATTCGGGACAAGCGTCTTAACTTCGGCTTACGGCGAGTGGAACGCCAACTGCATGCGCCACCGCCTTCACCAGCGCGATGGGATCGGTAAATGCTGGAACGCCGAGGGCGCCCAATTGTTCAATTGCCGCCGCGGGGCTTATTCTGCGAGTTGCGGCGTGGCCGGCGGCAAGCCCGACAAACAGCGGCTTCGGCAGCGGTTCGGCCTCGATCCACGTGGTCAGCGCGTCGATCCGCTCGGCGAGCGAGCGCGAGGCGATCACGGTCTGGAATACGATTGCCTTGATACCTGGACGCTTGGCGAGTGTCCGCGCTACCTGCAACCGCTCGTTCATGGTCTCATCCGGCGCTCCGCGCAGATTGTCCATGAAGCTTGCGGCGCCAAGGCCGTGATCGGCCAAAAGGTCCATCATCATCATGGCAAGCCCGGCGCCGGAGGTGACGAGCACCACGTCGCCCGGGGTCTCAACCAGTTGAAAGCCAAGGTCACGCGCCGCGCGTTCGGCCGCCGTCAGGGCGCGCTCGGCCAGCATGCGGCTCAGAGCAAATTCGTTCGGGTCGTGACGGAAATCGGCCGCCTCGTCGCGGATCAGTTTGGCGTCGCAGGCGATGAACCGGCCGTCGGCGGTCAGCGCCAGCGGATTGATTTCCAGAAGCTGCAGGTCCTCCTGCCGCGCGATATCCGGCAGGCGCGCGGCGTAACGAGCGAGCCGCGCCGCCACATCTCGCGGAAACAATTCGGCGGCCGCAGCAAAGACGTGTTCCGCCGTCGGCGCCGCACCGGGCTCGATGGCGACGCGCGCGAGTTTTTTCGCTGATCGTTCAACGTCCTCGCCGCCTTCGGCTGCCAGCACCAGCTCGAGCCGGTGGCCGGTGCCGTCGACGCGGACGGCGACGAAAATTTCGCGCCCGATCGGTACCGCCTCTTCAAGCAGCAGCGGGGTATCGGCGTCATCGAGCGTCGCCAGAATGAGCCGCCGCGCCTCGCGGAAGTCAGCGATGCCGTGCAGGCGCCGCACCAGCCCGGACTTGCCGCGCCCGCCTTCGAGCACCTGGGCCTTGAGAAAGAGGTTTGGCCAACCTGCCGCCTCGTCGGGCGGCTCGTCGCCGGCGCGAAGGAGCACTGCGCGCGGGACGGCGAGCCCATGGCGGCGCAACAAGGCTTTTCCGTCGTATTCGGCTAGACGCATAATGGTCCGCTTCCTCCCGCGCCAGCCGGCGCATCATTTCCCGGAGCTTACCGTATGTCCGGCCCCTTGCGCTTGCCGTTCCTTGCGCCCGAGGCATGGCGGATCGCGGTGCTCGGCCCGACTGGGCGTTACGCGCGCAACCAGGTGGCCGGCATGATCGAAGCCGGCACGCCGCTCATCGGCGGCATCGCGCTCGGCCGGGGCGGCGAGACGATGGATCGACTGCCGCTCTATGACCGGCTTGCCGATCTGCCTGAGCGGCCGAACATCGCGCTGATCTACACGCCGGCCGAAGGCGTGTGCGAGGCGATTGCGGCGTGCGCGCACGCGCGAATCCCGACCATCATGGCGGCAGCCGAATATGTGCCGGTCCATGATGCGCTCGCGGCTGTTACAGCGGCCCGCGCCGCCGGATCGTGGCTCATCGGCCCCAACACGCTCGGCATCTATGTGCCGCGGCGCGGTCTGCTCGGCTCGATCGCGCCGAGTTTTTGCAAGCCCGGGCGCGTGGCGTTGATCGTGCGCAGCGGCACCGTGGCGCTGACCTTGGCGCGGCAATTGACGCTTGCCGGCATCGGCCAGAGCATCGTCGCCCATATCGGGGGCGATGCGGTCATCGGCCGCAACCCGCACGAATATCTGCAGGCGCTTGCCGAGGACGCAGCGACCGACGCGGTGCTGTATTGCGGCGAGATCGGCGGCGACAAGGAATACGCCCTCGCCGACGCGGCGCGCGGTTTTGCCAAGCCGATCATCGCCATGGTGGTCGGCCGCCATGCTCCCGAGCAGAAGCAGATGGGGCACGCCGGGGCGCTGATCGGCTCGGCGCGGGAAGGGGCGGACGCCAAGCTCACTGCGCTCGCTGCCGCCGGCTGCCGGATCGCGAAAGGTTTGCAGCAGGCGGTGGAATTGCTGGCGGATTATGCCGAATAATTGACGCGCGGCATTTCGAAGATGTTGTCGACCACCGTGTAGTCGCCGCGATAGCCGAGCCGCGCGATGGCGTGAAGCTTCGACATGTCGATCATGCCGTTGACGATCACCGCATCGTCGATGTGGATGTTGACGACTTCGCCGATGACGATTTCGTATTTTTGTTTCTTGCCGCTGGCGCTGGTGAGCGGCACCGTCTGGCAGTAGAGGCATTCGAGCGCGATCGGCGACCGCGCGACGCGCGGTGGCTTAACAAAGCGCGACGGCGCCATGGCGAGCTTGGCAAGCTCCGGCTCGCTGACGCCGTCGGGGTAGTCGGCGCCGGTGATGTTCATCTCGTTGCGCAGATCGTAGGTGGCGAGGTTGAAGACGAATTCGCCGCCGCTCTGGGAATAGTTTTGCGAGTGCTTGCGCGTATTCGAAGAGAACATGACGAACGGCGGCTGGCTCGCCACGAGGTTGAAATAGCTGTACGGCGCGAGATTGACCACGCCCGTGGGGCTGAGGCTGGTAATCCAGCCGATCGGACGCGGCACTACGAGCGAGGTGGTCGGGTCGTGGGCGAGATTGTGCGGCTCGCTGCGCGGGTCGTAGTCCATTCCGGGTCTTTCGTTGATGTTGATTGGGTCGATCGAGGCGTGGATCGCTTAACGCGATTGATGCACAATGCTAGCGCCTTGGCGTTGCCGGCGCCATGAGGCTTTGCGGAGCGCTCGCATGAAGCTGCACTGGTCACCGCGGTCGCCGTTCGTGCGCAAAGTCATGATTGTCGCGCATGAGCGCGGTATCGTCTCACGCATTGATTGCGTCCGCACCGTGGCGGCGACCTCAAAGCCGCATGCCGAGCTGATGAAGGACAACCCGTTGTCGAAGATTCCGACCCTGGTGCTCGATGACGGCACGGTGATCTACGATTCGCCGGTGATCTGCGAATATTTCGATTCGCTCGGTGAGCTGGAAGACGCCCCAAAGCTGTTTCCCGCCGATCCAAAAGCGCGCCTCGTGGCCTTGCGCCGGCAGGCGCTTGGCGATGGATTTTTAGACCTGCTCGTGCTGTTGCGCGACGAGCGCATGCGGGCGCAACCGTCTGGTGCGCACCTCTCCAGCGCGGCGGTGCGCAAACGGGCGATCCTGGAGAGCCTGGAGCAGGAGGCGACGGAACTTGCCGCCGCGCCGTTCCGCATCGGCCATGTCGCCATCGGCTGCGCGCTGAGCTATCTCGATTTTCGCTACGCCGACGAGGACTGGCGCGAGGCGCATCCGCGCCTTGCGACTTGGCACGCCACATTCGCAGCGCGGCCGTCGGTGCGCGCAACCGAGCCGGTTGACGATTCGTAGGCAGTCACCCCAGCGTCGGGTCAAGTACGATCTTACCCTGGCCGCCGTTCTCTTCGATCATGCGGTGCGCCTCGGCCGCGCGCGACAGCGGCAGCACGCGGTCGATCTGCGGCATGATTTTGCCGTCGGCAGCGGCAGCGAGGCAGTCCGGCAGGTCGGATTCGGTAAAGCCGGGCATTCCCTTGATCGTAATGCGCTTGTGGTAGAGGTGCGAAAAGTTGATTGACACATCCGGACCGGCATGCGCGCCGGCGGTGACAAGCCGGCCGTCCATGCCGATGCCGAGGAACGCGATCGGCAACACCGTCGGATTGGCGATATTGTCGTAGAGTACGTTGACGCCCTCGCCGCCGGTGATCTTCATGATCTCGTCGCGAATGTTCTGCGTGATGTAATTGATGCCGTAATCGGCGCCAAGGTTGATGCCGAGCTTGACCCGTTCGTCGGACCCCGCCGCCGCGATGACGGTCGCGCCGACCACGTTCTTGGCGATCTGAATGCCGATGCTGCCGAGATTGCCGCCGGCGCCCATGATCAGCACGGTTTCGCCTTTCTTCAGCTCGGCGACGTGCATCAACAAATTCCACGCCGTCGGCACATGCCGCATGATGACCGCCGCGTGATGGAAATCGAGGTGCTCGGGCACGGAAACCGCCGCGCAGGCCGGCACCGTGATCATCTCGGCAAAGCCGCCCGGCCGCTTGATGCCCATCATGCCCTGCGGGCCGTTGTAGCCGCTGCCATCCTCGGCGCAGATGTTGAGCGGCATGACACCGGCGGCGGCGACACGATCACCGGCACGCCAGCGTCCGACCTGTGGACCGACCGCATCGACGATGCCGGCGCAGTCCACGCCGGGAATAAGCGGCAGCACCGGGCCACGATATCGTTCGCGGCCGGCGCGCAGGCTCACGTCGAGCACACGGTTGACGGTGGCGGCATGGACCCGGATGCGGATTTCGCCCTGGCGCGGCACCGGGTCGATCACGTCCTCGTACCGCAAAACCTCGGGCGGGCCATATTCGTGGATGACGATCGCTTTCATACTCGACCTTCAGCAATGCAGTGAGCATCGTTCCACTACCGGGCGGCGGCTAGTCTGGCAATCTGGATCGGCCTATCGTCGGGGCGAGGGGTAAAACGGGAGGCGATATTGGCCAGCAGCACTGGGACCGTCGCCGATAAGATCGCCTGTGCGGAGCTGATCCAGAATTGGGGCACCTTCCGCGACCAGGGCCGCTGGAAGGAGCTGCGGGCGACGTTCACGCCCGACGGCCATATTTCGGTGTCCTGGTTTCGCGGCTCGTTCGAGCAATTTGTCGAGCATTGCCGGGCGAACTATGGCACTCGCAACAGTTGGTCGCGGCACCATCTCTTCCCGGCCAGCGTTAAGCTCGCCGGCGATCGCGCCGTGGCCGAGACCAGCGTCATCATCCGGGTCCGGCAGCCGTTCAACGGCATTGCCGTCGACCTGACCTCATGCTCGCGCTTCCTCGACCGGATCGAGCGCCATGGCGATCGCTGGCTCATCGCCGAGCGAGCCGCCATCTATGAGCGCGACCGCCTCGACCCGGTCGAGCCGTCTCCGGCATTCGACGACCTATTCAAGGACGCCAACACCGCGCAGTACCCCGAGCAGTACCGCTACATGGCGTTTCGCCTGGCGCATGCCCCGGGCCGCACGCTGGCCTCGGTGATCTACCGGGACGGCGGGCCGGAAACGGCGGACCTTTATACGCGGTATTCCGCTTGGCTCGCCGGCAAGGCGGCTTGAGGGCGGGCGCCTTGATGGCACGCACCTTGACGATAAGCCGCCGCACAGGTTAGCCGCGACGTGCTGGAGAGTTTTTATGGCGGTCTATACCGATGTCGCGGCGGAGGATCTGTCGCCCTTCCTCGCGCTCTACAACATCGGCGAATTGCTGTCCTACAAGGGCATCGCCGAAGGCGTCGAAAACTCGAATTTTCTCGTTCACACAAGCCGCGGCTATTTCATCCTCACGCTCTACGAGCGGCGCGTCGCCGAACGCGATCTGCCGTTTTTTCTGGCGCTGATGGAGCATCTGGCGGCCCGCGGCATCACCTGTCCGCAGCCGGTGAAAAACAAGGCTGGCAATGTCTTAGGCAAGCTCGCCGGCCGGCCGGCGGCGCTTGTTACGTTCCTCGACGGCATGTGGATCAGGCGGCCGACGGCGGCGCATTGCGCTGCGCTCGGCAATGCGCTGGCGCATCTGCATCTTGCCGGCGCCGATTTCACCATGCGTCGCGACAATGCGCTGTCGGTTGCCGGCTGGCGGTCGTTGTATGAGGGCTGCCGCGCGCGCGCCCACAAGGTTGAGCGCAACCTGGAAAAAGTCGTCGGCGCCGAACTCGAGTTCCTGGAGCGCGGCTGGCCGCGCGGACTGCCGCAAGGCGTCATCCATGCCGATCTGTTTCCCGACAACGTGTTCTTCCTCGGCGACAAGCTGTCGGGGCTGATCGACTTTTATTTCGCCTGCACCGACACGCTGGTTTACGACGTGGCGATCTGTCTCAACGCCTGGTGCTTCGAGCCGGATCATTCCTACAATGTCACCAAGGGCAGGGCGCTGTTGGCGAACTATGCGAAGGCGCGGCCGTTGTCGCACGCGGAATGGGAAAAGCTGCCGCTGTTGGCGCGCGGCGCGGCTTTGCGCTTTCTACTGACACGCTTGGTCGATTGGCTCGACGTGCCAGCGGGCGCGCTGGTGCAGCCCAAGGACCCGCGCGAATATGCGCGCAAGCTGCGCTTCCACCAGAAGGTCGAGAGTGCGCGCGACTACGGATTGGCCGAGCCGTGAACAATCCGCTGCCGCATGTCGTCATTCACACCGACGGCGCCTGCTCGGGCAATCCCGGTCCCGGCGGTTGGGGCGCGATCTTGACCTTCGGCGACCGCGAGAGAGAGCTGAAAGGCGGCGAGCCGAACACGACCAACAACCGCATGGAGCTGATGGCGGCAATTTCAGCCTTTGAGGCGCTCAAACGGCCGTGCCGCGTCGACGTGCACACCGACAGTCAATATCTTCGCAACGGCATTCTGAGCTGGATCAACACCTGGAAACGCAATGGCTGGCGAACGTCGGACAAGAAGCCGGTCAAGAACGTGGATCTGTGGCAGCGCCTCGATGCCGCGCTCAAGCCGCATCAGGTGCACTGGCATTGGCTCAAGGGCCATGCCGGGCATGCGATGAACGAGCGCGCCGATGGGCTTGCGCGCGAGGCGATTGCGGAAGTGCGCGCGGCGGGCAGGGCAATCTAAAAGTTCGCGCTGTCATTCCGGATCGCTGTGAAGCGGCGAAGCCGGAATCCATAATGAGCGTCCGAGCGGGATTTGCGCCGACGGCGACTGTGGATTCCGGGCCCGCGGGCGTTTGCCCGCGTCCCGGAATGACGAAGTCACAGCGACTTCATCAGATTGTCGGCGCCGGAAATGTCGGCTTTGCCGGGCGCGTCCTCGACGTTGAGCGTCTTGACCACGCCATCGTCGACCACCATGGCGTAGCGCTGCGAGCGCACGCCAAGGCCGCGCTCGGTCAGGTCCGCGGTCAGGCCCATGGCCTTGGCCCAGTTGGCGCTGCCGTCGGCGAGGAATTCGATGGCGTCGCCGCCGGAAGCCTTCTTCCAGGCGTCCATCACGAACACGTCGTTGACGCCGGTGACCGCGATGGTGTCGACGCCCTTACCCTTGATGGCGGCGGCATTCTTCACGAAGCCCGGCAGATGGTTCTTGTGGCAAGTCGGCGTAAAGGCGCCCGGCACTGCGAACAGCACCACCTTCTTGCCCTTGAACAATTCGTCGCTGGTTTTCGGCTTCGGGCCATCGGCACTCATTACCATGAATGTGCCGTTGGGTACGCGGTCGCCGACCTTGATAGCCATGATGAAATCCTCTCAGGTTTATGGGTGGACGTTTCTCAGCGCGCAAAATAGCGCGGCGCAGACGAATTAGTCGAGATGGGCCGGAACCTCAATGGCGTGGCCGCCGGAAACGGCGGTGAGCCTCAACGCCGCACCCTTGGCTTTTGCGCCGGGCGGCAGGCCGTCGACGATGAACGTGAAGCGTCGGTCGGGGCCATTGGCCGAACCATCCGGCTCGGGCAACGGCAGTGCCCAATCGGGCGTTGGGCCTTCCACGAACAAATCAATCGGCGCGCCCTGTGGTGCTGTCACGTCGATGATGACACTCTCCTTGCCGCCGACCGAGGTGAGCTGCACCGAGCGAATAGCGAGGCCGCTTTTTGTCTGAACACCGAGTGCGACTCGTCTGGGAACGAGCCGCACCGCTTTGTCGAGCAGTTCATCGTCGGTGATGCGGCCGGTGAGCGCCAGTTCGAGCGCGGCCTTGGCCGGCACGCACAAGGTTCCGCAGACCGCGTAGCTGAGATTGAGATGCAGCGTCGACGGCAGCGCAGCGGTTGCCGGCGTTATCTTGAGCGGCAGGATGACGTCGCCCACATAACCGATCGAATGGCCGCCGGCACCGTCGGAAAATTGCTCCGGCGCTGGCCACTCGACGATTGCCGATTTCACATTCTGCGAACCGGAGAAATCAAACGTCGGCGGTATTCCGGTGTCGCCCGGGTAGCGCCAGTAGGTTTTCCAGCCCGGATCGAGCCGGATTTCGATGCCGGCGCGAAGGAATGACGCGTCGGGTGTCTTGACCGCCGCACCGGCAATAAGCCGCGTCGAGCTGTGTCCATCGCTTTGCCACGCGGAGGCGTCCTGTGCGGCAACCGATACGATGCTCGCGGGGCCAAAGAACGCCGCGGTCACAACCATTAATCCACGAAACGATGCAATCATCATGCCGCTGTGTAATGAAAAGTGCGTATGCGCGCCACTGACATGATCGTGAGTGTGTCCATCGGCAGGCCTTGTGGCCGGAAAAACGACACGAGGCTGCCGCAGGGCGCCCTTGCGGGCAGTGACAGGATGCGCGCGAGGTTGTGAACTTTTAGCCGTTCCGTTCGTTTGCAAATGCGAAATGATAGGCTAACCTTTCCATTATGAAGCTGCCACGCGAAAGCAAACCGACGACCGAGCGGACACGCGAGAGCAAACCGGCGGTCGAGCGGAGCGGAAAGGGCAGGCGGCGGGGCTATCTGGATGGCCAGATGCTCATCGCGATGCCGGCCATGCTGGATGAGCGATTCTCCCGCTCGCTCATCTACATCTGTGCGCACTCCTCGGAGGGTGCCATGGGCATCATCGTCAATCATCCGGCGCCCAACATCGACTTCTCCGATCTGTTGGTGAAGCTCGATGTGATACCCGCCAAGGATGTGATTCGTTTGCCGTCGCGGGCCGACGTGGTCAAGGTGATGCGCGGCGGTCCGGTGGAGAAAGAGCGCGGCTTCGTGCTGCACTCGGCGGATTATTTCATTGAGAACTCGACACTGCCGATCGACGAGGGCATCTGTCTCACCGCGACGATCGACATTCTCAAGGCCATCGCGCGCGGCGACGGCCCGGCCAGCGCGATCCTGGCGCTCGGCTATGCCGGCTGGGCGCCTGGTCAACTGGAAAACGAAATCCAGGGCAATGGCTGGCTGCACTGCGCGGCAGATTCCGAGTTGATCTTCGGCGCCGACATCGGCGGCAAGTACGAGCGCGCGCTGCGCAAGATTGGCATCGATCTGGGAATGTTGTCGAACGAAGCCGGGCACGCGTGATCGCGCCGCCGAAGCGGCGTTATCCGACTTCGGACTTCTGGTTTTTGGGTTCCGACTTCCGGTACGGCTGCAGCATCGAGCGCGCGCGCTCCGCCGACATCGGCTCGCCGAACACAAAGCCCTGCGCGAACTCGCAGCCGAGTTGCGACAATTCCACGGCATCGGATTCCGTCTCGGCGCCCTCCGCCACGACGTCCATGCCGAGATCGTGCGCCAGCGCGATGATCGAACGCAGAATCACCGGCCGCGTGCCCTTGGTGGTGGTGCGGACAAACGACTGGTCGATCTTGATCGTGTCGAACGGGAAACGCTGCAGGTAGGACAGCGACGAGTAGCCGGTGCCGAAATCGTCGAGCGACAGCCCGGCGCCAAGTTCGCGGATACGCTGCAGCATCTGCGCGGCGTGTTCCGGATTTTCCATCACCACGGATTCGGTCAATTCGAGCTTGAGCGAGCCGCGGGACAACGGCGCACGACCCATCACCGTACGCAGGTCCTGAATCAGATCGTGGCGCAACAATTGCCGCGACGAGACGTTGACGCTGCAAAATAGCGACTCGCGATGCCGGAGCGTGCGCTGCCAGGCGCTGAGCTGGCGAGCGGCGCGTTCGAGCACGAACACGCCGAGCTCGACGATAAGCCCGGTTTCCTCGGCAATGTTGATGAATTCGGCCGGCGACAGACGGCCGAGCTTTGGGTGATTCCAGCGCGCGAGCGCCTCGAACCCGGCGACGGCGCGGTCTTCGAGCCGCACGATCGGCTGATACAGAATGGTGATCTCGTCGCGCTCGAGCGCCCGCCGCAGGTTGGATTCGATCGACAGTCGGTCGGTCTTGCGCGCCCGCATTGACGGCTTGAACACGTCGATGCGATCGCCGCCGTTGCGCTTGGCGTGATACATGGCAAGCTCGGCGTCTTTGAGCATCTCCTCGGCACGCTGCGGATCGGCGTCGCCGAGCGTCACACCGATCGACGCAGTTAGAAAAATTTCGCGATCCTTGAACGCGATCGGCGCGCGCAGCGTGCGGCGGATAGTTTCGGCCAAGGCCGTGATCTTCGCCGTGTCGCGCTCCGACAACAGGACGAGACCGAACTGGTCGCCGGCAAGGCGTGCCAGCGTGTCCTGCGGCTTGATCAGCCGCCCGAGCCGGCGCGCCAGCGTCAGCAGGATCGAATCGCCAACCGCCATGCCGATGGAGTCGTTGACCTGCTTGAAGCGGTCGAGATCGATGACCATGACGGTTGGGCGCAGCGCGGTGTCGGCTTTTGTCGGATCGGCCTTGGCAAAGCCAAGCACGGCTTCGAGCCGGTCAAGGAACAGTTCACGGTTGGGCAAGCCGGTCAGATTGTCGTGCACGGCGTCGTGCAGCAGGCGTTCTTCGGCGGTCTTGAACGCGGTCACGTCGGCGAGCGTGCCGACAAGCCGCACCACCTCGCCGTCGGAACCCACCACGGGACGGGCCCGCAACGAAAACCACAGGTAATGCCCGTCGGCCGTGCGCATGCGGAAATCCTGCGCCACGCGGCCGCGCCGCTGTTCGAGTACGCTGTCGAGTGTGGCGCGGAAGCGGTCGCGATCGAGATGATGCAGGACTTCGAGCCACTTCGCCGCCGGTCCCTGCAGCGATCCGCTCTTGAGCCCGAGCGCGGCTTCGGTCTCGCCGCTGGTGAAGACGTGATCGGCTGATACGTCCCAGTCCCAGATCATGTCTCCGGAGCCGGTGAGCGCAAGCGCGCGGCGTTCGACGTCGGAGACGATGCCGTGGGTAATGCCGCCCGCGAAGGCGTGCTGCATCACCGTGAAGCCGATCAGCATGACGATCAGCACCAAGCCGCCGAGCAGCGCCGGCGCGACGATGTCGTTGGTCAGGTAGCCAAGTACGGTGAACGCCGCGCCGAATACCCAGACGACGAGCAACAGCCAAGTCGGGATTAACAGGACAGCACGGTCGAAATGATGCGTCGAGAGATAGACGACGAGAGCGAAGCCGAGCACGGCAATCAGGAACAGCGAGATGCGCGCGATGCCGGAGGCTACCTCGGGCGAGTAAAGGGCCACCGCGATCAATGCGCCCAAAAAGGCGAGCCAGCCGGCGGTAATGTGGGCATAGCGCACATGCCAGCGATTGAGGTTGAGATAGGCGAACAGAAACACCAGAAGCGTCGCCGCGAGAATCGCCTCGCCCGATGCGCGCCACACCCGCTCGGCGCCCGACGACATGTCGAACACCTTGCCCCAGAAGCTGAAATCGATGCCGATGTAGACCAGCACCGCCCAGCTCAAGGCCGCCGCGGCCGGAAACATGACGCTGCCTTTGACCACAAACAGAATGGTCAGGAACAGCGCCAAGAGACCGGCGATGCCGATGACGATGCCCTGATAGAGCGTGAGCGAGTTGACCTTGTCCTTATAGGCGTCCGGTTCCCACAAATAGAGTTGCGGCAGCCGTGGGGTGCGCAACTCGGCGACGAAGGTGATCACCGTGCCGGGATCGAGCGTGACGCGATAGACGTCGGCGCCGGCGTTACGCTGCAGCTCGGGTGGATCGCCGGACGATGGCGTGATGTAGACGATCCGCGACTCGCCGAGATCGGGCCAGAGCAGGCCGGAGCCGACCATGCGGTAATGCGGCGCGAC
>Ga0187784_10001248_pt1 | contig 20097 bp, 15 predicted proteins | sample 1015_SJ02_MP15_2_FD_132964 | JGI IMG/M metagenome (GOLD analysis project Ga0187784, IMG submission 132964) | Tropical peat soil microbial communities from peatlands in Department of Meta, Colombia - 1015_SJ02_MP15_20_MG | ecosystem: Environmental > Terrestrial > Soil > Wetlands > Peat | place...
GCGAGCTTGTCGCCGGCTGCGATCCGTCCGATCAGCGCTTCGTCTGAGGTCGTCTGCATCGCTAGGCCGTTGACCGGCTCACAGGGTTAGTAGCGGTGGGGTGAGAACGGGTTCAAACGGGGGTGGAGCGGCCGTAATACCACTGACTTGGGGCTTGGCCTAGGCCGGACCGGTGCACCGCGGAACCGACCCGAAATTTCCTCCGAAAGCCTTCTTGTTGCAAGAGAATCCGCCTCCGTATCGTGGCCGGAAGAACCATCTGACGCGCCGCCGACGGCCTTTACGCCATCGCGTGGACGTGGGGGAAATCGAGGCATCCCAAACAGATTCCTGACGAAATCTGGCAATCTTTCGCATGACCCTAGGTCATTAAGGATGATTAATAAATCGTAAAAATTCGTCTGGACTCGGTTTCACGATGTCCTATACGAAAGATAGCAGGGCGAGCAGGCACTACCTCAGGTAACTGCTTACGAAATTGGACAAAATTTTACCAAATCGGTTCACCGTCCCCCGGCGCGGCGCTCACCCGCCGGTGACGTGACAGGTTCGAGGGGGCAAATGGCCGATATCGTTCACGCCCGCGACGACCTCTCCGCGAGCAGTCCAGTCCCGACCAAACCGAGGCCCGCGCGAGCCGACAAGGCTTTTTCGCCATCCGAGCCGGCCAATCAGCCGCCGCGCACCGATGTCGGCACGTTGACCCTCCACTGGGTCACGGCGATCGCGTTCCTGGTCAGCCTGCTCACCGGTATCCGGATCGCCGCGGATGCGCTGCACGCCCCGGTCTCGAAATGGGTGAGCCCGATCCTGCCGCAGGGCGAGATCTGGACCTTCCATTTCTACGCCGGCCTGACGCTGTTCTTCTGCGCGGCGGCCTACTTCCTCTACATGCGCCGCGCCGGGCTCGCGAGCCGCAACGCGCTGAAGAAGACGCGCGTCATGGTCATGCCGGTCGCCGCCAAAATGCGCTTCGGCGGCCTCAACGTCCTGCTGCACTGGGCCGCTTACCTGATCATCGGCATCCTGACGATGACCGGCACCGTGCTCTACCTCGGCTATGGCGGCTGGATCGTGCAGATCCACTCCTACGTGGCCTTCATCGGGCTCGGCTACATCTTCGTCCACGCGCTCGCCCATTATCTTTACGGCGGCTGGTGGCAGGTGCTCCGCGTCTTCCGCCCGGCAAGGCTCGTGCTCACCGAGGCGGTAAAGCCGATGCCGCTGCTGATCGCGGGTGGCGTCGGCCTCGCCGTCGCGGCCGGCATCGCGGCATCCGATCCGCTCACGCGCGAGACGCTCACCATCCGCCGCGTCGCGGTCGCGCCCGACCCGAACAAGCTGCTCGACGATCCGGTCTGGGCGAATATCGCGCCGGTGCGCATTCATACCCAGCAGGGCGCCAATCTCGGCGGCACCGGCGAGTCCCTGGTCGAGGTGCGCGCGGTCCATGACGGCAAGAAGGCCTACTTCGCCTTTCGCTGGGAGGATCCAACCCGCTCGGTGCGCCGCGAGCCGCTGATCAAGAAGGAGGACGGCTGGCACATCGTCGCCGACAACACCTTCATCGATGACGTCGTCGGATTCTACGAAGACAAGTTCGCGGTGATCTTCTCGACCGTGAACGACTTCGGCTCCGGCGGCGTCGCCCATCTCGGCCCGAAGCCGCTCGCCGAGTATCAAGGCTCGCGCAACGGCCGCGGCTACCATTACACCGACGGCCACATGGTCGACATGTGGCAATGGAAGGCCTCGCGCGGCGGCCTGCTCGGCGAGGTCGACGACATGTATATCGGCCCGCCGCGCGTGCCGACCGCGAAAGAGGTCGAGATGGTGAACCGGTATCAGGCCGGTTACTGGGGCGATCCGGGCGACGCGCCCTACACCTACAATTTCAAGCTCTACAGGCCGTCCGAATACAAGGAGGGCATGCCGGTCGAGATCCTTCGCCTGCCGAAGGACTATAAGGAGCTGAATCGGAAAATGGGGACGTGGAATCCCGAGCCCGGCAGCAGCGTCGATGACGGCTCGGTGTGGTGGATGTTCCCCGAGGAAACCGTCCCCTATTCGAAGGAGGAGGACGCAAAAATTCCGGTCGGCACGATCATCCCGGCCGTGCTGATCACCGGCAAGCACGAAGGTGACCGCTACGATGTCAAAGGCTCGGCGCACTGGGCCGACGGGCATTGGACGCTGGTCACCAGCCGCGACCTGAAGACCGGCAGCAAGTACGACCAGGACTTCGTGCCGGGCACACCCCTCTATATGTGGGTCGCGGTGTTCGACCACACGCAGACCCGCCACACCCGTCACCCGCGCCCGGTCAAGATCGTCACGCAGGAGTAGAGCATGACCCCGAAAAGTGGATGCCGGTTTTCGGAAAAGGTCATGCTCCACCAATAGCTCCGGCCGCGCCGCGTTCCAAATCGTCATGAGTGGATCGTTCGAGCTCGTCATCAACGGCAAGACCGTCAAGGCCAATTACGGCGAGACGCTGATCGATGCCGGCCTCTCCGGCTGGGTCGCGATCCCGCATGACTGCTGCTCGGGCCAGTGCGAGACCTGCCGGGTGAGCGTGCTGCGCGGCAGCGTGGACGATTGCGGCACAGCCGAAAAAGGCACCGTGCTCGCCTGCCAGGCGAAGGTCACCGGCAACGCCGCGATCGCATTCGATCATGTGGCGGAGGTCGGAAAGCGCGCCGGAACCGTCACCGCCATCGCGGCGCTCGCGCCCGACATCGTCGAGGTGACGGTCACGCTCGCGACGCCGATCGCGATGCGGCCGGGGCAATATCTCAGCGTCAAGTTCGCGGGCTTCCCGCCGCGCGACCTGAGCCCGACCGTGCGCTTCGACGGCACAGCGGGCGAAGGCGAGCTCGTGTTTCACATCCGGCGCTATCCGGGCGGGCTGGTGTCGACCCAGCTCGGGGCGACGATCCGTGAGGGGCACCGGGCGCAGGTGCGCGGGCCGTTCGGCGGCGCCTTCCTGCGCGAGGGCGACGGGCCGCTGGTGCTGGTCGGCGGCGGCACCGGCTGGGCGCCGATCTGGTCGGTCGCGGCGGCGGCGCGGCGCGTGCAGCGCCACCGCGAGCTCGTGGTGATCGCCGGCGCCCGCGACGTCGAGGGGCTCTACATGCGCCGCTCGCTCGAATGGCTGATCGATGACGGCGTGCGCGATGTCGTCGCCATCGCCGAGAACGGCGCGAGCCGTCCGGTGCTGCCCGGACGGCCGACGCACTACCTGCCCTCGCTCGGACCCGAGGACACCGTCTATGTGGCGGGCCCGCCGCCGCTGGTCGATGCCGTGAAGCTGAAATCGCGCGCCGCGGCGGCGCGCTGCTATGCCGACCCGTTCCTGCCGAACGCGCAGCCGCTCTCGCTGATCGATCGCGTCATGGCGATGCTGCGCCGGCCGGCAACCGCCCCCCTGCCCGCGCCCGCCGCCACGCCGCTCGCGGCTGCGTCACGCCGTCCGCTCGAGCCGGCGGGCGGCACGGCGCGCCCGGCCGCGGCCGCGCGGCGCGCGCCGGCGCGCACGCGGGTCTAGCGGCGCGGGGGGCGCGCCGAGACTCTCTTGAGGTTCATCGACCCGGCGGGCGCGCTTGCGGTCGTGCACGGCTCGGTTGAAGATACTGCTGCACTCGGCCAGGCAAGAGGAGCGCAGCATGCTCAATCGGCGCGAGTTGGTCGCAATCGCGATATGTTCCGGCCTCGGCTTGCAAACCGCCTCGGCCCAGGACTGGCCGCGGCGTCCGGTGCGACTGATCGTGCCCTATGCGCCGGGCGGCACCACCGACGCGGTCGCGCGCATCGTCGCTCAGTCGCTGTCGCGCGCCTGGGGACAGCAGGTCGTCATCGAAAACCGGCCTGGTCAGGGTACCAATCTCGGCGCCGAGCTGGCCGCTCGTGCAGAGCCGGACGGCTATACCCTGCTCGTCGCGACCAGCTCGACCGCCGCCAACCGAACGCTCTATCGCGGGCTCAAATACGATTTGCTTGCGGACCTTGCGCCGATCGGTCTTCTGGTGACGTTTCCACTGATCTTCTTTGTGCCGAACGCGTCCCCGGCAAGGACGATCGCCGACCTGATCGCGCTTGCGAAGGAGCGCAATGGCGCATTCTCGTACGGGTCGCCCGGCGTCGGAAGCCTCAATCACCTGACCGGCGAGTTGTTCAAGCGCACCGCCAGGATCGAGATGACGCATGTGCCTTACCGCGGCGACGCACTGGCGATATCAGATACGATCGCCGGAAGACTGGACCTGCAAATCGCCGGCACCGCTCAGCTGGACCAGGCCCGCGCCGGCCGTGTTCGCGCCATCGCGGCATCCACCGCTGAGCGGGTCCCGATTGCCCCGGAGGTGCCGACCGTGGCCGAGTCGGGCTTGGCAGGGTTCGACGTGCGCGGCTGGTTCGCGCTGGTCGCGCCCGCGAAAACGCCATCCGATCTTATCGGGAGGATGAGCGAGGACACCGTGGCGACGCTCAACGAGCCAGCGGTGAAATCCAAGCTGGAGGCGATCGGCACCGTCGTTGCCCCCTCGACGCCGGAAGCGCTGCGCATATTCATGCGCGCCGAGGTCGCCAAGTGGGAGGCGGTGATTCGCGAGGCCGGCATCAGCATCGAAGGCTGATCCCGGGCACACCGACGCGCCTCACGCCGTCACTTCGCGCAGGAACGACTTCACGGTCAGGTCGAGCCGGTGCGCCTCGTCGGCCATGTCGGTCGCCTTGGTGACGACCTTCATCGAGGCGCCGCGCGTGTCCTCGATCGTCGTCTTGAGCCGCTCGACGCTCGACGACACGTTGATCGTGCCATGCGCCGCCGCCGTCATGCTGTCGGCGATCTCGCGCGTGACGAGGTCCTGCCGCTCCATCGCGAGCGCGATGGCGCGGGTCTGGTGCAGCACCATGTCGAGCTTCTGCACGACCGCGCGCACCGACCCGACGGTCGCGCCGGTCGCGCCGCGGATCGCCGCGAGGCGGCGGGAGATGTCCTCGTTCGCCTCGCCGATCCGGCCGGCGAGCGTCTTGATGTCGCCGACCACCGCAGCGAAGTTCCCGCTCCCGTTTGCGGCGCGCGTCGCCTGGATCGTGGCATTGAGCGCGAGCGCGTTGGTCTGCGCCGCAATGTCGGCGACCGCGGTCAGGACCGCGTCGATCTCGTCGGCGGTGCGCGCCAGGTCGTTCGCGCTCGACGACGCCGATTGCGCGACCGTATTGCTCAGCGCGATCACCTCGGTCGCCTGGCGGATCCCGTCGACCGTCTCGGAGATCGCCGCGCTCAGCCGCTCGGTGGCCGAGCGCAGGGCGGAGAAATTGGTGACCGTGCTCTCCGAGACGAACGCCGCCTCGACCGCCTCGCCCTCGGCGACCGCCGACACCCGCGCGAGCTCGCGCGCCGTCTCGTCCATGGTCTCGACGCTGTTCGAGACGCTGAGCAGCACCGAGCGCATGATCCGGTCGAAGCGGCGGATCGCGTCCTCCAGCGCCTCGCGGCGCTTCTTCACGCTTTCGGCGTGCGCGACGTCGGAGCGCAGCCGGTCGCGCTCCTGCAGCGAGCGTTGCAGCACCGTGACGGCGCGCGCGATGTCGCCGACCTCGTCGACGCGGTGCGTCCCGCTGACCTCTGACTTCCAGTCGCCGCGCGCGACCGCGCGCACCGCCTCGGTGATCTGCACCAGCGGGCGGCTGATGCGCTGCGACACCAGCAGCATGATGCCGGCGAAGACGAGCACCGAGGTGACGGCGGCCGCGATCAGCCACACCGCGAGCGAGCGGCCTTCCGCCTCGCCGACGCGGATCAGCTCGTTGCGCAGCGCGTGCAGCTCGCCGACCGGCGCGAGCGCGCAGACGCGCCAGTCGCCGAACAGCCCCTCGCAGCGCGACCAGTATTGGCCGTCCCGGGTGCCGAGCAGGGAGGAATCGGTGCTGGTGATGCGCGCCGCCGCCGCCGCAATGCCGGAGATCGAGATCGAGTCATAGCCGGAGACGACCAGAATGCCCGCGCCCTCGAGGCGCGAGAACTCCTCGAGCACGGCTTCGCGCGGACGCAACGAGCGATGGGCGATCAGCGCCGCGAAAACGTCGCCGAAATCGTCGAAGATCGGCTCCACCACCACGAACGTCATCGGGCTGGTGGCGCGGGCCCCGAGCGCGCGCGCCAGCTGCTCGTTCAGCGCGAGAGCGTGACGCACGGCACGCGGATGCTTGCGGTCGTTGTCGGTCAGGATGGCGAGAATTTCCTTGGCGAGCGGACTCTCCTGCAGCTCGCGGTTGGTGACCACGATATCGACCTTGTCGCTCGCGGCGCCGAACACGCGCAGCTTGCTGTCGACCACCACGATGCCGTCGATGTCGGCGGCATCGGCGGCGCGGCCGAGCAATTCGCTGATCGCCACCACGTTGGCGGACGAGATCGCCTTCACGACGTCGGCGCGCTGCGCGATGCTTTCAAGCCGCGCGCCGATCGTGGCGAACAGGCCCTCGACGCGCGCGCCCGCGAGCCGCGCCTCGCCGTCGAGGCGTTGCGCGAGCTTCTGCTCCGACAGCCGGCCGAGCTCCTCGGCCTGCCGTTCGAGGCCGCGATCGAGCCGCACGATAGTGAGGCCGAATGAGCCGGCGAACGCGACCGTTGCGGTCGCCACGACCGCAATGATCAGCCGGGTACTGAGTGAAGAGAAACGCAAGATCCCGTCCCCCCGGCGGTCCGCACCGTCACTCGGCGACTGGAACGCCGCCCATGCCGGTGAGGACCGATTGCGCCTTCGCGGCCCTGGCGTAGCTGATGAAGAGCCTGGCGTCCGGCGTGAGGGTGCTCGCCTTGTGCACGAACGCGACGGTCACCGCGCTCGGATAGTCGCGATCGGTCGGATAGCGGCCGTCGATCTTGAGCACGACGAGCTCGGCCTCGAGCGCCCGCGTGAACGGCCCGAAGCCGATCGCGCCCTCGACCTCCTTCACGGTGTTCATGCATTCCTGCGTCGTCACTGCGGTCTTGGACTTCTCGGTGAGCGCGAGGTCCTTCCAGCCCGGCATCGACTGGCGCAGCACCAGAAGCGTCGAGTCCTGATCTTCGCGGCGCACCACGCGGATGCGCATGTCGGCGCCGCCGACATCCTTCCAGTTGGTGATCTTGCCCGCATAGACGTCCGCGAGTTGAGACGCGGTCAGTCCGCTCACGCCTGCGCCGCGATGCACGAAGAAGGCGGAGGGCAGGCGGAACACCGGCGTAGCCACCAGCCCGGCATTCTTCTCGCTTTCGGACAGCGGGCGGGCAACGCGTGCGAGCACTTCCTTGTCGGAGTTCACCGCCGCGATCCCGCCGCCGGAGCCGATGCTCGGCGGTACGACCACGCTGGTCTCCGGATGGTCCGCGCTGTAGGCGGCGCCGACGGCGCGCAGCAGGTCGATACCGTCACCGGTGCCGACCACGGAGAGCTCTCCCGCATGGGCGGCGGCCGACAGGGCGATTGCCGCCACAGGGACGGCCCACGACGCACGCAACGCGATGGACATCGGCAAGTTCCCTCGATCTGGATTTGATGCGGAAATACTAGGTAAAATGCCGTAAAGAAGCGTAAACTTGGCGCTGTCAATTGCGCGCGGCCGATTAAGCCGCCGACGAGGTTGCGCCTTGCATCGCGCAAGCGCGCAGCACGGGCACGCGGCAGGACGCCGCAGGCGGCTTCAGAACCTCTTAAGCCTCTTTGAGTTTTCGGGAATTCGTCGCCGCCCGAGTAACACTTTTTGGGGTTTCTTGGCTTAGCCATCGCCGCACAGGCAAGAACCGGCCCCCGAGAGGCCCCTGGTGAGACAGGCTGTGCGCAGTGAGCCGCGCCGTGCGCGCGGAACGGGACCGAACGCGTTCGGCGTGCTTTCGCGCGCGTGCGTCGCGTGCCTGATGCTGCTCGGCCTGGCCGCGGCGCCGGCTGCCGCCGCCGACGCCAATGGCACGGCCTCGACCGCAATGATCAGCGCGGCCGCGATCGCGGCGTCCATCATCCTGATCGCCGCGGCGCTCGGCCTGTTCGTGCTCGCGCGGCGCCTGCGGCAGGCGGCAAACGAGGCGCGGCGTCTCAACGCGCTGCTCGACCGGCTCGACGAAGGCGTCGCGATCTGCAGCGGCATGCAGGCGGTCGCGGTCAACAGCAGCCTGTGCCGGCTGATCGGCATCGCGCCGATCGATGCGCCGCATCTGATGATCTCCTCCTTCGTCGCCGACGCCGACGTGATCGAGCGCCTGCTCGGCGAAGGCGAGTTGCGCCTCGACACCGACATCACCAATCGGGCCGGCGGCACCATCGCGGTCGAGGTCGCGGCGCGCACGATCCCGCATGGCGAGGGCACGGCACGCCTGCTCGAGTTCCGCGACGTCGGCGAGCGCAAGCACACCCAGGCGCGCGTTTCGTTCCTGGCGCATCACGACGCGCTGACCACGCTGCCGAACCGCGAGAAGCTGCGCGCGCGGCTCGCCGAAGCGGTCGAGCGCGCGCGCCTCGAGAGCAAGCGCGTGGCGGCGATCTGGATCGATCTCGACCGCTTCAAGGACATCAACGACGTCCACGGCCACGTCGTCGGCGATCAGATCCTGCGCGTCACTGCCGACAAGCTGAAATTCGAGATGCCCGCGGACACGCTGATCGCGCGGCTTGGCGGCGACGAGTTTATCGTGATGTGCGAGGACATCGCCGACGCGGCGGAAGCGCGGCTGATCGGTCAGCAGTTGCGCCGGCTGCTCAATCGCCCGATGGAGGTCGGCGAGAAATCGCTCGCCGTCGGCGCCTCGATCGGCGTCGCGGTCTTTCCCGAGGATGCCTCCAGCGCCGAGGACCTGCTCAAGAATGCCGATCTCGCGCTCTATCACGCCAAGGCCGAGGGGCGCGGGCGCTGCCGCCACTTCACCGAGACGCTCGGCAAGGAACGCCAGCGTCGCATGGTGCTGAGCGAGCATCTGCGCGCCGCGATCGAGAACGGCGACATCCAGGCCTATTTTCAGCCGCTCTTGCGCGGCAGCGACATGCAGGTCGTCGGCTTCGAGACGCTCGGGCGCTGGTTCCATCCGGAGTTCGGCGCGATCCCGCCGCCCGAATTCGTCAGGCTCGCGGAGGAGAACGGCCTGATCAATCCGCTGACGCACCTGATCATGCGCAAGGCGATCGACGTGGCCAGGAAGTGGCCGGACGACGTGCGCGTCTCGGTGAACGTATCGCCGGTGCAGATCAACAGCGAGCTGGTCGATCAGGTGCGCGACATCATCAAGGAGACCGGGCTCGATCCGAGGCGGCTCGAGCTCGAGGTCACCGAGGACGTGCTGATCAAGGACTTCGACCAGACCGCCAGCATGTTCTCGCGGCTGCGCGCGCTCGGCGTGCAGGTCGCGATGGACGACTTCGGCGCCGGCTTCACCTCGCTCGCCAATCTGCGCCGGCTCAATTTCGATCGGCTCAAGATCGATCGCATCTTCACCATGGAGCTTCCGAGCCATCGCCGCGCGGCGGCGATCGTGCGCTCGATGTTCGTGCTCGCGCGCGAGCTCGACCTCGAGGTGACGGTGGAGGGGGTCGAGACCTACGAGCAATACGCGTTCCTGCGCGAGGAGGGCCAATGCGAGCTGCAGGGCTTCCTGTTCAGCCCGCCGAAGCCCGCAACCGCGTGGGTCGAGGCGGCTTCGCTCATCTTCGCCGCGCCGCAGCCGCGCAAGGCCGAGCCTGCGGTGCCGGCCGCCGCGATCCCGCTCGCTGGGCGCCAGGCGCGCCGGGCCTCGTGAGAGCGGCAAACTCGGACCTCATCCTGAGGAGCGAGCCATAGCGCGTCAAAGACGCGCGTAAACGCGCTTATGGCGAGCGTCTCGAAGGATGGCGACAGACTCCGTGCGCGCGGCCATGGTTCGAGACGCCCGCCACCGCTGACGCGGTGCCGGGCTCCTCACCATGAGGGCTGGTGGCGCTTGACCGATCGCGCTTTGGCGCGGGAAGGTCGGCCATGATCACGCTCGACGCGCTCAACGCCGCCGACCGCGCGGCCTTCGTTGCCGCGCTCGGCGACATCTTCGAGCACGCCGCCTGGGTCGCGGAGCGCGCGCATGCGGCGCGGCCGTTCGCCAGCGTCGACGCGCTGCACGAGGCGATGATGCACGCCGTGCGCGGCGCGCCGCTGCCTGAGCAGCTCGCGTTCCTGCGCGGCCATCCCGAGCTCGGCGGCAAGATCGCGCGCGCCGGCGCCATGACGGCCGACTCGGTCGCCGAGCAGGGCGGGTTAGGGCTCGACCGCTTGGATGAAAGGGACTTCGCGCGCTTCGAGCGCGCCAATGCGGCCTATCGCGAGAAGTTCGGCTTTCCGTTCATCGTCTGCGTCCGCCGTCACGCTTGCGCCGAGTCGATCCTGTCGACTTTCGAGCAGCGCGTCGAGCATGATCCCGAGACCGAGTTTGCCGCAGCACTGACCGAGATCGGCTATATTACGCGGCTGCGTCTCGATGCGCGGGTCGCTTGAGCCCCGGCTTTGCGCTTCGCGCCGCGCGGGCTACAAACGTCACAGAGGGGCATTGCATGGCATTCGACACCATCATTCGCGGCGGCACGATCGCGACCGCAGCCGACACCTTCGCGTGCGATATCGGCATCAGTGACGGCGTGATCGCGGCGCTCGGCAGCGACCTCGGCGTAGCGCGCGAACTGGTCGACGCGAGCGGCAAGCTGGTCCTGCCCGGCGGCATCGACAGCCATGTGCACTTTGCGCAGCCTTCCGGCCCCGGCATCACGATGGCGGACGATTTCGAGAGCGGCACGCGCGCGGCCGCGTTCGGCGGCAATACCATGGTGCTGCCGTTCGCGATGCAGCAGAAGGGCGAGTCGCTGCGCGAGGTAGTCAAACAGTATCACCTCAAGGCCGACGGCAACTGCTACGTCGACGTCTCATTCCACCTGATCATCGCGGACGCGACCGATCGCGTGCTCGGCCAGGAGCTGCCGGCGCTGGTCGAGGACGGCTACACCTCGTTCAAGGTGTTCATGACCTATGAGGGCCTGGCGCTCTCCGACCTCGAAATGCTCAACGTGATGAGCGTCGCACGCGAGACCGGCGCGCTGGTGATGGTGCACGCCGAGAACTACGACGCGATCCGCTTCCTCACCGACCGGCTCGAGCGCGCCGGGAACACCGCGCCGCAATTCCACGCGACCTCGCGGCCGATCCCGGTCGAGCGCGAGGCGACGCACCGCGCAATCTCGCTCGCCGAGCTGGTCGACGTGCCGATCATGATCGTGCACGTGTCGAACGGCGAGGCGATGGAGGAGATCCGCCGCGCGCAGCAGAAGGGCCTGAAGGTCTACGGCGAGACCTGTCCGCAATATCTGGTGCTGACCGAGAAGGACCTCGAAGGCCTCAACATGGAAGGCGCGATGTATGTCTGCTCGCCGCCGCCGCGCGACAAGGCGAGCCAGGCGGCATGCTGGGCCGGGCTGCAGCAGCACGTGTTCGCGACCTTCTCGTCCGACCATTGCCCGTTCCGCTACGACGACCCGCAAGGCAAGCTGAACCCGAAGGGGCGCACCAGCTTTCGATGGGTGCCGAACGGCATTCCGGGGGTCGAGACGCGGCTGCCGATCCTGTTCTCCGAGGGCGTCAAGAAGGGCCGCATCAGCCTCAACGAGTTCGTCGCGTTCACGGCGACCAACCACGCCAAGACCTACGGGCTCTATCCGAAAAAGGGCACGATCGCGGTCGGCTCGGATGCCGACATCGCGATCTGGGATCCGGAGCGCAAGGCGACGATCTCGCAGCAGCTGCTGCACCACGGCTCCGACTACACCCCCTACGAGGGCATCGCGGTGACTGGCTGGCCGGTCTCGACCATGGTGCGCGGCAAATTCGTGGTGCGCGACGGCAAGCTCGTCGGTGCGAAAAGCAGCGGCGCCTACGTGCCACGCGCGAAATCGCCCTACGCGGCGCCGCGCGGCAGGCTGCCGACCGCATTCTCGCCCGCCGGCTTGCCCTCCGCCTGACCCATCCCGGGAGCCTTCGAATGACAGTCAATCGATCCTTCGTTCTCTGCGCGGCACTTTTGCTCGGCCTCGCCGCCAGTGTGCCGGCCGCGCGGGCGCAGCAATCCTCGCGGCTCGACGAGATCATCGCGCGCGGCACGCTGCGTGTCGGCTCGACCGGCGACTACAAGCCGTTCACCTATCTGGACAAGGCGACCAACCAGTTCTCCGGTTTCGACATCGATTTCGCCGAGGACCTCGGCAAGGCGCTCGGCGTCAAGGTCGAGTTCGTGCCGACCTCATGGCCGAACCTGATGAAGGACTTCGAGGCCGGCAAGTTCGACGTCGCGATGGGCGGCATCTCGGTGACGCTCGAGCGGCAGAAGAAGGCGTTCTTCTCCGAGGCTTATCTGCGCGAGGGCAAGACCGCGATCGCGCGCTGCGAGAACAAGGACCGGTTCCAGACGCTGGAGCAGATCAACCGGCCGGGCGTGCGCGTGATCACCAATCCGGGCGGCACCAACGAGAAGTTCGCGCGCGCCAATGCGGCGTCCGCCGAGATCAAGGTGTACGGCGACAACACCACGATCTTCGACGAGCTGGTGAAGGGCAACGCCGACCTGATGATGACGGATTCATCCGAGACGCTGTATCAGCAGAGGCTCAAGCCGCAGCTGTGCGCGATCCACCCGGACAAGCCGTTCGACTTCGCCGAGAAGGCCTACATGCTGCCGCGCGATCCGGCGCTCAAGGCCTTCGTCGACCAGTGGCTGCACATCGCGAAGGAGAGCGGGGCCTATCAGGCGATCTACGCGAAATGGCTGCAATGAAATAGCCGCGAACGCGCGCGATGCGCGCCGACCGCACAGTCGACGTTCTCGTCTTCGGCGCCGGCATGGGCGGCATGACCGCCGCGCTGATCGCTTCGCTCGAAGGGCTCGACGTTCTCCTGTGCGAGAAGACGACCCAGGTCGGCGGCACCACCGCGACGTCGGCCGGCACGGTGTGGATCCCCGGATCGCGCCAGGCCACGCGGGATGGCGTCCCGGACAGAAGCGAGGACGCGCGGCGCTTCCTCGAGGCCGAGATCGGCCCGCGCGCGCTTCCGCAACGCGAAGCCTTCCTGGCGGCCGGACCGCAGGCGCTCGACTATCTGGAGACGCGCTCGGAGGTGAAGTTCGCCGCGCCGCCGCGCCATCCGGACTATCATTCGAACCAGCCGGGCCGCGCGCTGGCGGGCCGCGCCCTCGCGCCGCTGCCGTTCGACGGGCGGCTGCTCGGCAAGGACTTCGAGCGCGTGCGCCCTCCGATCGCGCCGTTCATGGTGCTCGGCGGCATGATGGTCGGCAAGGCCGACATTCCGGTCCTGCTCAAGCCTTTCGCGTCGTTCGCGGCGTTCGCCGCGGCGGCACGGCTGCTCGCGCGCCACGCATCCGATCGGCTGCGCTACCGGCGCGGCACGCGCCTCGTCATGGGCAATGCGCTGGTCGGAAGGCTGTTCTACAGCCTGCGGCAGCGCAACGTGCCGATCGCGTTCGACACGAAGCTCTCCGAGCTCGTCCGCGCGGACGGCCGCGTCGCCGGCGCGATCGTCAGCATCGGCGCGGAGCGCCAGACCATCGCGGCGCGGCGCGGCGTGATCCTCGCGACCGGCGGATTTGCGCCGAACGCGATGCTGCGCGCGGAGTTCATGCGGGATCTCCCGGTGCGGCACTCGAATGCCTTCGCGGACGCAAGCGGCGACGGGTTCGTTGCGGCGCGCGCGGCCGGCGCAGCCGTCGACGACGCGCACACCAATCCGGCGTTTTATTTTCCGAGCTCGGTACACGGCGACACGGTCTACCCGCATATCCTGCTCGATCGCGCCAAGCCCGGCCTGATCGCGGTGAATAAGGACGGCCGCCGCTTCGTCAATGAGTCCGCCTCGTATCACGACTTCGCCGAGGCGATGCTGCGCACCAACGCCACGAGCCCGAGCGTGCCGGCCTGGCTGATCTGCGACCGCAGCTTCATCCGCGACTACGGAATCGGTTTGGTGCATCCAGGCGCGCCGGCGCGCGAAATCGCGCGCTACCTCGCCGATGGCTATCTGCGGCGCGCCGACACCTTGATGGAGCTCGCCGGGCAAATCGGTGTCGACGGGCGCAACCTCTTGCACACCGTGCAGCAGCACAACCGCTACGCCGCAACCGGCGTCGACGAGGCGTTCGGCAAGGGCGGCACCGAATACAATCAGTTCAACGGCGACCCGGCGAACCAGCCGAACCCCTGCCTGCGGCCGATCCGCGAGCCGCCCTATTTCGCGGTCGCGGTCTATCCCTCGACCATGGGCACCTGCGTCGGGCTCGCCACCGACGGCGACGCGCGCGTGCTCGACGCGGCCGGGCAACCGATCGAGGGGCTTTACGCCGTCGGCAACGACATGGCCTCGCTGTTCCGCGGCGTCTATGTCGGGCCCGGCATCACGCTCGGCCCCGCGCTCGTGTTCGCGTATCGGGCGGTGATGCGGATCATGGGCAAGGGCTAGCGCATATTCCGAAAAAGTGGATGCCGGTTTCCCGAAATGATCGCTCATACGCTTCGAGATTGACGCTGCATCCGGCTGCTATGGTCGGACCATGACCTTGATCGCTCGGCGCTCGTCCATGGCTCGGTAACCGTCCGGGACCTCGTCGAGTCCGATGGTCCGGTCGAAAACGCGGCCGGGTTGGATCTTGCCCTCAAGGACGTCCGGAAGCAGCTCCTTGATATAGGCGCGGACCGGAGCGGGGCCCCCAGCAACGCTGATGTTGTCGTAGAACATCTCCTGCGAGCCGGGGACTCCCTCGTAGTGAGGAACGCCAACGCGGCCCACGGCGCCGCCTGGCCGGATGATGCCGAGCGCAGTGCGCATCGCTTGCTCCGAGCCGACGCATTCGAGGGCGGAGTGGACACCAAAGCCGCCAGTCAGCGCATGCACGCGTTCCACCGCCGCTTCGCCACGCTCGCTCACGACGTCCGTCGCCCCGAAAGCTTTCGCCAGCGCGATGCGATCGGGACGCCGACCAAGAATGACGATCTGTTCGGCGCCAAGGCGCTTGGCAGCGATAACGCCGCACAAGCCGACCGCGCCGTCGCCGACCACGGCCACGCGTTTTCTGCGGTCGACTCTCGCCATCCGCGCTGCATGATGCCCGGTTCCCATCACGTCCGAGAGCGTGAGCAGTGACGGCATCAATGCATCATCGGCGCCGACCGGCAGAACAAAGAGCGTTCCGTCAGCCTGGGGGATACGCAAGGCCTCCGCTTGTGCTCCGCCGGCTTCGCCCCCGGTGCCGAAGAAACCACCGTGGACGCAGGAGGTCTGCAAGCCCTCATCGCAGAACATGCACGTGCCGTCGGAGTATGCAAACGGCATCACAACCACGTCACCTCGCCTGACCGTGCGCACGTCGGCACCGACAGCCTCGACGACGCCGATCGCCTCGTGGCCCATACGGCGGCCCGGCTCAGTGGGCTCCAACTCGTTGTAGGGCCAAAGATCGCTGCCACAGATGCAGGCGCGGGTGATGCGGATAACCGCATCCGTCGGATGCTCAATGGTGGCATCCGGGAGGTTCTCGATCCGGACATCGCCGGCACGGTACATGACGGTTGCGCGCATGGGATATCCCTTCGGTTCTAGGACGCGTGGACCGACTTGGGCGCGATGATTGCGTTCAGGTCGTCACGGACCCGTTGCGGCTCGCCGTCGAGCGGCATGTTTGGCCTATCGTGCACGCCGTCCAGCGCGCCCGGCGGGTCCGGATCGAGAGCAGCGAACAGTGCGTCGAAATCATCCGGCGCCGGGCCAGTCGCCGCAACGAGCTCGAAGGTCTTTCGCGCCGCTCGGTCGGAAACGAGGCTGTGGACCAGGACCTCGGCGATCTGACGTCGCGCGACGACACCGTCGCTCGGGTCGCCGGATTGGCGCGCATCGCCCTGCAGGAGCATGAGGCGGTGCTGATCGGAGCGATTGTAATCGAACCAGCCCGGGCGCACGATCGTGTACGGCAAGCCGCTGACGCGCACGAGCCGTTCGGAGCGCCGTTTCCAGTCGTGGGCTTCGGTCGCGCGGTTGTAAGCCCCGGTCCGATTGGTGACCCCGATCGCGGTCATCAGCACAATGCGCGCCATCCGCTTGCCGAGTGCGCGAAGCACATTGCGAACACCGCCATAGTCGACGCTCTCGGCCCCGACCTTGCCGGCGCCATCTGAGCCGAGGGTGAACACGACGGCACCAACGCCGTCGACCGCATCCGCAAGAGTCTCGGGCCGCGTAACGTCCCCGACGATCACGCGCGCCTCGGAAGGAAGCCCGCGCGCCTTGGCGGGATCGCGCACGAGCGCGCGGACGGTAAAGCCCTGCCGGATCGCCTCTTCGACGACCAGGCGTCCAATGCTGCCGGTCGCGCCGACGACGAGCACGATCATGCGAGAAACTGCCGCGTGCGGCTCGTCGGCTTTCCTTGCTGAGGTTGTCGTCACGGCTGCGCCCGCACTTCGGCGAGATCGCCAAACCAGTAGGCAGCGGTCACGCCTCCATCCATGAGGAAGTCGCTCCCCGTGATGAACCCACCGTCCGGACCCATGAGCAGCGCGCCGACCGTTGCCACCTCGTCAGGCGTGCCGGCACGCCCGGCCGCGCACCCCTCGATCATTCGGCGGTATCCGGCGCCCCGCGGCCCCGTGAGCTCGTCCCTGGCGAGCGGGGTCATAATGATGCCCGGACTGATCGTGTTGATCCGCGCGCCACGCCTGCCCCAGCGTACCGCCTCGGCCATCACCCGCAGCGAGTTCCCGCGCTTCGCGATTTGATACGCATGCAGCGAATCCATGATTTTGTCGCGCTGAAGGAAGGCAAGGCCGAGCAGCCCTTCGACCGGCGTCATGGCCAACGCCTGGTTTTGTTCGATCGTCAGCGCTGGAAGGCGGTGTCCGGACTGGGATGCGATGACGACCCCGGCACCCCCGCGAGCGATGACATTGCCGAACTCTTCCAGCACGAGCGCTGTGCCATAGAGATCGACCTTGAGGATCGTCTCCGGTGAGGCCTGAGTGGGGGAAACACCGGCGGCATGAATCAAACCGGTGACGCTGCCCAGGCCTGTGGCTGTCTTGACGAGCGCATGAACGGCGTCGCGCGATGACGCATCGACCGTCGCGACGCTCACGTCGTATCCGGCGTTCGCCAGGACTTCTGCCGCCGCATTGGCATTGTCCGGGCGCATGTCGGCCAACAGGACATGCTTACCGGCGCTGACGCGGCGAGCGATCGCCTGGCCGATCTGGCCGGGCCCGATGACAACGACCACATCTTTCATGGTTACGCCTTTCCTGGTTACGCCTTTCCTGGATGGCCGTTCAGCGGCCGACCATCGCTGCCAGCTTCGGCGGATAGCGATCCCCCTGCACCGCGATCTTGGCGAGAGCGTCCTCGATATCCCGCAGATCGCTCGGTGCCAGCTCGATGCTTGCGGCGCCGATGTTCTCTTCCAGCCGCGGCAGCTTCGTGGTGCCAGGGATCGGAACGATCCAGGGCTCTTGCGCAAGCAGCCAGGCGAGAGCGATCTGAGCCGGCGTGGCTTTCTTGCGCGTCGCGATCCGGGTGATCAGCTCGACGAGCGCCTGGTTCGCCCTGCGGGCCTCGGGTGTGAAGCGCGGAACGATGTTGCGGAAATCGTCGCTGCTGAACTGGGTCTTCTCGTTGATCGCGCCGGTCAGAAAGCCCTTGCCCAGGGGACTGAAGGCGACAAAGCCGATTCCGAGCTCCTGCAGCGTCGGCAGGATGTCCGCTTCGGGCTCCCGCCACCACATCGAATATTCGCTCTGGAGCGCGGTCACGGGCTGGACCGCGTGCGCGCGGCGGATCGACGGCGCGCCCGCTTCCGAGAGACCGAAATGCTTCACCTTGCCTTGCCGTATCAGGTCCTTGACCGTGCCGGCGACGTCTTCCATCGGCACCTTGGGGTCGACGCGGTGCTGGTAGAAGAGATCGATGCGATCGGTCCTGAGGCGTTTGAGCGACGCGTCGGCCACTTGTCTGATGCGCTCAGGCCGGCTGTTCACGCCGCGCGTCGAGTCTCCGCCGTCGAAACCGAATTTGGTGGCGATCACGACTTGATCGCGCAACGGGGCGAGGGCCTCACCCACCAATTCCTCATTGGCGAACGGGCCATAGGCCTCGGCGGTATCAAAAAAAGTGACGCCGCGCTCGGCTGCCGCACGAATGAGTGCGATCGCCGCCTGCTTTTCCATGGCCGGCCCGTAGGCGAAGGTCAGCCCCATGCAGCCGAAGCCGATAGCCGATACTTCGAGCCCGCTTGTTCCGAGTTTGCGTTTTTTCATTTTCAAGCTCCTGTCTGATCCATTCCTTGTGATCGGCCGGTCGGCAGCCGCACATTCAGGGCGGCGCGCGCCTGCTCCTTCACCGGTGTCGATCGCATCTGACCGTCGCTTCGAGCTGCAATTTGGACCGTTCGCGATCGTGCGAGTAGTGGGTATAATGTGCATGAAGTTGTGAGAAAAATTCATCAATGTCCCGTCCCAACACGAATGATCTGCTCGCCTTCCTCGCGGTAGCGCGAGCGCGCAGCTTCACGAAGGCTGCCGCGCAGCTCGGCGTCTCGCCATCGGCGCTGAGCCACACCATTCGCGCGCTCGAAGAGCGGCTTGGAATTCGGCTGCTGACCCGCACGACGCGGCGCGTCGAGCCGACCGAGGCAGGCGGACGCCTGCTCCGCGCCCTGGGTCCGCGCTTCGATGAGATCGAGGCCGAGATCGCGGCATTAAGCGAGCTACGGGACAAGCCTGCCGGCACGATCCGCATCACGGCGGGCGAGCACCCGGCCGATACGATCCTCTGGCCGACTCTCGCGACGTTGCTGCCGCACTATCCCGACATCAAAATGGAGATCGTCATCGACTACGGCCTGACGGATATCGTCGCCGGACACTATGATGCAGGCGTGCGGCTCGGCGAGCAGATCGCCAAAGACATGATCGCCGTGCGCATTGGCCCCGACATGCGCATGGCCGTCGTCGGCGCTCCATCCTACTTCGAGGCTCACCCGCGGCCGAAGCAACCGCAGGACTTGACGCAGCACGACTGTATCGGCCTGCGCCTGCCTACCTATGGAAACGTCTATGCCTGGGAGTTCGAGAAGAATGGTCGCGAAGTGAACGTTCATGTCGAGGGGCGTTTGGTGTTCAACAATCTTGCCCTCCGGCTCAGTGCAGCCATGGCTGGCCTCGGTCTCGCCTATCTGCCCGAGGATCAGGTGCTTTCGCACATTGCGGCGGGCCGGCTCGTCCGCGTGCTCGGTGATTGGTGCCCACCGTTCCCAGGCTACCACCTCTATTACGCAAGCCGCCGCCAAATCACGCCCGCGTTCGCCCTCGTGGTCGAGGCGCTGCGTTACCGTCGTCATCGACCCGGGACGCCGAAAGCAAAGATTTGACCTTTGGCTGGAAGTCTTCGCAACGACGCCACGAACCCGGAAAATCTTGCATTGCAATATTGCTCAGTTGTGGCCCCGCTCAACGAGCGCGAGCGGACAGAACCGATCCGCCAGCGCCTGATCTAGACGACCCCGTTCTTCAGCTCGCTCTCGCCGCGGGCGAGCCGATCGAGATTCTCGAGCAACAGATCGATCACGTTGTCCTCGTATCGTTGCGTCTCGCCGGCCGTGTGCGGCGTGATCAGGACATTCGGAATGTCCCACAGCGGCGAGGCGTTCGGCAGCGGCTCCTCGACCGTGCAGTCGAGCCCGGCGCCGGCGATCCGGCCTGCGCGCAGCGCCGCGATCAATGCCGGCTCGTCCACGACCTTGCCGCGCGCCACGTTGATCAGGAACGCGGACGGCTTCATCAGGGCGAGCGTCTGCGCGTTGATCAGGCCTTCGGTCTGCGGCGTCAGCGGGCAGGTCAGCGCGACGAAGTCGGCGAGCGGCAGGATCTCGCCGAGCCGCCCGGTCGAGAACACGTCATCGGCGCCCTCGCCGCCCGCGCCCGGGTCGCGCTTGGTGCCGATCACCCGCATGCCGAACCCCTTGGCGATGCGCGCAAGATGCGAGCCGATGCGCCAGAGCCCGAC
>Ga0187784_10001249_pt1 | contig 20082 bp, 15 predicted proteins | sample 1015_SJ02_MP15_2_FD_132964 | JGI IMG/M metagenome (GOLD analysis project Ga0187784, IMG submission 132964) | Tropical peat soil microbial communities from peatlands in Department of Meta, Colombia - 1015_SJ02_MP15_20_MG | ecosystem: Environmental > Terrestrial > Soil > Wetlands > Peat | place...
ATCGTGGTGCTGATCATGAGCACACTCGGCTGGCGCGCGGTGTTCTACATCTGCGGCGCGGTGGGATTGCTGTGGTCGCTATGGTGGGCGCTGACCTACCGCAACCTGCCGGAGGAGCACGGCTTGGTGAATCGCGACGAGCTGGAAAAAATCCGCGGGCTGGACGCCAGCGGCGCCATCAAGCCGCCGCCGCTGGAAAAGCAGGTCAACGTGCCGTGGGGCACGCTGGTGCGGTCCGGCAACATGTGGGCGATCATGCTGGCCTATTTCACCTACGTGTACTGCCTGTGGATTTTCCTAAGCTGGCTGCCGTCTTACCTGATCGAGGCGCGGCATTTCACGCTGATCAAGGTCGGGCTGTTCGCGTCGCTGCCGCTGTTTGCCGGCGTGATCGGCGACACCGTGGGGGGACTGGCGACCGACTGGCTGTTGCACGTGTCCGGCAGCGCCAAGATCGGCCGCCGTGTTGTCGCCATCGTCGGCTTGCTCGGCTGCGCGGTCTGCATCGTGCCGGCGGCGTTGACCGAGGACGCCTATGTCGCCGTGTATGGCCTCACCGCCTCGATGTTTTTTCTGGAATTCACCATCGGGCCGTCTTGGGCGGTGCCGATGGACACCGGCGGCAAATATTCCGGCACGGTGTCCGGCATGATGAACATGGCCGGCAATATCGGCGGCGCGCTCTCGCCGATGGTGTTCGGCTTCCTCGCCGAGTACGGGTCCTGGGAAGCGCCGTTTATCGTCGCGGCGGGCCTCTTGGTCGCCGGCTCCGCGGTGTGGGCGTTCTGGCTCGACCCGGACAAGCAGATTCTGTCCGCCTGAGGCGGCGTTTAATTAACGGAACCTAAATTCCCCTCGGCTACCTAAGACCCAGGGTCGATCACCGCCTAGGCGAAGCCGACGATGTTCCGGGTCTTGACTGGTTCCGCGACGGAGCACGACTGGATTCTCGTCGCCGCCGCGTGCGCCCTCTGTTTATTGACCGTCGCGGCGGCAGCCATGCGCGATCGCTGGCGCAGCCGCAAAAGCCGCCTGCTGGCGCTCGCCCTCAATAACATGACCCAAGGCGTGGTGATGTTCGACGCCGGCGGCCGCCTCGTCGTCAGCAACGACAGTTTCCTGGAACTCTACGGGCTGTCGCGGGATATCGTGAAGCCCGGCGCCAGCGTCGTCGATATCGTGCGGCATCGTTTCGAGACCGGCAGCCTGTCGGGCGATCCCGTGCAATACTGCGCCGAGCTCATGGCGAGCATGGCGGCCGGCAAAGTCATCAATGTCGTCATCGAGACGCCGGACGGGCGCTCCATTGCCGTCGTCAATCGCGCCATCCCCGGCGGCGCTTATTGGCTCGGCACCCACCACGACATTACCGCGCGGCGGGCGGCGGAGCGAAAAAGCGCGTTGCTCGGCGAGCAGGCGACGCGGCGCGCCGCCATCGACGAGGCCATCGCCTGGTTTCGCAGCAATGTCGAAGGCGTGCTGACGACTGTCACCGACAGCGTGGCGGCCACCAAGGCGACCGCCGCGGCGCTCTCTGCGCGCTCCAACGAGAGCGCCACGCACACCGAGGGCGCGGTGCGCATCTCGAACAAGGCTTTCGAGGGCGTCGAAAGCGCCGCCGCGGCGGCGGACGAATTGTCGAAATCGATCGCCGAGATCAACCGCCAGCTCGCCAGCGCCGGCGAGATCGTGCGCGCCGCCACCGCCGAGGCGCAGTCGACCAACGACACCATCGGTGGCCTCGCCCAGGCGGCGCAGAAGATCGACGACGTCGTCAAGCTCATTCAAAGCGTCGCCGGACAGACCAATCTGCTCGCGCTCAACGCCACGATCGAAGCGGCGCGCGCCGGCCCCGCCGGCAAGGGCTTCGCCGTGGTCGCCTCCGAAGTGAAGGCGCTGGCGGTGCAGACCGGCAAGGCGACGCTGGACATCGGCGCGCAGATCGCGGCGGTGCAGTCGTGCACCGAAAGCGCGGTGCGCGCCATCGGCAGCATCGCCGCGCGCATGGAGGAAATCCGGCAATTCACGGCTGCGATCGCGACCTCGATCGAAGAACAACATGCCGCGACGTCGGAGATTTCCAACAACGTCGCGGCCGCGGCGATGGGTACCAAATCGGCGGTCGCGGTCCTCGAGCAAGTCTCCGGCGCCATCGCCGACATGCGCAGTTCCGCCGACACCGTGTTGACGGCGTCGACTGCGGTCGAGAAAGCCGCCGACAGCCTGCGCGGCAGCGTCGACGCCTTCCTGCACAAGGTGGCGCTGTAGCCGCTACGAGCTCCGTCCGCGCATCGGCTCGGCGGCGACGCGTGCGAAAGTCGCGACGATTTTCAGTCCGGCCTTGAGCGTACCGGAAAGCGAGCCGGCGACCTTGGATCGCCCGCCGAGGCGGCGCCGATAGCCGACCGGGATTTCCCGCACGCGCAAGCCGGAGCGCGCCGCGCGCATCTGCATCTCCAGATTCCAGCCATAGCTCATCTCGCGCATGCCGAGGGCGAGCAAGGTGTCGCGGCGGATCGCGCGGAACGCGCACATGTCGGTGTAGCGCACGCCGTAGAAGAGCTTCGTCATCGCGCCGGCGAGGAGCCCGGCGGCAAGCTGGTGCGCGGCCATGCTGCCCGGCTCGCGCTCGCCGCGCGCCCGCGAAGCGATCACGAAGTCGCAGGCGCCGGCGCGCAGCGGCGCGATCATCGCGGCAATGGCGGCGGGATCGTCGGCGCCGTCGCCGTCCATGAACACGACGATGTCGGCGTCCTCGGCCGCCTGCGCGCCGGCAAGACACGCCCGGCCGTAACCGCGGCCGACCGCGATCACTTCGGCGCCGGCCGCACGCGCACGGTCCTGCGTGCCGTCGCTCGATCCGCCGTCGACGACGATGACGCGGCCGACGACGTCGCGCGGCACTTCGCCAATGACTGCGGCGATGGCGTCCGCCTCGTTGAACGTCGGAATGACGACGGCGACGCGCTCTCCTTGCGGCGAGGGGTTGGGAATGGAGGCCGACAGCGGGGTCACTCGCGTTGCCAATCCTTGGAGCTCCCCAACAGCGAACTGCTACAGGCTCCAGCGCAATCCGCAATTGGCGCAGGCCTGTGGCGGCTCGTCCGACTTGAGCGCCTTGCGGAAGGCGACGTAAGCGGGGCCGCTCCAGATTTGCCGCAACGTCTGCTGGGTGGCGTCGCCGAGCGTGTAATTCTCATAGCCGCGCTGCGAGAACGGCGCGATACAGCACGGCAGCGCCCGGCCGTTGGCGGTGAAATACATCACCGTCCACGGTCGCCGGCACAGCGACCACGGCGAGCCGTCGTCGTTGCGCTTGAGGCTGACGCCGGGCTCCGACGCCCCGCCGGAGGCGCTGAACGTAATACCGAGCGTGCGGGCGAGCGCCGCGGCGCGATCGATATGCACCGCTTCATCGGCGGACAGCCGCTCGTACAGCGCCTGATCCGGCCGCGCCAGGCCGATGGCGTCCTCGTTGAAGAACACCAGCCGCTGCAGGTGCACTTCCCTGACGCCGGTCTCCGCCGCGACGCGCACGAAATCCGGCAACTCGACGATGGTTTCGCGCAGGCCGGTGAGCCAGGCCGACACCCGCGGCTTGAGGTGGCCCTCGCGCTCCTGCAGGTCGCGGAAGGCACACACGTTTTTCAGGATGCGATGGAAATAATTCTTGCCGCGAATGGCGAGATAGGATTTGGCGTTGGCGGCGTCGAACGAGACGCGCAGCTCGTCGAGTTCGGCCGCGATCAGCGCCCGGCCGTTCTTCTCGTTGAGCACGGTGCCGTTGGTGTTGAACAGCACATAAGTGCCGCGGTCCTTCAGATAACGCACCATGCGCGGCAGCGCTTTGACCAGCATCGGCTCGCCGACGCCGTGCAGCACGGCGCGTTGCAGGCGGGGAATTTGATCGACGATCGAGGTGAACAATCCCCAGCTCATGTCGGCGGGCGGCTCGAGCTCGGCATAAGTGCGCGGGCAGGTCGTGCACAACAGATTGCAGCGGTTGGTGGTTTCCAGATAAAGGCAAACCGGATCGTGCTCCGGGCGTTCGCTTTCCGCCGGCACCGCTTCGAAATAGCGCTTGGGGTCGATCGCCCGATTTGTCGCCGCCATTGCCATGACTAAATGCTCTCGCGGGTGACCGGCCGCACTGCGCCGGCGTTCAGGCGTGAACTTCGTCGACCGCGGCCGCGCGATCGCTGCCGCGGTCGAAGTCGCGATCCCGCCACAGCCGGCTCAGCAATTTCGCGGTTTGCACCGCATAGTGCGGCAGGTGGCCGCTGCCCTGTTGCGCAGCCTCGCCGGCGAGCTCGGCACTGAGCCGGCGCAGGCCGTCAACGTCGTCGACGTCGTACCAGAGCGGCAAAGTGTGAATTTCAAGACCGATCTCGCGGGCCCGTTCGCGCGTTTGTCCGGCGACATGCGCGGTGCTCCAGGCGATGTCCTCGAACATGCGGCGGTGCGCGGCTTTGAGCCCGAGCAGATAATAGCCGCCGTCGCTCGACGGCCCGAGCACGGCGCGGTCGCCGGGCCGCGCCAGCACCGCGGCGGTTTCGATCAGCAGCGCGGTCGGCAGCGTCGGGCTGTCGGAATTGAGCACGACCGCGGCGCGGTGGCCGCGCCGCAAAATCGTAGCGACGGTGTCAAACAGGCAATCGCCGAAATTGGCCTGCCAGGCGCCGATCAGACCGATCGAACCCGGCAGGATCGAGCGGAAGAAGGCCTCCGCGCCGGCCGGCCCATAGGCGGCGTAGCCGGCGATGCCGCCTGCGGCCGCGCTGTGGCGAACGGCCAACAGCAGGTTGTCGGCGACGTCCTGCAGGAAGGCGGTGTTGAGCGCCGCCGCCTCGTCGAAGGTGAGCGGCGGCACCAGCCGCGTCTTGGCCCGGCCCGGCGACGAGGCTTTGGCCATAAACGCGATCCCGCAGGCTGCCGGCGGCTCGGCCGGTGTACCCGCGGTCGAATGACCGTTGAACCGGGTCGCGCGGTTCATGCGATCCCCCCTGCAATCGTTCAGCAACGCAATAGATGCTGCTTGCCAAAGCCGGCGGCGAAGCGCCAATCACTTCCGCCTCAGTGCTACCAAGTCGCAAAACACCAAAAAGTTATCCGCGTCACAAAGTCGTGATCGGGCGGGCGCCGCGGGAGGGTGTCGACCTCGGCAATGTACCGCTCACCGGTTGCCCGCTGCGCGGCTTGGCAAGCAACATCAATTGCCATCCCTCGATGCCGACGACCTGGTCCGATCAATCGCGCCGCGCGATTTTGTGAACCGGTGTTGCTTGCGAGCGAAACGGCGCAACCGTACTGTCCGCCGGCTGTCTTCAATCGCAGCGCTGATCGCCAGAACTTCGATGTCAACGCAAGCTGTTGCATCGCTTCACCCACGGGCGCGGTTGCATCCCGTTCCGGTTCGCATCATGCATTGGATCAACGCCGTTGCCATTTTCATCATGATCGGCAGCGGCTGGAAGATCTATAACGACGACGTGATCTTCGGTTTTTTGCATTTTCCCGACGGCGTCGTCATCGGCAAGTGGGCGCAGTACGGGCTGCAATGGCACTTCTTCGGCATGTGGATATTTGTGCTCAACGGGCTCGCCTATTTCGCTTACGGCATCGCCGGCGGCCGGTTTCGGCGGAAATTGTTTCCGATTTCGCCGCGCGAAGTCTTCGCGACCGTCGGCGACGCCGTGCGATTTCGCCTGCGCCACGACGATCTGACGCATTACAACGCGGTGCAGAAAGTCCTCTATCTCGGCGTCATGGCGGTCGGCGTGCTGATCGTGCTCACCGGCTTGTGCCTGTGGAAGCCGGTGCAATTCTCCGAACTCGCCGACCTGTTCGGCAGCTTCCAGACCGTCCGGCTCATCCACTTCCTGTGCATGTCGGCGATCGTTGCCTTCATCGCCGTGCATGTAACGCTGGCCGTGCTGGTGCCGCAGAGCCTCGTCGCCATGCTCACCGGCGGCCCCGCCGTCGATGATGCCGCAACGTCGAACAAACTCGCCTCACGGTGATTTCCATGGCGAAGCGAATTTCCTCGCTGTTTCGGCCGCAACGGCCGGTCGATCAAGGCACGCTCGCCGAAGGCCGCCGCTTGGTCGAGGACATCAATCGGCGCGGCATTCTGCGCGGCGCGGTCAGTCTCGGCGCGCTCGCCATGCTGACGGGCTGCGACGTCAGCGAGAACGATTCGGTGCAGCAGGCCCTGCGCGCGGTGTCGTCGTGGAACGACCGCGTGCAGGCGGCACTGTTCCGCCCCGATCATCTGGCGCCGACATTTGCGCCGTCGCAGGTGGTCAAGCCGCCGCGCTTCAACGCCTATTACCCGATCGAGGACGTCAAGCCGGTCGACGGCGCCACCTGGACGCTGGAATTGTCCGGCCGCATCGCCGACAAGCGGCCGTGGACGGCGCAACGGATTTACGCGCGGCCCGAACAGGAGCTCATCATTCGCCACATCTGCGTCGAGGGCTGGGACTATATCGGACAATGGTCCGGCCCGAACCTGCGCGGCTTTCTTGAACGCATCGGTGCGGATCTGACGGCGAAATACGTCTATTTCATCTGCGCCGACGACTATACCGAAAGCATCGACATGGCGTGCGCGCTCCATCCGCAGACCATCCTCGCCACCAAATATGCCGGCGCGACCATCGCCGATCCGTTCGGCTATCCGCTGCGGCTGCGCACTTCGACCAAGCTCGGTTACAAGAACGCCAAGTGGATCAAGGCAATCGAGGTCACCAACACGTTTCGCGAGACGTACTGGAGCGAGCGCGGCTTCAACTGGTTTGCGGGAATCTGACTGCTCGTGTCCCGGGCGCAGCGCTTAGTTCGTTTTCACATAAATCCGCCAGCGTCCGTCGCGCGATTCCGCAAGCCGGTAATCCGCACTTGCCGCAAACGGATCGTTGGTCCAGGCGCCGTCCTGCGGCACCACGACGACGACATCGCAGTCATATTTGTTGGCCATGTCGTCGACATCGTCGGCGCCGCCCTGCCCGGCAAAAACGCGAATGAACTGCGCGTTGATCGCCTCGCGGCGTTGCGCCGGCAACGCCGCGTAGGCGAGCACCAGCTCGCGACCGGCGAAACACGAGCCGCGATCGGCAAAGAGCGCCCAGGACAGATTCGCCGGCCACGGGGCCAGGTCTTGCAGAAAGAGCGGATTGTTGGCGACGCGCGCGGTCGGCGGCGCATGGCGGCGTACCGCGGCCCACAATTCCGGCGTCTGCGCGAAAACTTGCGCGTCCGGCACGTCGGTCCCGGTCACTTGGCGATAAATCAGCGCGGCGGCGTCGGGCAGGCTCAGCACCAGGCCGGCGAGCGCCACGCCGGCGATCAGGCGGCGGCGCGGCGCGCGCACCATGCCCGCCGCCGCGCTTGCGATCAGGACCAGGATCGCCGGCAACACCGCGCGCAGGCCCAAATCGTTGTTGTCGCCGACCGTGCTGGCGAACAGCCAGGAGATAGCGAGACCCACGCCGGCAAGCGCAGCGAAGATCGCGACCGTGGTTCGCTCCGTTGCCGCCGCAAGCCCGCGCCGAAGCGTGAACAGCGCCAGCCCGCCGGCGATAAAGGCGGCCGGCAACTCGAGCGGAACGAGAACGAGCCAATAGGCCGGCAGATCGAGCAGGCGGCGCAGCGCCGGCGGGAACAGATCGCCGAGGACCGCGAAGGAATGGATGACAATCGGGCTATGGTCGCTGCGCGCAGCGACTGCGGCGAATTGATCGCGAATGAACGGCGCCGCGATCACGACGGCGAGCAGAGCCGCCGCGGCAAAGCCGATGGCGACGCCGGTGCGCCGCGCCGGGGCAACGCCGGCCAGCACGATCGGCGCCACGACCAGGGCCGCCGCCGCGAAGGTTATGCCACCGACATAGGCCGAGCTTTCATAGCCGGCGACGGCGAGCAGGACTAGCGTCACCAGCCGCGCCGGGGTTGGCCGCTCGGCATAATGCACGATGAACAGGATTGCCGCGACCGTGCATGATGCCGCCATCAGGTGCTGCGGCACCCAGGCGGATTGGAACAGCCAGCCGGCAAAGCCGGTGGGGGTGGCCAGAAACGGCTGCAGCGTATAGCTGCCGAACAGGGCGCTGAGCGTCATGCGCAGCGAGGCGGCGCCGGCAAGAGCGACGACTAGGATTGCGGCGGCGGGCCGTTTGCCGAGCCACACCGCGACCCCCATCAGCAAGGCGAGCGAGGCGAAAGCGGTGAACCAAGTCAGGCCGATATCGGCTTCCCAACCGCTCACGCGCAGCGGCAGCGCCAGTTCCGCCGCGCTGAAGTGCCAGAGATAATAATAGGCGAGCCGCGCCGGCGCGCCGGCTTCGCCGAACACCGGATCGACCGGCGGCAGGCCTTGGCGCGTCATCGCGTCGACGATCGCGATTTTGGCATGGTCGAACATCGGCGCGGCGAGATGCACGCCGCCAGCAGAAAATTTCGGAACGATGGCGCTCGCCGGCACCAGCGCCAGCGCTGCGGCCGCGGCATAGCTCCAGGCCGGCACAATGGGCGCGGAGTCGGTGGGTGCGCTCCGCAACAGCGCAATGCCGGCGATAACGAGGCACAGCGCGGCAATGCCGGTGACCGTTGGCAAGCTAAAGCCGACCAGCGTCAAGATCGGCAGCGTGACTGCGCTAAAGACCGCCCAACCGATGACCGGCGCGGCGGCGAGCGCGAGCGCCCGCGGCAACAGCCGGCGGGCGAGCGCGTAACCCAGCACCGACCAAAACGCGGTCGCCAACAGCGCGCACAGGGCGGCATGCGCGGGCGAAGCCATGGATCGCGCCGCCGGCCGTCAAGCCGCTTGCAGCAACGCCTCCACTTGGGGCCAGGGGTCGGGCGCGAGATTGCGGAACGGCGCCCAGTCGGTTTCGCTCATGCGCGCGAAGATCGCCGCCTTGACCGACGGGCGCTCGCGCATCCGCGCCCACCACGCCCCGATGGCCGGATAGCGGCCCCACATGCTGGAAAGCTTCAACAATTCGAGCCGCAGGATATAGGGGATCACGGCGCAATCCGCGTTGGAAAATGCGTCGCCGGCGAGATAGGAGCCGTCGCGTAGCGAGCTATCCATCCATGACAACAGCTTCTTGTGCTGCGCGATGGCGTCGCCGACGAATTCGGAGTCCAAGCCGTGCTCGATGACGCTGCGTTTGTACTCGGCGCGGCGTTTGAGCGGCGATTTGGCGATCTCGGCGAGCCACGCCTCGCGCGGCATCTTGAGGAAATTCGGCCGGAACGCCGTCGCGAAGGTCAGGATCATGCACGAATTGTGCAGATATTCGTCGATCAGCTTGTTGTAGAGCCGCACCCGGTGACGCAGTAGCGGCTCCTTCGGCATCAGCGGCGGCGCCGGAAACGCCTCGTCGAGATAATACAGGATCAACGAGGATTCGACGACGACCTTGCCGTCGTGAACGAGGGTGGGCACGACGCCGCTCGGATTGAGCTTCAGATACTGCGGATCGAACTGGTCGCCGCGCAAGGTGAGCAGATGCTCCTTGGCGTCCAGCCGCTTTTCGTTGAGCGCGATGCGCACCTTCTGGGCGCAAACCGAATTTATGTTGTGATAGTGTTCGAGCACGCCGTCCTCCCCGATGCAGCCGCGCGGGGACGATCATGGTCTCGTTCACGCCAAGAGTCGAGGCGCCCGGGCGGCGCCGCCGTGCCGAGCCGGTCAGCTGTCCAATCTGTTGATGATGCTGGTCCAGTGCTCGACGGCCTCGCGCGCCACGCGGACGGCCTCGGCGAACGCTTCTTCCTTCTTGTAATGCAGCCGCCATTTCTCGTTGGCGTACATTTCGACGAGATGGCTCAACGCCCGGCGGGCGCCGAACAGCTGGCGTTCGGCGTTATTACGCTGCACTTCAGCGGTAGTGGCCTTGGTCATGGCTGGCGAGTGTGCCGAAAAGACGTAAAAATAAAATCAAAACGTCCGCGCCGGGGGAAAAGTCCAGCCGAGACAGGCATCTGCCGTCGGCGAATGGTGAATAAAGCGTAAATTTCGCAGCTGCGGCTGGCGTAACAGCCGCGGAACCCTTAGAGTTTCCAGTCTAATCAGGTTCGGGAGGCCGGCATGAACAGCCCCGGCCGATGCAACGGTTCCGGCGCGACGGCGGTCCGGCGCGATCCGGCCGTGCGTCCGCTACGCCGCTATGGCCTGGTGATCTGCGCCGCAGGCAGCGCCTTGCTGGCCGGCCCGGGGATCGCCTTTGGCGGCCCGTGCACAGCGGAGATCGCGGCGTTAGAGCAGCAAATCAAAAAGCTGCCGCCCGGTCCGAAGTCGGAACCGTCCTACTCGCAGACGCTGGGCGCCCAATTGCACTACCAGCCTACCCCGCGCGATGTCGCGCACGCGCAAAGCGTGGCACGACAAGACGCCGACGCCGCGCTGGAGAGCGCCAAAAAGGCGGATGCGGAAGACAAAGCCGAGGCGTGCCATGCCGCGCTGAAGAAAGCGAAGCTGCTGTACGGCCTGTGAGTGCTCAATACGCCTGTTCGTCGTAAATCGGATCGACCGAACCGCCCCAGCTGGTGCGGAACTTGTCGAGCAGTTCCTGCGCCGGGGTGGTGCCGCGCGCCAGGCGGTCGTCGAGCGCGTCGAGATAGCGCGTCTCGTCCTGGCCGCTGGCGTCGCGGCGGTTGCGCCGCGACAGCCCCGCGCGCGCCAACTTGAGAACTTCCCCTGCCAGCTCGAATACGGTGCGGCCGCGCACCGCCGCGGCGAGACCGAGCTTCGGCACGTCGTCGCGCAGTTTTTGCCGCTCTGCGGCGTTCCAGGACTTGACCAGATCCCAGGCGGCGTCGAGCGCATTGTCGTCGTAAAGCACGCCGACCCACAGCGCCGGCAGCGCCAGCAGGTTCGGCAGTGGGCCGGAATCGGCGCCGCGCATTTCCAGATAGCGCTTGAGCCGTACTTCGGGAAAGATCGTGCTGAGATGGTTCGCCCAATCCGACACCGTGGCGCGCGTGCCGGGCATGGCGGGCAATTTGCCCGCCAAAAGGTCGCGGAACGATTGACCCGCGGCGTCGACGTATTCGTCGCCGTGCTTGACGAAATACATCGGCACGTCGAGCGCATAGTCGACCCAGCGCTCGAATCCCATGCCGGACTCGAACACCCAGGGCAGCATGCCGGCGCGCGCAGTGTCGGTGCTGCGCCAGATTTCCGAACGGTAGGACAGATAGCCGTTGGGCTTGCCGTCGGTAAACGGCGAGTTCGCGAACAGCGCAGTGGCGACCGGCTGTAATGCGATCGATACCCGCAGCTTCTTGACCATGTCGGCTTCGGAAGCGAAATCAAGATTGGTCTGCACCGTGCAGGTGCGATACATCATGTCGAGCCCGAGCGTGCCGACTTTCGGCATGTAGGCGGTCATGATCTTGTAGCGGCCCTTGGGCATTTTCGGCATTTCGGCGCGCGTCCAATTCGGTGTCATGCCGATGCCGAGGAAGCCGATGTGCAGCGGCTGCGCCACCTCGCGCACCTGCGCCAGGTGCGCCATCAGCTCACTGGACGTCTGATGAACGGTTTCCAGCTGCGCGCCGGACAGTTCGAATTGGCCGCCGGGCTCGAGCGTAATTGCGCCGCCGCCGGTGACGTCGAACAGCCCGATGACGTTATCGCCTTCCATGATCGGCTGCCAGCCGAGCAGATGCTCCATGCCTTCGAGCAGCGAGCGGATGCCACGCCGGCCCTGGTACGGCACCGGGCGGTGACCCTCAAGCGTGAAGGCGAATTTCTCGTGTTCGGTACCGACACGGAACTGCGCTTTCGGTTTGACGCCCTGGGCCAGCCAATTCACGAGATCGTCGCGCCGTTCGATCGGCGTCAGTTCGACTTGATCACGCGCCATGCGGGGTCCCGGGGAAAGATGGGCCGCGACCTTATACGCGGCGCAAGGTCAAGGGCAATTGGCGCCGCTTGGGCTCAAGCCACCGCCTTGCGCGGCTGCGGCGGGAAACGGCGATAGAAGGTGTCGCCCTTTTTCGCCATGTCGAGCAGAAGCTTGCACGGCTTGAAGCGGTCTCCGAGCGCCTTGGCAAAATCGTTGCACTGATCGACAAAGGCCTTGGCGCCCAGGCCGTCGATATAAGAAATAGTGCCGCCGGTGAACGGTGCAAAGCCGAAACCGAGGATCGAGCCGACGTCGGCTTCCCGTACGTCGGTAACGACCTCTTCTTCGATGCAACGGGCGGACTCCAGCGCCTGGATCGTCAGCAGCCGCCGTTTGAGCAAGCCCACGTCGAGGCTGTCGGGATCGAGCTTGTGCGGCTGCAAGTCGGCAAGCCCGCGCCACAGCCGCTTCGGAGCGTTCTGCGGATAGTCATAGAAGCCCTTGCCGTTCTTGCGGCCGAAGCGGCCGCGTTTTTCCACCATCTCTTGCAGCAGCGCCTTTTGCTTGGGATCGATCATTTTCGGGCCGAGATCGGCCTCGGTCGCTTTGAGAATTTTCCAGGCCAGATCGACCGCCACCTCGTCGGTGAGCGCGAGCGGACCAACCGGCATGCCGGCCATGCGGCCGACATTGTCGATCATCGCCGCCGGGATGCCCTCGGTCAGCATCAGGTGACCTTCGCGCAGGTAAGTGCCGACCACCCGCGAGGTGTAAAAGCCGCGCGAATCGTTGACGACAATCGGGGTCTTGCGAATGAGCCGCACGTAATCGAGCGCAGCGGCAAGCGCGACATCGCCGGTCTGCTTACCCATGATGAGCTCGACCAGCATCATGCGTTCGACCGGCGAGAAAAAATGGATGCCGATAAAGCGGGCGCGGTCCTTAAACGCGGCCGCCAGCGAAGTGATCGGCAGCGTCGAGGTGTTGGAGCCGAAGATCGCCTGATCGCCCAGCACGTTCTGGGTGCGGGAAATGACCTCCTCCTTGACCTTGCGATCCTCGAACACCGCTTCGACGACCAGATCGCAATCCTTGAGCGCAACGAAATCGGCCGAAGGCGTTATGTGCGCGAGCACGGCGTCGCGGTTCGCGGCGGTGGCCCGGCCGCGATTGATTTGATCGGTCATCAGCTTGTGCGAATGCGCCTTGCCCTTCTCGGCGGTCTCCGGATCGCGGTCGATCAGCACCACGTCCAGGCCGGCCAGCGCGCTGACATAGGCAATGCCCGCGCCCATGAAGCCGGCGCCGAGCACGCCGATTTTCTTCAGCGTTTTTGGCGGCACGTTGGCCGGGCGGCGCGCGCCTTTGTTGAGGTCCTGCATCGAGACGAACAGCGAGCGGATCATCGCCGCGGCTTCCGGCGAGCGCAGGATCTTGGCAAACCAGCGCGACTCGACGCGCAGCGCCTGATCCATCGGCAGCTGCAGGCCTTCGTAGATCACCTGCAGGATGGCGCGCGCGGCCGGATAATTGTCGTAGGTCTCGCGCCGATAAATGGCATTGGCCGCCGGGAACACCATCATGCCGGCGCGCGAATAGACCGGACCGCCCGGCAGCTTGAAGCCGTCGACGTCCCACGGCGCCTTGGCCGAGCCGCCCGATTTGATCCAGTCTTTGGCTGCCTTGATCAGCTCGGCTGGCGGCACCACGGCATCGACGAGTTTCATCGCCTTGGCGCGGTTGAGCCGCAGCTGGTCGCCTTTAAGCAGGAATTGCAGTGCGTCGGACGGCGGCAGCATGCGCGCGATGCGTTGCGTCCCGCCGGCGCCCGGGAACAAGCCGACTTTCACTTCCGGCAATCCGATTTGGGTGCGCTCGTTGTCGGCGGCGAAGCGGCGGTGGCAGGCCAGCGCAAGTTCGAATCCGCCGCCCAGCGCGGTGCCGTTGATCGCCGCGACCCACGGCTTGCCGCATGTCTCGATGCGACGGAACAACAGCGACGTCTTGCGGCTCTCCTCGAACAGGCGCGCCGTCGCCGCCTCCTCGCCCTGCGCCTTTATCAAATCCCTGAAACCGCGGTTCAGCGTGTCCAGCATCGCCAGATCGGCGCCCGCGCAGAACGCATCCTTGCCGGAGGTGATGACCGCGCCCTTGACCGCGCCGTCGGCCGCGAGCTGCTCCACGATCTCCGACAATTCGGCGATCACCGTCAGATCGATGACGTTCATGGTGCGGCCCGGCGCGTTCCAGGTCACGAGCGCGATGCCGTCGCCGTCGATGTCGAGCGTAAAATTGGTGTAGCTCATCTTGCTCTCAGCCATACGCGTCGCCGTTCTTGTGGGTATAGCGGGCGCGATTATCGTCGCGGACCATCACCAGATCGACGTCGGGATATTCGACACGCTCGTTTTTGCAGCGTGTGCCGATTTCGAGATAAACGACGTCGCGTTGCGTCCTGTTGACGAGATGATGACCGTTGCCGCTGCCGGCCTTGAAGCCGGCGGCGTCGCCGGGCTTGAGCAGGGTTTCGCCGCCGTCTTCGATCAGCACGACTTCGCCCTCAAGGATATAGACCAGCTCGTCCTCGCGCTCGTGCCAATGCCGCAGCGCCGACGCGGCCCCGGGTCCAAGCGTCGTGAGATTGACGCCGAATTGGTCGAGACCGGCCGCATTGCCGAGCCGCCGGCGCTGGCGTCCCTGCACCACGCGGTCGAACGGCGCCGGATAGAAGGTGCGGCTATCGACGGCAAGCTTGGCGATGTCGATCTTGGGCATCGTCGGCTCCTGACCGCGTTACACCCGCTCGATGATCGTGGCGGTGCCCATGCCGGCGCCGATACACAGCGTGACAAGCCCGGTCGCAAGCCCGCGCCGCTCAAGCTCGTCGACCAGCGTGCCGAGAATCATCGCGCCGGTGGCGCCGAGCGGATGGCCCATGGCGATGGCGCCGCCGTTGGCATTCACCTTCGCCGCATCGAGCTTGAAAAATTGCTGGAAGCGCAACACCACCGAGGCGAAGGCCTCGTTGACCTCGAACAGATCGATGTCGGCAATGGTCATGCCGGCGTTCTTGAGCACCTTCTTGGTGACGTCGATCGGGCCGGTCAGCATCAGCGCCGGATCGGAGCCGATATTGGCGAAGGCGCGCACGCGCGCCCGCGGTTTGAGCCCGGCCTTTTTCCCGGCGTCCTTGTTGCCGAGCAAGACCGCCGCGGCGCCGTCGACGATGCCGGAGGAATTGCCGGCATGATGGACGTGATTGACATATTCCACGTCCGGGTGCGCCTGAATGGCGACCGCATCGAAGCCGCCCAGTTCCCCCATTTGCGCGAACGAAGGCTGTAGCGCGGCGAGCGATTGCATGGTGGTGCCCGGGCGCATGTGCTCGTCATTGGCCAGGATGGTCAGGCCGTTGACATCCTTGACCGGCGCCACCGAGCGGCCGAAGCGGCCTTCGTCCCAGGCCGCCGCCGCGCGCTTCTGGCTCTCCACCGCATAGGCGTCGACGTCGTCGCGCGAAAATCCGTATTTGGTCGCGATCAGGTCGGCGGAAATCCCCTGCGGCAGGAAATAATGGGCGACCGCGATCGACGGGTCGACCGCCCAGGCGCCGCCGGCCGAGCCGATGCCGACGCGGCTCATCGATTCGACGCCGCCGCCGATCGCCATTTGCTGCGCGCCGCACATGATCTGCGCCGCGGCGAAATTCACCGCGTCGAGGCCGGAGGCGCAGAAACGATTGACCTGCACGCCGGGAACTTCATCGCCGTAGCCGGCAACCAGCGCCGCGGTGCGCGCAATATCGGCGGCGGCTTCGCCGACCGGGTCGACGACCCCCATCACCACGTCGTCGACCAGGGCGGGATCGAGGCGGTTGCGGCTTTTGATCGCGCCGAGCGCCTGGCTCGCCAAATTAAGCGCGGTCACTTCGTGCAACGCACCGTCGGCCCTGCCGCGGCCGCGCGGCGTGCGCACGTGATCGTAGATGAAGGCGTCGGACATCGAAGTTTCTCCTTGACCCTCTCCGGCACGGCAAGGCAACTCGCCGCCTTAGAAGCTAGAACGCCTCGGCCGGCAACGCCATGGTGCTTGCGGCGCCGGCCTTGATCCGCGCCAGATGCGTGGTCGCGGCCGGCAGCATTCGCTCCATAAAAAAGCGCGCGGTGGTGAGCCGCTCCGTCATTCGTTCGGCGGCGCCGTTGCCGCCCGCCGCGGCCCTGCTCTTGGCCGCTTCCGCGATCAGGCACCACATATAGCCGAGCGCGACCAGGCCGAAGAGATGCATATAGTCGGTCGCGCCGGCGCCGGCATTGTCCGGATTGCCCAGCGCGTTCTGCAAAAACCACATGGTTGCCTGCTGCAACTCGCCCAGCGCCTGGTTGAGCGGCGTGACATAGGGCGCCATCGCCGCATCGCCGCCGCGCTCCTTGATGTAGCCGGCGACCTCGGTGAAGAAGGCCTGCAGCGCGCGGCCGCCGTCCTTCGGCAGCTTGCGGCCGACCAGATCCAGCGCCTGGATGCCGTTGGCGCCTTCGTAGAGCATGGCGATGCGCGCATCGCGCACGAATTGCTCCATGCCGTGCTCGGCGATGTAGCCGTGACCGCCGAAAATCTGCTGCGCCGTGACCGTGTTGGCGAAACCCTGGTCGGTGAGCACGCCTTTGATCACCGGGGTCATCAGGCCGAGATGGTCGTCGGCCGCCTGCCGCTCCTTGGCGTCCTCGGAACGGTGCGCGACGTCGCTTTTGAGCGCCGTCCACATCACCAGCGCGCGCGCCGCCTCGTTGAAGGCGCGAATGGTCAGCAGCATGCGGCGCACGTCCGGATGGACGATGAGCGGATCGGCGGGCTGTTGCGGAAATTTCGCGCCGCTCAAGGCGCGTCCGGCGAGCCGCTCCTTGGCGTAGGCGGCGGCGTTCTGGTAGGCGACCTCGGACAACGCCAGCCCCTGCACGCCGACGCCGAGCCGGGCCTCGTTCATCATCGTGAACATCGCGTTCAGGCCGCGGTTCGGCTCGCCGATGAGCCAGCCGGTCGCGGCGTCGTAGTTCATCACGCAGGTGGCGTTGCCGTGAATGCCCATCTTTTCTTCGATCGAGCCGCACGACACCGCGTTGCGCGCGCCGAGCGCGCCGCCGGCGCCGGGCAGGAATTTCGGAACGACGAACAGCGACAGCCCGCGGGTGCCTTGTGGCGCGCCGTCGATGCGGGCGAGGACGAGATGCACGATGTTCTCGACCAGATCGTGCTCGCCGGCGGAGATGAAAATCTTGGTGCCGGAGATCCGGTAGCTGCCGTCGGCCTGCGCTGCGGCGCGGGTGCGCACCAGGCCGAGATCGGTGCCGCATTGCGGCTCCGTGAGATTCATGGTGCCCGCCCATTGCCCGGCGATGAGCTTCGGCAGATAGAGCGCCCTCTGTTCCGCCGATCCGTGGATCGTGATCGCCGCAATGGCGCCTTCGGTGAGAAGGGGATACATGGCGAAAGCCATGTTGGCCGAGCAGAGGAACTCGCTCAGCGCTTGTGCCAGCGCGACCGGCAGGCCCTGGCCGCCGAATTCGGCGGGTGCCGAGATGCCGATCCAGCCGCCGGCGGTGAGCTTGGTATAGGCGTCCTTGAAGCCGGTCGGCGTGGTGACCGAGCCATCGGCGTGGCGGCGGCAGCCCTCTTTGTCGCCGACGCGATTGAGCGGGGTCAGCGCGTCTTCGCAGAATTTCGCCGCTTCCGCGAGCACCGCCTCGATCAGATCGGGCGTAGCCTCGGCGAAACCCGGCAGGTTGTTGTAGCGGTCGATATGGAACACGTCGCCCAACAGGAACATCACGTCGTCGACGGGCGCCTTGTAAGTCGGCATGACGCGCCTCCCCGGCGTTGGCGGATCGCCGGCTAACCTAACTGATTCACGACACCGTCACGACCGGGAATTACGGAAACCCGGCGGCGGCCTTTGGGGCCGCCATAGCGGCCCTTAACGACTTGTTTACCGTTATCCGGAAAAGTCGCGGACGAGGACAGAAGAGCGCGCCCGCCGCTTCGTCTTTTAACGAGGCCCCGCTCAATACAGGGCCATCTCGTCCCTCGCGAATTGGTTTGGGCGCGCAATGAAATCTGGCGGTCCGTGGAACCTCAGAGGCCTGCGACCGGAAACGCGCGAAGCCGCCCGCGAAGCCGCGCGCCGGGCTGGCATGTCGGTCGGGGAATGGCTCAACAGCGTCATCCGGCCAATCGACGACGACGATTATGGCGAGCCGATGCGGTTCGCTGAATACGACGACGAGGACTGGCGGGATGATTACCGGCCCCGCTACCGCGAGCCACGCCGGCGCCGCCGGCAGGAACGCGATGCGGCGCTGGCGCGGGAAGAAATCGGCGAAGTGCACGCCCGCCTCGACCGGCTGACCCAGCAGCTCGAGCGCATGGCGCAGGTGAGCACGCGCCGGCTGACCGGCGCGCCCGGGCCGGCGATGCGCGGGCGCCCGCCGCCGCTGCCGCGGTCGCTTTCCGGCAAGGAGGCTGAGGGCGGACCGGTCACCGTCGACGATGCGATCGCCCAGATCGCCGAACGCCAGCGCGCCCTTTACGGCAATGCCGCTCCCGGCGCAGCCGGCGTGGAGTCCAGCGCGCCGGAGCAGGCCGCCGAGGCGGCAGCGCCGGCCGTCTCGCCTGAGCATCGGTCCGCTCCGCCGGTCGATATCAGCAATCTGGAGGATCAGCTGCAGTATCTGACGCAGCGCATCGAAGCGCTGCGGCCTAACGGCGAACTCGAGCAAGCGGTCAAAGCGGTCCGCCGCGATCTCACCGAGATCCGCCGCCAGCTCGGCGGCGCCATGCCCCGCCGCGACGTCGAAACGCTCGAGAACGAAGTTCAGGATCTGGCCGAGCGCATCGATCGTTCCCGCGACGGCGGCGTCGATGCCGAGGCGCTGGCCGCCGTGGAAGGCGGCCTAGCCGAAATTCGCGAGGCGCTGGCTGGGCTGACGCCGGCGGAGAACCTGGTCGGCTTTGACGAAGCGCTGAAAGGTCTGTCGCAAAAGGTCGATCGCATCATCGCCAAAGAAGATCCGGCCGCGCTGCAGCAGCTCGAGACGGCGATCGGCGCCCTGCGCGGCATTGTCGCGCACGTCGCCTCCAACGACACGCTCAATAAGGTGGCCGAGGAGGTGCGTCTGCTCGGGGTCAAGGTCGACGCTCTCGCCGGCAGCGCCGCCAGCGGCGCGGCGGTCTCGGCGTTGGAAAGCCGGGTCGACAGCCTCGCCAGCGCGCTGAACGCCTCGGCCGATGCCGGGCATACGGTGCCGCATGAGCTCGAAAAGCTCCTTACCGGGCTCATTGAGAAACTCGAATGGGTGCAGCTCACCCACACCGACCACGCGGCGCTGGCACAGCTCGAGGACCGCATCGCCCAGCTCGTCAAGCGGCTCGATGCGTCCGACGCGCGGCTCGGCAACCTGGGGGCCGTCGAGCGCGGCTTGGCCGACCTGTTGGTGCATATCGACCGGATCGGCGCCGGCACCGCCGCGCCGGTCGATGCCGCCAAGCCGGCGGTGGACGCCATCGAGCGCGACGTGGCCGCCATCAAGCTCAGCGATCGGCGCACCCAGGACTCGCTCGAAGCCGTCCATGGCGCGGTCGAGCAAGTGGTCGATCGACTGGCGATGATCGAAAGCGGCATAAATAGCGCCGTCGGCAAAGCCGAGTCACTGATCCCGATGGAGGCCGGACCCGGCATCGTGCCCGCCGCCGAGCCCGAGCCGCTCACTGCCGTGCCGGCGCCGCCGCCACCTGCCGAGCCCGCGCCGCGTCCGGCGAGCCCGCCGCGCCCACCGATCGATCCACATCTGCCGCCGGATCATCCGTTGGAACCCGGCTCGACGCCGGTCGGTCGCACCATGCCGTCGGTGGCCGAACGCATTGCCGCCTCCGAAGCCGCGGTCGAGTTTGCCAAACCGCCGGTGATTGCCGAGCCGGGCGACAAGCCGAACTTCATCGCCGCCGCGCGCCGCGCCGCCCAGGCTGCCGCCGCGGCGCCGTCCGAGCGCACCGCCCGCGCCGACGGCACCGCCAAGCGGCTGGTGCAATCACCGACGCCGTCGCGGCTGCGCAAGCTTCTTGTTGCCGGCGGCGCCGTGCTCATTGTCTTCGGCTGCGTGCATATCGCACTGCACATGCTGCAAGAGCGGGCGGCATCCGGCAATGGGGCCGCCGTCGCCCCATCGCCGCCGCC
>Ga0187784_10001250_pt1 | contig 20080 bp, 18 predicted proteins | sample 1015_SJ02_MP15_2_FD_132964 | JGI IMG/M metagenome (GOLD analysis project Ga0187784, IMG submission 132964) | Tropical peat soil microbial communities from peatlands in Department of Meta, Colombia - 1015_SJ02_MP15_20_MG | ecosystem: Environmental > Terrestrial > Soil > Wetlands > Peat | place...
TCAACTTGATCCCCCTGCCTAGTTTACGGGCAGGTCCCTGTTGGAAGCATCGGAGATATTCAGAGAAATAATTCGGGTTCTTACGGAGCATCCAGAATCAACGACCTCAATCGCACGGTGAATACCAGCAACCCTACCGATATCAACCCTTACTTCCATACCTACGGGCCGAATCCCTGGTCCGACCTCCCGCTCTAGGGCTGGTACAGAGGCTGGTGCTACAACCCACAGGCACCACAGGGACCATTCTTGGCTTCTCTAATGCTCTTGGTTTACGTGGCGCCTTAGACGTTGCCAATGGGCAGGCCACCATCTCGCTTTGAAACCCGCTATAATGAGCGGAACAGACATGAGCTCAAGCCTCCCAACTCAAGCCGAAAAGCCCGCAAAAACAAGCTCCCAGGCCCGCCGTAAGGTCTTGGTCCTGGCGAGTCATGTGGTCCCTTACGGTTCCGCAGGCTTTCGTCTTCTCGCGCAGGATCCGCGCCTAGATATCCAAGTTGCCTATTGCAGTATGCAGGGCGCTGAGCGCGGCCTGGATCCAGAATTTGAGAGGGAGATTCAGTGGGATGAGCCCTTGCTGGAAGGCTTTTCCTGGGTCCACGTGCCGAACAAGTCGCTGCGCCCGGGCCTTGGACGTTTCTTTGGGCTCTGGAATCCCGGATTGTGGAGCCTAATCCGGACCGGCGGTTTCGACGCCATCGTGATTTACACCGGATATATGTATGCCAGTTTCTGGCTCTCCGTGTTGGCTGCAAGAAGCAAACGTGTAGCCGTGATCATCTCCTCCGACTCCACCACCACACAGTCGCGCGACGGGTCAGGCTGGAAGAGACAGATCAAGCCGTTCATCCTCGGGCACGTCTACCAAGCTATCGATGTCCTCATGGCGGGCTCACCCGCCGTGGAGGAATTGGCTCTTAAGCTGGGTATGCCGAAGGAGCGCATTGTCGTTATTCCGTCCGGTATGAACAAGGAGGAATGGATCGCTCGAACGGCAAGGTTTGATCGCTCCCTGGTGCGCGACGGATGGGGGATTCCCGCAGATGCCCCAGTAGTCTTTTACTGCGGCAAGCTCCAGCCCTGGAAGCGCCCTCTTGACCTAGTTCGTGCATTCGCAAAAGCCGCTGTGCCGGGCGCGTATCTCGTCTTTGCCGGAGACGGACCGAAGCGCGGAGAACTCGAGCTCGAAACACGCGCTCTCAGAGTCGAAGAACGTGTCCGCATTCTCGGCTTCGTGAATCTGTCGCAGTTGCCCGGTTTGTACAAGGCTTCCGACCTGTTTGTCCTTCCTTCAGAATACGATCCATGTCCCTTGGTTGTGCCCGAAGCCATGCTCAGCGGCCTGCCGGTGATACTGAGCGCTGCGGTTCGTGGCCGTTTGGGCATGATTGATCAAGGCAAGAGTGGTTTTACGTACCCTTGCAGCGATTCAGAACGACTTGCCGAGATTCTCAAAAAGGTGCTGTCCAATCCCGGCCTGCTGGAGCGCCTCAAGGAAGGAGTTCGCCGGCAGATGGAGTTCTGGCGTTCTTCCGATCTTTTGGACTCTTCGGTTCTCGCGATTGACAGGGCAATTCACAGAGTTCGGGAGTCCGAAAGCAGGAACACCTGATGCGCTGGCCACTCTTCACCATGCGCTTGACCGCCCGCGTGTTTTCAGGAGAATCCATCATCGGAGACAATCACATTATTGTACTCGAGGCTGCGTCGTGAAATTCTCCGCTCACGTCCTACCTCCTCAACTCAGTAAGAATCCCCTCTACGTTTTTCTTGCGGTCTGTCTGTTGTTCTACTTGGCATATGAACTGGCGCAGTACGTCATCGCGGCAGACATCACAGGCCTGGAATATGTGGCACTCGGAGTTGCCGCAGGTGCTTGCGCCGTTAAGACTCTTAATAATTGGCGCACGGGCACGATTATTTTTTTTGCTTGGATATTTTTTGAAGATCTAGCCCGGAAATACCTCGGCAACAACATGGCTATCTATTTCGCTAAGGATTTCCTTGTCGCCACTGTCTATCTGTCCTTTTTCCTCGCTTACCGCCGTCTGCATATTCAGCTTTTCCGTCCGCCCTTTCGCGTGCCGTTACTTCTCTTCATTTGGTTTGGGGTGCTCCAGGTATTCAATCCTACCTCCACGAGTTTCTACTTTGGGTTGCTCGGCTTGAAGCTTTATTTCTATTACGTCCCCCTCCTGTTTATCGGCTACGCCCTCATCAAGTCGGAAGCTGACTTGCAACGCTTTTTCCCTTTCTTTATGGTGCTCACCTTGATTGTGGCCGGCCTCGGGATAGCACAGGCGATATTGGGTCATACGTTTCTGAACCCGGCGGTCATCCAGGAGGACATTCGTGGGCTGAGTACAGCTTACAGGGTCGCCCCCGTTTCGGGAGTGATGGTCTATCGCCCCACCTCCGTCTTTGTCAGTTCTGGCCGTTTTGCCTTTTTTCTGGTTCCTGCCTGGCTTTTCGCTTTTGGTTACGGGGGTTACCTGCTGCTGCGTAGTCGTCGCTACCGTTTGTTGACCTCAGTCGCCCTAGCAGTCACCACGGTTGCGATTGCGCTTTGCGCCTCACGGGGAACTCTGCTCTGGACGATCGGTAGTGCTCTGATTTCGATTCCAACCCTCTTGTGGGGCTGCCCTTGGCAAAAGGGCCAACTCGTCCGAATTCTCCGCACTTTTCAGCGCGCTGTGATTGCAATTATCGTTGCACTTACGATTATGTTCCTCTTGTATCCACAAGCACTTACAGATCGTTTCTCCTTCTATTGGGAGACCCTTGATCCCAGCAGCACTAACAGTGAGCTAGTTGAACGCATGCAAACCTATCCGCTTCAGAATCTTCTCATGGCGTTCCAATACCCGCGTTGGCCATACGGGTATGGAATCGGGACGGCTTCTTTGGGTATTCAATACATCGCACGCATCCTGCACGTTCCGTCTTTAGGCCTTGCTGTCGAGAGCGGGTTCGGAACTCTCGTCCTTGAACTCGGCATCGTCGGGCTGCTTCTTTATCTTGTGCTAGCCACATCGATTGTTGGGTCTGCCTGGTCGGCTGTTCACAAACTGAAAGGCACGCTCTGGTTTCCTATTGGCTTTGTAATTTTCTGGTATTCATTTCTATTCTCGTTCCCCTACGTTTGGGCAGGGCTTCAGCCATACGAGGATTTCATCCTCAATTCTCTGTTCTGGTTCTCACTGGGGATTCTCTTTCGACTGCCGAGCCTTACCGCGAGTGCGCAGGTGTCACAGATCAACTCAGCTCAATTCCGGACCACCAGGACTGCCTGACTTGCGCGCTGCGGTCGTATCTCCCTTTCTCGACAAGTGCCATGGTATGGAACTTCGTATCGTCAAACAAATTGAACACCCTACCTCCAGCATGGTTGGGCCGTTCATCTCTATTTGCGGCGCGCCGAGGCCGTAAAGGGTCTCCCCCTTAATTCTGCCAAAGATCGGCCTCCGAGGGTACTGAGCCAAGCCCGCTGCCCCAAGGTCCTTGCATGCTGTCACTTGTCTCGCATCATTAAGAATATCAAAAGAACAAAAGACCACAGGCCGACAAAACCGAAACATTTTTCCCTTGCACCCTCCACTTTGAGCCGTGGATACTCCCCCGTGCAGAGCTGAGAGCGGCACGAGCATTAAGAGGTTGGACATATTGCGCTGTGCCGTTGCCGTCTTGCTGGTCACGGTTCACGCTCGGACGTGCAAAAAGCGGATATCATTGCGGTCTACCAGCCGTGGGACAAATAGCTGATGCTCAAGTTGATCAAGCGTATTGCTCGAAGCTATATCGAAAAACGAGGCTTTGTTCGGGGGCCGGCTGCTCCCAACGTGCACACCGTGTTGGCGCGGCTGCCAAAGGTGAATGTCGCGACGGTGATAGACGTGGGCGCCTCTGACGGCCGCTGGTCTGCGGAGATCATGCGGTATTTTTCTGCCGCGAGGTACCTTCTGATTGAGGCTCAAGAACAGGCGCATGGGGCGGCCTTGCAGAGATTCAAGGCTGATCACCCCAATGTCGTTTATGAAATATGTGCCGCGGGAGAAAGTGAAGGCGAGATCCATTTTGATGTGGGCCACGCTTTTTGGGGGCAAGCAGCCTCGACACCATTTCTTAAGAATGACATCACTGTTCCGATGAACACGGTGGACAATCTGGTGCGCAAGTACGGTTTTCAGGGGCCATTTTTGCTCAAGCTGGATACTCACGGATTTGAAGTACCAATTCTGGAGGGGGCTCGCGAGACTCTATCGCAGGCCAGCATGCTAATAATTGAGGCGTACAACTACTCGATATGTCCGGGTTGTTTGCGTTTCCACGAGATGTGCTTCTTTTTGGAGGCACGTGGTTTCCGCTGCGCAGACATTTACGACCTGGGTACACGACCCAGCGACAACGCGTTCTGGTATATGGATATGGTGTTCCTGCCCTCCTCACACCCGATTTTCGAGTCCAACAGGTTCTCCGCGGATGAGCATCCGGAATAACAATAGGTCTAATTCGGAAATATCACCGGAGACTGTTGGGAATCTCTCCTGACCATTGCGGGTAAGCCTATGTTCATCGAAAGATTGAAAAATGCTGTTAGGTTTAGGCTCCTTCGGCAAGCAAGGAAAAGAGAACAGCGTCGCTTTCGGGACTACTGTCTTAACTTGCCGAAGGTGGTCTCAGAACCGGTTTTTGTGAAAGTCGGGGCTGGAGACGGAATTACCGGAGATCCATGCTCTGATATTCTGCTTGCCAACACGAACTGGAGAGGATTACTCATCGAGCCTGTTCCATATTGTTTCGATCGATTGAGAGCAAATTTTCAAGACTCTCGACGATTTTCTTTGGAGCAGATCGCAATCGGGGCACCCGCTGGGGAAGGCAGCTTCTACTACGTGGATGCAAAAGCTATTCAGAGCATTCCAAACCTTCCGGCTTGGTTCGATCAACTTGGTTCGTTCGATAGAAACCATATCATGAAGCATTTGGATGGCGTGCTTGACTCGTTCATCATGGAATGCAAGGTTCAAGTCTGCCCTCTATCGGATGTCCTCATGCGAAACGGAATTAAGGAAGTGCATTTACTGCATGTCGATGCTGAAGGACATGATTACGAGGTTCTGAAGACCTTGGATTTCGCTAAATATGCCCCCCTCTCGATTTTCATTGAGCATAAGCACTTATCCGGGACGCAGAAGACTGAAATGATGCTTCTTCTGCGTAAACACGGATACTCTGTGCGAGATTGCGGGGAAGACTATTTTGCTATCAACGAGGAGGCTAGCGAGCGCTTGCAGGGGATGGCGCGGATCCGCCGCTGAACTGTAGTGGCCAATCGCGATCCTTCACGGGATGAAATTGTCTAGAGGCTATTGCACAACCCTCCGTAAGACGATCATGAAGCAGGCGATATGAAAGAATGCGCCATAGATTTTGAGCGAACGGTCATAGCGCACGACTAGGCGCCGGAAGTTTCCCAGCCAGCCGATCGTGCGTTCAACGATCCAGCGTTTGCGGTATCGGCGCAGTACGCGGCCATCCTGCGTGGCCGGACGAACGCGATTTTTCTTGTGCGGGCAGATCAGTTCGATCCCGCGCCGCCGCAAACGATCCCGCAACGGATCGCTGTCGTAAGCCTTGTCGGTAATCACGCGCACCGGCTTCTGGCACGGCCGGCCTGCGCGATGTCGGCGGCCTATGCGGATCGACGCGAGCGTGGTCTCCGCGAGCCGGACTTCCGCCGGGGAGGCAGAGTGAAGGTGATCTCCCAGAGGAACACCCTGGCCGTTGACCACCATCCACTTCGTGCCCTTGCCCCGCTTGGTTTTTCCGACTTCCGCGTCCCTTTTTTCGCTGGAGCGAAACTGCCGCCCAGAAACGATTCGCTCCAGCCCAGCTCTTCGCGCTCGTTCAATTCGCTCAAGAAGGCGCGCCAGATGTTCAGCCAGACGCCCTGCTCCTCCCAGTCCCGCAACCGCCGCCAGCACGTAGCAGGATGCGGATATTTCTCAGGCAGGTCCTTCCAGCGAGCGCCGCTCCGCAGAATCCACAGAATTCCTTCCAATACACGACGGTTCTCGATCCACGGGCGACCACCCTTGCGGTGCCTTCGCGGCTTGGGGAGCAAGGGCGCGATTTTCTTCCACTGTGCTTCGGTCAACAACGGTCGCGACCGTACCATCGACCCTCCCCCGGCGCTGCTGACTCTGCTTATCCTTTATTTCAAAATTCCTAACCACTTCTATCTCAATGGCTTGTACCCCGTTATGCAACAGCTTCTAGTAACTTCGTGAGCCCGCTTGGCAGGCATCTGCCTTTCAGCACCAGTTGAGGTCGGTCCACCTTGTACCCGGTCTCCCAGCGTTTGAGTTTGCGAACTAATTCCTTGCAATTTCGGAACTGCTTCCCTTGATAAAACTCGTTGGCGTCTGCCTTGATGACTGCGCTCAACTTTGTCGTTGACTCCTGGACAGTCTGGCGTGACGTGGCAATTAGCCATGTTTAGATCCGTTAGATGCTAGGCGATTCGCTTATGCTTCACGGCTAATCTTCTTGCCTCCAGTGTTGGATTCTGCCTGAAACTAGCCTTCCGAGCGGATCAAGAATACCAGGGACAGTTAAGGTGATATAGACTCTCTTAGTGAACCTAGCAAAAAAACCGAGGCTGGCCAGCAAGCCCACAGTGAGAAGCCTGGATGAAAATTGAGGGTGTGGTGATTTCCTGTTACCGGTTCGATTTGGAACTTACACGAATCTGTGTAGCCAGCATTCGGTTCTGGTATCCGCACGTCCCTATTTGGCTGTTGAAAGATCGGCACTATGGTGATTTCAACACGCGGGAAATCGAGAGGAACTGGAATGCCCAGGTCTATCCCGGACGGCAAAGAAGCCTCGGGTGGGGTTTTGGCAAGCTCGAGGTGATGACAGAATTGCCCGCTCGAAGACTCATGCTTCTTGATTCGGACATCGTCTTTACCGGACGAGTGATTGAACGGTTGGAACGATTCGATGAAGACCTGATTGTCGACAAGGAAGACCCTGATCTAACTGTCGTTGAAGAACACTTCTTTTCGCTGAGTAGACTCCACCAACTAGATACCGAGTTTGAATTTCCGGGTTACTGCTTCAATAGTGGCCAAATCGTGGCCACTACGGGGCGGATCACGAGAAAAGACTCTGAGGGCCTTATGGATTGGCAGACCCGGACTCTCATGCACCCAGAAGTTTTCAAAATGGGTGAACAAGGTTTGGTCAATTACATGGTTCTGCGCAAAGCGCAGTACGGCAAACTAACCATCCGCCGTGAGCCTTTCATGGTATGGCCGGGAGAAGCAGTCCACTCAGAGCACATCCAAGTGAGGGACTTCACGCCCGAAGGGCGACACCACGAGTTGATTCACTGGGCTGGGCTGCGCTGGGGTAAAACGCTTGAAGAGATGCCGAGATCCGACATTCTTGCGTATTTTCAAGGAATTTATTACCGCCGCGTTCCGCTCGGGGCTTGGCTTCGGCGTTGGCGTCGCACACGATTCAGGATTCAGCGCGCGTTCATCACGCCCCTCAGGATTGTTGCGAAGAGAGTTTTGTCCAAGCTGATGTAACAGAAAGTGGTCAATCCCGACAATAGAAGAACGTGAAACACTTGGGGTCAGTGGGAGCCGAGGAGAGCGCTAAAGCGAGCGGCAATGGCGGGCCAGGCGAAGAAGGTTTGATAGGCGGCACGGCTGCGAGAAGCGAGATCCATGCGATAGGCAGCATCAGAGAGGACGCGAACCAGGGCGGCATGCAGATCATCTGGTTGGTCGGGTGAGACAAGAACCAACCCAGCATTGGTGATAGGGGCGGCGGTTTCGGATCCAGGAAAGGCAATAACCGGAAGGCCGCAGGCAATGCCAGCGATGGCGCTGCTGCGGCGCGAAGAGAGGGGGCCGCGCACAAAGAGAAGAACGTCACAAACGGAAAGCTTCTGGACGACTTGAGCGGGTTCTACCACACCCTCTACCGAGAGTTCCACAGGAAGATCACGAAGCCCTTCTTTGAGTTCGGTTTGCCTAAGTTCAGCGTGGCGGCCAAAGATTGATAGGCGTAACTTGCCTAGCTTTTGCGCGGCGTAGCGAACCGCGCCGAGGATGATTTGTGTTTCGCGAGCGCCGGATTCACCGCCAGTGATGCTGAAGACGCCAATTGTGGGCACGACGTCCTGAGAATGCGCAAGGTGTGTAGGTGGGATAGGCAGGTTGGGACCGACAGGAACGAAAGCAGCCTGAGGCGGCACAGCGGGCAGCCAGGAGAGTCTTTCCGGTGGAACCGTGAAGACCGCTAGATCGGCGAGGGTGAGGGCGCGCCGCATCGTGCGGACCTGGACGAGCCGGCGAACGGAATCGATCAGGCGCGTACCCGAAAAGGGCTCCACATCGTGGAACACAATGCCGATGCGGGAGCCGGCGGATTTCAGAATATTCAGGGCGCGCAGGAATTTCTGTGGGAAACCGCGGGAAGACCACGCTAGGGCGGTGTATTGGACCAGCACCCACCGATTCCTCCAGTAAGCGGCCTGAAGCCGAAGCGCGATGAGTGAATCGGACCAGCCGTGACTTTCCCAAGGCACACGGCGGATTTCGAATTGAATGTCGTGCGAGTGAAGCGCGGTGCCAAGGTAACGGCAGTATTCCTCGACCGCGTCGGTTGGTTCGTCTTTGCGGCCAAGCAACGCGATGACAGGCAGATTCATAGTAACAAAGCGTCCACGTGGCGTTCGCTGAATTCCGGCGCGGCAATCCAGAAAAACAAACCAGGGACGTCGCTGCGTGATTCGGCCATCCTACTTCTCCACTAGGTAGCTACCCAGTACAAGAGCATCCATGCCCGAGCTGAAAAAAGTGCGGAGCGCGTCGGTAGGTGTGTGGACAATGGCTTCGCCGCGCAGGTTAAACGAAGTATTCATGATCACGGGAACGCCGGTACGTTTCCCGAATTCATCGATCAGCCGGTAATAAAGCGGATTCATTTCTTTCTCCACGGTCTGTGGACGCGCGCTGCCATCCACGTGCGTGACCGAGGGAATCACTCCGCGTTTTTCCGGGCGCACCTGCGTCGTCAAAATCATGAATGGCGAATCGTGAGCGGATTCGAGGTATTCGGGCGCAGCTTCTTTCTTGAGGGAAGGCGCGAAGGGGCGCCACCATTCGCGGAATTTCACTGCATTGTTGACCTTTACATTCATTTCCGGATCGCGCGGATCGGCAATGATGGAGCGGCTGCCGAGTGCGCGCGGACCGAATTCCATACGCCCCTGGTACCAGCCGAGGATTTTGCCTTGCGTAAGTAAGTCAGCGGCAGTAGAAGCAGGATCCGATAAACGCGTGAAACGAATTTTGTAGGTCTTGAGCACTGACTCAATCACATCATCGTCGAACGACGGTCCTAGATAAGCGTGGCGCATGGGTTTCAGGGACAGCCGCTGGCCGCCATCAAGAAAAGGAGCAAGCGCCGCGCCAAGCGCGACACCGTCGTCAGAAGCAGCGGGCTGGACAAAAATTCTGTCAATGATCCCGGATGCCGCAATTTTGCCGTTGGCCTTGGAATTGAGTGCGACGCCGCCCGCCAGGCACAAATTCCTGCTACGCGTTTTCTCCAGCGCTAGGCGAACCACACTCATCATCCCGGTCTCGCACATGTCCTGAACGGCGTAGGCTACGTCTTTGTGGAGATCGCTGATGTCACTTTCAGGCTCACGCGGTGAGCCCAGCGCGGTGGGCCAACCGGAATAAGGACTGCCCCCATTGCCGGTCAGCCGGTCCGTGTGCACCTTGTAGGGACCAGCGTCCGGGTCGAGGAAAGAACTTAGATCGACTCCGGGCTTGCCATACGGCGCCAGGCCCATCACTTTCCATTCATCGGCGTTGGGCGTGAATCCGAGAAATCCAGTGAACTCCGCGTAGAAAAGACCCAGCGAGTTTGGCCATTTAATAGTCAGCATATGTTCGATGCGGCCCTTAATGCCGTGCCAGATGGAAGTAGCTTCCCATGCGCCGCGGCCATCCATGACGACGATCGCCGCATCATCAAAGCCGGAATATGAGTAGGCACTGATCGCATGGGCAAAATGGTGATCCACGTAGCGGAAAGGCGCCTTGCTTACCCCAAATCGTTGCGCAAGCCGCTTTGCGCCACTGCTTTGGTGCCACATGCTGACGAAATAGCGCGTGGAATTGAGGAAGTTAAGATACGTAAGCGGCCGGCGGCCCGAGGCGTACAGGCTTAGGTCATGCCGGTACAACTGCCCAATAGGCTGCCATCCCAGGCAGACTTCGTCGATGTCGACTGGGCGAACCTTAGCGAAATCGAGGCACGCTTGAATCGCCAACTGCGGAAATCGGGCATCGTGCTTGGTCCGGCTGAGGCGCTCTTCGGCCACTGCGAAAAGAAGTTCCCCGTTGCAGACGATGCAGGCGGAGGAGTCGTGCATCTGGGAATAGTTCAGGCCAAGAGTGATCACGCGCGCACCTCAGGCTGTTTGCGGCCGTAGCACCAAGCCATCGGCGTGCCTGCATCCAGGAAATCGTCGGGCGAGCCTCCTCCAGCGCGAACGGCCTCCGCAATTTCTGCCGAGGTAAGCGTCGCGCCGCGCCAGCTTTTACCCACCATTTCGGGATCGATCCCAACGATGCGGGCTATGTGGCGGCTCATCCTGTGGAGCCCTATGGAGGCTATGTTGTCGAGAATCCCAAAAATAGCTCTCCCCTTCCAGTTCATCGTAGGCTGATCCGAACCGTTGAACTGAAACAGAAAGGCTCCACCGGGACGAAGAATGCGCATCATTTCCCGAATGGAATTGAAGTTTATTTCCTTGGTGGGCATATGCTGCAGCACGAGATAACTGAAGACGAAATCAACCGAAGCGCTTTCGATATCGGAGAGCGTTTCTCCGTTCGAAAGGATCCAGCGGATATTTGAGAACGATGGAACGTATCCCTTTGCACGCGCCTGCATTTCTGCGGAGATATCTACGGCAATGACAGACTGAAAGCGCTGGGCAAAGCTCCTTGTCATTCTCCCGGCGCCACAACCGAGTTCCACCATGCATTTACTGGCCGGATCAAACTGAAGTTTCTGCAGTATGGGATGAACGAGACGAAGATAATCCTGCTCGCCAGACTCGAAGAAAGACTTCTCATCCCAATCTTTGCGCCAGCTCGCAATATAGAGAAAGGCATTGCGCCGGGCCCGCTCATCCCAGTCTCGACGCATTGTGTCCTTAGACTTATTCAATTGGCTTTCTCCCCGTCAAAAAATGGGTGCGGCAGCAAGGCAGTTTGCCATCGAACCAGCCAACTTGGGGGCGCAGATCATATACATTTTTGCCGAACGCGATCATCCGGATTTCCGACCTTCTCTGTCGTTGGCGTGACAGAATAATCTTTCTAACAGTACCTCAAATCGCTTCTAATTATATCTCGTCAATGGCTGGGCGGCTTCCTGTTTGGACAGTATCTGTAGTCGCTGATGCGTGGCTTTGAAAATGAGAGGTATTTCCAAAAATCATCGACCCTCAGGAGCGGGGTCCTGAAATTGGCCATTTGGGGCCGGGGAAGAACATCTAAGGAGGACAGGCTTGTACCAGAATTGTGGGCCGAGCCAGTGGCGGTCGGGGTAGAACCATCGCGGAGAGAGCAGTAGCGCGGGGATCATAGAGACCGTGCAGAATCAGGAAGCGCCTGGTGCTGGATGCGATAGAGAGTGCGTTCAGCGCAGTAGGTTTCCAAAGGTATTCTGCCACGGAGTTGTAACCCAAGTTGGGCGGCTTCCACAACGAGTTCGAGAACGGCAGCGGCAGCGTCTGGAGAAGCGCGCAGAGATGGCGCTCGTCGCTTGCGAACGCTCCGCATGAACAGATTGGCACCGTGGATGTAATAATGCGTCAGCAACTCTGTGCGGATGACCGAATCAGCGAGAGTCGGCGCGAGAGCGAAGAGGTATTCATCTGTCTCAATCGCGGGAAATTGGGAGAAGGGAAGAATTTTGCGCGCGACGGTTGGGCGCAAGCGCAGGGCCACTGATGCCGAAATAGCAGCAATGCAGCCGGAGGAACTCAGCAGAAGAAAGAGAGTCGAGGTGGAAGCACCTTTGGACATCCGCACAATTATGTGCTCGCAGCCTTCGTTGTAGGATCCTGCGATGGCCTGGCCGATCATGCCGAGCGAGGGATCGCTAGCCAAGAGTGCGGCAAAATTCCAGGGTTTTCCCCGCCCACCGAAGAATCGCAAGCCTTATGGGATGCATACCCGAAGGACAGGGGTAAATCCATGACGGTTTTCGCGAAAGGAGACTCAGAGTACATTGGGAGTGCGACGGTGGATTACCTGCGCTCCCGGGGAAAAGGGAGGTCGCAGTAGACAACTTGGCGTGCGGCCGCTGCCAAGCGCTGGGTCCGGAAGTTCTATGCTACCAGCGTGACTTTCTTTCTCAGCTCATTGCTTTGTACGCAGTAGCAAGCATCGCTCTTCATCGGGCAGACTCGAGGCACATTCCTAGCTCTTTGCCGCTAAGCTTGAAAATGGTGGCACGTTTTATGATCGAAGCGGCTCCCAGGACGACATTTAGTCGTTGTAAGATCTTTCAGGAGGCACACAGTTCATCGAGAAGGGTTTACAAGAACGCGGGTATTGACCGCACGCAGAAAGTCCGGGCACGCGAAATTTTTTGGTGTGCACCTTGAGCCGCCAGTCAACTATTTTCAGACGCGCACACGTAGCCTGTTGATCCAGATGCTGCTCCACAGCCGCGCGCTCATTTCTGTGATTCCCAATGAACAACAAATTTACAGTGGACGTATAGTACGAGGACGCTAATGATGCGAAGCAAGCGAAACCCTGATTTACTCGCTCGAGTCCTAAGGTCAGCAGGCCAGTTCCGAGGAAAAGCCCGCTTGGCTGATTTGTTCGGGCGTCTCACGTCCTCCTGGACCTGTGGCCGCGGCACCTTTTCGGTGGCGAGTGGATACACGGCCACAGTAGATTTGGGCGACCGCATCCAGCGCTTAATGTGGGGCGCAGCCTACGAACCCAATGTAAGAAGATGCCTTGCTGCGCTCTTGCGTCCTGGCGATACGTTTGTCGATGTGGGAGCTCACATAGGATTTTTTAGTTTAATCGCTTCGTCGTTGGTCGGCAGCAAGGGCAAAGTTTATGCGTTTGAACCAGATGCCACCCTATTTCAGGCGCTCCACTCAAATGCTTTGGAATATCCATGGCTAGTGGCTTCTTTACGAGCAGTGTGGAATAAGAGCGGTTCGGTATCTTTCTCAAACCCGCAGCAAGCCGGAGAATCAGGTTGGGGAAAGTTGGCTTCAGTCCGAAATGAAGGACATCTCGTATCGGTTGAGGCTATCTCTTTGGATGAATGGCACGAGAGTGTCGGTTTCCCCCCGATACGCCTAATCAAGACCGACGCAGAAGGGTCCGAGCCATTCATTTTAGAAGGCGCGCACCGTGTCATCGCGAGCACACGACCGTACCTGATCATGGAGTTGAATGATCAGCTCCTTCGCGAAATCGGCCAAACCAGAGCGATCGTCGCTGATACGCTTCGGGATCAGGCGTATCAAATTCTTGCGATAGGACTAAAAAACCTTTACCAATGTCGGGATTTGATTGATCCTATATTCACTGAAATTCTGTGCGTGCCGTCTGACCGATTAGAAGAATCCATGTGCGCACTGTCCAAATTGCGCACAAGACATTAATCAGACGGTCAGCAATTCATTGCACGTGGCGCAAAGGGCGGTGCTTCGGGCGGCCGCCAACCCTTTTTTGGTGGGATAAGGGATGAGCTTGACGCCGGCATCGCTGGGCGACGTCTGCGGGGAGCTATCCCAGGAGCCATCATCAATCACGGCGATTTTATCCTGGGAATTGCGCTAGCAGGACCTGAATACAGTGCAGGAAGTATTCTCGCCACCTTATACGCCAGAACATAGACGCTGACCCTCTGGAGTAGCGAAGTGGACGAACTCATGGGGATTGCTCGGAAGCTACGATCTCCAGCTCGGAAGGAACGTTCAAGAATCCAGCAATGTCATCGCGGGTCTGAGCGAAGGGAACGGTTACCACCTGCATTTGTGGCAGGCACTCCCAATCATCCACACGTTCACCCGAATCATAGAGCCCCACACGCCAGGAATATACGCCCGGCCACAGCGGAAGGGACGCAAGCGTGTATCGGACTTCGTAAAGACCAGGTTCGAGCATCGTACCCTCCATAGTGCGGCTCCACAGGGGATGTCGGGACTGGTCGTACAGAATGATACCAAGATGAATATTGTGGAGATGCTCGTTGACTCGCAAGAGGAAGTTGACTGTGGTCTGTCCATCGGAAGATAGCGCGTGATCGGAGGAACAGCTTAACCCGCTTAGTTTCCAGTGGAGAAACTGGGCACGCCCTTCCACGGACCGGGAATCGTCCAGGCCGCTCGAACTCATATCTTCTTCGTAAGCACTCACGACCTCGGCAGCCGGGCCACTCTCGCGAACTTGACCTGCATCCAGCCAAACGACACGCTGACAAAGGCGCCTGATCTGGCTGAGCTGATGACTCACAAGAATAATCGTGCGCCCGGTGCGAGCGACCTCGCCCATTTTCCCGAGACATTTGCGCTGAAATTTCAGGTCACCCATGGCGAGAACCTCATCGACGAGAAGGATTTCCGGTTCGAGGTGAGCGGCAACTGCAAAGGCAAGACGCACATACATGCCGCTGGAATAATGTTTGATCGCCGTATCCACAAACTTTTCCAGCTCCGCAAAGGAGACGATCTCATCGAACTTGCGCGTGATTTCCTGTTTTCCCATGCCGAGAATCGCGCCACTCAGATAGGTGTTTTCACGACCAGTAAGTTCGGGGTGGAAGCCGGTGCCTACCTCCAGGAGGCTGCCGACCCGACCGTGAATCTCAGCCCATCCCTCCGTCGGCCGAGTGATCCGCGAAAGAATCTTCAAGAGTGTCGTCTTGCCGGAGCCATTGCGGCCGATCAGGCCCAGAACTTCGCCATCGTTGACCTCTAGATCAATGTTTTGCAAGACCCAGAATTTCTCCGTGGACTTGCGCCGGAAAAAGCGGGAAGGGGAAGAAAAAGCTCTCGCAATGCTGTCGCGAAGCAATCCGCTCGTTGCCTTCACGCCGCGGCGATACTCTTTTCCAAGTCCTTCCGTGCGAATGACGATCCTACTCATACGCGGTCCGCAATCTCTCCTTCCATCCGATTGAAAAAGAGCAAACCACAAAAAACCAGAACGCAAACAATGGCGACGGAAGTGTACAAAGCAGGACCCGGGGATGGTACTTTTCCCGTCAGCGCCCACCGAAAACCTTCGATGACGCCAACCATTGGATTCAGACTGTACACCCAGCGCCAGCGCCCCGGCACCATGGAACTTGGATAGGCCACGGGGGAAGCCAACATCCAAAATTGAACGAGAAAAGGGATCAAGTACCGGACATCCCGGTAAAGCGCATTGAGTGCGGAAAGCCACAAGCCGACGCCCAAAACCGTCATCACAGCAAGCAGAAGAAAGAGCGGCAGCAGAAGGATCGGAGCCGAAGGGCGCATTCCGTAAGAAAGAGTGAATACAACGAGCACCAAAAATCCAATGAAGAAATCAACTAGGCCCGAAAGCGCCGCGGAAACCGGAAGCACAAGACGGGGAAAATAGACCTTCGTGATTACCCGTTGATTTTCGACTACGATATTCGTGACACTGAGGAGCGCGTTCGAGAAATACGCCCAGGGGACCACGGCTGCGAGGTAAAACACGGGATACGGCAGCCCCTGGGAGGGTATCCTGGCGAGTCTGCCGAAGAAAATCGTGAACATGAGCATGGTGAGCAACGGCTGGACAATCACCCAGGTTAGGCCCAGGAGTGTTTGCTTGTAGCGGATCTTGACATCGCGCCAGACAAAGAAGTAAATCAGTTCACGAAACTGCCAGAGTTCAGCGAGGCGGAACTCGAACCAGGTACTGCGAGCCCGGATACACAGAAACGGAGTTGCGCTCGTCTCGCGTTGAAGTTGCTCCGTGCTTGCTACGTGAGTGGCCACAGGATCCGGACGACGCCTTCCTTGCTAAGAATTATCGCCTTCGTTCTCTGGAAACGTGAGTTCGAAAATGCTGGTGCAAGTTCCTAATGAGCCGTGGCGGTGCAGTCATCCAATCCTGTCCATTCAAAACTCCCGGTGAAAGTCCCAGGATCGTGAGTCGTCCGCCTCTTTCCGGAAGGCAATGCATCGGCTGTGTGGCACGAGGTTGTCTCCGTGAGTCATCCTGTACATGCTCCTCCAGACCGATCGGTAAACTCGCGTCCCAAGTCCCTTGCGAGAGAACAGGGAAGAAACATCAGGCATGGGAAGACAACGGACCACGCTGTAAGCACGGTTGGTCGTGATAAATCGGCACAACTTCCAAACACTCGGAAAGTTCGTATCATCAATGACAACTACTCCTCCGGGAGGCAGAAGGAGGTCCATATAAAAGAAGTCCATGCTAGCAAAATCAAAGGTATGCCATCCGTCGATAAAAGCAAAATCCACCTTGACGCTCTGGGAAACAAGCGATGGAAGCGCCAGATAAGACGGCGCATCGTGAAATTCGATCATCCACTCATAGCCGGCTTTTTTCAGGTTTTCGAGCCCTATTCCTTCGAAAGAGACGTGCGTTTCGGTCGATTGCAATTGATGCGGGTCAATCACAATGTGACGTGGATTCAAAAGCTTGGAGAGAGCCTCGCAGATGAAGAGCGCTGATATTCCATAACCCAATCCGACTTCAAGGCTGACGCGGGGTTTGACTTCGGAAATAATCGATTCCAGAAAAAGCCCTTCTTCCGTTGGAATATGGGAGTGAATAGTGTGAGTCTTCCCATTTCTTGAGACTGCGACACCCGATCGGATCAGCTCGCTCAAAACTGGGTTCATTGTACGTTTAGTCCTGAACCTCGCATAGTCAAAGTGCCAGCACAAATACAGCTAAACGCCGCCAGCCTTCTTGCAACTTACGACGACATGCAGCCTCCACTAGATCGGCGTCGGCCAGAGGCGACACAAAACATTGTATCAGACGATCCCGACTCGCATCCTTTGGTTGACAACCTGAAAAGAGGGTCAACCAGCAACATCCTGTCCTCGATCAGCAACAACAAAGTAATTGCCGCCTCCCAAAAAAAGATCTGGGTCGACCCCCATCACTTTCAGGAGCAGAAATGCCCGGATCTTGTTTTTCCACGTAGGAAGATGCGCCCAATCTACGCTACCGTCGCTCACAAATTGGTAACCAAAACGTTGAAGCATCTTTTTGATGACCCAGGGACTGTACGGAGCCACGTGGGAAGGGACGTTCATGTAAAAGCGATGCCCCAACACTGACTCCGTGTATGGCGTTTGGATGATCAACCGACTGCCAATGGGGAGGCATCGCATCAACTCCAGATTTTGCTCCAAGGACACATGTTCCATGACATCTAGATAAAAATACACCGCCGGACGCAGAGTCTCCGATTTCAGATAGTCCCAAATGTCGCTCTCCACCAGCGGCACGTCGAAGGTACGGGCTATACGGAGGAGTTCCTCATTGGAATCGACGCCAAGGATTTGCTTTTTGCCCGCACATTTTAACGCAAGGAGCAGCGCTCCCTCTCCACATCCGAGGTCAACGATTGGGCCTTCCTTGATGTACTTTCCGAACTTCACGAGGATGCTGCGGCCTTTTTCAAGCGCTTCTTGTTCACTTGCCGCGTAGCCACAGTGAAATTCAGCAGGTCTCGAATCCATCCGCTTAACCTTTCTGCGCACGCTTCGTCAGCCGGCTCGCTCGCCCGCAGTAGTGTATTTCTCTTCTGAAGAAACAGCGAACTGCAAGCTGCCAAAGCTGGCAAGTCATCCTACCCTTTTCACGATCCAGGGTCGTCGAGGCCGGGATACAACAAACTATGCCGAAGCTGCCTGCCCCTTTCTGGGTTTCCGAAAGGGCCAAGGAATGTAAACATCGGATTCGGTCGGCGTGGCAGCCACCTTGGGCAGGCGGTTCGAAGAAAAGTAATAACGCAAGTCCATCCAGGAATGGATCCATGGCATCGGCAAATCCACAAGGAGAAGCGAAAACCGCTTCGAACGGAGATGGTTCCAAACCAGGACGCGCGCCCAGCGAAAGTTAACCAAAACCTTGAGCCAGATGCGGTTGTAACCGCCCCGGAAATAGTGAAAGTAGAAGTCCCAGTTCCAGGAGGTGCGGATCACGGACCGGATCGAGTCGCGACGCTGGTGGAAAGCCACGGCGCGGGGCTCGAAGACCAGTTTGTGACCGACGGCCAGCAGTCTAGCGCACAGGTCCACATCTTCATAATTGGTGCGGTAGTTTTCGTTGTAGCCGCCGACGCTCAGGACTGTATCCTTCCTGAAAATTGTGCCGAAACCACCAAGGCGCTTGTGCGAAGGTTGCTCGATGTCAATTCTCTCGAGGCCAAGGTCCTGGGTCATATGGATGGCACGCCAGGCATCGGCAGGCTTGCTGTGATGGGCTTCGATCAAACGGCCGCCGGTTCCCACAACACGAGGGTCAGCAAAATGCGTGAGGAGATGCTCTAGCCATGTGGGATTGGGAAGGACGTCCGCGTCGATCGCTCCAACGAATGGATGGGTTGCATTTGCAAACGCGGTGTTGCGGGCGGCAGCAAGACCTTTGTTTTTTTCGTGACGGATGACGCGCACGGGCCACGGGGAGGCAAGCTCCGCGGAGTTGTCCGAGGAGCCATCATCAATAACCAGCAGTTCATCGGGCGGGTGGGTCTGATCCAACAGGGCGCGGATCGAGCCTTCGATGAAGCGCCCGGCGTTGCAGCAGGGAATGTAAACGGTCAGCTTCATTCCGTCCTTCCACGCCGTGCACACAGATAATTTGCATTACGGCAGCATCCATAATACTTGATGGGTGGCTCTGAAAATGAGAAGCGGTTCCGGAAGTCGTTAATTCTCATGAGGGCTCTGGATAGATGACTCGCCGCTGGTTTTGGACAATTGGGGCGGGGGAAGAAAATTGCGGCGGGCGGGCGTGTACCAGGGTTGTAAGCCGAGCCAACGGCGGCCGGCGTAGAACCAGCGCGGAGGAAGCAGTAGCGCGGGAATCATGGAGACCGCCCGGAAGGTTCGGCTTTCCCAGGCAGCACCTGGGTGCTGAATGCGATAGAGCGCGCGCTCGGCCCGGTAAGTTTCCCAAGGCATGCCGCCATCAAGTTGTAGACGTAGTTGAGCGGCTTCGGCATCAACCAGTTCGAGCACGGCAGCAGCGGCCTCCGCAGGAGCGCCGGCGGCTGGAAGAGCGCAACGGAGTTCAAAAGCAAGCGCAGAGATGGCGCGCTCTTTGCGGCGCTCGCCGCCTGCGGAGGCACTGGGAGCCATGAACAGATTGGCGCCGTGGATGCGGTAGTGCGTCAACGGCTCCGTGAGGATGACCGAATCGGTGAGGGCCGCAGCGAGGGTGAAGAGGTATTCATCGGCCTCAATGGTGAGTGATTGGGGGACAGGGAGAATTCTGCGAGCGATGGAAGAGCGCAGAGCGAGGCGGCTCGTGCCGAGATAGCAGCGATGCAGCCGGAAGAACTCGGCAGAAGAAAGAGAGTCAAGGCGAAAGCGTCTTTGGGCATTCGGGGCGATGATGCGTTCGGAGGTATCGTTGAAGGACTCAATGATGGCGTGGCCGACCATGCCGAGGGAAGGATCGCCAGCCATGAGCCCGGCAAGACGGCGGAGCTTTCCCTGTGCCCACCAGTCGTCGCCATCGAGGAACGCCACGATCTCGCCCAAGCATTCCGGAATGCCTGCGTTGAACGCGGACGCTTGGCCTCCATTGGCTTTGCGGATCAGGCGGACCTGAGGGACAAATTTGGCAGCGATTTCCGAGGTGTGATCCTGCGAGCCGTCGTCCACGACAAGGATTTCGCGGTCCAAGGGGGGAAAATCCTGTTGCAGGACACTGACAATGGCTTGCTCAATGAAGCGCTCGTGATTGTAGGTGTCGATAAGGACGCTTACAAA
>Ga0187784_10001251_pt1 | contig 20074 bp, 14 predicted proteins | sample 1015_SJ02_MP15_2_FD_132964 | JGI IMG/M metagenome (GOLD analysis project Ga0187784, IMG submission 132964) | Tropical peat soil microbial communities from peatlands in Department of Meta, Colombia - 1015_SJ02_MP15_20_MG | ecosystem: Environmental > Terrestrial > Soil > Wetlands > Peat | place...
CGTCGCCGCACTCGAACGAGGCACGAATGAAATTTTCAATATCAGCACAGGCGCGGAGACAACAGACCTCGAAGTATTTCAGACCGTGCGCAGCCTCCTCGGCAAGGAAGTCGAGCCAAAGTATGCTCCAAGACGTCCCGGGGAGATTGACAGGATTCGTCTCGATGTATCCAAAGCTGCGCGCCTCCTAGATTGGATTCCCCGGATCTCCCTTGAGGAGGGAGCGCGAGCTACCGTGAAGTACTTCCAGACCAGGGAACGGGAGCCCGCCTCGGCGTCTACCGCCGCCTAGTGCCGTTCCAACATGTTCCAACAAATCCCTTCAAGAATTGTCTCTCCGTGTTCGCGTCATTTGGCCGAAAGAGTTGGAACGGCACTAGTTCTGCCCAGCTCGATTTGGCAATCTTGATCTTCCTGAACCAAAAATCTTTCCGATCGCGAACGTGGAATTCTCCAACAAGGTCTGTTTGATCGCTGGTGCCTCCGGAGCCATCGGGAGCGCCGTCGCAAAGGCTTTTTACGATCAGGGCGCGCGTGTTGCGCTCACGCACCATGCCCAGAGCTTTAGCTCTGTCTCCATTGGGCTGCCGGCGAAGGATGCGCGAATTGCGGTGTTCCGGTTGGACGCCCGGACATGGAAAAGCATTCAAACCGTTGTTGCGAAAACAAAAAACAAGTTCGGGCCAATCGACATTTTGGTGAATTGCGCCGGGGTCTTAGGACCAGTTGGGCCAACGCACGAAGTCTCAGTGGACCGTTGGATACAGACCATCCAGATTAATCTCCTAGGCGGCTTTCTTCTTGCCCGGGCTGTGCTTCCTTCGATGCTGGCAAGTGGTGCCGGCAAGATTATCCAATTCTCCGGGGGAGGCGCTGCCTACGGGCGCCCCTTCTTCACAGCCTACAGCGCCTCGAAGGCCGCTTTGGTGCGCTTCACTGAGAGTCTCGGTGCCGAACTGGCCGACAAAAACATCCAGGTCAACGCTATTGCCCCGGGCCCTGTGAAGAGCCGAATGTGGGACGAACTGCTTGCCAGCGGCTCGGCAGGCGGTCCTCAGGCCCTTGCGGAACTTAAAAAGATGGAGGAAACCGGGGGCGTTCCGGCGGAACGCGCCGCTGCATTGGCTGTGTTCCTGGCTTCGAGCCGCTCCAATGGTTTGACGGGACGCCTGATCAGCGCCGTGTATGACAAATGGGAAACGATGGGGCCAGACTCTTCAAATACCCTGTCCAGAGACGCGGGCACGCTTCGCAGGGTCCCACTGGATTGAACGTATGTACTCGGTAGCTATTGTTGGCGCAGGTCGGGTGGGACACATCCGAGCTGGTGTGATTCGGCGTTCGGAAAATTCCCGTCTGGCTGCCGCAATCGACATTGACCGGGCGCGCGCTGAAAAACTGGCCGAGGGGACCAAAGCCATCGTTGCTACGGACTGGCGCGCGGTAATCGCACGCCCGGATCTGGATGCGGTAGTTGTATCTACGCCCACTAAATATCACCTCGATGTCGCCGTTGCAGCACTTCGTGCTGGCAAGCATATCTTGTGTGAAAAACCGCTGGGACGAAATGTGAGGGAGGCTCGGGAGATGTTTGAAGCGGCCTTCCAGTCGCGCCGAGAGCTGAAGACCGGCTTCAACTATCGCCACATGGCACATGTGCGCAAGGCGCGAGAACTCCTGGCCGCCAACGCAATAGGACCTTTGCATTTCCTTAGAGCGCGCTACGGACATGGGGGCAGGCCCGGATACGAGAGGGAATGGTGTACCGATGCGGAACTGAGCGGGGGAGGGGTGCTGCTCGAACAAGGAATCCATATTTTTGATTTGGTGCGTTTTCTGCTCGGCGAACCGGCGCGGCTTGTAGCCCAGACGCAGTGTTGCTTCTGGGGTTTTCCCACGGTTGAGGATAACGGATTCTGTCTCATCGAAACCGAGCGCGGTCCGTTGGCACAAATCCATATTAGCTGGACGCAGTGGGTGAATGTCTTCGAGCTCGAAGTCTTTGGGCGGGATGGATACTTGCGCCTGGAAGGCCGCGATTCCCATTACGGGCCACAGCGTCTCACTTGGGGACAACGCAAGGCTGATCACAGCCGACCGAAGCAAGAGGTGTTCGAGTATCCCCCATTGGATAATTCTTGGGATTTGGAATGGCAAGAGTTTTGCTCTGCAATTGAGCAGGACCGGGAACCGCTTGGCAGTGCCAGCGATGGATTGCGTGCCCAACAGTTGGTCGAGAGCGCATATGAAAGCGTTTCCCGGCGGGCCTGGATATCGGTCCCGGCATTCGGACTTTCAGCACAAAGGGCATTTCAATGATCATTACACGCACGCCGTTTCGCGTGACACTCGGTGGAGGCGGAACCGACCTGCCGTCATTTTACCGACAACACGGCGGCTTCATTCTGGCTGCCGCGATCGACAAGTATATGTTCCTGAATGTGAACACCCCCATTGTGGATGACAAAATACGCATCCGGTACTCGCAATCCGAAATGGTGGATGATGTGAATGACGTGCAGCACACGCTGGCCCGCGAGGCGCTGCGATATTGCGGCATTCCCAACGGCATCGAAATCGTATCCATTGCCGATATTCCTGCGGGGACCGGTCTCGGATCGTCCAGCTCATACCTGGTGGGCCTTTTGAATGCGCTGCACACTTTGACGCAGGATCAGGCCACGCCTCAAAAACTCGCCGAGGAGGCCTGCCACATCGAACTGGACGTTTTGAACAAGCCGATCGGCAAGCAAGACCAATATATGGCGGCTTTCGGCGGTCTGACAGCATTAGACATTACACCGGATGGCAATGTGCGCGTGATGCGCTTGGACCTGGACGTGGACTTGATCGAAAGCCTGGAGCACAACATTTTGATGTTCTATACCCACGAAATGCGCGATGCCGCGACCATTTTGAAGAAACAGGATGATGCCACGCGGACAAGGGATCGCACGGTCGTCAAGAGCCTGTGTGAAATCAAGGATATCGGCCTTGAGATCAGCGACGCTATTTCGAAGGGCAATCTGCATCGCTTCGGTGAGTTGCTGGACGCCCATTGGCAGTCAAAAAAACGGCTCTCCGCGGGAATCTCCAATCCTCAGATCGACGCCTGGTATGAACTCGCCAAACAAAATGGGGCGACCGGGGGAAAGATCTCTGGCGCTGGGGGTGGTGGCTTCCTCATGTTGTACTGCGAAGAGAATAAGGCATGCCTGCGTGATGCGATGCGCGCAGCAGGCCTTCGCGAGCTGAAATTTCGGTTCGATTTCGAAGGCAGCAAAGTGGTCTTTGACGTAGTTTCCCGTGACGGACGGCTGGCTCACAACCACCGGTATAATCATTCGCCGGAAAGATACGCGCTCGCGCAAAAATCCGCTGGCTAGGGTCTCCCGCCTGGGTCCTCTTGAGACTTCGGCGGCGCTGGTGCCAGACGGTGTGCTTGCGGTTGTCGTCCCGGACACGCGTTTCTACGATCTGGTCGGGCGACTGCGCGGGCGCTTGAGAGTTGCAGATCCGTATTGGATTGAACAGCCCAAGAGTATCCTGTCCGGCTTCAAGTTGCCGGACCATCTGTGCTCCTTCCAGCCCGCCACCCTTACGGCCTTGTTGCGACGGTGCGGCCTTCGCGTTGTCGCTCTGCAGAATGCCCCATCGTGTTTAACGCCGATCTCAAGCGCAACTTGGGCAAACTTCTGGTTCGCTGGGCCTCACAGACTCTTTACTACCTAAGTTTTCGGCGAGTGGTGGTTGGCTACTCGACACTTGTGCTGGCCCAAAAAGATTCGGGCTAACGTTGCTCGGGCGGGGCGAAAGCAATGGACTACACTCAACAATATCTTGAAGAAGCTGTATCGATTCTAAGAAAGTTGGACCAGCAAGCCATTGAGCGCGTCGTGGAACGTCTGGCGGGACTCCGGAAGCGCGGTGGCCGCCTCTTTCTCCTAGGAGTGGGCGGCGGGGCGGGGCACGCCTCTCACGCCGTCTGCGATTTCCGCAAAATCGCCCAGATCGAAGCGTACGCGCCCTCGGACAACGTTTCCGAACTCACGGCGCGAGTGAACGACGAGGGTTGGGACACATGCTACGCCAAATGGCTACGCGGGTCCCAGCTGAATGAGCGCGACATGGTCTTCGTCTTTTCCGTCGGCGGAGGCGACGTGACAAAGAACATCAGCGCCAACCTGGTGCGGGCTCTTGAATACGCCCAGGAAGTGCGCGCCACCATTTGCGGGATCGTTGGCCGCGATGGGGGCTACACCGCACAGGTCGCGGACGCCTGCATACTCGTTCCGGTTGTGAACTCTTCCACTATAACGCCCCACACTGAATCGTTTCAGGCGATGATTTGGCATCTTTTGGTCTCCCACCCGAAATTGAAAGTCGCCGAGATGAAGTGGGAATCCATTCAGCCTGTGACGAAAGTGCAGAGAGCTGCTACCTGATGGCAGCCTGACTCTCCCGCACTTGGAGTTTTCTTCTATCGTTCTAACACCGCATCGTTACTATGTCCGATCGCCAAAAAATCGTGAAGGCCGTGATCCCAGCCGCTGGCTTCGGCACGAGAATGCTTCCCGCGACCAAGGCCGTCCCAAAAGAAATGCTTCCGGTTGCCGGCAAGCCACTCATTCAGTATGCGGTGGAGGAGGCTGTAGCGAGCGGAATCCACACTGTGATTCTGGTCATCCGGAACCACAATTCTCTCGTCAAAGCGCATTTTGCTCGCAACCCCGAGCTCGAATCCTTCCTTGAGGAGCGGCAATTTACAGCCGCAGCCGAGCTGGCGCGCCAATTGGCAAGCCTTGCGGATCTGCAGTACGTCGAGCAAGAAAGCCCACTCGGCCTTGCCCATGCCATCTGCTGCGCTCGACCGCTGCTAAGAGAGGAGCCCTTCGTCGTGTTGCTTCCGGACGTGATCATGGTGAGTAATGACCCGGTAACCCGCCAACTGATCCGCACACATGAGCAGCTCGGGGGAAGTGTCGTGGCTATTCGCGAGGTAGAACCATCAGCAGTGCAGCGTCACGGCATCGTTCAGGTGGAGCGCGCTCCCGCCGCTTTTTCTTCAAGCAAGGCAGCGCGTGTGATCAGGTTGGTCGAAAAGCCGTCGGCTGCACAGGCACTTTCTCGATTGGGCGTATTCGGTCGCTATCTGTTGGAGCCCGCCATTTGGGACTTCATCGCACGATCGTCCCCCGATGCACGTGGTGAACTTCAGCTTACGGATGCTTTGAACCTGTTTTGCCAGACAGGTTTACTTTCCGGGCTCTGCTTCGAGGGCGAACACTACGATGCCGGTGAACATCTCGGCTATCTCCAAGCAAACCTTGAGCTCGCTCTGCGTGATCCTCACTTCCGCCGGCCGCTGGTGAGTTATCTGCGCCATCTCCACGTCCAGGTGGCAGGTTGTCCAACTCTGAATCACGAAAAACCTCTTGCACAGGAGGAGTCAAGGGTGGCGTCGCCGGAGTAGATATGCGAACCGTTAAGCCTACATTTCCTCTTGAAGTGCGAGTAAGTAGTCGTTTGATCGGAGGAAATGCCAGGATTCACGCGCTTTGAGAGCAAGAGCCATTTCGCGGAGGCTTTTCGAGTAAGAACAACCCGTCGCATAACCTCTTGGGTCGAGTCGCTCGTAAGTATTTTACCTTGGGCAATATTTATTAAAATGAGCATACGGAACCTGGTGTTGTTTACCCTGTTCTTGGCATGCCTCACCCACCCCGCGCTATCGCTTGGCCAGGATCCAAAGGGCCAGCCTTCGGATGAAATTTTACGGGACTCTAAATCGGCTGATTTCAACAAAAGCATCTATTACAAAAACAAGCTCGAATTCTCCTTGGAAACGGGATGGCTTCCCATCAATATCCCTTTTGTTTTCGACTGTTTCTTAGGCGACGGGTACACTGAGACCCCGCGTAAATACACTCTGGTACCCACCATCGCTTCTCTCCGATGGCAACCGGGCAACGTAAAAGGTCCCTCGGTTCTACGCGGCAATTGGGATTGGACGTTCAGTGCGGCCTTCACCATGATTCCGAGCGGACCTGAAACACGCTATTGGGCTTACGACATGGGTGTGCGACGTAATTTTGTCCAGCGTAATTGGAGAATTGTGCCCTACTTCGAATACCGCCTCGGCCTCGGGGATATTAACGCCAAGGGACCAAAAGGCGTGGTCTGGGCGCAGGGACAGGACTTCACGTTTACGATGATGATGGGAAGTGGAGTGCGATACAATTTCAATCCTCACTATGCCATTTCCGCCGGCGTGAGTTGGATGCATGTATCAAATCTGTATTTATCCGAGCCGAAGTTTTTTGACTATGGCATTAATGTTTACGGGCCCATGGTTGGGGTCGATGTCCGGTTAGGCAAGCCTAAACGGCAGTCTGCACAATAACATGTGGATACGAGGTGCTGCGCGTCGTAAGGGTTTGTGAACACCGCACCAGTCCCGTCTGCAGAATCTCCAGTGCCTGCTTCACGCGCTTTCGTCTGAACAAGTGCGCCCTTCCAGTTCTTCAGGAGCTTGTTCATAGGACGCGGGCTCGATGGATTGGGGATTGACGACGTTCGCGGCTTTGATTCTGGCTCGGGCCGCGACTCGCCGACGCCAACTCCCGGCGAACGCTAACCGCGCGGCGAGTCATCGCAATTTCCTCGGCCTAGTATCCAACTTCAGCTCCTCGCCCGACCTTCTCCGTTCCTTGCAATTCCCGCCTCACTCGCTCGTTTGGCATCAGGCGGCTGGACTGGCGCTCGCAATTAGGCGTTGTTTTTGATTCTAAATGCGTTGCGCCATTCCAGGCCAACTCCCTCCTGCCACGATAGCAAGCCGCCCCGCAGGCACTTTCCCACCAAGTCGTATCTCTCACTCACTGGCAATTGACGGAATCCTTTAAGGACCTGCACCCCATCTTGGGAGGCTCGAGAGGTTACGTCCAGTTGTGGGTCTCACTCCAGCAGGGAGATCGTCAAAGCACCTGTAGGACAATCCAAGACGGCAACTTTGCAAGTTTGTGGTGGAGAGGGGATCAAACTCGCCTTGGACCGGAACGCTGAAATCAGCGGCGCAAAACCGCCGCATGTCGTTATGCAACGCAATTGCAAGCGAACAGGAACTCACAGGTGTGCGAGCGCGCATGTGATACGCTGTTTGTTAGTTTCGCAACTCGCTCCCTAGATGATAGGTCTTTTCGTTTCCCGTGATCGAAGAGAGAAATGCGCCGTAAAATGCGCTTGGTGTATGCCTAGTGCCGTTCCAACTTGTTGCAGCAAATCCCTTCGAGAATACTCTCCGTGTTCCCGTCAGATGCTTGGACTGTCATTTGGCCCAAATAGTTGGAACGGCACTAGTCTCGAAGTTCGTCAATGTGATTCTTCGCGTGTTCACCGGTTGCGTCTGCGAGCAATGTCTGGTGTTCTGCTAGCGTTTTTTCTTCTGCCTGTCTTTGCGCCGTTTCTCAGTTCCGGCTCCGAGTCCACCCTGCCCGCTTGCTGCCGCCGCGATGGAAAACATCATTGCGCCATGTCCGCCCGTCTGCGGGAGTCGGTTCAGCGTGCCTCATCGGGGCCCATTGCCACCGCTGCAACACCTTTTTGTCCCTATCGCTCGCGTTTGTTGATGCCGCTTGTTTTTCGCGTGCTGTTCGCGCGTTGCGCGCGGGTCTTGTTCGTTCCTTGTGATTCGCGGCTGGTGCTGGGCATTGAATCGATTCTCCTCGCGCGCCTTTCCGAGCTCCGCAGTAACCTGAAGCGCGGCCCTCCTGCACTCCTCGCCTGAAAAACGTTCTCCACTGATCAAAGTGTGTCAGTCCCCGCTTCTCGGTGTGCCGCTATGTGCCACCTTCGCACTCCGCTGAGGAGAAGAGATGCGACGTAATGTTGTTAGTGTATTGCTGCTCGCAATTTGCCTGCTCGCGTTGAGCCGCTCCGCGTGCCCGGAAGAAGTTCGTGGCGTCGTTACGGATCCATCCGGAGCGGTCATTCCCGGTGCAATCGTTGAGGTGCAGTCTTCCGGTCGCGTTATTGCCTCGGCCAAGACGGACGAAAAAGGCGCCTACGCCCTGCCAATTCAGCATCGGCAGGCCCTCGGCAGCGCTTTACAGATCAGCATCACCGCGCCCGGTTTTGCCGCTACCAACTCGCCGCTCGATTTTTCCCGGTCCCCCGTCGTGAACTGGTCCGTGCGCCTGGAGATTGCCGCCGCTTCCGAACAAATCCACGTCGAGGCCAAGAGCGTGCCCTTCCAGGACCAGTTGGACATGAGCGAAGTGCGCGAAAGCTCTGCAAAGGACGTCGGCGAGGCGCTCACCGCCGTGGATGGAATCTTTAAGATCCGTCAAGGCGGCATCGCCAACGACGTGGTGGTCCGCGGCTTCCAGCAAGAGAACGTCAATTTTTTGATTGATGGCGCGCGCATCTACGGCGCATGCCCCGGGCACATGGACCCTCCGGCGCAGCACGTGGACTTCGCCGAGGTCGAGCGCGTGGACATTGTAAAGGGCGCCTTCGATATGGACAGCGCGGGCAGCCTGGGCGCTGAACTAAGCGTGGTCACCAAGACGCCGCCGCTTGGGCTGCATTTCACGCCCAGCCTGAGCTTCGGCTCTTTCAACTTTTTCAATCCCAGCGCTACTGTTTCCTTGGGCAACTCGAAATTCCGCGTCCTCGCCGGATATTCCTACCGCGTTTCCGATCCCTACAAGGATGGCTCCGGCAAGTCTTTCCTCGCGTACGCGAACTACTCCTCCGCCGCGCTAAATCAGCATGCCTTTGACATTAATACCGGTTGGTTCGAGGCCGAATGGACTCCTTCCGGCGATCAGACTGTTTCGGTTTCCTACATGCGGCAGCAGAGTGGTTTGGTCCTCTCTCCCTACGAAACGATGGATTCCGACTACGACAACGCCGACCGCGCCACCTTGAAGTACGAAGTAGGCAATCTTTCTGGCGTTGTGCGGGCGATCCGCGTCGAGGGCTATTTCACCCAGGTGATTCACTTCATGAGCGACCGCTACCGGACCTCCGCCGAAATGGCTATGGGTTCTCCGTGGATGATGGCTGCCGAGCCGCGTTCGCGCACCGCCGGCGGCCAAGCGGAACTCGACGTGGGCAAGGAAGTGACGTTTGGCTTTGAGGGTTACCACCGCAATTGGAACATGCTGGACTTCATGAATATGAGCGGCATGATGTCCATGAATCCCGCCTTGCCCAACGTGGACACCGACCTCGCTGGCGCGTTCGCGGATTACTACCACTCGTTCTCGGAGCGCTTCCGGCTGAGCGGCGGCCTACGGTTTGACCACGCCGCGATGTCTACCGGCGTTGTGGGTCTCGACACCGATCTCTACTTCGCCTACCAGAACACGCGCAGCACGAGTAACAGTAACAACTGTGGTTCAGGCAACCTGCGCCTTTCCTACACGCTTCCCCGGCAGATCGAATTGTTCGCAGGAGCCGGCGTCACCGGCCGCGTGCCGGACGCGGAGGAGCGCTACTTGCTGGAGACCTCCATGTCAGGGCCGGACATCGGCAATCCGAATCTGCCGGTGGTGCGCAACACCGAAGCCACCGCCGGCGCTTTCTATCGGCGAGGTTCCTCCTATTTCAAGCCAAATTTGTTTTTCTCGACCCTCGACAACTACATTCTTGTGAACGATCAGCCGCTCCTGAATCCCATGATGGGGACGAGCAGCAGCGCGCACTCCTTCAGCAATGTGGACGCCCACATTTATGGCGGCGAGGTCAGCTACGGCTTCAGCCTTCCCGCGGGTTTTTCGCTGCGCGGCGGGAGTTCCTATTCTCGCGGCACGAACGCCCCCAAGCCTGAGGCTGGCATCTTCGACACGAATCTTCCCGAAATGCCACCGTTCCGGACCTGGGCCGCGCTGCGCTACACGCACCACTGGAGTTTTGCGGAAGTCGGCGGCACGGGCGTCGGGCGGCAAGGACTGGTAGACACGGACCTGCACGAGACTCCCACCGCGGGCTATGGCTTGCTGAACGTGAAACTTGGCTTGCTCTGCCGGAAATGGAGCGCCAGCATTATGGTGGACAATCTTCTGAATCGCTTCTATTACGAAAACCTGTCCTACTACCGCGACCCCTTTGCGTCCGGGGTGAAAATTCCCGAACCGGGGCGCAATTTCTTTGGCCAGGTGAAATACAGTTTTTGAGAGAGATTCCGAGGGGCGGCGCAAAAGAGTCTGCGTGCGCAGGGTATGGAGCGCGGAGAAAGTTAGCTGCGATCAGCGACCAGGAAGCAAGAGAAAAGACAATGGAGAGGCAGGCCGGGTCGGAGGAAACGCCGGACAGCGAGATTGAGCGGCGACGGCGGGCGGGAGATGGATTAGAGTTTCGCGGCGGGGCTGGCGTCGGGAAAAGCGGCGGCAAGCCGCCGCACTCCACATTGGCCGAGGGCCCAGACGCGGAGATTGCGGCATGGAGGGCATTCCCGACACAAAGTGGATTTCCCTAACGCGGAGTAATCTCCGCCCAGAGCACGACCACGGAGTGAGGCGCGGCGCGATATACATAACCGGGAACGGAAGCGGCGGAGTGCCATAGGGAAATATCGTGGGGAGAACCCAAGGAAGTATCGATCCAGCAGCGCCAGGGATCGTATTCGCCGGAATTGAGGCGCGGGAGTTCAAAATCGAGGGGTTCCCAATAGGCGTTGAAGATATTGAAGTAGTGGAGATTCTCCCTGGGCAAATCGAGGCTGAAAGCCAGCGAGTGCGAGTCCGGGCCCCAATCGGGCTGATGGAGTTTGACGCCATGCCATTCTTTCTGCGCTTGCCGGAGAAGTTCAACCAAGGTCTGGCGCTGCATTTCCGGAGCGAGATCCCGCAATAAGCGGCGGCCGATGAGCAGGCGCAGGAAGCGCTGCACATCGCCGTGCTTTTTCAGGAGCGACCAGTCGTACCAACTGATTTCGTTATCCTGGCAATAGGCGTTGTTGTTTCCCTTCTGGGTACACCTTACTTCGTCCCCCATGGAGATCATGGGCATCCCGATGGAGAGCAATGTGACCGTGAGGAAGTTCTTCACCTGGCGGTTGCGTAGCCTTTCGATTTCCGGATCGTCCGTGGGGCCCTCGATGCCGCAATTCCAGGCACGATTGTCGTTTGTGCCGTCGCGGTTCTGTTCCAGGTTGGCCTCATTGTGTTTCTGCTCGTAAGTGACCAGATCGTTGAGCGTGAAGCCGTCGTGACAGGTGATGAAGTTGATGCTCTGCTCGGCTTCCCGCTGCTTGTGGCCATAAAGTTCGGGGCTGCCGATGTAACGATCGGCAAAAGGACCGACGGAGCCTTTTTCGGCGCGGAAGAAGTTGCGCATATCATCGCGGAATTTGCCATTCCACTCGCGCCAGCTATCGCCCACGAAGGTGCCGACTTGATAGAGGCCCGCGGCATCCCAGGCTTCGGCAATGAACTTGGTGCCGGAAAGCACGGGATCGGAATCGATGTCCCACAGGACGGGGGGATTGGCGAGAACATTGCCGGAGGAATCGCGGGCCAGGATGGAAGCCAGGTCGAAGCGAAAACCATCAACGTGCATTTCTTGGACCCAGTAGCGCAGGCTGTCCACGATCATGCGGCGGACGACGGGGTGATCGGCATTGAGCACGTTTCCCGTGCCGCTGAAATCAGCGTAACGCGAAAGGTCCTGCTGGAGAACATAGTACGCGGCGTTGTCAATGCCGCGGAAGCAGAGCGTCGGGCCCTTTTCGTTGTTCTCGGCAGTGTGGTTGAAGACAACGTCGAGAATGACCTCAATGCCCCCACCATGCAGGGCCTTGACCATGTCGCGGAACTCATCGATCGGCCCCAGCGGTCCGCAGCGGGAACTATAAGCGGGATGAGGCGCAAAGAAAGAGACCGGCGCATAGCCCCAGTAGTTCACCAGACCCGGCGGGCAATCCTGGGCATCGAAGGCGAACACGGGAAGAAGTTCGACGGCGGTGATTCCGAGGTGCTGCAGGTAAGGAATTTTCTCGATGAGCCCGCGAAATGTGCCACGAATATTTTCTGCGACTTCAGAATTCGGATGGCGCGTGAAGCCCTTCACGTGTAATTCATAAATGATGGTGCGCGTGGAAGGAGTCTGCAGCGTGGTGTCGCCTTCCCAATCGTAGGAATGCGGATCCACGACAACGCTCTTCATCGCCGAAGCAAAGTTCTCCCCTTTCGTGCTGGCGGCCTGGCGGCTGTAATTTTTCGGCGTGACAACTCCCTTGCCGTAGGGATCAAGGAGCGCTTTTTCCGAGTCGAAACGGAGACCATTGGCGGGATCGTATGGCCCATGGACTCGATAGGCATAGAGTTGGCCCGCAGTTATGCCAGGAACAAAGATATGCCAGTAGTGGGAGGTGCAGTTGGTGACGGAATCGAAGGGAATGACGCGAGAGGGCCGCGCGGCATCGTCATGGTCGAAGAAGAGCAGATCAACGCCAGTGGCCTCGCGCGAGTACAGGCTGAAGTTTGTTCCTGAGGGGGAGAGCGTCGCGCCCAGGGGAGCGCTGCGGCCTTTCAAACCAGGTGCTGTCATAAGCGGGCCGAGTGAACGGAATCTAAGATTAACGGCTCTCGACCTTCTGGCTGGCACAACGGCCAGAGAGAAGCCGACGCCTCATCGTAACTTAGGTGCGGTCATCGGCGGGTGTTTCTTTGTGCCGCGGTGGGTCTGCTGAGATCTTTCGGGGCGCACCGATGAAGTCAGGGCAAACCGCCGTCGCGGCCATCGAGAAGACGGGGCAATGAGCCGTTGAAGCGAAATATAAATTCTAGCTCGAAAGGAAGGCCGGGCGACAATAACTTATTGCGGCGGCGCGGAGCGGGCAGCGCGAATCACGGCATCAAACGCCGGCTTGGGCTGTGCGCTGCGATCGAAGAGGAGCGGGTAGTTTGTTCTGCCCTTGACGGGCCAATTGTTCAGCCAGGAGTCTCCGTCGGTTACACCCCAGAATGTAGCGCGCGCGAGGACGCCGCGGTGCTTGAGAAACACGCCAAACAGGCCGGCGTAGCGCTGCGCGAGCGCCTGCTGAACCGCATCCGGCAAACCCTGCGCGTAAGGATTCAACTTGGGCTGCAGCTCGGCGGAGAGCGTAACGTCTGCGCCCATGTATTGAAAAGCGAGGGGCAGCACGTCCACGTCGAGTTCCGTGATCATGACTTTGAGGCCGAGCTTACCGAAGGCAGTGATGGCGGCATCAACCTGTTCGTTGGAAGGCGAGTCCATGTGATAGTGCCCTTGAATCCCGACGCCGGTGATCGGGACACCTTGGGCTTGGAGTTTCCGGAGCAGCTCAAGAGCGCCCTTCAGCTTGGCTTCGTTTTCCAAGTTGTAGTCGTTGTAATAGAGCTCGGCCTGAGGATCGGCTTCGTGCGCAAATTGGAACGCCTTGAGGATGTAATCTTCGCCGATGATTTTCAGCCAAGGCGTCTGCCGCAGCGTACCGTCTTCATTAAGAGCTTCGTTCACTACGTCCCAGCCGTTGATGCGGCCATTGTAGCGGCCCACGACAGTATGGATGTGGTCTTGCATGCGCTTCAGCAGGGTTTCACGGTCCGCGGGATTGCCTTTTTCGTCCTGAAAAACCCATGCGGGCGTCTGGTTGTGCCACACGAGCGTGTGGCCGACGATAAACATGTGGTTCTTCTCACCAAACGCAACGTAGCGATCGGGCAACTCAAAACTGTAGCTGCCCGGTTGGGGGTGAACGTTTTCCCACTTCAAGACGTTCTCCGGAGTGATGGCGTTGAACTGCGCTTTGACGAGCGCGGCGCCGCGAGTATCTGCCTCCGTGAACTGGGCTGGGTTGAGAGCAGCACCAGTAAGGAAAGAGTCCTTGAACACTTCCTTGAGACTAGAACTTACCTCAAGGGTTGAAACCCCAGAATTCCCGAGGCTTATCGGTACGGCTGAAGCCGTGCCCTCCCGAGAACCGTTTTTGAGAGAGTTTTGAGGTGGCGTTTGCGCGCTGGCAAGCGCAGGAGTCAACAGAAGAAAGGCCAGGCAGAAGAATCCTGCGAATGCCGTGCAGAGAGGCCGCCTTGCGAAGCGGCGGGCAAGAGTTTTCACGATGCGTAGCCTTTGCGGCGCTCGATCAAGTCGTTAGCAATCGATTGGTTCTTCTCGCGCGTCAGCGGATAGAAGAATAGGCACGCCGCGGCGGCGAAGAAGCAGAGACTCGCGTAAAAACTCGCCGTCAGAAGAATGCCTGTCTGCGTCCGTGCGGTCTGTGTGGCAGCCCCGGACACCAGGCCATAGGCCGACAGCAGCCATCCAGCGATGGCGCCGCCGAGGGCCAAACCCGCCCACAGGGCGAACACCACGGCCGCAGTGACCGTGCCGCTGGCGCGGCGTCCGGTTTTCCATTCGCCGTAATCAGCAACGTCGCCCATCATCGCCCATAGGATTGGTCCCGACAGTCCGAACGAGAACTGGCGAAGCACTTCCGCGGCGATGATGATGTAAGTGGCGTGCGGCGGGATCACATACAGCGCCGCGTTGAAGACGCCCGTCAGGATCATGCTCGCGATAAAGAGTTGACGCTTGCCCACCCGGACAGACACGGCTGTGGAGCAGGCGACGCCCAGGAGTAACGAAGCGAGGCCGAAACCGTTGAACCAAGCGAAGAGGTTAACATTGCCTGCGACAAATCTGAAGTAGGGCAGCATGACATTGCCGCGCACCAGAATCGCCGTGAAGTAGAACAAGGTGACCAGAAACAGCGCGACCCAGGGCCTATTGCCGAAGAGGTCCGCGAGATCCTGGCCGAGCGAGGTCTTCTGCTGTGGATTGGGCTGGATGCGCTCTTTCGTCGTGAAGAAGGCGATGATGAAAAAAACCATGCTGAGGACCGACAGCAGCCCCATGGTGAACTGATAGCCGAGCGCGTCATTGCCTCTCCCGAAGAATTTGACCATGGGGATGGCGAGGCTCGCGATGATGAAGCCGGCGGTGTTGGCGGCGATCTGGCGATACGAGGAGATGCTGGTGCGCTCGTCGGGGTCCTCGGTCATGACCGCCGTCAGCGAAGCGTACGGCACGTTGTTGACTGTGTAAATCACGCGCAGAAGAATGTAAGTGGTCCAAGCATAGATGATCTTAGCGCCCAGGCTGAGGTAAGGAGTGGTGAAAGTCAGGACACTGATGACGCAAAATGGTACGGCTGTCCAGAGCAACCATGGCCGGAATTTGCCCCACCTTGTAGTGGTTCGATCCGCGATCATGCCCATCACGGGATTGAAACACGCGACGCCCAGCCCCACGACGAGGAAGAGGGTGCCCGCTTGGGCAGCGGTCAGGCCGAAGGTATGGGTATAGAAGTCCAGTTGCAGGGCCAGCATGGCCTGGAAAATGAAGTTTGCCGCCATGTCGCCGAGGCTGTAGCCGATTTTTTCTTTGACAGAAAGTCTTGCAATGGCTTGGGTCATGTGCGACCTCCTCTCTTAGGCATTCATGCCTTGACCTGCAAAATCACTTTTTGTAAATCGGAATCGCGTGAGGAATTGCCGACCAGGATGGCAAACTCGCCGGGTTCGACCAAGTAGTGCATGTTCACGTCGTAAAACGCGAGGTGCTCCGGGGTGATGTCCAATGCGACGCTCTTTGTCTCGCCGGGGCGCAGGAAAACTTTCTGGAAGCCTTTCAGCTCCTTGATCGGGCGCGTCACTGAGCTGACCAAATCGCGGATGTACATCTGCACGACTTCGGTTCCCTCCCGCTGGCCGGTGTTTGTGACGTCGGCCAGGACGCGCGTGGAATCGTTGCGCCGGATGGACTTCTTTGCCAGACGGACATTCTGGATGGCAAACGTGGTGTAACTCAAGCCATAGCCGAAAGCATAGAGTGGCGACACATCGTCGAACAGATAGCCGCGGCGCGCGGAGGGCTTGTAATTGTAGAAAACGGGCAAATGACCCGCCGAGCGCGGGAAACTGATGGGCAGCTTGCCGCCGGGATTGCAATCGCCGAACAGGACGTCGGCGACGGCGCGGCCAGTTTCCTGACCGAGATACCAGCACTCGAAGATCGCCGGAACATTCTGGCTGACGTAATTAATCGAAAGAGGCCGGCCATTAAACAGAAAAACCACGACTGGCTTGCCTAGAGCGACCATGGCTTTGACGAGTTCTTCCTGCCGTCCGATCAGGTCGAGGCTGGTGCGGTCGCCCATGTGGTTCAATCCCCACGCTTCGCGCGAGGTCTGTTCGTTGCCGCCGATCGCCAGCACGATCACGTCCGCCTGTTTGGCGACCTCCACGGCTTCCGCGATTTGCTTGCGGTCTTCGTCAGGATTGCTGGGCACGACTGCGTCCTGGTTCCAGTTGCCGCCGATGGTAATCTTGCAGCCTTCGCTGTAGAGCACTTTGGCGCGCCCGCTGGCCTTGGCCTTAATGCCGTCAAGAACGGTGACGTCGTGCGGGGGCACGCCGCTGTAGCCGCCGAGCAGACTGCGATGCGCATTCGGGCCAATGACCGCAATCGTCTTGAGGCGGTTCACATCGAGTGGAACCGTATTGTCTTCGTTCCGGAGCAAGGTGATCGCCTCACGAGCTGCGCGGAGAGCGAGTTCGCGATTGGCTGCAGAACCCACCACTCGGTCGGCCTCGTCCGGGTCGACGTACGGATCCTCAAAGAGCCCCATCTCGAATTTCCAAAACAGCATGGGGGCAACGAGTTCGTCCAACTGTGATTCCTTCAGGACGCGCTTGCGCACAAGCTCGACGAGATGCAGATAACAGTCCGGGTCCGGCAATTCGATATTGATGCCGGCCTGAACCGCCAGAGCGCACGATTCCTTCTTGTCCTTGGCCACGAAGTGTCCGTGGGTATCGGGACGGTAGCCCAATTCCCAAATCGCAAAGTAATCGGAGACGATGAAGCCTTTGAAGCCCCATTCCTTGCGCAACACGTCCTGGAGAAGCCACTTGTTGGCGTGCGACGGAACACCATCGAGCTCGTTGTAGGAAGCCATGACGCTAATGGCTCCGCCCTTTTTTAGCGCTTCTTTGAAGGTATAGAGGAAGGTCTCGCGCAGCACGCGCAGGGAGACATTCGCCGGAGCGCAGTTCATGCCCGATTCCGGCTGGCCATGCCCGGCAAGATGTTTCAGGGTGGCAATCATTCGCTTATTGTCGCGGAACTTGCCATCCCCTTGAAACCCGCGCACTGCCGCGATGCCCATCCGCGAGACCAGGTAGGGGTCCTCGCCGTAGGTCTCTTCGACGCGGCCCCAGCGCGGCTCTCGGGCCACGTCCACCACCGGCGTGAGCGCCTGATGGGCCCCGCGCGAGCGCGCTTCTTCGGCAGTCATGGTGAAGACCGATTCGACCAATTCCGGATCGAACGTGCCTCCCAGTGCGATGGGCTGTGGAAAGCTGGTACCGCCGGGGGCTGCGTGTCCGTGCAAACACTCCTCGTGAAAAAATACGGGAATTCCCAGGCGGCTGTTCTCGATGAAAAACTTCTGAATGGCATTGGTGAGTTCCGCCATGCCGCGCGCGTCTTTGCCTTTTCCCGAATCGCTGGGGCGGCCTACCTGGCCAAGGCCGTGTCCTTTCTTGAAGGCCGTCCGGGCTTTCTGAAGGTCGAATTTGCCGTCGGCATCCACCAGCGTCTGCGCTTTCTGCATCCAGATGCACAGCATCTGCGCGGCTTTCTCTTCCAGCGTCATGCGGGCCAAAAGGTCCTTTACGCGTTTTGCGGAGTGTAAGCCAGGGTTTTTGTAAGGCAAGGTTTTCGCTGTTCTATTTCCGCTCTTGTTGGAGACAGTTCGCATTGTCTTTTTCACGCGCGCTACTCCTTCTCACAATCTGGTGAAACAAAAGTCCGTATCGTGCTCTTTCCTTTGGCCGCGGCGCAAGAAGTTTGCCAGCACGGCCGCACCCTGTTTGGCTCCCCGACCAATCGTCTTATCCGCCGCACATTCGCAGGGTTCTTCACTGACAGAATGGCCGCAACTAGGGACCTCTGAGACGGAAATGAGCCGGGGATGACATCGGAAAAGTGCAGGTACTATATCACCGATGGCGCGGATTGGAGTGTGACGGGTGCACAAATTTTGAGAAGAATAACGATTTCCCTGGCCGGGGAGCTTGGGTCCCTGGAGCGGGAAGGGGGATGGGGGTAATCGGCGGGCGGGCGCGAAAAGCAGATCCCTCGCTACGCTCGGGATGACAATGTCTTACGCCCTGCCGTGATGGGGCCCAGCCCCTCGAGGCTCCCTTCAGGATTCAGGGCAAGCAGGGTAAACGGTGGTGGATCCCTACCACGAGAAAGAAAAGAGCGCGAGATGTTCGGGGCGTAGGTTGAGTCTCGTGAGAATTTCGGGCTAGCGGGTGCGGCGGAGGGTATCAATCCAGCCGGCAAGGATTTCGTTAGAGGGAGCTTCAAGATCGAAAAATTCGATGCCCAGGCCGACGCGCGGCTTGACGATGCGAATGATGACCAGAGCTTCGAGGACCTGACCCTTGCGGGTGAGCTTCAGACGAGCGCGGCAGTCTGGCGGAAGCGCCTTGCTAGTGCAAACAAAGCAGCCGCCCAGGGAGATGTCGGACGTTACACCGTCGACTTTCTGGCCGGTTTGCATGTCGGTGAGTTCCGCGTCCGCCGCAAAGGGATAGCGAATGGTGTAGCGACGGTCGCGTACACCTGTAATGCGAACGGTTGCGGGGATTGTGCGGTCGGGCATGGGGATGAGTTTGCTCACTCTAAGATCTCAATACACACAGAGACACCTAGTGCCGTTCCAACTAGATGGCCCAAACGCGCGAGCGGCTGGCTCCCACGTAATGGCCCTCGCCCAGCTTAGCGATATACTCCCGAAACAAGTTGGAACGGCACTAGGGTACCCCATGACGGATGAGGCCCACTAGGAACAGTGTGGCGGAGGGCGGACGAATTGCAAACGATGTAGCACAGGGGTGTCTTCGTAAGGGTAACGGTGGGCAGTGGCCGCCCAGGGATTGACGCGAGGGGGCTATTGGTGAGTTCGACAAGAGCGAGTGCATGGAAAGTGACGGACGAGGCGCGCGTGGTAGCCTGACGAGGTGGGCATCCCTGTCACCAACCAAGACATGCGCACCGAAGGAATACGTCAGAGCGACCGGATCACGTTGCGCCTGCAGGTTGAGGCGTCGTGGCTTGGCACGAATGGAACGGCGGTGAAGCAGCCGGCGTACACGATGCTGGTGAGCCGCAACGGCGCCGTGTTACGGCTGCAGGACAAGCTCTTCACGGGGCAAGAGATCACACTGCATCGCAAACTGGAAGGCGACCAAACCAAAACAACCCGGGCCAGGATCGTGGCGGAGATTGACCGCGAGCCGGAGGGGTTCATTTACGCGGTGGCCATGCTGGAGCCGCGCGCGGATTTCTGGGACATTGAGTTTCCAGCGCCGCACCAAGCGGACGAGGCGCTGGCGCGGTTGCTGATGGAATGCAGCTTTTGCCAGAGGCGCGAGGTGGCCTACCTGAACGAGATGGAACTGAAGTCGTTCGAGATCCGGAGATGCGTGGCGCGGTTGTGCCGGCACTGCGATGCGCCGTCAATCTGGGTGGAAGCAGCCACGGAGCCGAAAATTGATGAGACACTGCCTTCGCGGACGGCGGTGGAAGAGCGCGTGATTCCGCGGAGAAACCGGACGCGCGTGAAGGCGCGCGTGCTGGCGTGCATACGGCGGAGAGGATTTCAGGAAGAAGTCGCGGTGTGCGAGGATTTGTCGAAAGGCGGAATCAGTTTCCGCAGCAGGAACCGCTATCCGGAAGGGACGCGGCTGGAAGTGGCGGTGCCGTACACGCCGGGGGCGGGAGCGATCTTTGTGCCAATCCGCATTGTGTTTTCGCAGCCCATCGCCACGGCGGGACTGTTCCGGCACGGGGCGGCGTACGTGAGGCCTCCGGAGTAGAGCAGCAAATACCGTGACGCCCGAGTTGTGCCCGAGCTAGGAGGCACTTCTAGGATTAATGCGTTAATCAGGACCTACCGGGTTGGAAGCGGCGCATCGTAGTGACTTTTCTTCCGAGCAGAACTCGGCAACAGATGCAGAGTCCTCTCCGC
>Ga0187784_10001253_pt1 | contig 20018 bp, 16 predicted proteins | sample 1015_SJ02_MP15_2_FD_132964 | JGI IMG/M metagenome (GOLD analysis project Ga0187784, IMG submission 132964) | Tropical peat soil microbial communities from peatlands in Department of Meta, Colombia - 1015_SJ02_MP15_20_MG | ecosystem: Environmental > Terrestrial > Soil > Wetlands > Peat | place...
CGGCGGCCGACGCATCATCGAACAACTGACGTTCAGCGTGCCGCGCGGCCAGTTCGTCTGCGTCGTCGGTCCCTCGGGATGCGGCAAGACAACGCTGCTGCGCATGGTGACCGGGCTCGTCGTGCCGACTTCCGGTTCGGTACGGCGCGACGGCGTCGCGGTGACCGCGCCATCGCGCGAGGTCGCAGTGGTGTTCCAGGACTACGGCAAGGCGCTGTTGCCGTGGCGCACCGCCGTCGGCAACGTGGCGCTTGCGCTCGAGGCCATGGGCGTGCCGAAGCGGCAGCGCGCATCGCGCGTCGCCGAACTGCTGGGCAAGGTCGGGCTCTCCGCCCACGGCGACAAATATCCCGCTCAGCTTTCCGGCGGCATGCAACAGCGCCTGCAAATCGCCCGCTGTCTGGCGCAGGAACCTTCGATCCTGCTGATGGACGAGCCCTTCGGCGCGCTCGACGCCATCACCCGGCACGTGTTGCAGGACGAAGTCGCCGCGCTCGTCGCCGCCACCGGCGTCACCGTCATGTTCGTCACCCACGACCTGGAGGAGGCGATCTACCTCGGCGACCGCGTGATTTCGCTGCAGCCGAATCCAGGTCGCCTGGCGCGGGACATCAAGGTGCCGCTGGCGCGCCCACGCCACCAGCTTTCGACGCGGGAGAACCCGGAATTCCTCCGCCTGCGCCACCTGCTGTTCGGCTTCATCCAAGAGGTGCTGCAGTGAAGGCGCAGGCACGCGGCTGGGTTGTGCCGTTGGCGCTGCTGATCGCGGCCGAAGTGCTGATGCGGGCGAACGATACGCGCAGCGACGCTTTGGCCCGCCCGAGCGACATTGCCGTCGCCGTGTGGACGGCGCTGACCGACGGCACCATCATCGCCCAGAGCAGCGAGACCCTGGGCGCCGCCGCCGGCGGGGTGGTCATCGGCGGTGGCCTGGGACTGGCCCTCGGCCTTTGGCTCGGCCTGTCGCGTATCGCCGCCCGCCTGTCGGTGGTCTCCGTCGAACTGTTCCGGCCGATTCCTGCGGTGGCGCTGATTCCCGTCGCCATGCTGGTGTACGGATTTGGCTACCGCATGGAGATCGCAATCGTCTCCTTTGCCTGTTTCTGGCCGATGCTGATCCTTTCCCAGGCGGCGGTGGCTGGGGTCGAACCCCGCCTGCTCGAAGTGGCTCGCATCCTCGGCATGGCGCGGCCGCGGCAGATCGGCAGGATCGTTCTGCCGGCATCCTTGCCGCGGGTGCTGGTGGCGTTCCGCCTCGTGGTCGGTATTGCCCTCGTGGTCGCGGTCACGGTCGAGATCGCCGCCAATCCGCACGGCCTCGGCTACGGGATGATCCTGGCGCAGCAGAACCTCAGACCGGATCTGATGTTCGCATTGCTGTTGTGGGTGGGAGTGCTTGGCTGGGCCATCAATGCCGGCGTGCTGGCACTGCAACGGCGCTTGTTCGGCCGCTTCGCGAGGACGGCATGAAGCGTCCGCCCGCGACATGGATCTGGCAGGCAGGAAGCGTCCTGGTCGCCTTCGCCATCTTGTTGCTGTGGCAGGGCGTGGCCGGGTGGAGGCTGGTATCGCCGGTGTTCCTGCCGACGCCGCTGGCGGCGCTCGACAGTCTGCGCGACGGTTTCGTCAGCGGCGAGCTATGGCCGCTGATCGCCGGCACAGTCGAACGCATGCTGCTGGGGTGGGTGCTTGCGTCCTTGGCCGGCGTCGCCGTCGGCGCCTTGATCGGCGTCTCTCCGGCGGCGCGCGCCTGGCTGCAGCCGATGCTGGAGTTCATCCGGCCGATTCCTGCCTCTTCGGTGATGCCGATCGCTATCGCCATCTTCGGTCTCAATCCCGCGATGGTGCTGGCCGTGGTGGCGTTCGGATCGGTCTGGCCGGTGCTGCTCGCCACGGTGCACGGCTTCTCGGCGATCGAGCCGTGTCTCAATGAGGTGTCGCAGGTGCTGCGGCTGTCGCGGTCGGCGTTTATCTGGAAGATGGGCCTGCCCAACGCGCTGCCGGACATTTTCGCCGGCCTGCGGCTGTCGCTCACGGTGTCGTTGATCCTGGCGGTGGTGGGCGAGATGCTGAGTTCGCAACACGGACTCGGCCTGGCCATCCTGCTCGCCGCTCGCTCGTACCGCAGCGCCGACCTGTTCGCCAGTGTCGCGCTGCTCGGGGCCATCGGCTATTTCAGCAACGCCCTGCTGCAGGCGCTGGAGCGGCGCGTGCTGGCTTGGCGTCTGGCGTAGCACGCACCCCGCCTCAGCCGTTCGCCGCCAACGAAATCCGCCGCGATTTTGCTACCGCAATCTGGTGAGCCGGAACGCCCAACGCTTCAGACTGTTACCGATCGATACGTTTCATGGCGGCGGTCGTTCTAAGGCGAGAACTATCTCGGTCTGCAACGACCGAACGCTAATGGGTTTTTTTGAGACCGCTATAGACCGGCAGCGCCAGAGGCCATCCACGGGATAAAATGACCGCGAATCCAGCCCGCGACGTAATGTTCAAAACCCGTGTCGCGAATGATTCTTTCGTTAAATGCCAAGAAAGCGCGAATGATCAAATGCACCTGGTCTAGATTGCGTTCGCGGCAAAGGTTCTCCAGAAGTCGGCCAACCGCTGCAGCTCGAAGGGTTGATGAGAGACTAACATTTCTCCAAAACACGGCGATTGCGCCGACTGCAACGCGCAGATGGGAGCCGAGGTCCGCCTTGGCACCGCCGAGTCGACTTGCAATGGTCAGGAAGTCCTCGGGCAAGTCGTGTGAAATTGCTAATTGGAGCGATAAATTGAGCAGCTGCGAATCGACGCTGATAAAATCAAGGCGAGCCTGAATTAAGTAGACAACGGCCTTTCGATACTCTTGTGGCGAAATGTGCCCGGCGTCCTTGGCAAGCATTAGGACAGGTTGCAGCCACGTGGTAGGAACTTTGAACGCTGCGCCAGAAAGAAGCCGAAGCGATTGGTCTTCACATATGAACAGCCGTTCGCTCCCCTGCGCGGCCCGCGCCTCATCGAGAAAATCGCTACCAAAACGCGCGGTGAGCTCGCTCAGTTCAGGTGCAGGGTCGGCATTGCCCCGGGCAGGCAAAATATCGAGCGTCCGCATCCAATCTCGGTCGGCGCGGAGCAAATCGCGGGCTTTTCGCTTTTCTTCGGGCGGAACAATATGCCGATAAGTCTGTCCATTCGACCATGACAGCGACATATCCGGCTCGTCCGGATTCTGTTCCAGCTCATAGAGTTTTTGCGTAAGGCGAAGCACTCGGTTTTCAACGGTACTGATAGGGCCACAAACGGCTACAACTGCGTGCTCTAGATTTAGGCGCCGGACAATATGCAACGCGATCGGATCGAGTACGGAGCCCTTGCCGACGTTAGCGCGAATGGCAGCAACGGCGACATCGCGCTCCTGCTGCGTACCTTCGCAGACACGGATCTTTCGCCCGGAATGGGAAATGGCGACGAACGTGTCAACGGTCTCTTGGCCAAGGCTCCGCGCAATACAAGCGATTGGTACAAGGCCGGTTTCATATGTTCCGAAGAGCTGTTCGATTGCCTGTTGCCGCTGCTGGAGTCGCGCGATGATCTCGCCGAGTCCGCTGCCTTGGCTGGTGTCGATTGTAACCCGTTCCAGGCCATCACTATGGGGAAACAGACGTTGAAAATTCTCCAAAATTTCGTGAAGAGCGTGGAGCACCTTTGGCTTGATCCACGTAATTGTGGCGTCAGTGCCATCTGGCAAATAGACTTTGTCGCCCTTCGTACGTCCACGTAGAGCCTCCGCGATGGGATGGCTCGGCGGGACATATTGGGAACTCGGCCGCAAAGCAGGATCAGGCTCAATTATGAACACGCGCGGCGGCTCCGATTCCATCGTCAAACTCACGGCGATATCGTCGGATACCGTGTTGGGTTCAACATCGAGCCCCGTTGAGTGTCCGGGATGGAGAAATACGGCCACGTAGGCCATGGTTACTTCGTCGCTCTCGAAATTAGCGAGCAGTGTTCGGTAAGCAAGCGCATGTGCTTCGCGCCAGTCGCCGAAGCCATCTTTGAACTGAGCGAACTTGACAAAGTCGAGTGGAGTACCGTCGAAGTCCGACGCGGGCTTGGCCGCTTCGGTCCGCAGCTCCTCAAGCTTTTCCTGACGGAACAGTGCATGCATAAGCTGGAGATGCATCTCAAGCGCTCGCGGGTTATCCTTTAGATAGCCTCGAATTTCCTCTTCGGCCGCCTTGATGTCTTGGACACGGATGGCAAGCGCAATGCGCGCCCGCCGGTAGTACGACCGCCTAGCGACCTCTTCCGGCAGTTCGTCGAGAAGGCTCTTGAGGATTTCGCGCCGGTCCCCGTTCGCTGCCGCAGCGATCAGCGCCCGCAGCGACGGAGAGTCGAAGCGTCGCGACACGCGGCCTTGGAGGATACGAATTACGTCGTCCCACCGCTGAACTTTCGCAAGTTCGTCCACGACCATGAAACGTGATGCGATATCCGTTTCATCGTCGACTCGGGATAGCGCCTGACCGAGAGCGGCCTCTGCATCAGGCGCAGCCGACGCTTTTTTGACCCGATAAATCGTAAGTAACGAGTGGACATTGTCAGGGAACCGCTCTTTCAAACGGTCGGCCTCTGCGAGGGCCGCCCCGAAATTCTGTTCGGCGAGATAACTATCCACAACAATAAATGACGCAGCGAGCGCATCGATTTCATTAGCAAAGGATGCTCTTTGGCTCAGCATCGCCCGCGCTTCGCTTGGTGCGCTGCGGACAAGCAGTTCAGCGTGCATGATTCTATTTTGTGGCTCGCCACCCAGCGTTTCCGCCAATTTCAAAGCTTCGCCCAGCCTCCCGTCGCGCGAGTAGAGCGAAAGTCGAAGGCGCTTGGTCTCGTCACCGGCCTCGGGCCACTTAAGAGCTTCGTCTAACAAGCGCTGGGCGTCTTCTTGACGACCAACAATCGCATAAGCCAACGCGGCGTTGTGCGCCGCGCCAATGTAGGGCGGCGCTTCCCGCTGGGCGGATTGTTGCCAAATCTCGCCAAGGGTCGCCGCCGCGCTTTCGATTTCGGCTTGAACAGGAGCGTCGTCACTATCGCTTCCAAGGGCGCTGCGGTCGCGGCTCAAGAGGCGATCGAGAATTGCCTCCGCACGAATGGTCTTTAGTTTCTCTTCAACCGGCGCAGCGGGCACCGCGCTTTCGGCCAAGGTTCGCCACCGGGAATCGCCCTCCGCCCGAAGCGCCGCGATCCGGAAGAGTAAAATCTCTGGGCGTTCCCGCATTGGCGCGGGCAGTTCAGCCCAAAGCTGCTCAATGTCCTCATGTTTCTCCCGGGCCTGCAGTCGTTGAAGAGCAAGATCAACGCTATCTGGAAAGTTCGCAAAGGCATCTTTTACAAGTTGCAGCGCTTCAGGCTGCCGCCCCTTTATCAGAAGCCCGGCGATCTTGTTCGCATGGCTAATGGGTGTATCCGGATCATGAGGTGCGGCTTCAATAAAGAAATCGGCAGCTCGATCGAATTCGGCGAGAGCGTAATGCGCGGCGCCGAGATTGCCGAGGATTCGGAAGCGAATTTTATTTGATGCGGTGGCCCAGAACTTTTCCTTTAGCGCGGTCAGCAGGCCGAGTGCCGTTCTCGGGCGGTGCTCACGGATCAGGTCGCGGAAGCTGTCGATTTGATCATTGAGGACTTTATCGACCGGATCGGTCGCAATGGGCGGATCGGTACTGCCTATTTGAGTCGGGGGCAGCCGAGACTCAATAAGTTTGAAAATGCGCTCTTCGGAAGCCCTGCGTTCAGCCGCATGTGACGCGAACATCTCTTTAATTTGAGCGCTGTCCTGTCGTACCTGCGCAGCAACTTCGAGCTGGAGATCGGTGAATGGCGTGGCATCTGGATGGAACGCCTTAATCACTTCGCCATAGCGATTGATCTCCTGCTGAACGCGTTCCCAGCCCCAAACCGATATGGATAACTCGCGTCCGGCCGCGCGAACCTCTACCTCAAGCCCTCTTGCCGCTTCCTGAATAACGGCGTCGTTGGGCGCCGTCGTGATGAGGACAAATTCGCTCAGAGCGGGCTGAAATTTCTCGGTCTTCTTGACCTCGCGGCGCAGCTCGGCTTCCGTGACAACGCCGCCATAATCGCCATCTTTGCCTTTGCACTGAACACCGACCAGCGGGCCTGGACCGCCGCCGCGCCTGCCGTAAATATCAACGCCGTGCTGCCGCTGGCCTGGCCGGCCATTGTTCTGGGTAGCTGGGTCGCCTAACGCATACTCGAACAATAAACGCGAGTGCCGCTCGAAGGCTTGCCAATCCTTCGGAGGTCGGATCGAAACAGAAGTGAAATCCGTCATCGGAAGTCAGATATGGTGCGGACGGCGGGAATTGAACCCGCACGGGGTTTCCCCCAAGGGATTTTAAGTGAAATTTCGCGGTGTTCCACGGTTCCCCACCGTGCACCATGATGACCAAGAAATGCCGATGGCTATTGCGTTTCTAGGATTATCGATCTACAAGGCTCGCCGCCGCACTCCACAAAAAATGTGAGTCTAGGGTGAGTCTAAGATGCGCCTCGAAGATACAACCGTCCGCTCTCTGCCAGCCCCCCAAAATGGGCAAAAGCTGTACCGGGACGACGCGCTCAAGGGTTTTGGCTGCCGCGTGTCGCAAGGCGGGACCAAGACCTTCGTCCTCGTGCACGGCCGTGATCGGCGCACAATCACCATCGGCCGCTACCCGATCATTTCCCTCTCCAGCGCCCGCGTCGAAGCGAAGCGGATGTTAGCGGAGTTCACGCTCGGCAGAACTCGCCCGCATGCCATCAGCTACGCCCACGCGACCGAACTTTTTTTGCAAGATAAGGCTCGCGCCAAGCGGCCGAGCACGGTCGACGGGTATCGCCGCCATCTTGCGCGGCTTAAGTTCAACTGCCAGCTCTCCGAGATTACACCCCATGAAATCTCGCGGCGCCTCGATCGCATCCAGGCTCCCAGCGCCCGCAGCCATGCCCTCGTCAGCGCCAAGGTCTTCTTCAATTGGTGCATCAAACGCCGCTATATTACCGATAATCCGCTCCTCGGCCTCAGTAAGCCCAAGCACGAGCCGCGTGACCGCGTTCTTTCCGACACGGAGCTGAAAGCCATCTGGAGCGCGACCGGGCAGCCGTCCACCTTCAACTGCATTATCCGGCTTTGCATTCTCACGGGGCAGCGCCGCGGCGAGCTTGCGAGGCTCCAGCCCGAGTACATCAATGGTCACTACTGTACCCTCCCCGGCTCGCTCACCAAAAATGGCCGCGAGCATTCCTTTCCGCTCACGGCCTGGTCAAGGCAATACCTGACGTTCGCCGGCTTCAATAATTGGGGGCAAGCGAAGGCAGCGCTCGATAAGGAAACAGGCATTAATGCCCACTGGGTCATCCACGACATCCGTCGCACGGTCGCCACCCGCATGGCGGAAATGGGCGTTGCGCCGCATGTTATCGAACGCATCCTCAATCACATCAGCGGGCAGATCAGCGGAATAGCCGCCGTGTACAACAGGGCGCGTTACCTCGAAGAGATGCGGCACGCCATAGCGCTGTGGGAAACCAGGCTCGCCAGCCTTCTCAACTTTTCGAAAGCGGCCTGACTTTCCGTCGAGTTGTCCGGATCCCGGAATTGCGCGCTTAATTCCAATCAGCGCAAGCCGCTCTACAATCGCGCAAGGTCGATTTCGACGTGCCGAGTAATTCGCTTCATGCGCTTTAGCCGCGTCCCCATGCGTTCAAGACCGTGCTGCATCTCCCGGCACACAGCAATCGCGCTGCGGAGTGTACGCCTGAGATCAAACTCTTCGCTGTGCACCTTGCTACGGCCTCCGAGCGCTACCTTCCGCTTTACACGACCCTCGCAAGAACCACGCCGCGCTCGGTGTTGATTTAGTCGCCTTGGCTTGCCCGCCATTTCCACCCTCCTATCGGTGCGTCCGGTACTCCGAACCTGCTCCCCCGTACAGAACCAAACTCGAATCCGCCCCGCAACTCCGTGCTTATCCACCTGGTGCACCATGGAGCACCAGGGCGAAACGAATCCCTCTTGCCAGTCTCGCTCGCCCGCCCGTAGAATTTGGCGCCGCAAATGGCACAACCTAGGATGACGTCCGGATGTCTCCGCAACCCGGAGAATCCGAATGTCGTACAAGGTGAAGCTGCCGCTCTACCTCACGTGGAGCGCTTTGAAGAAAAAGTTGGGATGGCCTTACGGCAGGACGCACACAGGTCGCTTGATGTTTGACCCCGCATACGCGAACGATGCATTCCCGGCTTGCCGGAAGCTCGGTCCGTATCGGAGCAGCCATCCGATCTGGTACACGCCCGCCGTTCTCGACTACTTCAAGCGGCACGGTCTGCCGATTCCTGAAAACATCGAGTTCGAAGGAAGCGAAGACTGACGTACCGAGGGCGCCCGGTGGCCACTGGGCGCCCTCACCTGCGCTGGGGGCTGCGCATGCGCCGGATAGTTCTTGCTACCGTCATTACCGTTATCACCACCCACGCATTGGTTTATGGCACCCCGACGACGGCGCCGGGTGGCCACTCGGCGCTCTCGGTTTTCTGAGGTTTGCCGCAATGCGCCGCTCCTTATTTTGCTGGGGACTACTGCTGATCCTCACCACCTCAGACCAAGCGTTCGCTTTTGGCGCGATCGCCTGCGGCAAACTCAATGGACATCCCGCATGCGTTGCCGCCGTCCGCTTTGACCGCCAGATCACCGCTTTTGAAAAGGCAGTCGCACTCTGCAGGGCTTCCGATATGTCGGACTGTTCCCTCAGCGTCGCCGATCTCGATCACGCCTGCTATTCGCTCGCATACACGCTTGACGAGAACTACAGCCTCGGCTGGCGGACCGGTCCTTCACACCAGGACGCTTCTGACGGTTGGCAAACAGTGTGTCCCAATACCGCCCATCGTCCATGCAAGACAATATTCACCGCATGTGAGGCATCGTCGAATCCCAGCGACATAAAGTTTTCGCCCGCTTTAATCCAGACGGACGGACGACAACTGCCTGAAGTACAGCCGGTTGCGCATCGCGACGAATACATCCCTTGGCCACGCGCTCTCTTCAACAACCTTAACGCCGTCGCAAACGGCGTCTTCTTCGGTATCGGCATTGCTATTGTGTTGGTTGCGTTCGCATACCATGCCGCTATTGAGAATTTCATTGTCCACGGCAATCTGCCGTTTAAGCTTCCGATCTACGCCGAGGACATCCAAGTCCTTTTTAAGCGATCGCAACGAGTGAACTGGTACGGTCGCGTAGTATTCGGCGTTACCGCGCGCCTCGGTATGACTGAGAAGCAGCTGTCGCTGGTCCGGCGGTATTGGCTCGGTCGCGTCATCGCATTCGATAGCTTGCGCCGCCAACGCCAGAACGAACTGGCCAGACTTCACGTGCAGTTCGCTATGCAAGCCAAGTCCGACCCACGTGACAAGAAAAGCCTCTGGTCGCGTCTCTGGGCCACGTTCCGGACTTTCATCAAGCGCCTCTTTTGGATTTTTACCGCGCTTTTCAACGTGCTGTTCGGCTTCCTGTTCATTCGCGTAACGCTCGCAAAGCTCGCCAAAGGCAAACTCATCGAGAGCAAGAACCTTGTACTCGTTCTGCAAGCGAAAGAGGCGATCGAAGAGAGCGCACGATATCTCAAAGAATACCTGATCACCGCTGAAACGTTCGACGGCCGGGAGGAGCTGTTTGAGTCCAAGTGACGTTTCCACCCCGCTGTGGCGCCGTTTCGGCAGCGAGCACAAACGCAGCCTCAAAGAAACGCGGGCCCTGTACGACCACGTCACGCAGCTGCATCGCAGCAAAGTCTGGTCGTCCGAGGATGCGGTTGCGAGGGCTAGCGCGGCGATAACAGACCTGGTTGCAGAGCAGGTCGAGTTGCCCGCCTACCAGCCGCTCATTGAGGCGCTGGAGAGCTGCCAGCGCGAGCTGCTTTCCCTCGAAACCCACATCTTTGCGCCCATCGAGGCCGACCTCGACCGGCCGCTCACGCTCCGCAGCCAAGCCGACCTCAATGCCAAGCTGCGCGCGCAAGATCATTTCCTCGCCAACGAAGAAGACATTGCCGACGCCCTCGCGGCCGCGATCGGCAATGTGTCCCGCGCCGTTATTGAGAGCCTGCCACCCGCGGGCTCCGCGCCCTTCACGGTCCCGCTGATCGCCGCTGTCGATCGGCCGGGCGAAATCATGGACCGCATCATCGGCAGCTTTCTCACGCAGCAGCACATCGAGCGCAACCTCTTCACTGCACTCAATCAGGTTCTCTACGAGAACCTCTGCGCCGCCTCCGGCGTGCCGACCGACGTGGAATCAACTAAGCCGCTGATCTGGCCCAGCGCCGCCAAGATGTCGCCGGAAAAGCTCCTCGACACCTACCTTGCCGGCACGCCACTGCACGCGCTCCTGTCGTCGCCGTATCCGTTCACGTTGCCCGACGCGCAGCGCTTCGCCGGTCACTGGGTCATCGCGCCGCCGGGGCGCGGCAAGACCACCCTCCTGCACGCCATGGTCGCGGACGATCTTCGCAAGGACGCTTCCATCATCCTGATGGACAGCAAGGGCGACTTCATCGAGCCGTTCCGCGATCTGAAGGAGCTAGAGGATCGGCTCATCCTCATCGACCCCGATCCGCAGCACCCCATCTCCATCAACCCGCTCGATATCCCGCGCACCGATCTCAGCCAGGCGATCGATCTGCTTGAGTATCTCTTCGCCTCGCTGCTCGAATTCAAGCTGACGCCCACGCAGACCATGCTGTTCCGCAGCGTGCTGCGCCTGCTCGTCACCGAAATTCCCAACCCGACCCTGGAAATCTTCCGCGACCTGCTCGCCAACGGCTGCAAGAAGTACGAGCGGTACGTCGACAAGCTTGCTCCCGACCTGCGCGAGTTTTTCCGCACTGACTACGATGACGAAAACTTCCGCGCGCGCCGGCGGGAGGTGCTGCAGCGCCTGCGGCTCTTGCTCGATAACGACACGATGCACGCGATGCTGCTTTCCGTGCACACGCGCTTCTTCATCGACGAAGCGCTCGATAGCGGCAAGGTCGTCATCATCAACAACTCGAAATCAAGGCTCGGCGAGCAAGGCGCAGAGTTTTTCGGTCGCTTCTTCATTGCCCAGATACTCGCCGCCGCGCAGCGGCGAACCCTGCGCAAGGCCTCGCAGAAAAAACCAGTCTACTTCTACATCGACGAGGCTCACAACGTCATCTCTCGCGACGAGCGTATCCCTACCATCCTCGATGAATGCCGGTCGCAGAACATCGCCCTTATCCTCGCGCACCAGCGCACCAGCCAGATCACCTCGCCCAACGTGCTCTCCGCCTTGCAGAACTGCGCGGTCCGGTTCGCCAACAGCGACGAGGAGGCCCGGAGCCTCGCCCATTCGCTGCGTGCGCCCGCTGATTTCCTGCAGTCACTCGATATCGGCCAGTTCGCCGCGTATGTGCGCGACGTAACCAAATCCGCCGTCGCTGTCGACGTACCCAAACCCGATTTCGCAAAATATCAGAGGCTATCGCTCGCTGAGCAAGCGCAGCTCAGAGCGCGCATGACAGAACAGTACGGTCCGCAAGGGGCGCCGGCAGAAAGCAAGCCTGTTGCGAACGTTGCCCCGGAGGAGGAGGCAAAGGCCGAGCACCAACCACCCGCTAAGCCCGGCGATCCGGGCGAGCCGGCGGAAAACTGGTAGCGGCCTGAAAAATAGTTCGCTCCTTCGTGGCGCGCCGCGGCGCTCCGCCGCGCTCCCCTGTCGCCCGCGGCGTCCGTTGACCGCCAGTCCTCTTCCGCCTATGCGCGCGCGTCATGGACGCGACGCCCGCCAAGACGGCTCATAATTCCCGCTGGTCCCGCGACCCGGTCACGGATCGCGGCGGCGCGGCGGTCGCCGTCTACCCGACCGAGCGGGACATCGAGATGTTCACGCTGCTCGCTCGCTTCCGCTATCTGCCGGCCGATTACATCCACGCCTTCGTCGGCGGCAGCCAGAAAGCCCTCAGCCATCGCCTCAATCTGTTGTCGCGCAAGCCCAACCTCTACCTGGCGCGACCGGTGCAGCAGCGGCAGCGTGCCGACGCTAATTATCGGCCGCTCATCTATGCGCTTGACGATCGCGGGGCTCGGATGCTGCACGAACGCGGACTGCCGCTGCCTCCCAAGAGCCGGCACCACAACTTCGTCCACGAGCTGATGATCGCCCAGGTTACGGCGTCGATCGAGCTTGGCGTCCGGGAGAGCGGCAACGTACGGCTCATTACCTGGGAGGAGATACTCGGGAGCGAGCGCATGCCGACAGCGACCCGGCAGTCCGCGAACCCGATGTCGGTCCCGGTTACCTACTCCTTCCGCGGCGCCACTCATTCTGTGGCGGTCACCGCCGACGCCCGCCCGTTCGGCCTTGAGCGCACGATCGACGGCAAGCGTAGCTACCTGTTCTTTCCCGGCATCGAGGCCGATTGCGGCACCGAGCCGATCGACGCGGGCGACCCCGAGCGCTCCTCGATCGCCAAGAAGCTTTGCGCCTACCTCGCCATCGCCGAGCAAGACCTGCATCGCAGCCACTTCGGCTTTCCCAACTTCTTCATTCCCTTCATTACGACCGGCGCGGCGCGCGCGGAATCGATGATGGCGCTGCTGGAGCGGTTGACGGAACGCGGCGGGTCCAAGCTCTTCCTCTTCAAGACCTGTCCGGCGTTCACCTCGCCGGAGCGGCCGCCCCCAGCGAGCGGCCACATGCTGACCGAGCCCTGGCAGCGCGTCGGCTTCCCGCCCATGGCGCTCGACCGGTGACTGATTGAGCATCGCGCTCTTCCCGCCGCGATCTATGCAACGCGTGCTGCTGTCCGCCTGTTTGCAACAAACTGTGATCCTTCCCCGCCATCCCCCGCGGCGGCCGTCCTTCACCACCGTTCCCCACCGCCGCCTGTGACTCTGGCGCTGCCGCATGCTGTGTCGCGCGCGCCAGCGGTCGTTGCTCCCGTTGGACAACTCGCCCCGCCGTTTGATGCGCCTGCGTTCCGGCGGGCTTTTCTCTCGCAGGCGTGGAGGACTGCCATGCGGACGATCAAAGCGCTTCTCATCATCAACACCGTCGCCCTGCTTCTCGTTATGCTGGCGGTTACGGGAATACTGAAGCGCCAGAATGAAGCCGCCGCGACGTACGAAACCTACGAACCGCCTCCCGTTACGTGGGAGGTTTGAAATGAGGGAGGACACACGCCGCAACGATGAGCTTCGCCAGCACTTCCGCGGCGGCCGCGTCGAGGTCTGCCACGGCCCCTACGCCATCGACGACCGCACCATGGGCCGCATGCTCTGCGCCATCGCCCAGTACGACAGATTCGATCCGGGAAGCTTGCATGACGAGGGGGTGCTGCTCTTCGCCGGCTACAGCGTGGCGTGGCAGATCGAGGACGTGGACGGTGAACGCGTGATGCGTGTTTGGGTCAATGACGACGCGCTTAACGGCGTTTAGCTTCGCGTACTTACCTTTTATGGGATCGACGAGGCCTTCGCTTGCAGAGCCTGAGCATAGTGGCGCGCCCTGGCGGGCCGGGCTCTACGCGCTGCGCTTCCCGAGCCGCCGCAGATCCCGAGCCGGGATGGGCGTCTCGGCCTTGCGGTGACGATCCCTCGCGCTTCCCGCGGGTGCCCCTTGCCGGGGGCAGTCGTTCCCGCGTCCCCGCGTCTCCTTTGCGCTTCGCAGAAGCGACGCGGGCGCTATGCTGCCGCTCCGGCGGCTGCCCTGTTGACCGGTCGCGGGGCTGGCGAATGGGCTCGCCGGTTGTGCCCGTCGGCGCTCGCCCATGCGCCCTTTAGGGTCGTCTTGTGGATAACCGGCGAGGCGTGGAACGAGGCCGGTTATCATTCGCCCTATGAGCGACGACCAGTCGCGACCGGTCGCGACAAGGCCCGACAGCGATTTCACGCTGACCATCGACGAGGCGCTGGCACGCTACGGGCGCGCCGGACTCCCCCGCACGCCGCGCAGCGTTCAGCGCTACTGCGCCAAGGGCCACCTCGACTGCCGGCTGATCGAGACGCCGTTTGGCGAGAAATATCTGATCTCGCCGGAGTCGATTGATAAGCATATTGCCTACATCGAGGAGGTGCGACAGGCAGCGACCAGCCGCGACCTGCCGCGGCATGCCGCGTCCAGTCGCGACACGTCGCGACATGTCGCGTCCCTAATCTCCACTGAACAGCCTGGCGACGAGCTGCGACAGGGGGGCACGACAACCGAAGACCTGTCGCGACCAGTCGCAAGAGCTTACGTTGAGCAGTTCCAAAAGCGGCTCGAAGAAAAGGATGGTGAGATCACGTTTCTCCGAGGGGAACTCACAATCAAAAACGAGCAGATTAAGGACCTCACGGAACGCGCCCGCGAGACCAATCATCTTATTGCTGGCCTGCAAAAGATGCTGACGCCGCTGTTGGGGAGGCCCGACGAGCCCCCGTCACATGCTTCCTAGCCGAACCTTTGGCCGGCCGCAGCCGTGTCGGCGGTCGAGCCGACACAGAAGCCGACATGGCAAAATCGACGGCTTTGGACCCATGGCGACATTTGGGTCGTTTTGCGCTGGTACACAGGCTGGCTGCCCACCGCGGGTCGTCATGCCTTTCCATATTGCGCAACCAACCGAATTCGGCTTATGCTTGATTAGGTGGATGGGACCTGCGCGCCGCCGGGCTTGATTTAGCGTAGATTTCCGTTCAGGGATTCAGCGGCAGTGTCGCCGCTTATATCGGGCATGGACGCCCCACCGTCATCCTCAGCAGGGGGACGGGGGGCGTTTTCGTTTTTGGCGTGGCCAACAGGAGAGAGAGTCATGGGCATCACCCGCAGGAGAATCTTGAAGTCCGCAGGCGGAGGGCTCGCCGGCGTTCTGGCGAGCGGCGTCGCGCCTTACGGCTTCGTCCGCAACATCGTCAAAGCGGCCGAGAGCGACACCATCAAGGTCGGCATTCTGCATTCGTTGAGCGGCACCATCGCCATCATCGAGTCGTCCCTGCACAACGCGGAACTGCTCGCCATCGAAGAAATCAACGCCAAAGGCGGTGTGATGGGCAAGAAGCTGCAGCCGGTCGTCGAAGACCCGCAGTCGCTGGTGCAGGTTTTCGCCGAAAAGGCCAAAAAGCTGCTGCTCGAAGATAAGGTGGCCGCAGTGCTTGGCTGCTACACCTCGGCGAGCCGCCAGTCGGTGCTGCCGGTGTTCGAAGAAAACAACGGCGTGCTACTCTATCCGACGCTCTACGAAGCGCAGGAGTGCAGCAAGAACTGCTTCTATACCGGCGCCGTGCCCAACCAGCAACTCGACGACTTCGTGCCCTGGATTATCAATACGCTAGGTCGCAAGAAGTTCTACCTGATCGGCGCCAACTACATCTATCCGAAAGAGACCAACCGCGAGGTCAAGGCGCTGCTGCAGAAGCACGGCGGCACCACCGTCGCCGAGGAATATTCGCCGCTCGGCTCGACGGAATTCTCGACCAACATCAACAAGATCGCATCGAGCGGCGCTGATATCGTGTTCTCCGATCTCGTCGGCGACCAGATCGTCGCCTTCTACAAGCAGTTCAAGGAGTTCGGCATCACCGCCAAGGACATCCCGATCTGCACGCCGATCACGACGGAGCAGGAAATCGCGGCCATGGGCGCCGAGAACGCGGTCGGCCACTACACGTCGTTCAACTACTTCCAGAGCGTTGACACGCCGCAGAACAAGTCGTTCGTCGAACGCTACAAGGCGAAATACGGCAAGGACGCTGTTACCAACGCAGTCATGGAAGCCGCTTACTTCCAGACCTACTTCCTCGCCCAGGCGCTCGGAAAGGTGAAGTCGACCGACGCCGACGCCCTCATCTATGAAGGTCTGCCGGGCCAGGAATTCCAGGCGCCGCAGGGCAAGGTGAAAATCGACGAGAAGAACCACCATACCTGGCTGTGGTCGCGCATTGGCAAGGCCAATGAGCAGGGTCAGTTCGATGTCGTCTGGAAGTCGGAAGACTGGATCCGCCCGCAGCCGTGGGTTCCCTATCTCTATCCGAACAAGACCTGTGACTTCACCGACAAGCGGGTGCTCGATCGGTTGAAGAAGCCTTGGAGTGCTGAGAAGAACCGTTCCGGCACGATTGACTTGTAACGCAACTGCATAAACCCTTATGCGGGGGCGTTGGTCGCGCCCCCGCAGACGTGCAGCATACCGGGAAAGAAGTAAGCCTTCGGACAGGCGCGATGCTTCAATCGATCATTACCCAATTCTTCAGCGGCTTTAGCGTAGTCGCGATCCTGGTGATTGCTGCTCTTGGTCTTGCGGTCATCTTCGGCGTCGCCGGGGTCATCAACATGGCCCACGGCGAAATGATCATGGTTGGCGCCTACACGGCCGCAGTCGTCGGCAAGCTCGGCGGCAATACCTTCCTCGCCATACCGGTCGCGTTCATCGTCGTCGGGCTCCTGGGGCTCGCGATAGAGCGCGGCATTATTCAATGGATCTACCACCGCCCGTTGGAAACGCTCCTCGCGACGTGGGGCGTCGGCATCATTCTGCAAACCGTCATCAAGCTGATCTTCGGGCCAGAACTCTACTATGCCGGTGCGCCAAAGATCTTGGAGGGCGGCTTCCGGGTCATCGGCCGCCTGCCGTTCCCCTATTACCGGCTGTTTTTGATCGTCGTCGCGATTTTGCTGTTGCTTCTCGTCTTTTACGTCATCTTTAAGACCAATCTCGGCCTGAAGGTCCGCGCCGTGCGGCGCAACCGCGCGATCTCAGGATGTCTCGGCATCGATACCGCCAGAGTAGACATGCTGATTTTTGCCTTCGGCTCGGGCCTCGCGGGCGTTGCCGGCGCGGTGCTCGCGCCGATCAAGTCGGTGTCGACCACAATGGGCTTCCCGTATGCGGTCGATTCGTACATGGTTCTTGTGCTCGGCGGCGTCGGCAGCTTGTGGGGCGTGCTTACCGGTGGCGCGCTGATCGGCGAAGCTGAAACCATCCTCTCGTTCATCTTCAACAATGTCATCGGCAAATTGCTGGTCTTTCTGTTCATTGTCATCATCATCCGTGTCGTTCCGCGCGGGATTTTTGGTTATTACGAACGGCGCTGACGGGTGGACAGAGACATGGCTGAAGCGGTCGTCAGAGACGAGCACATGCAGGACTTACCGGCGGTCGGCCGGACCGGACGCAAACGGCGGCAGTATATCGCACCGCCGTTCATGCCGATCTGGGCACTGGTCGGCAGCGCCATCGTGGTTGTGCTCATCGGCGCCTATCCCTGGTACGGATCGAACGCTTACATCCTTTCGCTGCTCGGCAAGTTCCTCTGCTTCGCAATCTTTGCGTTGAGCATCGACCTGATCTGGGGCTTTACGGGGATCCTAAGCCTCGGTCAGGCCGTGTATTTCGGCATTGGCGCCTACATCGTCGCGCTATCGCTGAAGCTCAACTATGCGCTCGATCATCCCACCCGCTATGGCGGCAAAATTCCCGATTTCATGGAATGGAACAGCCTGACGGCCGTGCCAGACTGGATGATGCCGCTCTACAGCGTCCCACTCGCGATCATCCTTGCGCTGGTGCTGCCGACGCTGCTTGCCCTGCTCTTTGGTGTCATCACCTTCAAGCGCCACATCTACGGCGTCTACTGCGCGGTCATCACACTCGCGGAGTCGTTGATCCTACAGGAGTTCATCATCGAGTATCAAGCGTATACCGGTGGCTTTAACGGCATCACCGACTACTCGAACTATGCGACGCCAGCCTTCCTCTGCTTCATGCTTTTGACCGTCGTCGTGTTCTATATCATCGCCCGCGCTTTAACTCATTCGCGCGTTGGTACGACACTCAAATCGATCCGCGATAATGACGTGCGCGCGGAGTTCATGGGTTATAACGTCGCCAATTACCGCATCTTTGTATTCTGCGTGTCCGCATTCATGGCAGCGGCGGCGGGTGCGCTTTATGCGGCGTGGGTCGGGATTGTATCGTTCCTCGACACCGGGCCTGTGTTCTCGATCGAGGGCGTGATCTGGACCGCGGTTGGCGGGCGCGGGACGCTGGTCGGTCCTTTTATCGGGGCGTTTCTGGTGAAGGGCGCCGAATTCTTTCTCAGCGGCGTACTTGCGCAGTGGTGGCAGATCGTCGTGGGCGGCCTATTCATCTTCGTGGTGCTGGTGCTGCGCGACGGCATCGTCGGCTCGATTGGCAATTGGATCCGCGCGTTCAAAAAGAAGGTGACGCTGCATCAAATCATCGAAGAGTCGGACCGCGAGGCGCACGACGAGCAGCACGATTGGCGACCGGCCGGCTTGCCGGAAACCGACGAAGGCATCTGACAAGAGGTGCCATAGGATAGCGAGAGCAGAGGACGGATGCCGCATCTCCTCGAAGTCAAAAACCTGACGACGCGCGTGTCGGGCTTTACCATCCTCAACAACCTCGATTTCAGCATTGAGGAAAATGAGTTGCGTGTTCTTCTTGGCCCCAACGGCGCCGGCAAGACGACGCTGATCTGTATGATCACGGGTCAGTTCCGGCCGACCTCTGGATCGATCCATTTCGCGGGTCGCGACATCACCGGCTGGGGCCCCGACGATATTTTCCAGGCCGGGATCAGCCGCAAGTTTCAAGTCCCCAACATGTACGAGACGTTGTCGGTGTTCGACAACATCATGGTCTCCCTGCAGGGTCGCCGCCGCGTGTTCACCACGCTGTTTCAGAAGCTGAACGGCGAGGAGCGCGATCGTATCTGGGACATTCTGGAATTCGTCGAACTAGCCGACAAGGCGAGCGATCCGGCAGACTCGTTGTCACATGGCGAGCGGCAATGGCTGGAGTTGGGCATGCTGATCGCGTCGAACCCGAAGCTGCTCCTGCTGGACGAGCCGACGACCGGCATGACCGAGGAAGGCAAACACAAGACCGCCGAGCTGATCAGCAAGATTGCGAAAATTCATACCGTGCTTCTGGTCGAGCATGACATGCATATCGTTCGCCAGATCGGAAAGCGCATCACCGTGCTGCATCAGGGCCAGTTGCTCGCCGAAGGGCCGATCAACGAATTGATGAACAACGAAACTGTGCGCCGCGTTTATTTGGGTAAAGGCAAGTTCCAGTGACGCTGCAGATTAACAACATTGATACGTTCTACGGAACGAGCCATATCCTGCACAATGTCTCGCTCGACATCGCGGACGGCGAGCTGTTCGCTATTTTGGGCCGCAATGGTGCCGGCAAGACCACGCTGCTGCGCAGCATCACGGGCGTCAACCCGCCGTCCCAGGGCTCGATCGTGCTTGACGGCACGGAAATCGCCCACATGAAGTCTCATCGCCGCACGTGGCTCGGCATCAGTTCCGTGCCGCAGGGTCGCGACATCATTCCTGATATTACAGTCGCGGAAAACATTTATGTCGCTCTGCTTGGGAAGGGACAGAAGGTGAAGAAAGTTCCTAAGTTTGTGTTCGATTATTTCCCGGCTCTCGAGCGGCTCATGAATCTAAAGGGCGGGGTGTTGTCGGGCGGGCAGCAGCAACAGCTGGCGATCGCCCGCGCGCTCGTTCAACAGCCGAAGCTTCTTCTGATGGATGAGCCGACCGAAGGCTTGCAGCCGTCCGTCGTTGAGGAGATCGAGCCGATCATCAAGCGCATTCCCGCGGAGCGAAACTGTGCCGTTCTCCTGGTCGAGCAAAATCTCGACTTCGTCCGTGCAATCACTCAAAAGTTCGCCATTCTCGACACCGGCCGGATTATCTCCAGTGGCAACATAAGTGAACTGACGACGGACGTCGCTCACAGACACCTTGCGGTCTGAGCCGGCGGCCTTTCGTGCGACGCCTATTAGCGGCGAGGTTTTGTCAACAGTAGTTCTGGTGGCTTTCCGGCAGCGACGCAACTGTCGATTGCTAGTAAATCGACCCGGCGTCCGAAAAAGGCTGCCGCCGGTCTCGGCGTGTTGATCAAGTTTTGGGCGCGAAC
>Ga0187784_10001254_pt1 | contig 20013 bp, 21 predicted proteins | sample 1015_SJ02_MP15_2_FD_132964 | JGI IMG/M metagenome (GOLD analysis project Ga0187784, IMG submission 132964) | Tropical peat soil microbial communities from peatlands in Department of Meta, Colombia - 1015_SJ02_MP15_20_MG | ecosystem: Environmental > Terrestrial > Soil > Wetlands > Peat | place...
CCCGGAAAAGTTCATGTCCTAGTTTTGTTCGGGTGTTCCTTGGTTTTGCTGGTTGTGTTCGGATTAACAGGCTCAGAGCTTGAGCTTCCCGCGCTGGGCTCTCTAAATCGAACCGTTTTTATGGTTCTACTTCTGGCTGCTGTCTGCTTTGGTCTTTGGCTGTTTAATAATCGTCGCGCAAGGTTGGCTAAACTGCATTTCGAGGAGTTTGCACCCGAGGTCATTACGACTTTGGGGATCGGTCTTCTGCCTCAACAGCCGCACTCCAGTGCGATGCCGAGATGAACGCTATCGCTGGTCCGCTCGTCGCCGCAATGTCATAACCAACCAGGCGAAGAGCATCGCGGGAAGCCAAATCCAAACGACTTCGTTCTGAAGAATGGCAAGTCCTTTCGATGTGAAGAATCGTGTAGCCGAGATCGGCGAGACCCGGATCGGTCTCCACGGCAAGAAATAGCGCGTGTTGTCGAACGGCGAAAAGAAGGTTACTCCCAGCCCGCCGTTCGCCATTGCATCGAGTAAGCCGTGACTAGCTGTCGCCAAGAACAGATAACCAAACAAGGCGAATCGCCCTATCCCAAATGCCCCGCGTCGGAACATGGTAAAGGCGACCATGCCCGCCAAAAGAGCCGCGAAAACCAGCGCATGGGTGAATCCACGGTGCCTCCGGAAGTCGCCATAGTGGATGCCGAAACGGAATCCAATCGTATCGATATCGGGGATAACTGAGCACAGCACGCCCGCCAGCCAAATGCGCTTGGGACTTTTGGTCGATAGAAGCAGGTGCCGATGCTCAGGGCTGCGACTGCGTGTGAGAATGCCGATGCGATGTGGCTCTTTAGATTACCGATCGTGCCGAAGTCTTGGATATCCCTCCGCACGTCCAGGTGTCGGTAACGAAAACGGGTCAAGAACACTTGACGATGATGTGACCAGCACGGGCGATTTCGGCGACGGGCACTCTCCGAGGCGTTTCAGAACCCATCTGCACATCATCAATCGCCAGTTCAAAGATTTCCTCGATGCGCGATACAAAAGAGATGTCTGTGCCGTCAATTCCTGTACTGTTCAAACCGAATACCCAGCCATTGCGTGAAAACACTGGGCCGCACCTAGCACCCCTTTGAGCGGTGCTCGAACCGCGTAGTCGCTCGCCTGACGCGAAACTTCAGTGCAGATTTCCGAAACTCTGCTCATTGTGAACCACCAATCGCTTTTATGCGTTGCAGCCACTCGGGCAATCCGACTTCCACACTGGATTCGTGACTGCCACTTTCTCAAATTTCCCAACGATCTCTTTGGCTTTAGGAAAGGCGTTTTTCACCGCGGGAAGCGACAACGAGGCGTCGCGGCTGGCTTCGCTGCCCCAGACCTCAGTCACTCAAAGCGAGTTCGGGTCTGACGAATCCTCGGCAGTGGGTGAAGAACGTCCTCGCCGCTGACGGGTGCGAACTCGAAACTCTCGGCAAGAAATATCAGCTTTCTGCCTCAAACGTCGTCCGTGATCCCACGCGGCGGCGATTCCCGATCCCGGTGCGGGTCGTGCTGAGGATCGTCGGTGCGGATGAGTACATGGAGCTTTCAAGAACTTAGTTTTGCTTTGCAACGTCTTGCGCCAGTCCCGCAAGGAACCGCCGTAGCTGCTTAGGATTCCTAATCAAATGAAGCTTCGCATGGGGCGCGAATTTGTTGATAGCTTGCATCAGGACTGGCAGACTTCGCTGTCGATATGTGAACAGCCATCGCCAAAAATCGCTGCGTTCCCGCCCTCGCCGCAGCGTCCGCCATGCGCAACGTACCAGCGTGAAGTCGAGCACAATGATCGTATCCGCCGCTCGCAATCTGACCTCAACTGCGTCGTAATGCCCCAAGTCTCCATCCATGATCCAACGGTCTTGCGCGACCAGCCTTTGTTGCACATTCGCCCATTCGTTTGAAGGAAGAGCGTGAAGCCCCGGCCGCCAGAAAACTTTGTCCAACTCGATCACTGGCAACCCTGTGATCTCGCCCAATTTCGAGGCAAGAGTTGATTTGCCTGACCCGCCACGACCCAAAATTAGTACGCGTTTCACCTTCGAACCCGACTCTCGAATGGTTTTCTCCAAATGTCATCTTGGCAACCTATGCGAACAGCATCGGCAACACCTCACCAGCTTTCCCCAGATGGCATTCAGTGAACGTGGAAACGTTCGCAGGCATCTCCGCTCCCACGTATATAGTCCGAGCGCGACCACGAACATGGGTGACAAAGCTCGCGGCTGGCTCGACTGCGCCTGAAGTTCCAATCGCCATGAAGATCGGGCATTCGTGCAGTGCATGGAAGATGCGATCCATTTCGAACGGCACCTCTCCGAACCAGCAGATATGCGGACGAATCCGTCCTCCGCATTCGCAACGGGGAAGTTCTGCTGGAGGATCGTAGGTATTCCTGTCATGGAATGGCGATCGGCTGCACCTGTCGCATCGGCTCTTGAAAAGCTCGCCGTGCATATGGGCGACCCGCACCGATCCTGCCTGTTCGTGAAGGTCATCTACATTCTGAGTGCAGAGGAACAGGCGATCCCCTAGCCTTTGCTCAAGCTTGGCTAGTGCGATGTGCGCCGGGTTGGGTTTCGCCGACGAGGCGACACGACGACGCATGGAGTAGAACTCCCACACCAGCCGGGGATCGCGACGCCATGCGTGCGGCGATGCCACTTCTTCTATCCGGTAATTGCGCCACAGCCCACCGACGCCACGGAACGTCGGTATCCCGCTCTCGGCGCTTACGCCTGCGCCAGTGAGGATGAACAGTCTATCGCCGGGAGAGATGGAGAGCACGGGTCAAGTGTAATGGTTTAGAACCCGTTCATGCGGACAGCATTGGCAAGGCTCCCTCTATAGGCATGCTCGAAGACCGGAATCGTCGCTTGGACAAACCCCGATAGAAAAGGGATGCTTGTGCGAGGAGCGAAAAAGACATCTATGTACATGCACGATAAGCTTCTCAAGGCTAGGGGAGTCATTTATGCCTTGGCTCTCGCCGTTGTGGTCGTGATCGCCGTATGGAAGCTCATCGTTCGATGAAAGCGATCCTTCCCCGGCGGAGCGACTCGGCGATGTTGTTCCGGAGTGCCTTCACCGCTGCCCTGAATCATTTCTTGTGATGCAGTTGGTGCAGGGTTTCTACGACCAGACCGACAAGCGCATAGCTAACGGCGTTTGCCGCGAGAGCCTCATAAAGACTGATGGAGTAATGCTTGCCAGCTATCCCAACGGGGCAAGTTATACTGACGAGAGTCCAGACATCCCTCATTCGTTCGCTTGCAGATTGGGAAGGTAACGAAAGCAAAAAGTGCCCAAAACCCTGCGACTAAAAAGCCCGCACTTGCCCACCTGGCAATTCGGTATTTCATGCCGCCACTCCTACTCGCATAATTCTAACGACTTTGGCACTAGCGTCCTTTGCTTTGCCTGAGCGCAGCTTTGGGTGCGCTTTGCTGCTGCGGTGCAGGCTTCGATGTGCTTTGGTGCTGCGAAACTGGCTTGAAGGCAGGGCTCGACTTTGGCGCACTCTGGTGCGGTTGCGAGGCCGGATGGGACGAAGTCGACTGAGGAGCGGATGTCTTGGTCGCGTGAGTCTCATGCGAATGAGCAGTATTCAGGCCTTTCTTGTTGCTGATGTTACTTGCCTGGCTGCTGTTTGCTTTCTTGCTGGCCGGATTGTTCTTGTTCGGAGGTGTGGATGGGTGGTTCGCCGGCTTGCTTCTGTTACTCGCATTCACCGAGGCGGATGCGTGCTTCGCCGCGGGTGCAGACGGGCCACGCGCCTGCTTTGGGGACATGGCGGGAGCTTTATACGGAGCGCCTGCAGACTTGGCTGCCACTACACCCTTCCCGCTGAATACGCCGGGCTTAGCAGTGGCCGCGATCGCCGGGCGTCCGTGGTTTGCGGATGCGAAGTTCTGTTTGTTCTGGCTGGCCAGGTGCTCGTGCCGCGTTTGCGCGGCCAGCGGTTCGGTGTGATGCTCGTGCTCGGCGATTTCTTCTTCGTGGGTAGGACGGGCGGCAATGCCCCCCTTGCCACCGTTGAAAGCCACATGATTCTCGTTCACGATCACAGTCTTGTTGTAGACCATGGTCACATTGGTGATGTTGGTCACCGAGCGGTTGTAGTAGAAAGAGCCTCCGCGCCATTCCCCGCCAGCAAAGCCTACGCCACCGTAGCCGAAGCCGTAGTTAACTCCGCCGTAGAAACCGATGTGCGGTCCCCAATAACCACGATGCCATCCATAAACACCGTCGGAGAATCCCCAGTAGCCTGGCGTCCACAGCAAGCCTACAGGGGCTACCACCCAGGTACCGGGCACCCAGTAATAGCCGGCATCGTCATTCCAAGCCCAGTAGCCGGGCGTCCACATATAGCCGGGGCCGGGGCCGACGGGCTGAGTGTAAACGGGCAGCGCAGGCGGAGCGACACGAACGGAGATCCCAACAGCGATCTGCGCAAACGAGGCCGCGGAAGTGGACAACATCATGACTGCGAGGACGAGCCGACGGACTGAGCGGTGCATTTTCATTGCCTTTCCTTTGGCCCCAGACGCTTGCCCGAGACTCGGCAGCGTGACAGGCAGGGCGGACTTTTCAGGTGTGAAACCGATTGTGACCCAGAAACCGCCACTTGGCCTGATCACGTTCGTCCATGCGATCGAACTGGACTGTTGAGTAAGTTGCAGAGGATTGCAAAGGTGGTTTGAAGCGCGGACTAGGAAACGTGGTTTTTCGGGCTAAGAGACTGCTGTTGCAAAATCATGCTGCAGGCTTCACGTTTGTAAAACCCGGATTCTATGTAACAGAGTACATGGGATCGGCTGCGCAGCACCTTGCGCCTCAATTCCTCAATTGCTGAAACATCGCCATCTCTTACTGACCGTGAGGGGGGCCAATTCTCAGCGTGTAATCACGCCTGTTTATGGCAGTTGACCCGCTGCCGCAGAAACCGGAATGGAGCGAGCGAGGCGCTGGCAACTCGTCTTTGCAGTGCTGATCGGATGCTTGGTCGGGGTTTCCTGCAACTCTTGACAGGTGCCCAAGGGTCTTTCTTTCGGTTAACTGTTAGGGATAGGTTCCCCCAGGTTCGAAGAGTCGTGTCTCTTAGACGGGAGGAGTTTGTTGGGACATGAACGTCCGGAAACCTCGAAAATGTCGTCTTTGGTGACGCTTGATCCCCAAGAGGTGCTTAAGTCGGTTCTCGACAATGTAGGCGTGGCCGTCGCTGTTATTGATCACCAAGGCAGAATCGTCTATACCAATCAAGCTGTATGCAAGATGTTTGGGGCGGCTGCGGCTGCGGACCTTCCTTTTGGGGAATGGCGTCGCAATTACAAGTTCCAGGACAGCCAGGGTCGAGAGATTCCAGCCGAACAGGCTCCCCTCGCACGCGCTCTCGCGGGCAAGGAAGTAAAGCCGCATTATGTTCGCGTGACTCTACCAGATGGCCACATCAAGTGGCTTCATGGCGCGAGTCACCCATTCGCAGTCTTGGGGCTCACAGGAGTCCTCATCGTCGCTACAGATGAGACCGAGCAAGCTGAGTTGCGAAAGGCATTGGAACAAGCCCAGCGCATCGAAGCGGTCGGGATTTTGGCGGGGGGACTGGCTCACGATCTCAATAATCTCCTTTCGATACTGTCAGGGAACATCGCTCTCGCCCTTGCAGACGAAGGCGTCAATGAGATCACCTGTGGTCGCTTGCAGGAGATGCAGGTGGCGCTCCGGAAGGGTAGTGCCCTAGTTTCGAGACTGATGCAGTACAGCCGCAAGCAGGACACTCAGATTCGCCCTATTCAAATCAATGAAGTGGTGAATGCCGCGCTGGAGCTAGTGCGCCCGCTTCTCAAGAGCGAGGTAGGCGTCAGGACTCAATTGTCGGACCGCCTGCCTGACGTGCAGGCAGACTCCTCTCAACTTGAGCAGGTGTTCGTCAACCTCATTCTCAACGCCCTGGATGCTATGCCCGAAGGCGGAGAACTATCGTTTTGCACTGAACTCGTATCCGGCGATGCAATACCAGGCGGGAACGATGAGAAGAAGAAGCAGTTCGTCTTAGTCACCATCGCTGATACCGGGATCGGCATTCCTGAGAACCTTCTACGCAACATCTTCGAACCCTTTTCTACAACAAAACCGATTGGCGCAGGGACTGGGCTTGGATTATCGAGCGCCCAATTGATCGTGCACCAACACAACGGTCACATTAACGTGCAAAGCGTGTCCGGGGCAGGCACGAAATTCAGCATCTATCTCCCGGTACAGCCATAGGCATATATTTTCCGCCCCCAAAGCGGTTGGTGCCCAAGTAGGCTGTCGAGATATCACCGTTAAACTCATCTGGACGACCTTTTTGTGAGCTGCCTGCTGATCGGCCGAAACGGCTTGCGCGTAGAGATCGAGGGTAATCTTGGAGGTTGTGTGACGAAGCTGCGATTGTGCGACCTTCACATTCTCTCCGTTTGAGATTCAGCAATGTTGCCAACGAGCGGCGTAGCGTGTGCCACCCGATCGGCGCATCCTTGCTCTTGGTCCCAGCTACTTTCTCTATCACCGGACGGAGGTGACGCCGGAAAAGGATCTGGTAGGTGTACGGAGTTTTGCCATCGTAATGTGGGCTGGCAAAAATCCAATCTTCGTCTGAGCGATACGGCGTGTGCTTGCGCCACAGACCAAGTATTTGCAGGACAGGCTCCGCCAGAGTTAACGGGTTGTTCCTGCTCTTTGTTTCCTTCAGTTCGCTTTCGACTAATGCGAATTCGGACTGAAGAATTCCTATCTCCCATCCGACATGCTTCCACTGCAAAGCGATCAACTCCGACGCGCGAAGAGCCGTGACTGCATCTACGAGCGCCATCGTTGCCTCTAGCAGCGGCAGTTGCTCCGGAGTTTGACGAACGACGTTTGGAACAGGAATCACACGTTGGATTGAGACTCTGTCGCTTTGACGAAACCCCGGTCGAAGCACCACGATGGCGGGACTGCCTCCTTGACCGCAAAACAGGGTTGCGCTCCACCAATTACCAACGGACACCGTGGGAGAAGATCGCGGACAGCTCATCTTTGTGCTGGCACCGCCGGCCGTTCACTTCTTCGCTCCAGCGGAAAACCCACACTACTCCGATTGCTCTTTTTTCCTTGCGAAGCATGCCGCGGTTGTAGTTGCGCCGTAAGGGGTTTCTATTAAAGGGGAACCCTATTCCGGAAAGAGGTAGGCGTCCTCTGCTGGGCGCGCGACGCGCGGGAACCACAAGGGGCGGCGCAAATTCCCCGGACCAGGCGCGGGTCGCGCCAGCGCTTTCCATCTTTGATAAACCGCGTGAGAGAGATTGGTGTCCACGAAGATGTCGCCGTAGCGGTCATCTTTGCCCGCTCGCTCCACGCGGACCACCTGATGCCAGCAGTGCATTCCACTCAGAGGATCGGGATGAACCGGAAACGTTATGTCCTGGTGCACACCGGCGTCGCTCCACCAAACCCGCTGTGTGTCGGGATCTGAACTGTCGTACGGCTCGACGCCGCTGATCTGGCGCATCTTCCACTGCCCTTTGCCCACTTCTCTGAGATCAACCCACGCGCTAGAAAAGCGCTCGAGGTGATCGTCCTTGCTCATACGCCAGCGTCCGAGGTGATGCGAGCAAGCCACCACGCCAGGAGCTATTCCTTCGGTGATCCACGCGTGCAGAACGAAAAATCCGATTTCGGTGTGGACCTTGAGCAAGTCTCCCGTGCGAAGCTTGCCGAGTCTCTCGGCGTCGGTCGGATTGACCCAAAGCGGATTCTTATGCGCGATTTCGTACAGGAATTTGCCATTGCCTGATCGCGTATGGATCAAGACAGGAAGGCGGAAGATGGGCAGCAGGGTGAAGATCTCGCCCTGCGCCCCCTTCGGCCATTCGACCACCGGCATGTATTTCGGATCGAAGTTAGGGTCGCCGATGCCGAGCGATGCCGCCTGCGCAGCGCGGTCCACGTGGCTGCGATAGTACTCTGGCAGCGCGAACTCGGGCCATTTCCAATCTACCAGCGTCCTTGAGAATATCTCCAATTTTCGAGAAGGGGTGTTGTACCCGGCCACGGCCTTTTCGCGGCTCATCACGCCCACGGCCTTACCCTGCTTTGTAACGAGCCCATTCGGTTGGATGTTCGTGCCTTCAAGCTCTGTTGGCGAAAGGGGCCTCTCATTAAGTTTGTAGACATCGGTGGTGACTTCAAATGCACCATACTTTCGCATGTAGGCGAGTGGCGACAAGTCTTCCTTCTTTGCTGCCTCGGGAAGTCCGGGAACTGAGTTCTCGAAAATCCATTGGTAATACTCGCCTACCGTAATCTTCTGACCGAGTCTGTAGGGTGATTCGAACCATTGCCGAATGCCCATCGACCCGTCCGGATCAATGGCCCACGACAAGTTGATCCAGAATTCGTCCTCTTCCCACACTTCGCCGGGATTCGCCTGGTAGGTGTGGTCAACCTTCTTCCCCTGTTTCTCCTGGAAGACTTTCAAGACAGGCTGACGGAAGCCAATCCACTTGCTGGCGTGCGTTTCCTGGCTCATCAGGTCGTGACGCTCGGAACTGTATCCCATAGGCAGGACATAATCGGCATACCAAGCGGTCTCGCTCCAGGTTGGCGTAAGCGCAGCATGCAGACCCACGAGTTTTTCGTCGCGCAGCATTTCGATCCATGAAAAACCATCTGGATAAGTCCACACCGGGTTGAACACACGCGTGAAATACGCTTCAAGACGACCACGGCCTTCCTTAATCAGGTGCGGCAGCAACATGGACATTTCGTGGGTACACAAGGGCCACTCCGGCGGATACAGCAATTCGTTCCACGACCGCTGCGGGGGCGGCACTTTGAAGGGACGTGGAACAAATTTGTTCCAGGCGTTCAGACCGTGGCCGCCTTCGGTTCCGACTGAACCTGTAAGGACGTGGAGTAAGACCAATGCACGGACCGGCTGCCATCCGCCGAGATTTCCCGACGCGCTCCCGCGCCACAAGTGCGAGGCAAAGCGGCTCCCCGCCGCAGCAATCTCTCGCGCGACTCTTACGATGTCCTCAGCTTTGACTCCGCTCTCCTTTTCGGCGAACTCAGGGGTGTATTTCGCATAGTGACGCCTCAACGCTTCGACGAACGCCTCAAACGTCTGTCCCCTGGCATCGAAACCGTCGAACTGCGACTCTTCCCAGTTTGTCCAGTCCTTCATGAACTGGGAATCGAAGCGATTCTCCTCCAGAATGACTCTTGCCATTGCCAGGAGTGCAGCCGCTTCTGTTCCGGGATAGCTAGGCATCCAATAATCAGCCATGCTGGCCGTGTTGGAGAGCCTCGGATCCATTACCGCCAGTTTCGCACCAGCCATCTTGCCATCGATGATCCTCTGGGCGTGCGGATTGAAGTAGTGCCCGGACTCCAGGTGAGCTGAAAGGAGCAAGATGAAACGAGCGTTGGCGTGATCCGGAGATGGACGGTCTGCATGATGCCAAAGCACATACCCGAATCGCGCCGAAGAGGAGCAAATATTCGTATGGGAATTGTGGCCGTCGATGCCCCATGCCTTCAACGTGCGCTCCATGATGAAGTCATATCCTGGCCGACCGACGTGGTACATGACCTCTTCACCACGGCCCTCCTGAATTGCTTTCCGAACACGCCCGCCGATGGTTTCGAGTACCTCATCCCATGACGTCCGCGCCCACTGTCCTCCGCCGCGAGGCCCGACTCTCTTCATCGGATAAAGAATCCGATCGGGATCGTGAATCTGGTTGATGACCGCCGGACCTTTGGCGCAGACTCGGCCTCGGCTCGCCGGATGCTTCGGATTGCCTTCGAACTTTGCGATCTTCCCGGTTTCTTTGTCGACGTAGGCCAGCAGCCCACAGGCGGATTCGCAATTGAAACAGATGGTTGGAATGATCTGGTAGTGGCGCTGCACGCGCCGTGGCCAAGCCTCCGGATCGTATTCCACCCAGTCGTCCCAGTTTTCCACGGGTGGACATGAGGACAGATGGTTGCCGGTTCGCTTGAATTCAGTCATATATTGACCCGTCTCCTGCTAACTGTTCGGTACCAACTGTCCTGCCATCACAAAACACCACTCGTAAGCGTACAGTCCGGCAAGGACCAGCAAACCAGAGATGGCATCCACCGCGGCATTGCCCGGCGCCAACAAAAACAGCAGCATAGGCAGCCCGCCACCCAGTCCGATTGCGCCGCCCCAGAACCACTCACGACATGGACCTCGCGTTAGTAACCGAGCCGCATACGCGGAATTTTCGGTCGTATGAGACATGGCAATCTCACCGATGACTATCAGCAAGTGCAGAATCAGCAAACTCGCCAATACTCGGACGGCAATCGCTCGCAGCTGCTCGGTTCCGCCAAGACTGTGCGGCAGGAGAACCATCACGGCAGCACTCGAAAGCAGCGCCTGCAAAACAAAATGCACTGGCAGGAGCGGAGTCTGCCAGAGGTCCCGTCCCTCACATTGGCCGAAAAGAAAGGCTGTGTATCCTGCCGCCAGAAAACCGCTGATGACAGTTGGCCATAGCAGGACTGTAGTGATCGGTAGGGACTTGGCAGCGCCGCCAACCCAAAACAAAAAGCACAGCGCACCGTAAAGGACAAGAAGGTACGATCCGCGCGAAAGCCAGGATTTTTTCTGCGGCGACCTCAGAACACGAAGAAAACGCTCCTTGCGGCTCAAGTCCAGAATCAGGGCAATCAACGTCGCTCCCGTGAAAATCAGAGCGAGCGTGGCAAGAAAGAAATCGCGCTTAAGATTCGGATGTGCCCAGCCGAGGGCTATTAGGATCGCAGGCGCAGCGAGCACTCCGGCGCCGATTGACTTCAGCCAACAGTAGGCAGGGACCAGCCAATCCCATGGACGAGCGTGGGCTACATCGTAGGCCGCTAATGCGTTCTGCTGCAGAAAGGGGTGGTCCGGGATATAGGCGGCGCCGCCTCCGGGCACGCTAGTGTTGCGCTGCGCCCACATGTAAAAGGCTTCATGACGCGCTGCCGTAGGCACGATCGCGCTTTCGTCGGCATCAATATAATAGAGCTTGGGACGGGTGCCCTGCTCCGGCTTGCGCACGCGCACTGTTTCGCGTCCTACCAATGCTGCAACCTCGCTCGCCGGGTTGTCCAAGTCGCCGGCTACGATCGCTTGCTCCGGACAAACCGTGACGCACGCCGGTTCCAGCCCCACCTCAATGCGGTGCGCGCAAAAGTTGCACTTGGCCGTGGTATTCCGAGCTGGGTCGAGGTAGATCGCATCGTAAGGACAAGCCTGCATACAAGCTTTACAGCCAATGCATTGATCCGGGTTGAAATCGACGATTCCATCGCGCCGCTGAAACATCGCGCTGACGGGGCAAATCTCGACACAAGGCGGTTTTTCGCAGTGGTTACATCGAGTCACCTGGAACACTCGCCGGGCTTTCGGAAATCTCCCCTTTTCCACATACTTGACCCAGGTTCGGTTGACGCCCAAGGGCACGCGGTTCTCGGTTTTGCACGCGACAGTACACGAGTGGCAACCGATACATTTGCGATTGTCGATGACGAAACCGTACCTCATCGAGAGCGTCCTTTCTTGGGAGCGTACGGAATGCGGGCTGGTTGTCGGGAATGCCGGTCGGGAATGCAACCGGGCTGGCGGACATCAGTTAGGCGGCAGCAGGGGTCAGAGTGGCAACAGATGTACGCGGAACTCTTGGCCGCCCGACTACATCGTTTTGCATTGATGCCCATTATCGGCTCGCGGAGGTGGCTGCCGCCATCTCAACAACTCGTCTTGTGACCAACTGCACGACCGACAAAAAACTAAATCTGATAATCCTGGTAGTCCGCAGCAAACAGTAACTCCGGCACAATATGGGGGGAGACGGATTCACCATCGATTGTCAGGTCAGGCTCGGCGCCCAGCGCCTCGTGGGAGTGTTCCTGAAACCTTTCGCGCAACTCGTGCACTTCCTTCGCCAGCTTTATGATCACATCGGACAGGGGATCGCGAATCTCTTTTGGGTCGGTGATGACCACTCGTTGTCCATCACGCAGCACGATATGTCCCGGCACTCCGACGACGGTGGAGTTTGCGGGCACACTGCGCAGAACGACCGAACCGGCTCCTACTCGACAGTTGTCTCCAACCGTGATGTTTCCCAAAACCTTTGCGCCTGAGCCGATGGTCACACGGTTGCCGATCGTGGGATGTCGCTTTCCCTTCTCTTTGCCTGTGCCACCCAGAGTAACCCCCTGATAGAGAGTCACGTCATCGCCGAGTATGGCTGTTTCACCGATGACGACTGACATTCCGTGATCGATGAACAAGCGCCGTCCTATCTCAGCGCCCGGATGGATTTCAATCCCCGTCAACAAACGGGCCACCTGCGACCCGAAACGAGCCAGAAACCGAAAGCCGTGTCGCCACAACCAGTGTGTCAAATGCTGCGCCCACACGGCATGCAGCCCTGGATAACAGAAAAGTACTTCGAAGTAGGAGCGGGCCGCCGGGTCGTTTTCGAAGACCGCAGCCACGTCCTCGCGTACAGATTTGAAGAAACTGATCATGGCAATGGAACTGTCGGTAGGGCCAACGCTTGCTGGCGAAGCTGCTCGAACAAGATGCTGCTGAGATACCGTTCACCGAAGGACGGCAGGACCACTACAACCAATTTACCCGCATTTTCGGGCCGGGAGGCGACCTTGAGAGCTGCAACAACCGCAGCACCGGAAGAAATTCCGACCAGCAGTCCTTCCTCAAGCGGCAAGCGGCGCGCCATATTAATGGCTTCGTCATTGCCAACGGTAACGATCTCGTCGATGAAGTCGGTTCGCAGAATGCTCGGCACAAACCCCGCACCGATTCCCTGAATCTTGTGTGGTGCAGGTTTTCCTCCCGAGAGCACGGGACTTTCCGCCGGTTCGACGGCAATCGCCTTGAAGCTGGGTTTTTTCGGCTTGATGTACTGGCTTACACCGGTCAGCGTGCCGCCGGTGCCAATACCCGAAATCAGAAAGTCGACCTTGCCATCGGTGTCATTCCATATTTCGGGCCCTGTCGTTTCCAAATGAATCTTCGGGTTGGCCGGATTATCGAACTGCTGCAACATGTAGCCGTTTGGGGTCTTTGCCAGCAGTTCTTCGGCTTTGAGAACGGCACCCTTCATTCCTCTTGGTCCGGGCGTAAGCACGATCTCGGCCCCGAAAGCAAGAAGGAGCACTCGTCGCTCCAAGCTCATCGTTTCCGGCATTGTGAGAATCAGCTTGTATCCCCGAACCGCTGCCACAAAAGCGAGTGCGATTCCGGTGTTCCCGCTGGTGGGCTCGATGAGCACTGTCTTTCCAGGCTGAATCTTGCTGCTGCGTTCAGCGTCGAGAATCATGCTCACGCCGATGCGATCCTTCACGCTAGCCAGCGGATTCTGGCTTTCCAGCTTGGCCACGACTTCGGCAACAGCGCCCTGTGCCACTTTATTAAGCTGCACTAACGGAGTATTTCCGATGAGTTCAGTAACGTCCTTCGCAACTTTCATAGTCGATTGTCCTTGAGAAAAAGCATTTTTTGCGCGGAGCTATTAGCACGCCGAAATAAGGCTGAAGCCTGCCAATCACAATTAGCATGATTGAAATAGTTCTAAATGGTCTGTGACCAGGATCACATTCGCGCTGTCTCTAGCGCGGGTTTGGGAGGAGCAATCGTGGAGGCGGGGGGCGGAATCGAGCCGCCGATAAAGGTCCTGCAGGTTACTTAGTCTTCATGTAGGCAGCAATATGATCCAGATGGGCGACAAAAACACGGCCCACAACGCTGCCGTCGGCTGACGACAATTCAGATAGAACGCCGTTGCCAATTGATTCAGGGGCAAACCGCGAGCATCGGCTTCCTTATTACGGAATAGGAGAAATCAATCTTGTGTGCGGCAAAAAAGTTCCGGAGGACCCGCCAAGTAGTCTCGTACATGCCCTGGGGAGAACTCGTTGCCATCAGGAGTCGCGGGCAGAATTTGGCCTGTCGGTTCCATGATGAAGCTGAGGTCCTCCCCGGAGTCATATGCGCAGTGATGGGAAATCTGGGCCGTAGTCATACTGTTACTCCATCCTCATGCAGCGGTTTCGATCGTTTGTCGGGTCGTCAGTGTGTTGGCGAGGATGACTCCGTTGGCGCTGTGGTACTGCAGCGGTTTGCGTTCACAACATCGTGTAGCCTCATCGAACAGCACGCATGAGTCGATCGGCTTCGAATAAAGGTGAAGGCTGATGCTTCCGAGGCTCGAGTTTTCGAGATTCTCAATCTGATGTGTCGTTTGTCGCCGATCGACAACTGCGACGGTTCCGTCTGCCTGACAGTTCGCACTGCAGAGGAGTTCCACCTCGACTGGCCGACCTGCAGCGATGCAATCCTTGTCGCCAACAGGCATTTTCTTTAGCATTGCGGACCGCACAAAGCGGTAGTTGTGGCAGACCAACTCTCCCTGGACCACCGCAACCCAGCCCAGTTGTCCGTTGTGCGAGTGAATCGGCGTGTGCTGGCCAGGGAGCCAGCACAGGGCAAGCACTTCGAAGAAATCGTCACGATAAATCAGGTTGCGCGCATAGCGGTCACGATTCCAGAGAAGAAAGGGAGCCAGCGCTTGCGGAGACGGTTGCATCTGGGCCACATACTGCGAGACTAGCGCAGGAGTGATTGGTGCGTTTTCTAAAATCTTTAAGCCGGCGATGAAGTCTCCGACTCGCGATTTCAGGGGATGCACATCCAATCTTCGATTCATGTTTGGTCTCTCCTTCCTTGGGGCGTGGACACTGTATCGCATATTCTCCAGTATGTAAATAAAGATACTTACACGATGGGGAGAGACAGCAGGTTCCTGCTATTCTCCAAAACATGCCCAAGAATTGGAAAACCAGGCTGATTCACACCGATGTGCGGGCGCCGGAGGGGTTTCGCTCACTGGCGACGCCGGTCTTTCGTGGCTCGACCGTTCTGTTTCCCAACGCCGCAGCCGTTACCGATCAGTGGAACCAATACGATGCTGGCTACACTTACGGACTCTACGGAACGCCCACGGTACTCGAACTCGCGGGACGGATCTGCGAGCTGGAACACGGCTACCGAACGCTGCTCACGCCTGGAGGTCAGGCAGCCATTACCCTTGTCAATCTCGCTTTCCTGAGGGCCGGCGACCACGTATTGCTGCCGGAAAGTGTCTATGCCCCGAGCCGCCATTTTGCCAGCCGTGTGCTTAAGCGCTTCGGCGTAGAGGTGGCGTTCTACCGGCCAACGATTGGACAGGCCGGGCATGCCTCCGACTCCAAAAAGAATGGTTCAGACGCTGGCCTATCGGGAGGTGGGGAGACAATTGCGTCACTGTTCCGTCCCAATACCCGACTGATCTGGTGTGAGAGCCCCGGTTCTATCACGATGGAAGTACAGGACGTGCCGGCCATCGTTGCCGCGGCACACCGCGCTGGAGTGCTAGTGGCGCTTGATAATACCTGGGCGGCGGGAATTTATTTTGATGCTCTGGCGCACGGCGTCGACATAACGATGCAAGCGCTGACCAAGTATGTCGGTGGGCACAGCGATCTACTGCTCGGTTCGATCACGGTGCGTGACGAAGACGCTTATCAACGACTGGGGTCAACGCAGCAATTGGCCGGTTGCGCTGTCTCACCCGATGATTGCAGTCTGGCGATTCGAGGGATGAAGACACTCGCCGTTCGCTTGCGGCACATCGAAGACGCGGCTCTGGAGATTAGCAACTGGCTCGCGCAACGTCCAGAGATTGAACTCGTGCTGCACCCGGCCTTGGCCTCATGTCCGGGACACTCTGTCTGGAAGCGTGATTTCAGCGGATCTTCGGGCGTTTTTTCGATCATCTTCCGGCCGCAGTTCTCGAAAAAGCAGGTCCAGGCCTTCGTCGATGCACTCGAACTGTTTGAAATCGGATACAGCTGGGCCGGTGTGACTAGCCTGGCAGTCTCGTACGACTTTGGCAGCAATGCGGCACGGCCGTATGGCCATCGTATTGTGCGGTTGAGTATTGGACTTGAGGATGTCGAAGACTTGAAGGCGGACCTGGATCAGGCGTTTTGCAGAACGATGGCGCAGAGCTAACCGGGGACGGAAATCACTTCGTAACTGATTGCGACACACCCGGAGGTGGCCCGAGTGCTGCTTTGTCGCCTGTCTCATGCTTGCTTTTGTGAAACTAGTGCGACAATTTTGGCCGAAGGACTCCGTAAACCCATTAGCGATACAAACTACTTCATGCTTGCCGAAGTAGCGAAGCGGGCTACTAAGAATTCCCTCGCCGACTTTTTGGCCGAAAACATTTTTAAGCCTCTGGGAATTAGGCGACGCTATCACGTTTATTTGAGGGCCCTACGCTCGCAACCCGGCAACCTCCGCCGCAGTCTCAGATAAGGGTCTCGTCGCTAAATGCGATAAAAGAGGACACGGCCCGTTGGATCCAGCTGCTGAAGAAAATCAAAGTCGCTAACGTTTCTAGTCAGAACCGTACAACCGGATCGCCGGGCGCTTACGTACAGCAACGCGTCGTTTAGAGTGCGCCTTCGCTGGTCTTTTTCATACCCTTGGAGCCGCCCAAGGATGCCAGAAAGAATTCCAGCTTCTCGCCAGACGTTTTGGTCTGGCATGACCGTCCGCTGAACCGGCCTCCTGTCGATAAGAGCAGCAATCTCTTCACTCACCTTGCGTGTTTGCGAGTGGAGAGGATCGAGCAGTCCGCAAGCTGCAGCCAATTCCGCCTCAGTGACAGGAGAATGCCAGGCGTCTACGGCCCGCAGCATCAGCTCACCTTGTTTTGGGAAGCGGTCTTGGAGGATATCAATGTAAACGGTCGTGTCGTATAGCAGCCGGAGGGGCCTGACCGCAGTTGCTTCAATAAAGTCGAGCGTCGAATCAGGACGGCGTTGAAGTGGTTTGTTACGCTTCTCCGGCTTGATACGCCTGAGGCTTGCTTCGAACTCAGAACTCAAGCGTGACCTCGGAATCTACGGAACCGCGGCGCGAAAGCAACCAGTCAGCGTAGTCATCGGCAACAGCGATGTTGGCCAAAGCAACTTCAATGAGATCGGTATCAGACTCGATTCCCGTTCGTTTCTTCGCCTCCGACACCAGAGCTTCCGGCATACGTCCCCGAAGGACTTTGGTTCTTTCCCCGCGGAGCAAGCCTTCTCGTTCCGCAATCATGAGTACCTCATGAAACTTGCGCGAGGACGCTTTACGCGTACGTGTTTTGTCCGTCCTGGTGCGGGTCAAGAATCTGGCCATAGGATCTCCTTGTCTGTAGCACAAATACATAGTAATTGTAGCACACGCTTGTTTCTTACGCCGTCGTGGTAGCACTTCTTTCTTTCAACCGCTGCGGAAATCTCGTTGGAAAGGACATCAGGACGACTTTTGTGTGGGCCTGGGGCTGATCGGTCGAGACGGCTTGCGCGTAAAGGTCCAGCGTGATCTTTGGGTCGTGTGTCGAAGTTGAGACTGACTACCTTCACAATGCTTACCATCTCGAAAGCACTATCGGCCAGCCAAGCCCGAATCACAAGTGTAAATTTGCCTCACAGACACAGAACTATTGGAGCCGCGACCAGCAGGGTTACACCGAATGGCAGGGTAAGCTCGCACAAGCAGTGGAAGCTTGCCGGGACCGTGGAAGCTGAGCATTTCGTGCGGCTGAGTGAGGATCAACATCCGTATACTGCCGAGCAGCTTGTTCGCCACCAGGGCTCGAGAACTTACGAAGGAAAATTCGGTAAGGAACCCGCACGTCGTGCCGGTCCTTGGAAAGTTTGAGGTAGGGTTCTTTTCAAGGCGGGATTTCCGAACATCGAAGAGTGTTGCATAGAATAATCAGCAGAATTTTCTGGAAAGAAGCGGCATGTGAAATTGCGCTAGGCGAGGGGTTGCTATCGTATCCGGGAACGCAGTGTGCAGTTGAGCCTGCTAGGTCACAGTGTGGATCAGTGCCCGCTCCGCCAGCGGTTCGGATGCGAAGCTGGAGATCTTGCGGTTGAAAAACTGCATGCGACCCCAAGCGAAGGCGTTCGTCGTTTCATCCGATTGGAAGAAAGAGGGCAACAACCCTATGGATCACGAGATAAGGCTCCCTGATTCCCGCGCCACCTTCGTCCTCCGTCTGATCGCTTCTGTTTTCTTGCTCACTCCGTTTCTGTCGGCCAACTCGGCTTACTACCGCCACATCATCTTCGACAACAGCACGCACCAAAGCCACTACTCCTACAGTACGGCACAGGCGTCGGCTCCCAGCACGCTGGAGGGGAAAGACGGGCGCCTTCCCGTCGAATCCAAAATATTTCTGACACCCCCGAACGCGATTCGCATCGAGTGGCAATCCCAGGCCGGTGGTGGATGGGACGCGGAGATCCACGTCGTCAATTTTCGCAACCGCTATCCTGAGATGAACGGGCGAAATCTTTACCTCTGGTGTTTCGCTCCGCAAGCGATCGCTGCCGCCGACCTGCCGCAGATCGTCTTGTCCAACGCCCGTGAAGGGCTCCAGGTCGCACAGTTTCCGGGCAGCTTCACCGCTCCCGTACCTCTCGGCAAATTCACTGGTGATCTTCTTTCTGGACGCTGGATCCAAGTCAGGATTCCGATGGCAGAACTGCACTCGGCGTCGATTTACCCCTTCCGACCTGAGCAATTACAGACGGTCGCCTTCCATCAGAACCGCGCCGACGGTGCCAAACATGCGCTCATTGTGGACGAGATTCGAGTGGACGATGATCCAGTTGAGGACGTTTCCGCGCCTCTGGCCGCTCCCGAGCACGTGCGGGCCACTGGCTACGACCGCCATGTGGTCGTGAGCTGGGATACCGCCGAAAACCCAGCCGTGGCGCGCTATGTGATTTATCGCTCTCTCGAGGGCGGCCCGTTTGAGCCGATCGGCACGCAGTTGGCGGACATTCCCCGCTACTCGGATTTCATTGGGCGTTCGGGCGCGAAAGCCAAATACAGAGTCGCGACCTCGGACTGGCAGTACCGCCAGTCGCCGCTTTCTTCCGCCGCGAGCGCTGCCACGCTCGAGCTGAACGACGACGATCTCCTCACCATGCTGCAAGAAGCCGCTTTTCAGTACTATTGGGAGGGTGGCGACACACATTCCGGAATGGCGTACGAGAATCTGCCCGGCGATGACCGCATCGTCGCCACCGGAGCCAGCGGATTCAGCATCGCCGCGCTGTTGGTTGGCACCGACCGCCATTTCATCACTCGCGAACAGGCTCTTGAGCGCCTGGACAAAATCGTGACGTTCCTTGAACACGCACCACGCTATCACGGCGCGTGGTCGCACTACATGAATGGGGACACGGGCCAGACTATGCCCGTCTTTGGCATGCTTGACGACGGCGGCGATTTGGTCGAGACATCTTTTCTGATGCAGGGTCTGCTTGCCGCCCGCCAGTATTTCAAGGGCCCCAGCGACCGCGAACGCCAGCTCTACCGCCGGATCACACAGCTTTGGGAAAGCGTTGAGTGGGACTGGTACCGCGACAACCCGCAAAGCAGTTTTCTTTACTGGCACTGGTCACCGCAGTGGGGCTTTGAAATCCACCACCCGCTCATCGGCTTCAACGAAGTGATGGCGACGTACCTGTTGGCGATCGCCTCACCTACCCACGGCGTTTCCGCGGACCTGTATTACTCCGGTTGGGCAGGGCAAGAAGAGCTCGCCCAGAATTACCGACGGGGCTGGTCGGGCAGCGCCGATGGCAATCATTACTCCAACGGTCATAGTTATTACGGCATCAAGCTCGATGTCGGTGTCGGCACTGGCGGGCCGCTGTTCTTCACCCACTATTCCTTCCTGGGCTTCGATCCTCATGCCCTGCGTGACCGCTACGCGTCGTCGTACTTTGAGAACAACCGCAATATTGCGCTAATCAATCGCGCATATTGCATCGCCAATCCTAAGCATTTCGCAG